>Ga0207698_10000077_pt1 | contig 65551 bp, 70 predicted proteins | sample KBSCornC22_FD_184298 | JGI IMG/M metagenome (GOLD analysis project Ga0207698, IMG submission 184298) | Corn rhizosphere microbial communities from Kellogg Biological Station, Michigan, USA - KBS Corn C2-2 (SPAdes) (version 2) | ecosystem: Host-associated > Plants > Roots > Rhizosphere > Soil ... | reverse complement strand
CTGTCGGCAACGCCATCGCCTCGATGGATGCGAAATTGGGCGACGGCGACGACAGCCTCACCCTCTCCGGCACCGCGACTTATTCGGGACCGGTCGATTTCGGCAGCGGCAATAACAGCCTGACCGTGAACAGCGGCGCCGGCTTCTTCGGCACGATCGCGGGTTCGAACGTCGGGGTGAAGCTGAACGGCGGCACACTGGCGTTGAACACGACCGCCCCCAGCACGGTGAGCAGCCTTGCGGTTACGGGCGGTACGCTGGGGGTGGTGATCGATCCCGCGACCGGGAGCCACAGCCAGCTCAACGTGACCGGCGCGACGACGATCAGCGGCGCGACCACGCTCAAGGTGTCGGTCACCAGCTTCGGCGTGACCGCCAATCCGATCACGGTGCTCCAGAGCGGCACGCTCACCGGCAGCAGCAACCTGACCTTGTCGATCGACGCGCTTCCCTATCTGCTCAAGGGCGTGCTCGCCGCCAGCGACGCGAACGGCATCGTCGGTGTCGGCATCCAGCGCAAGACCGCGACCGAGCTCGGACTGCGCCAGTCCGAAGCGGCGGCCTATGACGCGGTGATGGCCAACATCACCGGCAATTCGCAGCTGTCCACCCTGTTCCTGGGCTTCACCGACCGCAATACGACGTTGCTCCGCTATCGCGAGATGCTGCCCGACCATCAGGGTGGGCTATTCGACGTGCTGACCCAGGGCAGCCGCGCGCTGGCGCCCACCCAGGCCGCGACGCCCTGGGCGCAGCTCGGCCGGACCAGCTTCTGGGTGCAGCAGGCGGTATGGGACGAGCATCAGAGCGCCAATCTGACCCCGGGCAATGGCGGAAGCGGCTGGGGTCTGACCGGCGGCGCCGACGTCGCGATCGGCGGCGCCAGCCGCGTCGGCCTTTCGATCGGCTATATCCACGGCAATGTGCGCGACAGCGGCGCCAATGAGGTGGCGGCCAACCAGTTCGGCGGCGGCATCCATTGGCTGAGCGACATCGGCAATTTCCACCTCGCCGCTTATGGCAGCGCGGGTTATGTCAGCTTCCACGAGAAGCGCTTCTTCACCGGCACCACCGACACATCGGCGGCCGTGTTCACCAGCACGGGCAAATGGCATGGCCTCAACATGGCGGCCGGCGCCAAGGCGAGCTACGAAGCCAAGATGGGCATCTTCTATGTCCGCCCGTCGGGCGAGCTGTCCTACAATCGCCTGACCGAAGGCAAGCATAGCGAAACCGGTGGCGGCGCACCCTTCGACCTGGCCGTCGCCAAGCGCAACAGCGACGAACTGGCGGCGACCGGGCTGCTCGCGGCGGGTCTCCATTTCGGCAATGTGGTCGACCCCGAGGCGGTGACCGCGCGCTTCGAAATCGAAGGCGGACGCCGCCAGGTGCTGAGCTCGCACCTCGACGGCACGACCGCGCATTTCAGTGGCGGCCAGGATTTCACATTGATGCCCGAAGACCGCCGCAGTGGCTGGATCGGCGGCGTGACGGCCTCGCTGGGCTCGTCGACCTTCCGCTTCATCGCGGGCGGCCAATATGAGACGCGCGCCGACGGTCAGCACATCCTGTCGGGCCGGTTCGGCTTCCGCGGGTCGTTCTAAGACTGGCTCGCTAAGCATCCCTGTTCGCCTCGAGTAGCCCCTTCGACCGTCTGCAGGCGGTCAGGGCAGGCTTGTGGTGAAACGAGTCGCTGCCGCGGCTCCCCGATCACGTCATTGCGAAGCGCGAAGCGCGAAGCGCTGTGGCGATCCAGGCCGCCGGTCTGGATTGCCGCGCCCCTGCGGGGCTCGCAATGACAAGTTCCAAGCGTCACGAATCGCGGAATATGGGTTGTTCGCAAAAAAATGGCCCGGACCTTGGGGTCCGGGCCAGTCAGGGTACCTGAGAGAGGATTCTCAGGCGGGGTAACTATTTGCCGGCGCCGGTCGCTCCGCCCGCGAGCTGGCTCTGCCAGCCGCCGCCAAGCGCGCGGAACAGGTCGATCTGGGCAGACGCCACCGCATATTGCGACTGGGCCAGCGCGGCCTCGGCCTCGGCATTGGTGCGCTCCGCATCGATCAGGGCGAGATAATCGACCTGGCCTTCACGCTGGCGAGCCTGGACGATGTTCGCCGCCTTGGCCGCGGCGTCGCGCGCGGTGACGAGCGCCTGGCGCCGGTTGAGCGACTGGGCATAAGCCGACAGCGCAGTGTCGGCTTCCTGAAGCGCGCGCAGCACCGTGCCGTCGAAGGTGGCAAGCGATCCGCTGCGATCGGCCTTGGCCTCGGCGATGCGCGCCCGCGCGGCGGACTGGTTGGGGAAGTTCCAGCTGATCAGCGGGCCCAGCAGCCAGCGCAGCGGCCCTGCACCGAACAGATCGGAGAAACCGGCACTCGACTGGCCGATCGATCCACCAAGCGTGATGCGCGGGTAAAGATCGGCGGTGGCGACGCCGACGCGTGCCGTATCGGCCGCCAGCCGCCGCTCGGCCGCGCGCACGTCCGGCCGCCGCGCAAGCAAGCTGCCGCCGTCACCGACCGGGATCGGCTGCGCCAGCGTGGGTGTGGTGTCACGCGCCACAGCTGCCGCCGGCAACGCGTCGGGCGTCCGGCCGGTCAGCATTGCGAGCCGATAGAGCGCCGCCTGGCGTTCGGCCACCAGCGGCGGGATTTCGGCACGGCGCTGCTCGGCCAGGGTCGACAGGCGCGCCACGTCGAGGCGTTCGGCACGGCCGACCTCGAACCTCTTCTGAGTGATGCCGGTCGAATGATCGAGCAGGTCGACGATGTTGCGCGCGACCTTGATCTGTTCAGCGGCCGACGCCGCCTCGACATAAGCCCGCGTGGTTTCCGCGACGATCGCGACGCGCACTGCATCGGCATCCGCCGCCGCCGCGCCGACATCGCCATGCGCGGCTTCGATCTCGCGGCGCACGCGCCCCGACAGATCGAGCTCGTAGGACACGTTGAGCCCGGCATCGACCTGCCAATCCTCGCGCTTGGCGCCGGCGGGCCGCTGGTCGGCGGGCAGGCGCCCATAGAGCGGGCTGGCGCTGAGATTGGTCTGCGGCAGCAGATCGGACCGCGCGACACGCAAAGATGCCCGCGCGCGATCGAGCCGCGCCACCGCGATCCGGATGTCGGTATTGGCGGCGAGCGCGTCGGCGACTAGGCCGTTCAGCACCGGATCGTCGTAGAGTTTCCACCACTGATCAGGCGTCTGCGCCTCGCTGACGGGCGCGCCCGCAGTCGCGAGTGGCGCCTGCGCGGCGGCGACCGGCAAAGGCGGAACATAATTGGGGCCGGCGGCACAGGCGGCGAGCGCCAGGGCCGAGACGGCAGGCAGGAATTTGGCGAAGGTCACGGTAGACGCTCCTATTCGGCCGGCTGCAGCGCGAGGCCGGGCTGGCCGCCGCGGCGGGCGAAGCGATCGCCCAGCGCGCGGCACACGACGTAGAAGGTGGGCGTGAAGATCAGGCCGAAGCCGGTCACGCCGATCATGCCGAAGAAGACCGCGGTGCCGAGCGCCTGGCGCAGCTCCGATCCCGCACCCTTGGCCAGCACCATCGGGATCGCGCCGAGGATGAAGGCGAAGCTGGTCATCAGGATCGGCCGCAGGCGGGTGCGCGCGGCATGGACTGCGGCATCGACCGGGGACATGCCCTGCTCCTGCTCGGCCTGGCGGGCGAACTCGACCACCAGGATCGCATTCTTGGCGGCGAGCGCGATCAGCACGACCAGCCCGATCTGGGTCAGGACATTATTGTCCATCCCCCGGATGTTCACGCCGGCCATGGCGGCGAGCAGGCACATCGGCACGATCAGGATGATCGCAAGCGGCAAGGTGATACTCTCATATTGCGCCGCCAGCACCAGGAAGACGAACACCACCGCCATCGCGAAGACCAGGCCCGACGTGTGCCCGGCCGCCTTCTGCTGATAGGCGATGCCGGTCCATTCGTGGCTGTAGCCGACGGGCAGGCTGGCATCAGCCAACTGGTCCATCGTCTTCAGCGACTGGCCCGAGGAGAAACCCGGCGCGGTATCGCCATCCACCTCGACCGCGGGGAAGAGGTTGTAGCGCGTCACGCGATAGGGGCCCGTCTTGTCCTGGAAGGTCGCGACCGACCCGATCGGCACCATCGCGCCCGAATTGGACCGCGTCTTCAGATTGGCGATGTCCGCGATCGTGTTGCGATAGCGCGCATCGGCCTGCGCGGTCACACGATAGGTGCGGCCCAGCAGGTTGAAGTCGTTGACGAAGGCCGAACCCAGATAGACCTGCAGCGCTTCGAACACGCGCTCCGGCGGCACGCCGAGCAGGTCCGCCTTGCGGCGATCAATGTCGGTGTAAACGCGCGGCGTGTTGGTCGCGTAGAAGGTGTAGATTTGCTGGAGGCCCTTGGTCTGATTGGCCTGGCCGATCAGGCCGTAGCTGACCTTACCCAGATCCGCATAGCCATGGCTGCCCGTATCCTGGACCATCATGCGATAGCCGCCGGCGGAGCCGATCCCCTGGATCAGGGGCGGCGGCACGATCAGCAGCCGCGCCTCGGTGATGTCCGCGGTCACCTTCTGCGCCTCGGCCATGATCGACTGCAGGTTGACGCCGAGCTTCTCGCGTTCCGCGAAGCTCTTGAGCGGGACATAGGCTGCGGCCGTGTTGGGCGCGAGCGTCTGCGACGGCCCGTCGAAGCCCGCGAGCATCACCGATCCGAGCACGCCCTTCAGAGGCACGATGCGCGCGGCGACCTTCTTCATCACCGCGTCGGTGCGCTCGATCGACGAGCCCGGCGGCAGCTGGATCACGGTCAGGAAATAGCCTTGGTCCTGCGCCGGCACGAAGCCGGTCGGGGTCGCCCAGAAGACGCCCACGGTCAGCGCGATCAGCCCGCCATAGACCGCCATCACCCGACGCGGACGCAGCACCAATTTGTGCGTCATCCGGCCATAAAAGTGGCTCAGCCGTTCGAAACCGCGATTGAAGCGGTCGCCGGCCGCACGCAGCGCGCGTTGCCAGCGGGGACCGCCCTCCCCCTCCTCGCGATGACGGAGCAACATCGCCGCGAGCGCGGGAGACAGAGTGAGCGACAGGACGAGCGAAATGATCGTCGCGGACGAGATCGTCACCGCGAACTGGCGATAGAAGGCACCCGCCAGACCGCTCAGGAACAGCGTCGGCACGAACACCGCGCACAGCACCAGCACGATCGCGACCAGTGCGACCGACACTTCGTCCATCGAGGTGCGCGCCGCCTCGAGTGGGGTCAGCCCCCGCTCCAGATTGCGCTCGACATTCTCGACCACCACGATCGCGTCGTCGACGACGATGCCGATCGCCAGCACAAGGCCGAACAGCGACAGGTTGTTGAGCGAATAGCCGACCGCCTCGAGCACCGCGAAGGTGCCGATCAAGGAGACGGGAATCGCCACCACCGGGATGATCGCCGCGCGCCATTTCTGGAGGAAGACGAGGATCACCAGCACGACCAGCAACACGGCTTCGAACAAAGTGTGCTTCACCGCATCGATCGACTGGGCGATGAATTCGGTCGGGTTGTAGATCACCCGATATTCCAGTCCCTTCGGGAACTTGGCCGACAATTCCTTCATCGCCTTCGACACGCCCTCGGCGGCCGCCAGCGCATTGGATCCCGGACGCTGGAAGGCGGCGACGATGACGGTGGGCTGTCCGCTCAGATAGGTGTTGGTGCCATAATCCTGCGCACCCAGTTCGACCCGCGCGACGTCGGACACGCGCACCTGGCGGCCATCGGCGTCGGTCCGGATCACGACGTCGGCGAATTGCTTGGGATCGGTCAGCCGGCCCTGCGTCTCGACATTGAGCTGGAAGGCCTGGCCGGTGGCATAAGGCGGCTGGCCGAGCGCGCCGGCGGCGACCTGCACGTTCTGCGCCCGCAACGCCTGCACGATATCGCCCGCCGTCAGGCCGAGCGCGGCGGCGCGGCCCGGATCGATCCACACGCGCATCGAATAATCGCGGCTGCCGAACAAGCGCACGTCACCGACGCCGTCGACACGCGCGAGCCGATCGCGAACCTGCGTCAGCGCGTAATTGGAGATGTAACCGCGATCGAGGCTGTTGTCGGGCGAGATCAGGTTCACGACCATCAGGAAGTCGGGCGAGGTCTTCTTGGTGACCACGCCGAGGCGCTGTACTTCCTCCGGCAGGCGCGGAACCGCGACCGCGACCCGGTTCTGGACGAGCACCTGCGCGGCATCGAGGTCGGTGCCGATCTTGAACGTGACGGTGATGACCACCGTGCCGTCGCCGGTCGATTGCGACGTCTGGTAGAGCATGTTGTCGACGCCGTTGATCTCCTGCTCGATCGGTGCGGCGACCGTCTCCGCCACCGTTTCCGCGCTCGCGCCGGGATAAGTGGCGGTCACGGTGACCGTCGGCGGCACGATGTCGGGATATTGCGAGATGGGCAGCGCGAAATAAGCGAGCGCCCCCACGATGGTGATGGCGATCGCGATCACGGCAGCAAAGATCGGCCGCGTGATGAAGAAGCGCGAAAGGCGCATGGTCTATATCCTGTTGGGCTTCGCCGCTCAGTGGGCGAAGGTCGCCTCGGCGGGCGGAGGAGGTGCGGCGGCGGGCGTGGCGTCGGCGAGCGCGTCGGGGCCGATGCGGCCCAGATGCGCCTGGACGGGCATGCCGGGCAGCGCCATCTGCGTGCCGCTGATGATCACCCGATCGGTGGGCGCGATCCCCGAAGCGATCACGCGCAATCCGTCGACGACGGGACCGAGCTGGACCGGCTTGGCGACGACCTTGCCATCCTGGCCGACCACCAGCAGGGTCTTGCGCGCCTGATCGGTCTGTACCGCGGCATCGGGCACAAGCAAGGCACGCTGGGTTCCGCCGCTCGCAAGCCGCATATTCCCGAACATGCCCGGGGTCAGGAAGTAGCCGGGATTGCGCAGGATCGCGCGGCCGCGGATCGTCCCCGACTTGGGATCGAGCCCGTTATCGGTGAAATCGAGCTGCCCCTTCCAGCGATAGCCGGCTTCGTCCTGGAGCTGGATCTCGACCGGCGACGTCTTTGCGCCGGCGACACGCGAGCGCTGCGCCTTGAGAAACAGCGCCTCCGATCCGTCGAAGCTGAAATAGATCGGGTCGAGGGCGTTGATCGTGGTGAGCAGGCTGCCTGTGGTGCCCTCGCCGCCCGCGACCTGGTTGCCCGGATCGACCCGGCGGTCGGAGATGCGGCCGGTGATCGGCGCGCGCACCTGCGTGAATTCGACATCGAGGGACTTCTGCCGCACGCGCGCATCGGCGGCGGCGACCGCCGCCTCAGCCGCCTGGACGCGCGCCTTCAGCGCATCCACTTCACCCGCCGACACGGCCTCGTCGCCGACCAACCGGTTGGCGCGTGCGAAGTCCGACCGGGCGAGCGCGAGCGTGCTGCGCGCGCTGGCGGCATTGGCGCGCGCTTCGGCGAGCGATGCCGCGAAGGGCCGCGGGTCGATCGTGAAGAGCAACTGGCCCTGGCGGACGATGTCGCCATCCTTGAAATGGACACCGACCACCTGGCCGGAGACGCGCGGGCGCACCTCGACCGTCTTCGACGGCGCAAACCGCCCGACATAATCGTCCCAGGCGCGCACGTCGCGCACCAGCGGTGTGGCGACCGTGACGTTGGCGGGCGGAGGTGCCGCGGCAACCGGCGCATGATGCGTCAGCTTCCACGCCCCACCCGCAAGCAGCAGCGCGACGAGCGCGATGCTGCCGTTGCGAACCCTGTTGGTTCTGGCCGACCGGACATCTTCTTCCGGCTCGATATGACCAGTGAGCATGTTCATGCCGCGATACTCCGGCGACGCTGGACGCGCTTCTGCGCGATGCTGGCGAGCAAAGTCTCATATTGGCCGGCCGAGAAGCCCGCGCTGAGGAAGCGCTTGATCTCCGACACCGGCAATTTGTAGCCGCGGTGCCAGGCATGGACCGCGATGCGGCGCAGCGCCTCGAGCCGCGGATCCGCGAGCATCGATTGGCGACCCAAACCGAACAGGCTGCCGAGCGCTCGCGCGACCGGGCCCGGCGTTTCCAGGCTGGACAGGCCGTCACGGCGCGCAAGCGCGATCACGGTCCATTCGAGCGGGCTGAATTCGGTCCGGCCCTCATCGCCTGCGGCCCACGAGGTCGACACGGGATGCGCGCCGGACACCGCGAAGGCGGATGCGTGATCAATATAAGCCATGACGTCTTCCCTTCTTCTGTTCTGGGCAGCCGACACCGCTGGCGCGGACGCAGGACATGCATCCGCGCTTGCCGGCATCGGCGCGCAAGACGCTCCGCCGCGCACGGCACGACGCCGCGCGTTTCGCGAGCAACATCTGTACTGGGTCGGTGCGGGCTCGGGCCCGCCTAAGTCAGCCGATCCTGGTCTTCATGCAGGGCGCCTCCCTCACGGTTTCGCCACTTCATTACCAAGCGGTATATAACGCTCTGCTGCAGTGCGTCAACGGCTTTTTATACTGGCTGGTATTTTTTAGCGCTGGCCCGGCCAAGTGCGCAAGGCCATTTCGACCAGGCTCTTGAGCTCGTCATAGGACGCGCCAGCCCCCGCCTGGACCGAAAGCCCCTGGAGCAGGGCCGTCATGTAGCGGGCCAGCGCCTCAGCCTCGATATCCGCCGGCAAATCGCCTTCGGCCCTGAATTCTTCGAGTCGATCGATCAGCGCCTGGCGTGCCGATTTCTGCCGCTCGATCACGCATTCGCGGATCGACGAAGCCTCGGGTCCGCAAGCGATCGAGCTGATCACGCCCAGACACCCCTTGGGATCGCAATTGCTGGTCTGCATCTTGAGCGCGCCGAGCAGCAGCCGTTCCGCCATCTTGCGCGAGGTCGGCTCCTTCAGCGCCTCGGTCATGTAAGCGAGCTTTTCGCGCTCATAGAGGTCGAGCGCCTTCTTGAAGAGCTCTTCCTTGTTGCCGAAGGCAGCATAGAGGCTGGGCTTGGCGATTCCCATTTCGGCGGTGAGTTCCGCCATCGACGCGCCCTCATAGCCCCGGCGCCAGAAGACGCGCAACGCAGCCGTCAGCGCCTCTTCGACGTCGAATTCGCGAGGACGCCCCTTGGGCACGCAACAGGAGGCAGCACTTTCCATACCGTGCGGTATATAGTGCAGATTCATGTCGGCGTCCAGTGGACTGATCCTTCAATGATATGAATTATTTAGACAAATTGACAGCGCTGTTCCAGGGCCATTCAGACGCGCCCCGCCCGCGCAGATCGGCGGACATCGACCAGCCGCGTCCCGTCTCGCCGCCGCTGGCCTTGGCGAGCGCGGCCGGGCCGGTTACGACGTCGTGCATGACCCAGCGCAATTTCTCGATGATCGATGTGTTCGGCGACGGCCTTTTCGCCGGCAACCCGTTGGCGGTGATCGCCAGCGCCGAGGATCTCGATACCGCGCAAATGCAGCGCATCGCCAATTGGACCAACCTGTCCGAAACGACATTCCTGCTGCCGCCCGCCAACCCCGCGGCGGACTATCGCGTGCGCATCTTCACGGTCGACCGGGAATTGCCTTTCGCCGGGCATCCCACGCTCGGCAGCTGCCATGCCTGGCTGCACAATGGCGGCCGCCCACGCGACGAGAGTTTGATCGTGCAGGAATGCGGAGCCGGGCTGGTGACGATCCGCCGCGATGGCGACCGCCTCGCTTTCGCAGCGCCTCCACTGATCCGCTCCGGCCCCTTGAGCGATGAGGAGATGGCCGAGGTGCTGAGCGTGCTCCGGATCGAGCGCGCGGCGGTGGTCGATGCCTCCTGGGTGTCGAACGGGCCCGGCTGGGTCGCGGTCCTGCTCGAGTCGGCCGAGGCGGTGCTGGCAGTCGAGCCGGTGCGGACGCATCCGCGCGTGATCGACGTCGGCGTGGTCGGCCCGCATTCCGGCGGCGATGCGGACTATGAGATACGCGGCTTCTTCAGCGCCGGTCCCGGCATGCTGGTCGAGGATCCCGTGACCGGCAGCCTCAATGCCTCGGTCGCGCAATGGCTCTATGGCAGCGGGCGCGTGGACGGCCCCTATGTCGCGGCGCAGGGGACGAAGCTCGGCCGGCGCGGTCGCGTGCATCTGAGCCGCGATCGCGAGGGGCGCGTGTGGGTTGGGGGGACCAGCGTGAGCCTGTTCACAGGCTCCGCCGGTTTCTGACGCCCACGCTCAGGCAGTACTCAGGCGCGGGAAGCCCAGCATCGCCACCGCCGCGATGATCGTCGCCGCCAGGGGCAGCCCGGCGCTGAGCCACACGAGCGCGTCCAGCACGTGCGCGGGCTGCGCGTCGCGCGCGACATAGCCGGCCGCCGACAGCAGGCTGCCGAACAAGGCGACCGAGACGCCCGACGTGACCTTTTGCAGCAGCGCGGCGATGCCGAACAGCAGCACGTCCATTCGGGGCGCGCCCGGCCGTCCGCCATGTTCGACCACGTCGGGAACCAGCGCCCAGAAGCCGAAAAACAGACCCTGCCCCGCCCCCTGGTAGAGAATGAACAAGGCCTGGGCCGCAGGCGCCGACGTCGGACGCAATAGGAGCAGCCCCACCAAAGCGAGCGCGGCGATGGCCGCGCTGATCTGCCATTGAACGCGCGGCCCGAGACGCGTCGCGCAGGCCATCCAGAGCGGAATCGCGAGCACGCCGGCCACGCTCATCATCGCCAGCGCCGCGGACCCGGCGGCGACGTCGCCCACCTGATATTTGAAATAATAAGGAATGGCCCGCGTCAGCACGCCCATCGACGCGACGCCGCCGCAAATGCCCAGATTGAGCATATGGAAGGCGCGATTGCCGGCCATGGTCGCGATCAACCCGCCCAGGCTGAACCGCACCGGCTCGGGCCGCGCCGCCCCCGGCGCGTCCTTCATCCCGCTGACCACGAGCAACAGGATCGTGCCGACCGCGCCGAAGCCGATCGCGGCGATCGCATAGCCGGTCCTGGGCGCTGCGGAGATACAGGCTTGCGTCGCCATCGCGACGATCAGCGCCGCGCTTGCGCCCAGGATCATGCGCAATCCGGCGATGCGCGAGCGGCTGGCGCTGTCAGGCGCGATCCGCACCGTCAGCGCCGCATAAGGAACGTTCGCGGCCACGTAGAGCGTGCGGAACAGCATATGTCCGATCAGGGCGAAGCCGGCGAGCCAGGCGCCCGACAGCGGCACGGGCAGGTAGATCAGCACGAAGGAAAGCGCGAGCGGCAGCGCGCTGATCCGGACGAAGCCGCGCGCGCTGCGCCGATCGGCCGCGACCCCGACGGCCAGCCCGCAAAGCCCGTCCCAGATCGACGCCACCATCGTGATCAGCCCCGCTGTCGCCGCCGACAGGCCGAGCGTATCGGTGTAGAAGAAGAGCAGGTAGAAGGTGATGCTCTGCCAATAGAGATTGGAGGCGAAGTCTCCGCTCGCGAACGTCAGGCTGCGGCCCCAGCCCAAAGGTGCCGCCCCCTCCCGCACCTAGCGCCCGGAGACGAACAGATTGGCGGTCAGCCGCCCCCGCCGGGGATCGTCGCTCAGCAGCGCTCCAGGGGGAATGATTCCCGAATGAAGCAATGATCCGCGATAGACGATCAGCCGGTCGGCGACGCCCTCGACATGCCCGATCCGCTCATAATCGCGGTCCGAATCGTGGACATAGCCGCTTGCCGAGAACGCCGCCGGCCGGGAGTGGCGGATGAGCAGATCCTTATTATCGTCATCGACCTGCTCGATGCCCGTCAGCCGATGGCGGTAGAAAGCCGTGCCTTCGGTGTCGCTCAGATAATGCAGCACCGCCAGATCGGCCCGGTCGGACGAATCGAAGTGTGGTGCGCGTTGGGGCGGGGTCAGCCGGTCGGGCGCCGTCGTCACCATCGAGAAGCTCGCTTCGGTCCAGTCGAAACTGTCATGACCGAATGCGGCGACGATGAACGGCCCGACCGTCTGCAGCAGGCGCATCGCATAAGCGAAAGCGGCCTCGTCCTCCTTGACGATGTAGCGCCGCACGCCCGGGTAAAAGCTGTCCTCGTTCTGCGGAAACGGTGCCAGCGCTGCGGCGATCTCGACGATCGAGTCGACGTCGCCCGTGACATTGTCCACCACGAGGATCGGATGGCGGCCCTGGCCGATGCGGCGCAAAGCGGGTGTCATGATGGGCCGCCGATCGCATCTTTCCCATGCCGATTCAAGCGCTTGACCCGTCAGCCAAGATGCCCCGTTCAGTGCACCGCCGCCGTGGTGGAGCGTACGACCAACTCGGGCGTGAGCAGCTCGACCCCCTGATCCTCTTCCGCGTCGCCATTGATGATCTCGTTCAGCCGCACCACCGCGCGCGCGCCGATCTCGGTGATGTGGACGCGCGCGGTGGTCAGCCCCAGATAGCGCGCTATCGGCACGTCGTCGAAGCCGGCGATCGCGATCTCCTCGGGCACGCGCTTGCCCGCGGCACGCAGCGCTTGGAGACAGCCCACCGCCATCATGTCGTTGGCCGCGAAGATCGCATCGACCGACAGATCCTGGCGCAGGATCGCCTCCGCCGCCGCCTCACCGCTATCCTCGTTGAAGTCGCCCTGCATCACCATCATTTCGGCATCGGGCGCGAGCGCGCGCACCATATCCTCGAACCCCTGGCGCCGCTCGCGCGCATCGACATTCTGATCCGGCCCGGCAAGGTGGACGATGCGGCGGCGCCCGATCTCGACCAGGTGACGGGCAATGGCCGCGGCGCCGGCGCGATTGTCGATCGCCATCGAAGGGTGGTCCATCATTGCCTTGGGCGTGTTGAGCAGCACCGTCGGCAAACCGCGCGGCATCGCCCCGACCCAGCCTTCGGTATGCGTCTGCGGACACATGATCAGCAGTCCGTCGACGCGGCCATGCATCGCGCGCAGCGTCTGCCCGGCATGGACCGGGTCCTTGTGCATGTTCGACAGCAGCAATTGCAGTCCCAGGCGAGTCGCCTCGCCATCCATGCCGCGTACGATCTCCGAGAAGAATTCGCCGTGCAGGTCGGGCAGGACAACCCCGATCGCGTTCGACCGCGCCATACTCAGGCTGCGCGCGCCGGCATGCGGCACATAACCCAGCCGGTCCGCGACCGCGACGATGCGGGCCCGCGTTTCAGGCCGCACGCTCTTATGCCCATTCAAGGCCCGCGACACCGACGCCACCGACAATTGTGCCTCGCGTGCAACGTCGCGGATGGTTGCTTCCGTCATTCCGGCCATATCTCTCTCCACAACCCGTAATGCCCGGATTTTGCGCCCAACGCCATCTTTCCGATCACGTGGGTGATAGCCGGGCTCTGGTCGCCGCGACCCCGCTTACCTAGAGAGGCGTCCCATGACCTCGCTTTCCGCGTGCCTTGCCGACGTGCTCGACCGGCTCGACACCCGCCATGAAAGGCGGCAGCTTGTGCCGACGCGCGCAGCAGATGGCGCCAGGCTCACGCGCGATGCGCTGCCGGGCCTGATCGATTTCTCGAGCAACGATTATCTTGGGCTGGTCCACCACCCCTTGCTCGCGCAGCGGAGCGCCGACTGGGCGATCCGCTACGGCAGCGGCAGCGGCGCATCGCGGCTGGTGACGGGCACCAGCCCCGAGCATCTCGAAATCGAGTCGCGGATCGCCCGTTTCAAGCAGAAGGAGGCAGCGTTGCTGTTCGCCTCCGGTTGGCAGCTCAACGCGGCGGTGCTCGCCGCCTTGCTCAAGAGCGCGCCGGGCGCGTTGCTCTTCACCGACCGGCTGGTCCATGCCAGCCTCCATGCAGGCGCCGCGGGGCACCGCCAGATCCGCTTCCGCCACAATGATCTCGTTCATCTCGAACAGTTGCTCGAACGGCATGCCGGCGCAGAGGGGCCGCGGCTGATCGTCACGGAAAGCGTGTTCAGCATGGACGGCGACCGTGCCGACCTCGCGCGTCTCTCCGGCCTTGCGCGCGCGCATGACGCCTTCGTCTATCTGGACGAGGCACACGCCACCGGCGTGCTCGGCCCGGGGGGCGCCGGCCTCGCCGCGGCAATGCCCGACGCGGCCGATCTGGTGATGGGCACGTTCAGCAAGGCGATGGGCTGTTTCGGCGCCTATGTCGCGGGTTCGCGCCTGCTGATCGACTATCTGACCAATTGCTGCAGCGGGTTCGTCTTCTCGACCGCGCCGCCGCCGGCGATGCTGGGTGCGATCGATGCCGCGCTCGATTTGGTGCCTGGCATGGATGCCGAGCGGCAGCGTGTGGCGAACCATGGCGAGCACCTTCGTCAAAGATTGGCCAAGGCCGCGATCGGCACGGGTGAGAGCAGCACGCAGATCGTGCCCGTGATCGTCGGCGACGCCAACAAGGCCCTGGCTCTCTCCGATCGGCTCACCGCACTCGGCATGCTTGCCGCCGCGATCCGGCCGCCGACCGTTCCGCAGGGCACCAGCCGGTTGCGTATCGCGTTACGGGCAACGCATAGCGCGGAAGACATCGACCGCCTGGCGGACGTCCTGATCGAGGAGATGAGATGATACGCCCGACCCTCCTCCTGCTGCACGGATGGGGTTTCGATGCCAGCCTGTGGGATGCGCTGGCCGACCATCTCGGGGACTATCGGATCGTTCGCTGGGATCGCGGCTATTTTGGCGAGAAAGCCGAAGCCGAGGTCGAGCCGCCCTTCGTCGTGATCGGCCACTCGCTCGGCGCGGTGATGCTCGCCAACCTGATACCGCACGACGTGCCGCTGGTGGCGATCAACGGCTTCGACCATTTCGTCGGCGACGATGCGGTCGCGCCGCGCGTGTTGGAACGGATGCGCAGCCGCTTCGCGGAGGATCCGGCGGAGGTACTTGGTGACTTCCGCGCGCGCTGCGGCGCACCACCGCCGCCGGAGGAATTGGACGAGGCACGACTGGGAGTCGATCTGGCGCTGCTCGCCTCGCGGCGCGTCGCCTCGGCACCCTTGCGCACCTTGTCCTTGCAGGGCGCGCAGGACCCGATCCTGCCCGAAAATTTGCGCGAACGGGTTTTCCCCGGTGCGGAACGCGCGACGCATCCCGATGCTGGCCATCTGCTGCCGATCACCCATCCCGCCTGGTGCGCCGAGCGGATCGAGGCCTTCCTGTGCAGATAGCCAATGCCTTCCACCGGGCGTGCAATTATGATCGCCATGCCGAAGTCCAGCGCCGGGTCGCGAACCAGCTTGCCGAGCAAATCCTCGCGCTCGACCTTCCAGCCGATGCGCGGGTGCTGGAAATCGGCTGCGGCACGGGTTTCCTCGGCAAGGCCCTGATCGGCCGGCTGAGCTATCGCCATTATCGGATGACCGATATCGCGCCCGGCATGCTCGATCGCGCGCGCCGTCGCTTTGCGGACGTGAGTGGCGTCGAGTTCGCACAGATGGACGGCGCCCAACCGACGATCGAAGGACCGTTCGACCTGATCTGTTCGAGCCTGGCGATGCAGTGGATGCCCGATCTGGGACAGACGGTCAGCCGACTGCGCGCCTTGCTCTCGCCGGAGGGCAGGCTGGTCTTCAATACGCTGGCGGAGGGGAGTTTCGCGCAATGGCGCGCGGCTTATAAGGGCCTTCGCCCCGGCATCCCCGATTATCCCACGCCCGAAAAGCTGCGCGCGCTCGGCCTTTCCGTGTCGGCCGAGACGATCGACCATCATTATGCGAGCGCCCGCGACTTCCTGTCCGCACTCAAGGCGATCGGCGCGGGTACACCGCAACCGGGCTATCAGCCGCTCCCTCCTGCGCTGCTGCGCCAGGTGATGGATCGGTTCGAAGCGCAAGGCGCCGATGCCCGCTACGTCGTCGCCACCTGCATCGCCGAACCCGCATGAGCCGGGCGATCATCGTCACAGGCACGGATACCGGCATCGGCAAGACCGTCTTCGCGGCCGCGCTCGCGGCTGCGCTTGGTGCCACCTATTGGAAACCGATCCAGTCCGGCCTCGATGGCGACTATTCGGACAGCGAAACCGTGTCGCGGCTGGGCGCGCCGCGCATCCTGCCCGAAGCCTATCGGCTGACCGAACCGCTCTCGCCGCATCGCGCGGCCGAACTGGACGGCGTGGCGATCGACCCCAATCGGCTGCTCCTTCCCGATGTCGAGGGAACCCTGGTGATCGAAGGCGCGGGCGGGCTGATGGTGCCCGTCACGCGGTCCCTGCTCTTCATCGATCTGTTCCGGACCTGGCGGGCCCCCGTCATACTCGTTGCGCGCACCGCGCTCGGCACGATCAATCACAGCCTGCTCTCGGTCGAGGCCTTGCGCGCACGCGGCATCCCGATCCTGGGCATCGCGTTCGTCGGCGAGGCGAACGAGGACAATGAGGCGACGATCGCAGACTTGGCCGGCGTGAAACGGCTCGGCCGACTGCCCCGGCTCGACCCGCTCGATGCGCCGACGCTCGCCCAGGCTTTCGCGGCCAACTTCAGGATCGGTGATTTCGCATGAGCTCACCGGTCTGGCACCCCTTCACCCAGCATGGCCTGGCCGAGCCGATCCCGCTCGTGACGCATGCCGAGGACGCGGCTCTGCATACCGCCGACGGACGTCGCATCATTGACGCCATTTCGTCCTGGTGGGTGACGACGCACGGCCATTGCCATCCGCGCATCATGGCCGCCATCGCCCAGCAAACGGGCAAGCTCGACCAGATCATCTTCGCCGGCTGGACCCACGCCCCGGCCGAGGAATTGGCCGAGCGGCTGGTCGCCTTGCTCGACCATCGCCTGCGCCATGTCTTCTATTCGGATTCGGGATCGACCTCGGTCGAGGTCGCGCTCAAGATGGCGCTCGGCTATTGGCTCAACCGGGGCGAGCCGCGCCACCGCATCCTCGCGCTCGACCATGGCTATCATGGCGATACGGTCGGCACGATGTCGGTCGGGGCGCGCGGCGTGTTCAACCGCGCCTACACGCCCTTGCTGTTCGACGTCGGCACCATTCCCTTCCCCGTCGGTGACGGCACGATCGCGCTCGATGCGCTCGAACGCGCCTGCCGCAACAGGCCCGCGGCCCTGATCGTCGAGCCGCTCGTGCTCGGCGCAGGCGGAATGCTGTTCTACGCACCGCATGTCCTGGCATCGATGCGCGATATCTGCGCGCGGCACGGCGTGATCTTCATCGCAGACGAGGTGATGACCGGCTGGGGCCGCACGGGCACGCTTTTCGCGTGCGAGCAGGCAGGCATCATTCCCGATATCCTTTGCCTGTCCAAGGGGCTGACCGGGGGCGCGATCCCGCTGGCCGCGACGATGGCAACCGACGCCATTTATGACGCGCATCTGTCGGAAGATCGCGCGCAAATGCTGTTCCATTCGTCGAGCTACACCGCCAACCCGATCGCCTGCGCCGCCGCGATCGCCAATCTCGACATCTGGCGCGACGAGCCGGTGATGAAGCGAATTGCGACGCTTGGCGAATGCCAGCAGGCGCGGCTCGACGCCTTGCCGCCGCTCGCGCGCAACAAGCGACGCCTGGGAACGATCGCCGCATTCGAATGGGGTCCGGACGAACCAAGCTATATGTCGGACCTCGGCCCGCGACTGCTCGCTTTCTTCCGCGAGCGCGACCTGCTGCTGCGCCCGCTCGGCAATACGATCTACGTCATGCCGCCTTATTGTATCGACGAGGCCGATCTCGATCGCGTCTATGGGGCAATTGCCGAAGCCGCGGAGCATTTCCCAGTCAGGTGAGACTGACCGACTCCCACACATCGTCCCCTCGCACGATCCGGATCGCGACGCCGCGCCGGGCACGCGTCGCGGGATCGACCACGACGGCGCGGACGATGCTCAAATCGCTCAGCACCGAGACGTGGCTCTCCGCCAGCACGTACCCGAACCGCGCGGCGACTGGGCGTAGCGCGTCCCGCGCCGCCGCTTCGGCTGCGGGGTCCAGCACGATGACTTCATCGGGAGACGGCACGTCGCCAGGCAGGTCGGACAGCATCGCCTCAGCCGGCGCCGATCGCTTGCCTTGGCCGCGCCACGCCGACGGTGACGAACAGCCCGCCTTCGCGCGACAGCGCCCCCATCCAGCCGAGCTCGGTCAGCCAGTCGCCCAAGGCCCAGGCATCCTCTTCGGGCTCGAACAGGCCCGGATCGTCGCCATCGCCGAACATGGCGGGATAGCTCCTTACGAAGACGACATCATTGTCCGCGAACCAGCGCCGCACCTCGCCCAACCGGTGGCGATGCTCTTCGGGATGGCGATATTGATCTCTAAACCAGGCGGCGCGGCGCTCGGGTTCGGTCGAACGATCGCGCAGGATCGGGTCGAACGGAACCCAGCGCCCCTGCGTCAGGCGCGACACCACGCGACGGACGCGCAGCGGCAGCCGTGCCACCTGGTTGTAGAGGCCGAGCACGATCATGCCCCCGGGCCGCGCGAGCTCGACGATCCGCGCGAAGGAGGCGCGCGGATCGGGCGTGTGGTGCAGGACACCCGAACAATAAACCAGATCGAAGGAGCCGGGGCGCAAGGCCGGGCTGGACAGATCCGTCTCGACGAAGGTCACGCCATCGATCCCGAACCGCCGCGCCGCATCTGCGCCGAGCAGCAGCGAAGCGCGCGTGAGGTCCGCACCGATCACCCGGCGTTCCCCCCGCGCGAGGAACAGGCTCATCTGGCCGGTGCCGCACCCGATCTCGACGATCCGCGCGTCGGGCGCCACCGCCGCGTCGAGCAAGCGGGCAAATTCGCTCTGCTCGGCGCGCGCGCGCAACCAGCTCAGGCTGGCCTGGGGCGGATAATTGGGAAAGGGCGTCTCGGTGTAGAAATCGCGCACGCGCTCGGTGCGGCTGTCTCCCGGCAGGCGTAGCGCCGGCACACCGTCGGGCGCGGAGAAAGCGATCCCGCACGCGCTACAGCCCCAATCCGGATCGAGCGAACCACGGCAGGCGGGGCAGGCCAACAGGTCGCGCCACGCCGCTATCATGTCAGAAGATCGAATAGACGAACGGCGCCAGCGCTTCGACCGTGGCGGCGAGCGTGAGGATCAGCCCGGTCAGGCACAGGAACAGGACCAGCGGGATCATCCAGCGCCGCCCCGACCGGCTGTTCCACAGGTTGGACGCCAACTCGGCGGTGGTGCCGAAGGCGCTGCCGAACACGATGAGTTGGCGGCCGATCCGGCCGCGACGCTTGATCATGCCACCATCTCCAGCGAAGGCGCCGCCGCGTCACGCGCTTTGGTCACGGACACATTGCCCGCGACCAGCAGGTCGATTCCGCAGCGGCGGAAGGTCGAATAAGCCTCGGCGACGTTGTTCACGATCGGCTCGCCGGCGAGATTGAACGATGTGTTGAGCAGCACCGGAATCCCGCTCCGCCGACCATAGGCTTCGAGCAAGGCGTGGAGTCTTGGTGCCATGTCGCGATCGAGCACCTGCACGCGCGCGGTGCCGTCGACATGCGTCACCGCCGCCAGCCGCTCGCGCCATTCCGGGCGCACCGGGAAGACGCCCGACATGAAACGCGACAGGCGCGCGCCGCCGGACGGCAGATCGAAGAAAAGATCGGCATGCTCGGCTGCCACCACCGGCGCGAAGGGGCGGAATTCCTCACGATATTTGATGTCGCGGTTGAGCCGGTCGCGCATCGCCGCATCGTGCGGCGCGGCGAGGATGCTGCGATGGCCGAGCGCGCGCGGGCCGAATTCGAGCGCACCTTCGACCCATCCGACGATCTGGTCGCGCGCCAGCGCATCGGCGACCTGCTCGACCAGGCTTGAATCGTCCGTACGCGCCACGGTCAGCCTGTCCTCGGCCGCGATCCGCAGCAGTTGTGCATCGTCCGGCTGCGGTCCCCAGAAGGGATGATCGGGGACGGCGCGATGCGGGCGTTCGAACAGGACGCGGTCGGCATAGAGCGCGGCCCCGAGCGCACAGCCCGCGTCACCCGGCGCCGACGGCACGAACAGCCGCTTGAACCCCGCTTCGTTCAGGATGCGGCCATTGGCGACGCCGTTGAGCGCCACGCCGCCGCCAAGACACAGGTCGGACAGGCCGGTCTCGCGCTGGAGATCGGTCGCGATGCCGACCATCACCTCTTCGAGCAGGCGCTGCGCGCTGGCGGCGATGTCGGCATAACGCCGCCCCTCGTCGCTGGTCAGGTCGATCGGTTGCCAGCTGCGGCGCGGCGGGCCGAACAGGTCGACGAAGCGGTCGGAAAAGCCGCTCTCCACCCGGCCCTGGAAGTCGAAATAATCCATGTCGAGCATGAAGGCGCCATCGCCGGCGGGACGGAGCAGGCGCCGCATCTCGTACAGCCAAGTGGGCTGCCCGTAAGAGGCAAGCCCCATCACCTTATACTCCCCCTCATTGACCGCGAAGCCGAGATAGGAGGTGACGGCCGAGTAGAAGAGGCCGAGCGAGTGGGGGAAGCGCAGCTCACGCAGCAGCGTGATCTCGGTCGATCCGTCGGCGTTCTTGGCGCCGCGACCGACGGTCAGCGTTGCCCACTCGCCGACGCCGTCTGCGGTCAGGATCGCCGCTTCCTGCGTCGGCGCGGTGAGAAAGGCGGCGGCGGCATGCGACTGGTGATGCTCGATACACCGGACGTTGCGCGTGGGGATGCCGAGCTCCGACGCGATCAGCCCGCGCACCCACAATTTCTCCCCCAGCATGTTCTTCATCGCCTTGGGGTAGCTGCGCCACGAGCGCGGATAACCCTGGAGCAAAGTAGTGAGCACGCGGTCGAACTTGAGCGTCGGCCGTTCGTAGAAGATCACCGCGTCCAGATCGTCAGGCGACAGGCCGGCATGATCCAGGCAGAACTCCACCGCCGCGATCGGGAAGGCCGCATCATTCTTGCGCCGCGACAGCCTTTCCTCCTGCACCGCCGCCACCGGCAGGCCATCGATGACCAGAGCGGCCGCGCTATCATGATAATGGCCCGAAATGCCGAGGATCTTCACCGGCGCCTCCCTTGTCCCACGTCGACCCAGCCCGGCCGCTCGCGCCGCGCCGCACGCTTGGCCGCCCAGGCGAAGGGCGGCAGCAACAGGAAATATTGGAGCGTCAGCACCACGCCCGCGATCAGACCGGCGAGCGCGGTCGCGAAGCGCAGATAGGCTTTCCACAGGCGTCTGAGCCGGGCCCACCACAGCCGCCGGCGCGTACCGCCCGGCGCGACGCGCACGAGCTCCGCATGGGTGTAGCGCATATGATGATCCTCATCGCGCAGAATCCGGCGGAACAGGCCACTGGTCGCGGCATCGCCGCGGGTCGCGCGGGCATAACGGGCAAAATCGCGCGCCGCGGCGCTTTCCGACAGATGCAGGAAGGCGAGCAGATCGGCATCCGTCTCATGCGCCAGGTCGAGCCCGTCCATTCCCTGCTCGCCCGGCGCCGCCCATCGCGCCAGCCCGCCGCTCTCGCCGTCGTTCAGGCTGCCGCGCAGCGCGCGCCCCTGTGCACGGAACATGTCGGCGTGCCGCGCTTCGTCGCGCGCATGGTGGAGATAGCGCGCGCGCAGCAGCGGATCGGGGGTGAGTTCGGCCGCACGCACCAGATCGCGTCCGCCGCTCGCTTCCACCTCGGCGAATTCGAGCAATTTGCGCGCGCGTCTTTGCGGGTTCGACCAGATCAGATGGTGGAGCGGCCGCAGCAGGATACCGATCGGATCGGCCATGAACCGGGGCTGGGGCGGAGATTTCGTGCCCGTCCCGCCCGGCGGATTTTCCCGAAGGCTCTCTGTGCCCAAACCGCTTCTCCTCGCGTTGGCTCTTAGTGGCCAAAGCCGGGGCGCCGGTTCAAACGACGGGCGTCATAAAAATGTCGCGGGCATAGGAAACCTGTCGTCCGCGGACCGGTACTGAGACGAAGGCGACAAAGGAATGAGAATGACCTTCGCGAACGACGGACATCGGACATGCTGAGTACTCCCGCGAATGACGGCCCACGCGCGCATCTGCATGCGATCGGGACCGCCGTGCCCGATCTCGACGTGCATCGCGACTTCATCGACTGGGCGACGACGCGCCTCACCGACCGCCATGCGCGCGCGCTCTTCCAGCGCATGGCGGCACGATCGGGTATCACGCACCGCTGGTCGGTGCTGCCGCATCATCCCGGCGGATCACCGATCACGCCAGGCGGCTTCTATTTCGGCAATCGCCTGCCGCCGACCTCCAAGCGAATGAAGCTTTACGGCGAAAAAGCCCCCGAGCTTGCGCTCGCCGCGATCGATGCGCTCACGCAGAAAGTCCCGCTCGGCCAGATCACACATCTGGTGGTGGCGAGCTGCAGCGGGTTCGTGGCGCCGGGCGTGGACCAGCTGATCGCACAACGGCTCGGGCTTGCCCCCAACGTCGAGCGCACGCTCGTGGGCTTCATGGGTTGTTATGCCGCGGTTGCGGCGCTGCGCGTCGCTTATCATATTGCACGCTCCGAACCGACCGCGCGCATCCTGGTCGTGACGGTCGAGCTTTCGACATTGCATCTGGTCGAGACGCAGGAGGTCGAGCCGATGCTGGCGATGCTGCAATTCGCCGATGGCGCCGCCGCCGCGATCGTGAGCGCGGAGCCGGGGCCGGTCGCGATCGATCGCTTCTTCGCCGCCACCTTGCCCGACAGCAGCGAGCTGATCACCTGGACGATCGGCGACGCGGGCTTCGAGATGCATTTGTCGGGCAAGGTGCCCGGCCGGATCGCACAGGCACTGGAGGATCCGGATTTCAGGCAAGAGATCCTGCAGCAGTGCAGCGCGGACGAGGTCACCTGGGCGGTCCATGCCGGCGGCCGATCGATCCTCGACGCGGTGGAGAATGCGCTGGACTTATCGCCGGATGCGCTGATGCCGTCGCGCCGCGTGCTCAACGATTTCGGCAATATGTCGTCGGCGACCCTGATGTTCGTGATGGAGCAGATCCTGGGATCCGACGATCGCCGCGACGGCATCGCGCTGGCCTTCGGACCCGGACTGGCCGCGGAAGGCTTCGGTTTCAGCCGCGCGGCATGAGCAGGATCCCGGCATTGGTGATCGGGGGGGGCCCGGCTGGGTCGATCGCCGCGCTGCACCTTGCGCAGGGCGGCATGCGGCCGTTGCTGATCGAACGCGAGCGCGAGGGTCATGATCCGGTGTGCGGCGGCTTCGTGAGTGCGGATGCGCTGGGCCTGCTCGCTCGCAGCGGCATCGATTCCGCCAATCTGCAAGGGCATCCGATCGAGCGGATGCGCTTCTTCGTGCAGGGCCGGATGCTCGAAGCGGCGCTCCCCTTCCCCGCCATCGGCCTGTCGCGCCGACGTCTCGATACGGTGCTGGTCGATGCGGCGCGCCGGGCGGGCGCGGATGTGGAGTTCGGACGCATCGCGCGGACGCTATCGGACGACCGCACCGTGTCGCTTGCCGATGGCGGTATGCTCGCCGCGGATGCGATCATCCTCGCGACCGGGAAGCTCAACCTGCGCGGCGTCGACCGCCCGGGCCAATCCGCGCAGGGCGATGCCAAGATCGGGCTGCGCCGGGCGCTGCGTCCTGATCGCGCCTGCACCGCCGCCCTCAATGGGACGATCGAGCTTCACCTGCTCGCCGGCGGCTATGCCGGGCTGGTGCTGCAGGAGGATGGGCTGCTCAACCTCTGCCTGTCCATCTCCGCCGCACGGCTGCGCGAGGCGGAAGGGTCGGCCGACCGGCTTCTGGTCATGATCTGCGAAGAGGCGCCAAGCCTGGGCGAGCGCGTGGCGGCGGCGACCCCCGTCGGCGCCTGGCGCAGCATCGCGCGCATTCCCTATGGTTGGCGCGCGACCGAAACCTTGCCCGGATTGTTCCGCGTCGGCGACCAGGCCGCGGTGATCGCAAGCCTCGCCGGTGACGGCATCGCGATCGCCATCGCCAGCGCCACCGCCGCCGCCCGTGCATTGCTGCGCGGCGGTCCCGCCGCCGCGCCCGCCTTCCAACGTGATTTCGCCAGGGCCGCGCGCTGGCCGCTCGTTTGCGGGGAAGCGCTGCGGCATGTGGCCGAAACGCCCGGCTGGGCACGGCCGGTGGCGCGCTTCGTCGCGATGAAGCCGGCCATGCTCGCCTGGGGTGCGCGCGCGACACGGATCGCGCAAGCCGCCTGAGTCGACCTTCTAGGGCGAGCCGTCAGCGCGAGCGTAACGAAGCGATCCAGGCCCACGCTCGCCACGCGTTCAGGCCTGGATCGCGTCACCCGGCTTTCGCCGGGATCGCGATGACGTGAAACACCGTGAGCAGAGCTTCCGGCCTATCGCTTCACCCGCTCCACCGAGAGCCGGAACGGGAAGCGCCGCACGATCGACGTTCCGCGCGCCGGTACGTCCGCTTGTTCGAGGATGTCCCGCCACTCGTGCGGTCGGAAGGACCTGGCGATCGACAATTGCCCATCCTCGCGCACGATCCGGTGAACCCCGAGCAACCGCGCCAGCAGCGGAAAGCCATGGAAGGCGAAGCCATGGCGATGCAGGTCGCTGATCAGCCAGCCGCAGGTCGCGCGCTGCTCCATGAACTGGAGGAAGTCATGAAGCTGGCCGTCGGTCATATGATGCGCGACCTGGCTGCTGACGATGAAGTCGAAACCCCCGAACAAGGTCCGATAGTCGCCCGTCAGAAAATCGATCGACAGGTCGGGCGGCGTCATTGCCCGGGCGATACCGGCGCTGCGCGGATTGATGTCGATGCCGACCAGCGAGGCGGCGATGCCACGCTGCCTGGCCCATGACGCGACGCGACGCAGCAGGTCGCCCTCGCCAAACCCCACGTCGAGCAGGCGGAAGCGGGTAAGCCCCTGCGCGGCGCGGTTGAGGAAGGCGAACAAGGGATGGGCCGTGAAGGTCCAGCGATTGACCCGCGCCAGGTCGTGCAGGACGCGGGCATAGGTCGCGGGATCCAGCTCGGCCGAATCCATCTGCTCCTCGTCACGGCAGCGCAGCGTCAATCCGGTCATGGCGTACCTCCCTGCACGTGCGGCGCGAGCCTGGCCAGCAAAGCGTCGGCCATGGCCTGATTGGCGCGCGCGTCAGGGTGACCGTCACCGTGGATCGCCCAGCGCGGATCGAGCTCGACGCGGACATAAGGCAGGCCAGCCAGGACGCGCTCGCGCAAGCGGCGCTCCAGCGGCTGTTCGGGCGCGAATTCGGGGACGAGGATCAACGGCGTGGCGCCGCGTGCCCGTGCCGCGGCAGTGATTTCGGCGAGGCTGGCATGCGCCGCCGCCACCCCCGCGTCGATCCGCGCGGTCGAATGGTAGAGAAGCAGATTCTTGAAGACGCGCTCCAGCCGCCAGGCGGGTCGCGCCGGATGCCAGCGCAGCGCCGCATCGAGGCGTGGGCGGTGCGTGTCGAGACTGCGCTCGAGCAGGCTCGGCGCGAACAAGGCAACCACCGCGACCGGCTGCGAGAAATGGGGCAATTCCTGCCGCAGCCGCATCAATTCCTGATCCGCGCCATAGCCGTTGACCGCGATATTCACGCTCTGCAGGCCGGTTCGCTGCTGGATGCGCCCGGCGGCTGTCTCGGACCAGTTCAGCCGGAAGCCGAACATGATCGATTCCCCCGCGAACAGGATGGACGGCCGGTGCGGATCGAGCGGATGGGCGGGGTCGGCCAGGCGGCGGCCATGACCGTCGACCGCGTAAAGGATCTGCCGTCCGCCATACACCTCGCCACCAATCCGATCCGGGATATTGGTCCAGCCGAGGATCGGATCGGCATGGCGCAGCGGCTCTTCGCTCTGGGCCCAGCGCTCGATCCGCGCCCAATTGCCGGTGCGCAGGATCAATTCGCTCGCGAGCAAAGCCAGCCCCACCGCCCCGGCCGCCAGCGCGAGACTGAGCGCCAACTCGCCGCCCCGGCCCGCACGAAAGGCCCTACCGACGCGAGCGCGGACCGGCAGGACCAGCGCAATACCGATCAGAAAGGCACAGGATCGCTCGACCAGCCACCACAGCAATTGCTCGCGGCGCTGCAGGAAGAGATGCGGCAGAAGATGGCGGTCGAGCCAGGCGCGATCCGCCATCCAGGCGAACAGGATCAGCGCAATACCGCCAAGCACTGTGACGGCTTCCGCCGTCCGCGCGCGGCGCTCCACCCGCAGAAGGGAGGGCCGCATGACCGGACCCGCCGCGGCAAGGCCGACCGCGTCCATCCTGGCTTATTCGACGATGACCTTGCCGGTCATGCCGAAGCTGCTGTGCATGAAGTGCGAGCAATGGCTTTTGTAGGTGCCGGGGCTGTTGGGAACCAGATGGATGTCGGCGGATTCGCCGCCGCCCAGCTCGACCTCGCCCTTCGCGACCTTGGCCCGATCTTGGGGCGCGATGGTCGAGGCGGCGAAAAAGTCCTTGGCGACGAAATCATGCCCGCCCGACGATTTGTTGACGAAATGGATCACGTAAGCGTGGCCATGCGTCAGCGTCAGCGTCTCGGGCGTGAACTTGAAGCTCGACAGTTCGATCGTGATCGTCTCGGCGGGATTTTGAGCGTTGGCCGCCCCGCCCGCGAACCCGGCCAGAAGAATGCACAGGGGAATGGAAAGGCGCATCATATCGTCTCCAGCACGTGTCCGCGAGCGGGGCGACCCGCCGCCCGGGGGGATCAGGCGCTCATGTGGGGCAGGAAGCGCCTGCCAGGCAGCGATCGTCATCGCACGCTGACCCTTCTGTTCCCCCGCGCGCGGCAATGGTTTCAATCGGACGACGAAATGTTGTCGTGGAGCGACCAAGCGAGGATAATCGCCGCCGTGCCGCGGTGATTTGAACCTTGGAGCGGCGAAGACGCACGAAGGGACGTGAACACGAATAAAGAGCAAGGAACAGGCCGCTTGAGCGATGCCGGAATCGTCCAGCTTGGTGCGGTGACGACCCCGCCGGTCGCCGAGGACGTGCGCCTGTTCGAGCGGGTACGGGCGCGCGACCGCGACGCGTTCGAGGCGCTGTACCGCCTCTATCATCCGCGACTGGCGCGTTTCCTGCTCAACCTGCTCCACCGGCCGCAATTGGTCGAGGAGGTGCTGAACGACACATTGTTCGTGGTGTGGGAACGCTCCGACACGTTTCGCGGCGCGAGCAAGCTGTCGACCTGGATCTTCGCCATCGCCTATCGCAAGGCGATGAAGGCGCTCCGCCGCCTCGACGAGCCGATCGAGGACCGGGACGCGGATCTGCGGCCGTGGGATGGCGAGGCGCCCGACGCCCCCACCCATCACCGCCGCATGCAGGCGGCATTGATGGCGGCGCTGCAGCGGCTGTCGGCCGATCATCGCGCGGTGGTCGACCTCACTTATTTTCACGAAATGGGTTATCGCGAGATCGCCGAGATCATGGATTGCCCGCTCGACACGGTAAAAACCCGCATGTTCCACGCTCGCCGCCATTTGCGGCGCCTGCTGGACGGCGAATTGTCAGATTGGTTGTGACGATGGGCCGCATTCTTCCTTTCACCGGCGATCCGCATCGCGAGACGCTCGACCTCATCCCCTGGCTGATCAGCGGGCGGCTCGAGGCGCAGGAGCAGGCGCGGGTCGAGGCGCATCTCTCCACCTGCGCGGATTGCGCGCGCGAACTCGCCGCCGAACGCGAACTGGCGGGCGCGGTGGCCGAGCTGCCGATCGCGACCGGCGTGAGCTGGTCGGCAATGCGCGACCGGCTGGACGCCGCGGCGCGCGTGGCGGAGATCAAGCCCTATCGCCCAGCCTGGCGCCGTTTCACGCTCAAGCAGATCGGTGCCTTCGCGGTCGCGCAGGCGGCATTGCTGGCGGCGGCGGTGTCGATCACCGCGCGCACGGCTGCGCCGGTCGCGCCTTATCACGCGCTGGGCGCCGCACCCGTGGCCGCCCCGGGCAATGTGATCGTCATCTTCCGCCCCGATCTTCGCGAAAGCGACATGCGCCGGCTGCTCAAGGACAATGACGCGCGGCTGGTCGACGGCCCGACCGCCGCCAATGCCTATGTACTGCACATTCCGGATGCGGAACGCGCCGCGGCGCTCACGCGCCTGCACGGCGACGCCGCGGTGGTGCTGGCCGAGCCGATCGACACGGCCGCGCTCAGATGATGCCGTTCAGGCGCCTGTTCGCGCTCTGGCTCGGCGCCATCGCGCTGCTCTTCTGCGCCGTCCCTACCATAGCACAGCAGGCGAGCGATCCCGCCCACCAGATTCTGGTGATGGTACGCATGGCGCCTGACCATTATCGTCCAGGCGCCGCTTATGCCGGCGCCTATGGCAGCCCCGCCAGCCAGAGCGTGCGCCACCGCGTCGCCGCACGGATCGCCAAACGCCATGGCTTCGCGCTGGCCGAGAATTGGCCGATGCCGCTGCTCGGGGTCGATTGCTTCGTGATGACCTTGCCGGCCGGCATGACCCCCGACCAGGCCGTCGCCGACGTCTCCCACGACGCCGACGTCGCCTGGTCGCAACCGCTGCAACTCTATCATGCGCAAGGAGGCCAGGCGGATCCGCTGATGGCGGCGCAGCCCGCCACCGCGCAATGGCACCTGACTGAGCTGCACCGGGTCGCGACCGGCCGCGGCGTCACCGTCGCGGTGATCGACAGCCGGATCGACGCGCGCCACCCCGATCTGGCGGGGCAGGTGAGCGTCACGCAGGATTTCGTCGGCGGGCACGGCAGCGCAGCTGAACAGCATGGCACCGGAATCGCCGGCGTGATCGCGGCGCATGCGAACAACGGCATCGGCATTGCCGGCATTGCGCCTGCCGCGCGGCTGATGGGCCTGCGCGCCTGCTGGCAGCAGCAGGCCGCAACTTTGTGCGACACGCTCAGCCTCGCCAAGGCGCTGCAATATGCGATCGACCATCGCGCACGCATCATCAATCTGAGCCTGAGCGGTCCGCGCGACACGTTGCTCAGCCGCCTGGTCGAGATCGGGCTGGGGCGCGGACAGGCGGTCGTCGCGGCCCTGGATCCCGCGGTCGCAAATGGCGGCTTTCCCGCATCGCAGCCGGGGGTGATCGCGGTCGGCGACCAGAACGACCCCCGCCCCCCGCCCCGCGCCTTCCTCGCGCCGGCGCGCGATATCCCCACGACCGCGCCCGGAGGAGGGTGGACGCTGGTAGATGGAACCTCCTATGCCGCGGCCCAGGTCAGCGGCTTGCTCGCGCTGATGAACGAGCGACACACGGCCGGCGCGAACGCGCTGGTACGCGCGCATGGAGGGAGTCTGGACGCTTGCGCTTCCCTGACGTCGGTGACGCATTCGTGCAGCTGCGACTGCGGTGGGGCATCCCGGCTTGGCACGGTTGATCGCCGCTGATCGGCGCACTCCGGCCACGCGCCTCCTCATCGCCGTCGCGCTGATCCCCTTGGCGAGCCCGGCGCGCGCTGAGATCGGCGCCAGCTTCACCATCGCCAGCCAGGATCGGTTCCGCGGCTATTCGGTCAGCGACGGCTATCCCGCCGCGACCCTGTCCCTTTCTTATGACGATGCACGGGGCCCCTATTTCGAGGCATCGATCATGGCCGCCGGCACGGGCAGCGACGGCATCAAGCGCTATCGGTTCGAGGAGAATGCCGGCTATGCGCTGCGGATTGCGGGCGGGCCGACGATCGACGCCGGCATCGTTCATGCCGATTATTCGGGCTATCGCATTTATGGCCGCAGCGCGGTCTATACCGAAATTTATGCCGGCCTGGTGATGGGGCATGTTTCCACCCACCTCCATTACGCACCGAATTATTACCAGCGTGGCATCGCCGCTCTGTACGGCGACGTCGACGGCAGCCTCGGCCTGATGCCGCATCTGCGCGCGATCGGCCATGTCGGGCTGCTCCGCCAGACCGAGGGACCGCGCGAGGCGGCCGGACGGCTCACGCACGACTGGTCGGTCGGTGCGGTGCGCGATTTCGGCCATTTGAGCGTCCAGGCGAGCCTGGTCAGCGGATCGAACAAGCGCAGCTTTTACGGCGCTGCCAATCACGGCGGTACCGCGCTCATTTTTGCGGTGACCGCTTCCTTCTGATCGTCGCGCCGGCCGCATCGACCTTCATGCCCTGCTCGAAGCCATCGCGAGGAGCGACGATTGCGTGTGCATTAGCGAAAAGCCTTTCGTTGACGAACGGTCTTTTGTCTGAGTAAATGTCAAAGGCTGTCGCGCAACGCACCCGTTTGCGATGGCTCCCCCCTTGATGGGCCTGTCATTCGGCGGGCCCAATTTTTTTGCCCATCTCATCGAGCACCACCATTTTAACCTTTAAATCAAAACATTATATGAATTGATCGATGGCCGACCCCATCATGACTGCGGCCGCACCACTCTTTAAGCATGTCCTTTCTTCATGTAGGAGAAATCAGTTTCCGCCCGTAAGTAGTTGAGGAATCAACCTAATGCCCCGCCTGCTTTGCTGCGTCGCGCTGATCGCTTTGACATTGTCCCGCCCGGCGCTCGCAGCGGAGAGCGCGTTTCCCGTGAAGATCATGGTCGACGCCGCGAAGGAGGAAGGCCCGGTCAATCCGGTGTGGCGCTTCTTCGGCGCCGACGAGCCCAATTATGCGACGATGAAGGACGGCCGCACCACGCTCGCCACCTTGGGCAAACTCGCGCCGGACCGCGTCTATTTCCGCGCGCATAACCTGCTGACCTCGGGCGACGGCACGCCCGCGCTCAAATGGGGCTCGACCAACGTCTATAGCGAGGATGCGCAGGGGCGGCCGGTCTATGACTGGACGATCGTCGACCATATCTTCGACACCTATCGCGCGCGCGGCGTGAAGCCCTATGTCGAGATCGGCTTCATGCCCGAGGCGCTTTCGACGCATCCCCAGCCCTATCAGCATGACTGGCGCCCCGGCAGCGGCACCTTGCGCACCGGCTGGGCCTATCCCCCCAAGGATGAGGGCAAGTGGGAGGAACTGGTCTTCCAGTGGGTCCGGCATTGCATCGACCGCTATGGCCGGACCGAAGTCGCGAGCTGGTATTTCGAGACCTGGAACGAGGCCAATCTCGCCTCGGCATATTGGGGCGGCACGCGCGAGGATTTCTTCAAGCTGCATGACGCCGCGGTGCACGGCGTGCGGCGCGCGCTTCCCGAAGCACGCGTCGGCGGCCCCGACATTGCCGGCATGGGCGACGATTTCCTGGCTGCGTTCATGGACCATATGCAAGCGGCGGGCACGCCCACCGATTTCCTGTCCTTCCACGCCAAGGGGAAGCCCGAATTCTTACGCGACGGTGCCGGCGGCCATGTGCGGATGGGGATCGCGACGCAGCTGCAGGTCGCCGACCATGAATATGCCGCGATCGAGAGCCGGCCCGCTTTCCGCGCCAAGCCGATCGTGATCGGCGAATCCGATCCCGAAGGCTGCGCCGCCTGCAAGGGCCCGGCCAATGCCTATCGCAACGGCACCATGTATTCGAGCTATAGCGCGGCGGTGTTCCCGCGGCTGCAACAGCTGGCCGCGCGCCGCCATCTGAAGCTGGACGGCGTCCTCACCTGGGCATTCGAGTTCGAGGACCAGCCTTATTTCGCCGGCTTCCGCCAGCTCACCTCCGCAGGCATCGACCTGCCGGTCATGAACCTGTTCAAGATGTTCGCCATGATGCGCGGCACCACGATCGCCGCTGTGTCCGACCATCAGATCGCATTGGACGAGATGATGCGATCGGGCGTGCGCGGAACGCCCGACGTCGGCAGCGTCGCCGCGCGCGAGGACAAACGGATCGCGATCCTGGTCTGGCATTATCATGACGACGACCTGACCGGTCCCGACGCGCAGGTGCATGTCGATCTTGCGCATCTGCCCTCCGCGTTTCGCAAAGGAGCGCTCCTCACCCAGTTCCGCGTCGATCGCGACCATAGCAATGCCTATGCCGCGTGGCTCGCCATGGGATCGCCCGAGGCACCGAACGACGCGCAGCGCGGCGCTTTGCTGAAAGCGGCTGAGCTCGCGACGATCGCGCCGGCCCAGCCGATCAAAGTGGCGCTGGGCGCCGCCGGGATCGATCTCACCCTGCCGCGCCAAGGTGTGGCCCTGCTCGTGCTGCAGGCCGGCAGCGATTGACAGAAGGTTGATATATCAACAATTACGGGTTGAACGAGCCAGCGCTAGGCTCGGCAAGGGAGGAACTGACATGACGAAGCTGACCATCTCAGCGCGGATCGCCGCGGCCTTGCTGCTGGCAGGCACGACCGGCGCCGCCTTCGCCCAGGCGGGCACCAACGTGCCGCCTGTCGTCGCGGGCGCCAAGTCGGTGACGGTGCAGCATATCAAGGTCCATGCCCCCTCGATCGAGGGCAATCTGGAGGGCGAGAGTGCCGACCGCGACGTGCTTGTGATGCTGCCGCCGAGCTATCAGTCGAGTCCCCACCGCCGCTACCCGGTGCTCTACGCCTTGCACGGCTATTCGATCGGAGCCGAGCAGTGGACCAAGGAAATCCACGCCCCCCAGACGATCGAGGGTGCTTTTGCCAAGGGCGCGCGCGAGATGATCGTGGTCTTCCCCGATTCCAAGACCGTCCATAACGGGTCGATGTATTCGAGCTCGGTCACCACCGGCGATTTCGAGACCTTCATCGCGCGCGACCTGATCCGCTATATCGATGCGCATTACCGCACCATCCCGAACCGATGGAGCCGCGGCCTCGCGGGCCATTCGATGGGCGGATATGGCACCAGCCGCATCGGCATGAAGCATGCGGACATGTTCGGCGCCATCTACATGATGAGTCCATGCTGCTTGTCGGCGCGCATGGGTGGCGGTCCGATGAATGCCGAAGCGATGGCCGCGCTGGAGGCGGTCAAGTCGCCCGCTGATTCAGCCAAATTGCCCTTCGGCCTGCGCGCGCAGCTCGCTTCCGCCGCGGCCTGGTCGCCCAACCCCAAGAAGCCGCCACTCTATCTCGACCTGCCGACCAAGGATGGCGTGGTGCAGACGGACGTGCTCGCGAAATGGGCCGCCAACGCGCCGCTCGCCTTCGTCGATCAATATATCGGCAATTTGCGCCAATATAAGGCAATCGCGATCGACGTCGGCGATCAGGACGGGCTCAAGGTCGATGCCGGCAAGTTCCACGACATCCTCGACAGCTATGGGGTCGCCAACAGCTTCGAAATCTATCCGGGCACACATGTCAGCAACGTCGCCTTCCGCTTCCAGGATCATGTGATCCCCTTCTTCGGCGAGCATCTGCAGTTCGGCGCCAAACGCTGATCCGAGCGAAGGGAGCTGGTTCAGGCGGGGTCCATGGCCCTCAGGACCAGCTCCAGCGCGGCGAGACCGGCTTGGATCTGCCGGATGTCCGCCGTGCCATAGCCGAACACCAGGCCGGGGGGTCCTTTATCCTGCATATGATAGGGGTCCAGGCCGTGCAGCAGCATGCGCCTGGCGGCCAGCGCCTGGACGATCGCGTCGACATCCAGATCGCGCTTGAACCGCACGGCGACATGCATGCCATAATAAGACGGGATCGGCTCCAGCCAGCGCGAAAGCCCGGCCAGTCCGCACAGCATCGCGGTGCGCCGTTCGGAATAGATTTTGCGCATGCGCCCGACATGGCGTGTGAGATGCCCGTCGGCGATGAAACCCGACACGCCGAGCTGGATCGGGATCGGACAATGCCAGTCGAGGCAGTTCTTCGCCGTCGTCAGTGCCGGCATCGCCCAATCCGGGGCGACCAGGAACCCCAGCCGGAGCGATGGCAGCAGGCATTTTGAAAAGGTACCGACATAGAAAACGAGGTCGGCCGAGCCACCGCCACGCAGCGCTTCCAGCGGGCTGCCGTCGTAGCGGAATTCGCCGTCATAATCGTCCTCGACGATCACCGCGCCATGCCGGCGTGCGAAGGCCAGCAGCGCCTGGCGCCGGCGCGGCGACATCGACATGCCCAGCGGAAATTGATGCGACGGGCATACGCAGATGATGCCCGCATCGGCAGGCAGATCCTCGACGATCAGCCCGTCCTCGTCCACGCCGACCGGAACCACCCTGGCACCAGCGGCGGCAAAGGCGACGCGCATCGGCGGATAGCCGGGATCTTCGATCGCCACCACCGTCTCGCCCGGAATCACCAGGGTCCGCGCGAGCAGGTCGAAGGCCTGCTGCGCACCCGAAGTCACCAATATATCGTCCACCTCGCAGGCGACGGCGCGGGTCCGGCCGATATGATCCCGGATCGCCAGGCGCAGATGGTAATTGCCGCGATTTCCCTGCGGGCTCTTCAGCGTCGCCGGGCGGTTCTCCATCCGGCGCAGCTGGCGTGCGGTGGATTGGCGGAACAGGTCGAACGGAAACAGGCGGGAATCGATCAAGGCCGGACGGAAGTCGATCGCCGGTCCTGGCCCATCTCCGTCCGTCGCCCCTTTGGCGTGGTGCCAGAAACCGATCGACCGCTGTGTCGCATCGGCCAGCCAGAAGGGATTGAGACGATGTCCGGGCGGCGGCGAAGTCCGCCTGGCCGCGGGCAGCGGCGGCGCGGGTATCGGATTGGCGATGAACGTGCCGGCGCCCTGGCGGCCGACGATGAAGCCCTCGCTGAGCAGGCGCGCATAGACTTCCGCGGCGGTATTGCGCGACACGCCGAACCGCTCGGCCGAGCTCCGCGTCGGCGGCAGCTGCGCGCCCGGCAGCAGGCGACCGTCGAGAATGGCGGCACGCAGCTGCTGATAGAGCGCACGCGACGTCTCTCTTTTAGGGACGGACGCCAGGTCCACCGACAGTTCGAACAGCGGCTCCACATGCGTCTTATGCCACCGTTTCAAATTGGCCCAACAATATTTCCTGCCATTGGCTCTCCTCCTGGAGAGGCTCTGCCTTTTATCCACACATGCGAATGGATCGGGAGCACGGATCGATGGCCACATCATGCAGTCGTAGGATGCCGCCATGGCTGATCGCCGCCATCCTGCTTGGAGCCTGCGGAGCGCAGCCGGCCAATGCAGCTCCTGACCAGCAGGGCAAAGGCTCCTCGCGCGATGGGAGCCATGATTTCGATTTCGAGTTCGGCAGCTGGAAGACGCATATCCGCCGCCTGCCGCATCCGCTGACAGGTTCGACCGACTGGGTCGATTATGACGGAACCTCTGTGGTCCGCCCGGCCTGGAAGGGCCGGGCCAATCTCGGTGAGCTCGACGTCGCCGGCCCTGCGGGCCGGATTACCGGTCTCAGCCTCCGGCTTTATGATCCCGCAGCCCGTCAGTGGCGGATCAGCTGGGCCAATGCCGCCAACGGCTTGCTGACCGTGCCCCCGATGGTCGGCGGATTCACCAATGGGCGCGGCTTATTCTACGATCAGGAGCAACTCGGCGAGCGGACCATCCTGGCCCGTTTCATCTTCTCCGACATCCGGCCGAACAGCTTCCACCTGGAGCAGGCTTTCTCCGCCGATGGCGGCAAGAGCTGGGAGGCCAACTGGATGTCCGACTTCCGCCGATGACTCCCCTCGCCTCATTCTTTCACCTCGCAATGCGGAGGAAATTGCATGTCTGAACGCCTTGTCCTCATCGGCTGCTTCGGCACCATCCTCCTGTCGCTATGTGCCGCTCCAGCTGTTGCCCAAGAACCGGCGGCATCGGCGGCGGTGCGCGATGGTGCCCATGATTTCGATTTCAGCCCCGGCACCTGGCACACGCATGTCAAACGCATCCTCGATCCGCTCGAGGGCGGGACGCATTCGATCATCCTCGACGGCACCGTCACCACGCACAAGGTCTGGGGCGGCCGCGCCTGGCTGGAGGAAATCGAAGCCGATGGCCCAAACGGCCATTGGGAGGGCATGACCCTGTTCCTCTACAACCCGAAATCGGGCCAGTGGAGCCAATCCTATGCCGGCAGCGATGACGGCCAGATCAGCGCAACGGTCGGTTCGTTCCACGACGGCGTCGGCGAACTTTATGCGACCGAGACTTATCATGGTCGCCAGGTGCTGGTGCGCGGCGTCTGGTCGGGCATCACCGCCGACGCGCATGATTATACCATCTCTTATTCCGACGACGGCGGCAAAAGCTGGTTCCCCGTCTTCATCGCCCACAAGTCGCGGATCAAGTGACGCCTCGCCAAAGCCGGCGAGCGACGTCGCTTCCTGAACCGGAGAGCCCCATGTTCTTCTCAAGGATCTTCTCTGCTGCCACCCTGGCGGCAGCCTTGGCCACGGCCATTCCGGTCGCCGGCGCACGCGCCGCGGATATGGGCACGCCGACACGCGACGGCACCCATGACTTCGATTTCGATCTCGGGACGTGGCGGACGGACATCGTCCGCCGGGTCCATCCCCTCTCCGGCTCGGACGAAACGGTCCATCTGACCGGCACCGTCGCCGTCCATAAGCTCTGGAACGGCCGTGCCCAGGTGGAAGAGATCGAGGTGGGTGGCCCCGCCGGTCGCTGGGAGGGGATGACCGTCTTCCTCTATGATCCCGAAACCCGCCAGTGGAGCATGAACTTCGCCAATGGCGCAGTCGGCAAGATGACCCCACCGATGATCGGCAGCCTTCAGGACGGGCGCATCCAACTGATCGGGACGGATACGGTCGACGGCCGCGCGGTCATCGTCCGCGCGATCTGGTCGGATTTCACCCCGACCAGCCACACCTACCAGGAATCGGTTTCCGCCGATGGCGGCACGACCTGGGCCGTCTACTTCACCGCCCACAAGGCCAAGCTGCAATGACCCGGCTTGGCAAATATGCGCTCGGTCTGGCGTTCGGCGCCGCTCTCGGCATCGGGGCGACGGCCGCACCGGCACAGACGACGCAATCCGCCGTGCGCGACGGCAGTCACGACTTCGATTATTGGTTCGGCAATTGGAAGGAGCATTCGCGGCGCCTGCTTCATCCGCTGACCGGGTCGAAGGACTGGGTCGAGATGGGTGGCGGATCGGTCGTGACCCGGATCTGGGGCGGCCGCGCCAATCTGGTCGAGTTCAAGGGCGAGGGCCCCAACGGGCCGGTCGAGTTGATCTCGCTGCGCACCTACAATCCGGCGACCGGTCAATGGTCGGTGAACTTCGCCACGCCCGGCGGCGGCCAGCTCGGCGTGCCTGCCGCCGGCACCTTCAAGAACGGCCGTGGCGACTTCTACGACCAGGAACCTTTCAACGGCAGGATGATCCTCGTCCGCTTCTCCGTCTGGCCGATGACGCCGGACCGGATGCAATCCGAGCAGGCTTTCTCGGATGATGGCGGAAAAACGTGGGAAATCAACTGGATCAATCAATATACGCGGATCAGGCCCTAGCGCGATTTGCAGCCAGATGGCTCATCTGGCGACTCGAAAATCGCGGTAAACAATATTCTAGCGCGCTTTCCGGAGGCTTTCAGGAGGGCGATATGGTCGACATCTTGCACAAGGTCGGGATCCGGCTTTCGTCGCCCGACGAGGTTTATGGGGCGCTGACCTCACTCGCGGGCCTGGGGGGCTGGTGGACAGTCGATACGCGCGGACGAAGCGACGTGGTCGGCGGCATCATCGAATTCCGCTTTCCCGCTGGCGGGTTCGACATGAGCGTCGTGGCGCTCGAACCCGGCCGGCGCGTGCTGTGGCGGGTGATCGAAGGGCCCGAGGAATGGATCGGCACGCGTATCAGCTTCGACATCCGGCAGGAAGAGGACTGGACGATCGTCCTGTTCAAGCATCTCGACTGGAGGGAGCCGGTCGATTTCATGCACCATTGCAGCACCAAATGGGCCGTCTTCCTGCTCAGCCTGAAATCCCTGCTCGAAACCGGGGCCGGCACGCCGGCACCCGATGAAATCAAGCTGGACGCGTGGGAATGAAACGGCCGAAAAGCGGGGAATGATACGAAACCTGGCGCTTGCGATCCGCTTCTTGCTCGAACTCTGTATCCTTGCCTCGTTCGCCGCCTGGGCCGCGCACCTCCAAATCCCGGTGCTCGCAAGGATCGCGCTTGGCACCCTTGCCTGTGCCGCCGCCGCCGTCCTGTGGGGCATGTTGCTGTCGCCGAAGCGGCGCGTCGATTTGGCGGACCCGGTCAGGCTCGGGATGGAGGCATGCTTTTTCCTGACGGCCGCGGCGGCGCTGTGGCAGATCGGCTTGGCGGAGTTGGCGGTGGCGCTGCTTTGCGCGGCGGTAGCCGACCGTATCCTTCTCGCCTTGCCGGCCTGAAGCGGGTTCAATGGCCCCGCGCCGCGCGTTCGGCGAGATGGATCCCCGCCCGATCGATCTTCTCGACATCGGACCAGGCCCTCTTGGTGGGGGCGCTTTTCCCCGTCATGCGTTCGAAGAAGCCCGCTTTGCCGTAAACGAGCCGCTCGACCTTGCCGTCGACGGCCTCGAGTTCGTGCAGTCGCCCAAGCAATTTACCCTGGGCATTGAATATCCGCAGCTGATTGAGTGCGCAGATCCGCATCACATCGCTCCCCATTTGGGAATGAAGGCTCGAAAGCGATCCTCGGTGCGGGCAAGGCCGAATGCTTCCGCTGCATCATTCAGCGTCACGCTGCTGTCGATCCGCTCGATCGCATCCCACGGCACGCGCGTGACATCTGTGCCCGCGATCCTGGCGACCAGCCAGACAGCCCATCCCGGCAGCCGCCCGCGATAGGCGCCGGGGCCGACCAGCAAATGCGTGACCTGCGGAGCCGAACCGCCCCGGTCGTCCAGCTCGATATCGTCCACCACCCCGCAATAAAGGCCGTTGCGGTCAAGGATCGGCAGGTCGAGCAGGCCGCCGATCAGGTTGATCTGGCCCGATGGTTTCATGTCTGCCCTCCCGAGGTCAGGATGAAGAGCGGTATTGCGGCGACGGCTGCGATCAGGATCACGACGAAAAAGGCCCAGCCCAGCAGATTGGCGAGCAGCCCATTGCGATGATCGCGCATGAAATGGCGGTCGCGCGCGAGCAGCAGCAAAGGCAGGTAAGTGAGCGGCAGCACCAGAATCGAGAAGAGGATCGCATATTCGACCAGCTTCATCGGATCGACGCCGGCGAGGACGATGCCGAGCGCGACCAGCATCAGCACGATCCAGGCGATGGTGAAGCGCGGCGCTTCCCAGGGCTTCTTGTGGCGGCCCCAGGCCCAGCCGAAGAATTGGGCGACGCTATAGGCGTTGGCGAGGCAGGTCTCCACCGCCGCGCCCGCGACGGCGAACAGCATGCCGAGCAGTGCCAGCAGCAGCCCGGTTCGACCAAGCGGCAGCGCGACCTCGAGCGCGGCACTGCCGGGCAGTTGCGGGTCGATATGGGCAGGCCCGAACAGTTGCGCCGCATTGGCGAGGATCGAGATGGCGAGCAGCGAGCCGAGCGCGAAGCCGACGGTGCAGGTCACACGGTTGGTCAGGATGTCCTTGCGCCCCCATTCCTCCTCGATCGCACCCGACGAGTAGAAATAGGCCTCGTAAGGAAACAGCACGGCGCTGATGATCGCGACCGTGAAATAGGCGAAGGTCACCAGTTCCTTGTCCGAAAGACCATGCGGCACTTGCGGGACGAACCCCTTGGCGATCTCCGTCCAGGGGGGATCGATCTTCACCAGCGCAATCGCGAACACGATCATGAACAGGCCGAGCAGCCCATAGGCCCGCTCGATCCATTTGAACGGCAACACCCAGATCGTTGCGATCAGCACGACCACGCTCGCTACCGCCATCAGCCTATATCCGGCACCGGTGAGCAGATGGAGGATGATGGCGATGCCGCCCACTTCGGCAGCACAGGTGATCAGGTTGCTGACGAGCGACGCCAACAGGGTGACGAGCCCCAGCTTCAGCCCCAGCCGATGGCGCATCAGGTTGAAGACCGGCTGCTTGGCGATCGCGGCAACGCGGCCGCTCATCTCGCCCAGCACCATCATGCCGACCGTTGCAAAGGCGAACACCCAGATCAAAGCATAATGGAAGCTCGATCCCGCCTGGGCGGCGAACACCAATTCGCTGATGTCGACGAAGCCGCCGACCGCGGTCATGATCCCCAGCGTCAGCTCAAGCGGATTCAAGCTGGTCCTCGGTCATCTTGAGCGCGGTGGCCTCGCGCGACAGCAGGTCGGACGGCGCATCGGGCGGAAGCGCCTGCAACGCCGCCGCGCGCCGCGCCGCGTCCGAATGCGGATCGTCGAGCGACCGTGCCGCTTGCCTGATCTGCTTGCGCGCCGCCTGGCGCATCCCATCCACATAGGCAGCCGGCAGATGCTGGCGCACTGCCTGGGCGTTGACGAGGGCCCATTCGGCCGTGGCCGAACGCAATTGCTTCAACGCCGCCAATTGTTCGCTTCTGGAGGAACATGCTGTCAGCAGCGACAAAACGAGCAGGATGGATCGCATGGCGACCTAGCAACGAAGCGATTACGCGGCCGTTCCGCGGCCGGGTTCGATCGCGAAGCCCACGGATGGGCGCCCACTGCTGGACCGCGTCTGCGCGGCAGCCTAAAGGTCGCCACTTAGGCATATTGCCGTGGCGCTACTGGCTTGATAGGCGCATTTTTGTCTGAGTAATCGACCGATCGCCGCAGTTCAGCGAGCGCCGGTGAAGGAGAGAATGTGACCCTGTCGCTCGTCCAGTTCCGCGGCGCCGACCGCGCCCGCCACGTCGCCGCGATCGGCAGCGACGGCACGGCCCATATCGTGCCCGGCGTCGAGACCACGCTTGCGCTCGCTCAAGCGGCGCTCGCCGCCGGCCAGACGCTCGCGGCCGCGGTTGAAGCACGCGGCCCGGGCGATGCGGTCGATCTGACTACGGTCGAACTGCTCGCCCCGATCGACCATCCCGATAGCGCGCATCTGCTGATGACCGGGACCGGCCTCACCCATCTCGGTTCGGCCGAGGGGCGCGACAAGATGCACCGCGCGGCCAAGGAAAATCCCGAGCCGACCGACTCGATGAAGATGTTCCTGATGGGCGTCGAGGGCGGCAAGCCAGCCAATGGCAGTCCTGGCGTCCAGCCCGAATGGTTCTACAAGGGCGATGGCAGCCAGCTGATCGCGCCCGGCCAGCCGCTCCCCTCCCCCGCTTTCGCGCTCGACGCGGGCGAGGAGCCTGAAATTGCGGGCATCTACCTGATCGACGACGAGGGCACGCCGGTGCGGCTCGGCTTTGCGCTGGCGAACGAATTTTCCGACCATGTCACCGAACGCGGCAATTATCTGTGGCTGGCCCATTCCAAGCTGCGCAAGGCCGCGCTTGGCCCCGAGTTGCTGATCGGCGAGCTGCCGGCCGACGTGCGCGGCACCAGCCGCATCCTGCGCGGCGGCCAGCCCATCTGGGAAAAGCCGTTCCTGTCGGGCGAAGCCAATATGTCGCACAGCGTCGCCAACCTGGAACATCATCACTTCAAATATGACCTGTTTTGCCGGCCGGGCGACCTGCACGTCCATTTCTTCGGGACGGCGACCTTGTCGTTCGCGGAAGGGCTGCGCTGCGAACCCGGCGACATTTTCGAGATCGAAGCCGCGCCGTTCCGCCTGCCTGTGCGCAATCCGCTGGTGATCGCCGATGAACGGCCGGTCGTGGTAAGGTCGCTCTGAACCCGTCGGCCAGAGGCGACGGACCGGACCAATACCAAAAGCTGCTTGACATTTGCAGGACAAATAGCGCGCAAAGAGGTCAGGACGAGCCGCACGCGGGCCCATAACCGCGGCGGGGGGTGCATCAGGGGAGGTCGGGCTTGGCGACATCGAACCAGCCCAAATTCGGGCTACTGGCCGAGCCGCACGGGGCGAAGCGCATTCATGGCTCGATCGCGCACGATTTGGGCGTGGCGATCGTCACCGGGCGCTACCAGCCGGGTGAGATCCTTTCTGGCGAGATCGAATTTGCCGAGCAATTGAAGGTCTCGCGCAGCGCGTATCGCGAGGCAGTGCGCATATTGGCGGCGAAAGGACTGGTCGAAAGCCGCCCCAAGACCGGCACGCGCGTGAACGAGCGCAGCCGCTGGCACCTGCTCGACCCCGACGTGCTCGCCTGGTCGTTCGAGGCCGAGCCGAGCGAGGATTTCATCCGCGACCTGTTCGAGCTGCGCATGATCGTCGAGCCCGCCGCGGCCGAACTCGCCGCGCGTCGCCGCGACGGCGCCGATCTCGCGCGCCTGGGCTATGCGCTGGAGGAAATGGCGCGGCACGGGCTGGCCAGCGCCGCCGGCCAGGCCGCCGACCAATTGTTCCATCACAGCATCCTGGAAGCGACGCGCAACGCGCCACTCATCTCGCTATCGAGTTCGATCGAGGCGGCGGTCGGCTGGACCACCATCTTCAAGCAGCGCAAGCGCAAGCTGCCGCGCGATCCGCTACCGGATCACCGTGCGCTCTACAATGCGATCGTCGACGGCAATCCGGAAGCAGCGCGCGCGGCGATGACCGAACTCGTCCGCCTCGCGCTCGAAGATACCGAATTGTCGCTCTACGAATGAACGCGCCGAGCCGACGTTGACGTCGGTTTGTATGACTTATACTCAGACAAAAGCAACGTCCGCCTCAGGCGGGTAAGGGGAAGAGGAAGATCATGGCAGGCCCACCAATTTCCAGAAGCACCGCCACGGCCGGCGGAAGTCGCGGTACGCCGAGCTACGGCCCGGCATTGGCGCTGCTCGCCAGCCTCTTCTTCATGTGGGGCTTCATCACCGTCATCAACAACACGTTGCTGCCGCATCTGCGCAGCGTGTTCGAGCTCAACTACAAGCAGACGACGTTGATCGAATCGACCTGGTTCATCGGCTATCTCGTCGCGTCCCTGCCCGCGGCGAAGCTGATCGAGCGGATCGGCTATCAGCGCGCTTTGGTGATCGGGCTCGTGATCATGGCGGTCGGCGCGCTCGGCATGGTCCCGGCGGCGCGGTTGCCCTCCTATGGCGTGACGCTCGCCTCCCTGTTCACCGTCTCGTGCGGCATCGCCCTGCTGCAGGTCGCCGCCAATCCTTATGTCGCGGTGATCGGTCCGGCTGAATCGGCCGAATCCCGCCTCACTTTGGTGCAGGCCTTCAACACCACCGGCGACGTGCTGGCGGTTCTGTTCGGCCAATATCTGATCCTGGGGCGCACGACCGGCGGCACCGTCGCCGAAGGCACCAAGCTCAGCTACGCGCAGCGCATGGCGGACGCGCAGGCGACGCAGCTTCCCTATCTGCTCGTCGCAGTCGTGCTGGCGATCATCGCAGTCGTGATCGCGCGCGCCAAGCTGCCCCAGTTGGGCGAGGCCACGCGCCGCGCCAACGCCGAGGAGCGCAAGCATCTGTCGCTGTGGAACCATCGCAACCTGGTGCTCGGCGTGGTCGCCATCTTCGTCTACCTGATCGCCGAAATCGGCGTCGGCAACCTGTTCATCAACTTCGCGTCGCAGCCCGATATCGGCAACGTCACGCACGAACAGGCCGCCAATTATCTGGTCTTCGTGTGGGGCGGCATGGCGGTCGGCCGTTTCGCCGGTGCCTTCATCATGCGCGTCATCTCGCCCGAAAAGGTGCTGGCGGGCTTCAGCATCGGCGCCTTCCTGGTGATGCTCGTCGCCAGCTTTGCGCACGGGCCCACCGCGCTCTACGGCCTGATGGCGGTGGGCCTGTTCCACTCGATCATGTTCCCGACCATCTTCGCGCTTGCGATCCGGGGTCTGGGGCCGCTCACCGAAGAAGGATCGGGCCTGCTGATCATGGCGATTGCGGGCGGCGCGCTCGTCTTCCTGCAGGGCTGGCTCGCCGATGCCTATGGCATCCAGACCAGCTTCATCCTGACCGCGGCGTGCGAGCTGTTCATCCTGTTCTACGCCCTGTGGGGCAGCCGCGTCACGGCGGACGCCGGGACTGAACGACTAGACTGAGCGAAACATCGCCGAACGAAAAAGGGCGCGTCACCCATCAGGTGGCGCGCCCTTTCTTTATCCCCGTCTGACGATCAGCGACTGCGCGGCAGCGTCGAGAAATGGAAGACCATCTTGTTCTCGTACCGCTGGCCCGGATCCAGCCGCACCGATCCGAAGGCGGGCTGGTTGGGCGTGTCGGGGAACATCTGCGGCTCGAGCACGATCGCATCGCCTTCGCGATAGATCTTGCCCGACTTGCCGGTGATGGTGCCGTCGAGGAAATTGCCCGAATAGAATTGCAGGCCGGGCTGGCGCGAGAGGATCTCCATCACGCGTCCCGATACCGGATCCTCGACCCGCACGAGCACCCGCGGTGCGGGCGCGGCAGTGCGGCTCACCACCCAATTATGGTCGTAGCCGCGGCCATAGGCGATCTGCGGGTCGCTGGCGTCACGGACGCGATCGTTGATGACGCGCGGTGTGCGGAAGTCGAACACCGTGCCCGCCACCTTGCGGAACTCACCGGTCGGAATCAGCGTCGCGTCGACCGGCGTATATTCGGCCGCCGGGATCATCAGTCGCTGTCCGAGCGCGCCACGCGGTGACCCTTCGCCCGCCAGGTTCCAATAAGTGTGGTTGGAGATGTTGACCACGGTCGGCTTGTCGGTCGTCGCACTATAATCGACCGTCAGGTCGCCCTTGGCGTCGATCGAATAGACCGCGGTCGCGGTGACCGTGCCGGGATAGCCCTGGTCACCGTCGGGACTGACATAGCGCAAGGTCACGCTCGCGCTCGGACCGCGCGACACCGACACGACTTGCCACACCACCTTGTCGAAGCCCTTCACGCCGCCGTGGAGCGAATTGGGCCCATCGTTGATCGGCAGCTGATACTCCTTGCCGTCGAGCGTGAAGCGTCCCTTGGCAACGCGGTTGGCGACACGGCCCACGGTCGCACCGAAGAAATTGGGCTTTTCGATATAGCCCTTGAGGTCAGCATAGCCGAGCGCGACATCGTCAAGCTTGCCGTCGCGATCCTTGACCAGCATCGCCTGCACGCTCGCGCCGAGCGTGATGATCGTCGCCTTGTTGCCCTGCGGGCTGCTGAGCGTGATCGCCTCGACTGCCGTACCGTCGGGCATGGTGCCAAAGGGACGACGCGCAACATCCGCCGCGCTCGCCATACTCGCTGCCGTCACTGCCGCTACTGCTCCGATCGCCAAACTGCTTGCCTTCATGGTCCTCTTCCCTCCGATTTTGGCGACGGCAATTAACGCGCGCCCAACGCCTTGGGAAACTTTTTGTCGGACATAACAAAGCCGTCGCCCCGGCGGAGGCCGGGGCCGCTGGAGATAGGGGACGAGAGAGCCGCAGTATTCCAAGTCCAGCGGCCCCGGCCTCCGCCGGGGCGACGGCTAAATCTAATTACAGCGCCGTCTTTGAACCTTCGCTTTGCCTTGTCTATATGGCGGCCATGTCATCCGTACGCCCGTGGCGCGACATTGCGCGCCGTCAATCGCGCCAGATCATGGTCGGCAATGTGCCTGTGGGCGGCGATGCGCCGATCACGGTGCAGACGATGACCAACACGCCGACCGAGGATGTGCGCGCGACGGTCGATCAGATCCGCCGTTGCGAGGAAGCGGGTGCGGACATCATCCGCGTCTCCTGCCCCGACGAGCCCTCGACCGCGGCGTTGAAGCAGATCGTGCGTGCCGCGCACGTGCCGATCGTGGCGGACATCCACTTCCACTATAAGCGCGCATTGGAAGCCGCGGATGCGGGCGCTGCCTGCCTGCGCATCAATCCCGGCAATATCGGCTCGGAAGCGCGCGTCGCCGAGGTGGTGCGCGCCGCCAAGGCGAATGGCTGCGCGATCCGGATCGGGGTCAATGCCGGCAGCCTTGAGAAGGACCTGCTCGAAAAATATGGCGAGCCCTGTCCCGAGGCCCTGGTCGAGAGCGCGCTCGACCATATCAAATTGCTGCAGGACCAGGACTTCCACGATTACAAGGTCGCGGTGAAGGCATCGGACGTGTTCCTCGCGGTCGCGGCGTATCAGCAATTGGCCGAGACGGTCGATTGCCCGCTGCATCTGGGCATCACCGAAGCCGGCGGGCTGATCGGCGGCACGGTCAAATCCTCGATCGGCTTGGGCAGCCTGCTCTGGTTCGGGATCGGCGACACGATCCGCGTCTCCTTGTCGGCCGAGCCCGAGGAGGAAGTGCGCGTCGGGTTCGAGATCTTGAAGGCCTTGGGCCTCAGGCAGCGCGGGGTGCGCGTCATCTCCTGCCCGTCCTGCGCACGCCAGGGGTTCGACGTGATCAAGACGGTGGAGGCGCTGGAAGCCCGCCTCACCCATATCCGCACGCCGATGTCGCTGTCCGTGCTGGGCTGCGTGGTCAACGGCCCGGGCGAGGCGCGCGAGACCGACATCGGCCTCACCGGCGGCGGCAACGGCAAGCATATGGTCTATCTGTCCGGCGTGACCGATCACACAGTGCAGGACGAGGATATGATCGACCATATCGTCAAGCTGGTCGAAGCCAAGGCCGCCGAAATCGAAGCTGCCGACGCCGCCAAAGCCGCGGTCGCCGTAGCGGCGGAATAGCGAACCCAACCCGAGCGCACTCGCCGTCATCGCGAAGCGCTGCGGCGATCCAGGCCCACAGGACTGGATTGCCGCGCCTAGAGCCTGATCGTTTTCGGTGGAAGCGCCATGCGCTTCCACCGAACGCGTGAATCAGGCTCTATTCAAATGGTTGAGACCTTGATTCACGGTTTCAAGCTGAATCAGCTTGAAACCGATCAAGGTCTTGGGGCTCGCAATGACGGTGGGTTGGACAGCGCAACGTTCATCGGTAGGGCGGACCGGATGCAGCGGCATTCTCCCCTTATGGCGTTCCTCGTCGCATGCCTCGGCATCGCGATCTTCTCGTGCATGGACGCGATCATGAAATGGGTGTCGCTCGATATCGGCGCCTATAATGCCATGTTGTGGCGCTCCATCTTCGGGACGGTGATGAGCGCGGTTCCGTTCCTCGTCCTGCGCCAGCCCTGGCCCGACCGCGCCCGGCTGATCCTCCATATCAAGCGCAGCGGCGCGGCCGGCATTTCGATCCTGCTCTTCTTCTGGGGACTGGTCCGCGTGCCGATGGCGGAAGGGGTCGCGCTGAGCTTCCTGTCGCCGATCATCGCGCTTTTGCTTGCCGCACCCGTCCTCGGCGAGAAGGTCCGCCGGAGCGCGATCCTGGCCTGCCTGCTCGCTTTCTCCGGCGTGATCGTGATCGTGATCGGCAAGGCGCATGAAGGGGGCGGGCCGGCGGCCGTCCATGGTGCGATCGCGATCATCCTGGCGGGCGTCTTCTATGCCTATAACCTCGTCCTGCTGCGCCAATCCGCCTTGGTCGCCGGACCGATCGAGATCACCTTCTTCACCAACCTGGTCTTCGCCGGATTGTATTTGCTTGGAGCCCCGATAGGCGCCGCCATGTTGCCTCTGCGGTCCGCCCCCCTCATAGCGGCGGCGGCGGCAATCGCGGTGGTCTCATCGCTGCTGCTCTCCTGGGCCTACGCCCGGGCGGAAGCGCAGCGGCTGGTACCGGTCGAGTTCACCGCCTTCATATGGGCCGCGATATTGGGAGCGATCGTGTTCGGGGAGAGAGTCTTGCCGCTGACCGTGCTGGGGGCCGCGATGATCGTCGGCGGCTGCGTGATCGCCGCGCGGGCGCGCCACGTGCCCGTGCCTTTGACCGAGGCCGCCTCGTGATCGTCCGCCGCGCCACGCCCGCCGACGTGCCCGCCATCCTGCGGCTGATCGTCGCGCTCGCGGTCTACGAACATGAACCCGACGCGGTGAAGGCGACCGAAGAGTCGCTTGCGGACAACCTGTTCGGCGACGACGCCCATGTGTTCGCGCATGTCGCCGAGATTGACGGCGAGGTGGTCGGGATCGCGGTCTGGTTCCTCAATTATTCCACCTGGACCGGCAAACGGGGCATCTATCTGGAGGATCTGTTCGTCAGCGAAGCCGCGCGCGGCACCGGCGCGGGCAAGGCATTGTTCCGGGCGCTCGCGCAGGAAGCCGAGCGGCTCGATTGTCCCCGCATCGACTGGGCGGTGCTCACCTGGAACGAGGCCGCCATGGACTTCTACCGCGCGATCGGCGCTCGCCCGCAGACGAGCTGGCAGCCCTGGCGGATCGAAGGCGCCGCGCTGGAGGCCTTGAAGGCATGAGCGAGGAGCTGCTCGCCCGCATCGCCGCCGCGCTCGACCGGCTGGCGCCGCCGCCGCCGCCCGGCGCCGACCCGCTGGCGCATCCGGCCTATGTCTGGCGCGAGGGGGCCTTGCTGGCCGCGCGCGCCTTTGCACCGATGCCGCTCGACCTGCTCGAAGGCATGGACGCGCAGAAGCAGGCGGTGCTGGAGAATATGCGCCGGCTCGCCAAGGGTCTGCCCGCACATGACGTGCTGCTGTGGGGCGCGCGTGGCACCGGCAAGTCGGCCTTGGTCAAGTCCGCGGTCGGCGCGGTGCAGCAGGAGGGTGGGGCGCTGGCCCTGGTCGAGGTGGGCGGCGACGGCATCGCCGAATTGCCCGGCCTGTTCGCGAGCCTGGCCGAGGTGGACCGTGCCTTCGTGATCTTCGTCGACGATCTGGGCTTTGCCGAACCGAGCGAAGCGCCGCGGCTGCTGCGGTCGGTCCTGGAGGGCGGGGCCGAGGCCCGGCCGGGCAATGTGCGGCTGCACGTCACCGCCAATCGCCGCCACATCGTGCCGCGCGACATTGCCGAGCAGGAAAGCGCGATCAATCCGCGCGACGCCGCCGACGACAAACTGGCGCTGGCTGACCGGTTCGGGCTGAGTCTCGGATTCCATGTCGTCGACCAGCCGACCTATGTCGCTATCGTCGAAGGCTATGCGCGTGCTTACGGCCTGCAGATCGATGCGCAGGACGCGATCAGTTGGGCCACCCAGCGCGGCGGCCGGTCGGGCCGCGTCGCCTGGCAATATGTGGTCGAGCTGGCCGGGCGACAGGGCAAACGCCTCCAGGACTGATCTGGAACGGCACCTCCGACGGCGCGTTGCGCTCCTGTAACAAGGAGGGATGTATGTCGGACGAACATAAGGAAGTCGTGGTCGAGAAGACGGGCATCAATCTCGGTGGCGTGATCGCCGCGATCGCCCTGCTGATCGCGGTGCTGGCAGTGCTGCATTATTTCGGGATGATCTGATCTAAGCTTGCGCCGTCAGGCCGTCATTGCGAGGAGACCGACGAACGTCGGGCGACGAAGCAATCCAGTCCAACGCGAAGAACTGGATTGGTTGACCTGCGGTCGCCTTCGGCCCGCTCCGCTCGCAATGACGAAGCCTAAACTTCGTCCCGCACCTTCAGCGTCGCCTCCTGCACACGTTCCAGCATGTCGCTGAAGGCGGCGACCTCTTTTGGATCGAAGCTGGCGAAGATGCGCCGTTCCAGTTCCAGCGCCTTGGGGGCGACCTGCGCATAGAGGTCGCGCCCGGTGGTGCTCAGGTGCAGCGACTGCGATCGGCGGTCGCTCGCATGCGGGCGACGCTCGACCAAGCCGCGGTCGACCAGCCCGATCGTCGCACGGCTGACCGTCACCTTGTCCATTTGCGTGCGCCGGCCGACCTGCTGCTGGGTCATGCCTTCATCTTCGGCGATCACCGCGACTACGCGCCATTCGGGGATGGAGAGGCCGAACAGCGCCTGATAGGCGCCCGCGATCGTCTCGCTGACCAGATAGGAAGTAATGGAGAGGCGATAGGGAATGAATGCGTCGAGGCGCAGCGAAACGTCGGCCATGCGCGTTGGTAACATTTGACACCATCCTCGCAAAGTCGCATTGGATGGTAACATTTGATACTATTTCCGGGGCTGCCGCATGCTGCAGGATCAATCCAACCCGCTGGGCCTCAATGGCTTCGAGTTCGTGGAATTCACCTCGCCCGATCCGGAGGCGATGGGGCGCCAGTTCGAGCAGATGGGCTTTGTCCCCAGCCATCGCCACCCGACCAAGAACATCACCCGCTACAAGCAGGGGCGCATCAACCTGATGCTGAACCGCGATGCGGCGGGGCGTGTCGCCGAATTCCGCAACCAGCACGGCGCGTCGGCGAGCGCGATGGCGTTCCGCGTCGCCGATCCCGAAGCCGCCTTCCAATGGGCGCTGGACCATGGTGCCGAACGCACCGAAGAGGACGACACCGTCATTCTCGGCATCGGCGGATCCTATCTCTATTTCATCAAGGACGGCACCGATCTCTATCAGAATTGGGCCGAATTCCCGGGCTGGCAGGAAGCCGAGGCGCGCAACAATGTCGGGCTCGACCTGCTCGACCACCTGACCCACAATGTCCGGCGGGGGCAGATGCGGGTCTGGTCCGAATTCTACCGCACGCTCTTCAATTTCGAGGAGCAGAAATATTTCGACATCAAGGGCAAGGCGACCGGCCTGTTCAGCCAGGCGATGATCGCCCCCGACCATGCGATCCGCATCCCGCTCAACGAAAGCCAGGACGATCAGAGCCAGATCGAGGAATTCATCCGGGACTATAAGGGCGAGGGGATCCAGCACCTCGCGCTGACCACCGGCAATATCTACGAGACGGTCGAGAAACTGCGCGCGCGCGGCGTGCGGCTGCAGGATACGATCGAGACCTATTACGAGCTGGTCGACAAGCGCGTGCCCGGCCATGGCGAGGATCTGGAGCGGCTCAAGCGCAACCGCATCCTGATCGATGGCAATGTCGAGGATGAGGGCATCCTGCTGCAGATCTTCACCGAGAATATGTTCGGCCCGATCTTCTTCGAGATCATCCAGCGCAAGGGCAATGAGGGCTTCGGCAACGGCAACTTCCAGGCGCTGTACGAGTCGATCGAGTTGGACCAGATCCGCCGCGGCGTGATCAAGGTGGAGGAGTGATCATCCCCCGTCATGCCCGACTTGTTCCGGCATCCACTCGGAGGCTGGGGGACAGCTTCCCGGTAGACCCCGGAACAAGTCTAGGGTGACGGCGATCTGTGAGACCTGTCTCCTCCCCGGAACGGGGAGGGGGACCGCTCGAAGAGCGGTGGAGGGGAAAATGGGGATTCCGCACAATCCCCTCCACCAGCCTGCGGCTGGTCCCCCTCCCCGTTCCGGGGAGGAGATTGGATGACCGACTATCTGACGGGTTTCGGCAATCACTTCGCGACGGAGGCGGTGGCGGGTGCGCTGCCTGTGGGGCAGAATTCGCCGCAGAAGGTGCCGTTCGGCCTTTATGCCGAGCAATTGTCCGGAACCGCCTTCACCGCGCCGCGTAGCGAAAATCGCCGGTCCTGGCTCTATCGCCTGCGTCCGACGGCGAGCCACCGACCCTTCGAGCCTTATCAGGGGGCGCCGTTGCTGCGTTCCGGCCCCTTCGATGAGCTGCCGCCCACGCCCAATCGGCTGCGCTGGGATCCTTTGCCCATTCCGGAGGAGGCAACCGACTTCATCGACGGCTTCGTTACCTATGGCGGCAATGGCGACGTCGCGACCGGGGCCGGGATCGGCATCCACCTCTACGCCGCCAATCGATCAATGGAAGCGCGGGCCTTCCAGAATGCGGATGGCGAGCTGCTGATCGTACCCCAGCAGGGCGATCTCACGATCGTCACCGAGCTTGGCCGGATCCATGTCGCGCCACTGCAGATCGTGCTTATCCCACGTGGAATTCGCTTCCGGGTCGAGCTGGAGGGGCCCTCGCGCGGCTATGTCTGCGAGAATTATGGGGAGCCCTTCCGTTTGCCGGACCTGGGCCCGATCGGTGCCAACGGCCTCGCAAACCCCCGCGATTTCGAGATCCCGGCCGCCTGGTACGAGGACCGCGACGACGCCCACGAGGTGGTTCAGAAATTCCAGGGCCGGCTCTGGACCACGACGCTCGACCATTCGCCGTTCGACGTGGTCGCCTGGCACGGCAATCTGGCGCCGTGCCGCTATGACCTGCGCCGCTTCAACACGCTCAACACGGTCAGCTTCGACCATCCCGATCCGTCGATCTTCACCGTGCTGACCTCCCCGAGCGAGCTCCACGGCACCGCCAATTGCGATTTCGTGATCTTCCCGCCGCGCTGGATGGTGGCCGAGCATACGTTCCGCCCGCCCTGGTTCCACCGCAACGTGATGAACGAATATATGGGGCTGATCGAAGGGGCCTATGACGCCAAGGAGGGGGGCTTTGCACCGGGCGGGGCCAGCCTGCACAATCAGATGGCGGGCCATGGCCCCGATCGCGCATCCTATGAGAAAGCGATCGCCGCCGAGCTCGGCCCGAGCAAGATCGAGGAGACGATGGCCTTCATGTTCGAAAGCCGCTGGGTAATCCGCCCGACCCGCTGGGCCACGGAGAGCCCGCTCTGCCAGCTCGATTATGACGAGTGCTGGGCAGGGTTCGACAAGGCGAAGCTGCCATGAGCGGGATCGACGAGACGCATGATCCGGCGCGTTTGAGCTGGGTCGAAAGCGCGAACGGCCATGCCGATTTCCCGATCCAGAATCTGGCGCTCGGTATCTTCTCGCCGCCTGGCGGCCATGCGCGTCCCGGTGTCGCGATCGGCGACCTGATCCTCGACCTCGGCGGGATAGGGGGGCTGCTGCCCGATCGAGCCGCGCAGGCACTGACGCGCACCACGCTCAACGGGCTGATGGGGCTGCCGAAAGCCGACCGCGTCGCGCTGCGCCGGCGCCTGTCGGATCTGCTGTCGGACGAGCGTTGCCGCAGCCTGGTCGAGCCGGTCCTCTATCCCGCGGCGGACTGCACCTTGCACCTGCCCGCAACGATCGGGGACTACACCGATTTCTACGTCGGCATCCATCACGCGACCAATGTCGGCGCCTTGTTCAGGCCCGACAATCCGCTGCTGCCAAACTATAAATATGTGCCGATTGGCTATCATGGCCGCGCCTCGTCGGTGCGGCCGTCGGGGATTCCGGTGGTGCGCCCCAACGGCCAGCGCAAGCGCCCCGACGATGCCGAACCGAGCTACGGCCCGTCGCGCCGGCTCGATTATGAGCTGGAGCTGGGCATCTGGATGGGGGAGGGCAATCCGCTCGGCCGGCCGATCCCGATCGATCGCGCGCGGGACCATATTGCCGGTTTCTGCCTGCTCAACGACTGGTCGGCGCGCGACATCCAGGCGTGGGAATATCAGCCGCTCGGCCCCTTCCTCGCCAAGAATTTTCATACGACCATCTCGCCCTGGGTGGTGACGGCGGAGGCGCTGGCGCCGTTCCGCGTTCCCCAGCCGCCGCGCGCGAGCGGCGATCCCGCGCCTTTGCCTTACCTGCTCGATGACGCCGACCAGCAAAGCGGCGCTTATGCGCTGGAGCTGGAAGTTTCGCTGTCGAGCGCAGCGATGCGGGCGCAGGGACTGGCGCCTTTGCTGCTCAGCCGGGGCGCGGCCACCGCCATGTACTGGACGATGGCGCAGATCGTGACGCACCATGCCTCCAACGGCTGCAATCTCCAGCCGGGCGACCTGATCGGCACGGGGACGATCTCCGGAGCGGAAGACGGAGCGTATGGCAGCCTGCTCGAGATCAGCCGCGGCGGCAGCCATCCGGTGAGCCTTCCCACCGGCGAGACGCGCACCTTCCTGGAGGATGGCGACGAGGTCACGCTCTACGCAGCCGCCAAAGCGGAGGGCTATGTGCCGATCGGTTTCGGTCCGTGCCGCGCTTTGATATTACCCGCACCATGAGCGACATCCTCCTCCACGGCTATTGGCGTTCGAGCGCCGTCTATCGCGTCCGCATCGCGCTCGCGCTCAAGGGGCTCGATTATGACCAGGTGGGGCACGATTTGCGGCGCGGCGAGCAGCAGGATCCCGCCTACAAGGCGATCGCCCCGGCCGGGCTGGTGCCCGCGATCGAGCATGGCGGCGAGGCGTTCGTGCAGAGCCTCGCCATCCTGGAGTGGCTGGAGGAACGCTGGCCCAACCCGCCCTTGCTTCCCGCAGGCATCGAACAGCGCGCGATCGTGCGCGCGATGGCCGCGACGATCGCGGCGGACATTCATCCGCTCAACAATCTGCGTATTCTCAAATATTTGAAGAGCGAATTTGACAGATCGCAGGAGGAGATTGACCGCTGGATCGCGCATTGGATCCAGGAGGGCTTCATGGCGCTCGAGGTGCTGATCGGTCGCCATGGCGGCAGGTTCGCATTCGGTGACAACCCGACCATGGCCGACTGCCTGCTGGTGCCGCAGGTCTACAATGCCGAGCGCTTCAACGTCGACCTGTCGGCATTCCCGCGCATCCTGGCCGCCGTCACCAATGCGCGCGCGCTGCCCGCCTTCGCCGCGGCACATCCCGATCGCCAGCCCGGCGCGGAGCCGGCGTGAATCCGGGCGAGCGGCTGACGGAAACGCCACCCGGCGTGCGTCTCTGCACGCTCGACGATATCGAAGACGGTCAGGCGCGCAATTTCGTGCTGGAGATGAAGGCCGGCCGCTTCCACGGCTTCGTCGTGCGCCGGGGCGACAGGGTGTTCGGCTATCGCGACCGCTGCCCGCATATGGGCCTCCCGCTCGCGCAGGAGCTCGATCGCTATCTCACCTCGGGCGGCGAGCTCATCCTCTGTTCCTGGCATGGCGCACTGTTCGACATCGAGAGTGGGCGCTGCGTCGGTGGCCCCTGCGTCGGGGCGGGGCTGACGGTGTGGCCCGTCGCTGTGGAAAATGGACAGATCAGGACAGCGTGAGCCGTTTTGCCTGAGACCGCGTCATGCCAGCGCATGCTGGCATCCATCTCTTGTGCTCGCGCAGTAGCCGGCAGGTTAAGAGATGGACCCCAGCTTTCGCTGGGTGACGATAGCGGGAGACGATAATGAGCGAGGCTAGAGGAGTGGGTCAGTCCGCCCCGACTTCGCCGGTGAGCCCCGAGCGCTGCTTGACGGGCCGATCAGCTCGCCGGCCGCCACGCCAGCAGGCGGGACAGGTCGAGCCTTTCTCCATCGAGGTAGACCGCATCGATCGCTTCCGCATTGCGGATATCGCGCGTCGGGTCCGCATTGAGGACGACGATATCCGCCCGATGGCCCGGAGCGATCCGGCCGACGTCCCGCCAGCGGAAGCGTTCGGCGAAATTGGTGCTCGCGGCCGCCAGCGCTTCGCGCGGGGTCAGACCGGATTGGACAAGAAGCTCCAGCTCACGATGCAGCCCCCAGCCGGGAAGCACACCGAACGCGACCGCGCCGCTTCCCGCCAGGAAATGGACGCCCGCCTGATGAAAGGCATGCATGGTCGCGATGCTCTTGCGCGCCCGGGCTTCGCGGACCGCCCCATAATCGGCAGGCGCATCGGCCGGCACCGGCGCACGCCCGGTATGCTCGTCGAACGGCAAATGGCGAATGGACTGCCGCGCGATGAGCGGGCCGATCTTCGACGCCCAGGGATTGGGCGTGTCGGGCAGGTAGGTGGTCGCGATCGCCAAGGTGGGCATCAAGGCCGTGCCATGCCGAACCAGCGTCGCCGCATAGGCATGGAAGGCCGGGCCATCCGTATCGAGCGTGGCGAGGAATTCGCTGTAGCGGCGCGTCAGAGGTGCGGTGGCCGGCAGGAAGGGCGTTTGCGCGACCGCTTCATGCAGATCGGGCGGCGTCAGCTCCAGTTCGATCCGCGAGGTGTGGATGAAGGCGTCTACCCCCGCGGCGGCTGCCTTGGCATAAGAGGCATGACCAAGCTCGCCGATTGTGAACAGACCGCGCGTGCGCGCATGACGGACCGCCGCGGCGACCTGTGCATCGTCGAGCGGATACATGAGCATGAAGCCGGCGACACCCCGGCCGATCTTCCGGTCCATGTCGGCGGCAAGCTCCACGTCCGGCAGCCGCCGCCCACGATCGTGCAATTCGCCATAGCCGGCCTGATCGCCCAACCCCTTGCCATCATGGCCGACCACATCGCTCAGCCTGCGCATGTGCGGCTGCGGCGAGGCGGGCGCATAAAGGCCGCGGCGCGGGTCATCGTCCGCCGTCTGCGAGATGGTCGTCACGCCCATTGCGAGCTGGGCAAAAGCCTGGCCCGTGTCGAGCTGGCTCGAAAAGCCGTCGATCAGGCCGGGAATGATCCACTTGCCGCGAAGATCGACGTGGAGCGCTCCGGCAGGCACGGCCACCCGGCGACGCGCGCCTGCCGCGACGACATGACCGTCACGCACGACCACGACTGCGTCGTGGACATCACGGCCCGACGTGCCGAACTGGTCGAGATCCACCATGGTCGCATGCTCGAGCACGAGATCGCGCGCCTGCAGCGGCGCGGAGACGAAGAGCCAGGCGATGCTGAACAGAAGCAGGCGAGGCATCAGGGCGTCCTCCAGCGCGTTCGTTCGGTGGATGCCGGCCAGGATTTAAGACTTGAACGTGCCCGTGGGAACGGGGCTTTTCCTTTCTGACCGCTGTTCAAACGGCTCCGCTCCCAGGGCTCTCGTCATGCCAGCGAAAGCTGGCATCCATCTCCTACGAAAAATGGCTGCAGGTCAGGAGATGAACCCCAGCGTTCGCTGGGGAGACGAACAGAGAGCGCCGCCCCGAAAGGCTCAGCTCGCCTCGACTTCGCCGACCAGGTCGCGCACCGCTTCCATGAAGCGCGACACGGTGATGGGCTTGGAGACATAGGCCTCGGCACCGGCCTCGCGGATCCGCTCTTCGTCGCCCTTGGCGGCATAAGCGGTCACCGCCATGATCGGGACAGCCTTCAGCGCATCGTCGCCCTTGATCGTCTCGATCAGTTCGAGGCCGGTCACATGCGGAAGCTGGATGTCCATCACGATCAGATCGGGCCGCGACTCGCGCGCCCTGCCGACCACGTCCCATCCATCGCGCACCGGCTCGGCTTCATAGCCATGGGCGCGCAAAAGGTCGCAGAAGAGCTTGAGGTTCAACTCATTGTCCTCGACAACGAGCACCTTCTTGGTCACCGGGTAAGCTCCAGATACGACATCACACATACTCCACGCCCCCGGGATAACATCGTGCAAGACGGTAAACAAATTGTTGCGGACCCGGTTGCGACCGGCTTGCGCGCATTGGCATGGACGCTGGCTGAACAGGCGCGTGCGGATCGGATGCTGGCACTGACCGGCCTGACCGGCGATGAGTTGCGCGCGCGGGCCACCGAGCCGGCGGTCCTTGCGGCAGTGCTCGCCTTCCTCGAAGCCTATGAGCCCAATCTGATCGCCTGTGCCGAGGCGCTCGATCTGCCGCCAGCGGCATTGGTCCAGGCCCGGGAGGCGCTCGAGGCATGAGCAGACCGCTGCTGATCACCGATTGTGATGAGGTGCTGCTCCATATGGTGCGGCATTTCGGCGAATGGCTGGACGAAGCGCACGGCATCGATTTCCGCCCCCAGGGCGGCGCCTTTGAGACCGCGCTCACGCGGCGCGAGTCCGGCTCGCAGGTACCGCCGCACGAAGTCTGGCCGCTGCTCGACGGATTTTTTCGCACCGAAATGGAGCGACAGACGCTCGTTCCCGGCGCGGCGCGGGCGCTCGAGCGTATCGCAGAGGTGGCGGACATCGTCATCCTCACCAACCTGCAGGACTGGTGCCATGCCGGCCGCGCCGCGCAGCTCGACGCGCATGGCATCCGCCATCGTGTCGTCTGCAACCAGGGCGGCAAGGGCGAACCCGTGGCGCGGCTGGCCGCCGAACATGGATCGAGCGTGACCGTGTTCGTCGACGACCTGGAAGGTCACCATGCTTCCGTCGCGGAACATGCGCCGGCGGTGTTCCGGCTGCACATGATCGCGGAGCCGGCGATCGCGCCGACAATACCCGCTGCGCCGCATGCCCATGCGCGGATCGACGATTGGGACGAGGCGAGCCGGTGGATCCTGGCGCGGTTCAGGGGCGAGCCGCTTCCCGGTTAATCCGCCTCGATCAGCCGCGCGCCGGAGCCTTCCTTCCCCAGTCGATCGCCCATGTTGCGGAGCGGGCAATCGGCAAGCGACAAGCAGCCACAGCCGATGCAGCTGCCCAGTTGGTCACGGATTGCGGTGAGTTTGCGGATGCGATCGTCGAGCGCGTCGCGCCATGCGGCCGACATGGTGGCCCAGTCGTCGGCACTCGGCGCGCGATCCTGCGGCAGGCGGGCGAGCGCCTCCTTGATCTCCTTGAGCGACACGCCGGCGCGTTGCGCGATCTTGATGATCGCAACGCGCCTGAGGATGCCGCGCGGAAAGCGCCGCTGATTGCCTGCGCTGCGCCAGCCGCGGATCAGCCCCTCGGCTTCGTAGAAATGCAGCGCCGACACCGCCACGCCCGATCGCCGCGCCACTTCACCGATGCTCAATTCGAAGGCGGGTGGGGGTGGAGCAGCCATGATCGATGCCTAGCGCCTTTGGCGCTTGACCTCAACCTTGGTTGAGGTTGTATCGAGTCGCTCCCCAAAGGGAGAATCATCATGTCGCTTGCCGCCGAATCCAATCTGATCAGCATCAGCGTCTTCACGCCCAAGCCCGCCCATTTCGACACGTTCGTCGCCACCCAGATCGAGAATCTGCCACGGCTGGGCGACCTGTCCGGATCGCGCGGGGCGCAATTCTACGTCGCCAAGGATGGCCGCCACGCCATCCTCGTCTCCTTCTTCGACGACGAAGCGGCGTTGCGTGATTTCCGCGAATCGGACGCCTTCCGCGAGCATCGCGATGCACTGCAAGGCCTGCTCGAAAGCGCCGACAGCGGCTTCTATAGCTTGGCTTATTCCCGCGAGGTGGAGCCCGCCTGACCGACGCGAAGGGCGGGGCGGCACGTCGCCGCCCCGACTCCGCAGCCTTCGACGCGTGAGCGATGCCATCGGCCAGCAAGCGCCTTGACGCTGCGCTTTCGCCGTCCGAAGGCGTTTGGCATGAGCATCGACAATCGCCTCGCCGAACTCGGCATCACGCTTCCCGAACCCGCCGCCCCGGTCGCCGCTTATGTGCCGGCGGTCGAAGCCAATGGTCTGCTTCACGTTTCGGGCCAGCTGCCGTTCAAGGACGGGCAATTGATGACCGGCCGCTGCGGCGAGGATCAGGAGCAGGATTATGCGCGCGAGGCAGCGGAGCGTTGCGGCGTGATGCTGCTCGCCCAGATCAAGCGGGCTCTGGGCTCGCTCGACCGGGTCGAGCGCGTCGTCAAGCTGGGCGTGTTCGTCTCCTCCACCTCGCATTTCACCGCCCAGCCGCAAGTCGCCAATGGCGCGTCCGAACTGATGCAGAAAGTGTTCGGTGACGCGGGCAAGCATGCGCGGAGCGCGGTCGGCGTCCCCGCCTTGCCGCTGAATGCGATCGTCGAGGTCGACGCGGTCGTCGCCGTCAAGGCTTAGGATCGTGGACCAGGTCGTCGCCCGCATGGCCGACGGCATCGGCGCGTTCGACGCGGCCGAATGGGATGCCTGCGCGGGCGACGACAATCCCTTCGTCTCTTATGCCTTCCTGAGCGCGCTCGAGGATTCGGGCAGCGCGGTCGCGCATGCCGGCTGGCAGGCGATACCGATCGCGATCGACGGGGCGGACGGCGCCCCTGCGGCGGTCCTGCCGGCTTATGCCAAGAGCCACAGCCAGGGCGAATATGTGTTCGACCAGGGCTGGGCCGACGCGTGGGAGCGGGCAGGGCGCTCTTATTATCCCAAGCTGCAGATCGCGGTGCCGTTCTCGCCGGTGCCGGGACCGCGTCTGTTGTTGCGCGACCCTATGCTGGCGCCGGCGTTGATCGCGGCCGCCGAAGCGGTCGTGCAGCAGAACGACCTCTCCTCGGCGCATGCCACCTTTGTGGAAGGCGCACAGCTCCATCATTTCGAAGCTGCGGGCTGGCTGATCCGGGCGGATCGGCAATTCCACTGGTTCAACCGCGATTATGCCGATTTCGACGCTTTCCTGGGCGCGCTCACCTCGCGCAAGCGCAAGCAGATCCGCAAGGAACGGGCGGCGGCGCGCGAAGGTCTCGATTTCCTGCACCTGACCGGAGCGGAGATCGAGGAGCGCCACTGGGACGCCTTCTGGCATTTCTACCAGGATACGGGTTCGCGCAAATGGGGGCGGCCTTATCTCACGCGTCGCTTCTTCAGCCTGCTTGGACAACGCCTGGGCGAAAAAGTGATCCTGATGCTCGCGCTCAAGCACGGTGAACCGATTGCGGGGGCACTCAACCTGGTGGGACGCGACACGCTTTACGGCCGTTATTGGGGCTGCACCGAGGAGGTGCCCTTCCTGCATTTCGAGCTTTGCTATTATCAGGCGATCGACGCCGCGATCGCGCGCGGCCTGTCCAAGGTGGAGGCGGGAGCGCAAGGCGAGCATAAGCTGGCGCGTGGTTATCTGCCCACGCCGACCTTTTCCGCCCATTACATTCCGGACCCGAGCTTCCGCCGAGCGGTCGCGGATTATCTGGAACATGAGCGCCGCATGATCGCGGCCAATATCGAGGTACTGGAAGAGGATTCGCCGTACCGGAGGGGGTAGCGTGAGAAGCTAGACGTCGCCCCGGCGAAGGCCAGGGCCGCTGGCGGTAGAAGGGCTAGGTGGCTCATAGTACGCCACCCTCCAGCGGCCCCGGCCTGCGGGGTTCCCAGCAAAGTAATACTTTGCTGGGGCCCGTGCCGGGGCGACGAGTCCTACGCCGCCTTCTTGAACAGGCCCGCCAAAGTGGCGCGCGCAAGCTTCTGCGCCTCGACCACGTCGCGGGCGCTCATCTCCATCGCGATTTCGTGGCGCCAGCTGAGCGCAGGCTGGTAGCCCCATGCCGCGGCGACGTTGAACCAGCGATGCGCCTGGATCAGGTCCACGCCCGCGCCACCGCTGCCGCTGGCATAACACATGGCCAGTTCGAACGCGGCGATCTCGTCCCCGCCGGTCGCGCTTGCCACCAAATCCTCCACCTGAACCATCCGTGCCATCGGCCGATATCCCCAGGAAACTTGCTCTCTGCCCCGTTAACGACGATTTTCGCCGGGACTTGAGCGCCGATGCACCATATTTGGACGCTCAGTGGGGTTTGGGGACGCACGAAGAGGGATTCCAATGGTCGCGCATCGCATCATCTTCGCGAACGAGAAGGGGGGCTCGGGCAAGTCGACCAGCGCGGTTCACACCGCGGTCGCGCTCGCCGCCAAAGGGCATCGGGTCGCCGCACTTGACCTCGACACGCGCCAGCGCACGCTCGGCCGCTATCTCGACAATCGTGCCGCGCTCATCCAGCGTGACGGCCATGACCTGCCGATGCCGGTCTATGACACGTTCGATCCGGCCAAGCGCATTGCCATCCAGGACCGGCTCGACGCGCTGGCGCAGGATACCGACTTCCTGATCGTCGACACGCCGGGCCGCGACGACGATCATGTGCGCGTCGCCATCTCGACCGCGGATACCTTGGTCACGCCGATCAACGACAGTTTCGTCGACCTCGACCTGATCGGGCAGGTCGATCCCGACAATTACAAGGTCAAGCGCCCCAGTTTCTACGCCGAACTGGTATGGGATGCGCGCAAGGCCCGCGCCAAGAGCGACGGCGGCACCGTCGACTGGGTGGTGCTGCGCAACCGCCTCCAGCATCTCGAAGCGCGCAACATGCGCCGCGTTGCCGCCGCCTTGGCCGAATTGTCCAAGCGGGTGGGCTTCCGCGTCATCCCCGGTTTGTCGGAACGCGTCATCTATCGCGAGCTTTTCCCCAAGGGGCTGACCCTGCTCGATCTCGCCGCGATCGGCGAGGATGCGGGGCTGGCCCATGTCGCGGCGCGCGGCGAATTGCGCGAGCTGATTGCCGGGCTGGAGCTGCCCGAAACGGGCGACGCAAGGCAGACGCAGGCCGCGTGATCGATCTCGCGCTCATCGCGATCGCCGGCGTGCTCTATTGGGCATGGAAGACGCGCGATCCGCAGGCGATGCGGATCAGCGACGTCATGGCTGTGGTCGCCGCATTGATCGGCCTGAAAATGCTCTCCAGCCATTCGCCGCTCGGTGTGCTCGGCCTCGGCTTTGCCGGCTGGTGGTTCTGGTTCCGCAAGGGCGGGCGCCTGCGCCAGAGCGAGCCCATGACGCATGACGAGGCACGGCGGCTGCTCGAAGTGCCGATCGATGCGACTACCGACGAAATCCGGGCCGCGCATCGCCGGCTGATCGCGCGCGTTCACCCCGATGTCGGCGGCTCGGCGGACCTCGCTCGTCGCGTCAATACGGCGCGCGACACATTGCTGCGCTACCGCAGTTGAACCCGTAACATTTTCGTGCGTCTATGCGCATGCCAAGACCCGCTCGAAGCGGGGTCTCGTCACGCTCAGGACCAATCGACCCGAACGGCCGACGCCGCTCGCTACAGGAGATTTTCATGACGCATCGTTTCGATCCGACCTCTCTGCGCGAATATGACATTCGCGGAATTGTCGGAAAGACGCTGGGTCCCGATGACGGCTATGCGATCGGCCGCGGCTTTGCGACGCATGTGCGCCGCGCCGGCGGCTCGCGCGTCGCGGTGGGCCGCGACGGCCGCGTGTCCTCGCCCGTGCTGGAAGAGGCTTTGGTGCGCGGCCTGACCGACGGCGGCGTCGATGTGGTGCGGATCGGGATCGGCCCGACGCCGATGCTCTATTATGCCGAAGCGACGTTGGAAGTGGATGGCGCGATCCAGATCACCGGCAGCCACAATCCGGCCGATTATAACGGCTTCAAGATGGTGCTGCAGCACGGCCCCTTCTTCGGCGAGCAGATCCAGTCGATCGGCAAGATGGCCGAGGACGGCGATTGGGAGGAGGGGACCGGCGAGGTCACCGATTATGATATCGAGGACGCTTATGTCGATCGCCTGCTCGCAGGCTATTCGGGCGGTGCGTTCCGCATCGGCTGGGACAATGGCAATGGCGCGGGCGGCCGCGTGCTCGAGAAGCTGGTCGCCAAGCTGCCGGGCGAGCATCACCTGCTCTATACCGAGATCGACGGCAGCTTCCCCAACCACCATCCCGATCCGACCGAGGAAAAGAATCTCGTCGACCTGAAGAAACTGGTCGCGGACAAGGGCCTGGATTTCGGCATCGCCTTCGACGGCGACGCCGACCGGATCGGCGCAATCGACGGCCAGGGGCGGGTGGTCTGGGGCGACCAGATCCTCTCCATTCTGGCGGAACCGGTGCTGCGCGCGGAGCCGGGATCGACCATCATCGCCGACGTGAAGGCGAGCCAGGCGCTTTACGACCGGATCGCCGAATTGGGCGGCAAGCCCTTGATGTGGAAGACCGGCCACAGCCTGATCAAGGTCAAGATGAAGGAAACGGACAGCCCGCTCGCGGGCGAGATGTCGGGCCACATCTTCTTCCGCCACCAATGGTATGGCTTCGACGATGCGCTCTACGCCGCGATCCGGCTGGTGAGCGCGGTGCGCGTGCTCGGCGGCTCGCTGACCGCGCTCAAAGATGCCATGCCCGAACTGGTCAACACGCCCGAGATGCGCTTCCAGGTCGACGAGAGCCGCAAGTTCGCGGTGGTCGACGAGATCCTCGACCGGCTCGAGGCTGACGGTGCCGACGTCAACCGCACCGACGGCGCGCGCGTCAACACGCCCGACGGCTGGTGGCTGCTGCGCGCGTCGAACACGCAGGACGTGCTGGTCGCACGCGCCGAGGCGCGAGACCAGGCGGGCCTCGACCGGCTGCTCGCGCAGATCGACAATCAGCTTGCGCTGTCGGGGTTGGAGCGGGGGCCGCAGGCCGGCCACTAGGGTCCCGAGCCGCTAATCGAAACCCCGATGAGTCGCGCTCATCGGGGTCCGGCATGAGCCGGAACGGCCAAGAAACCACCGTCAAAAATGTCCGAAGCGGAGCAGGCTTTTTCGGCCTGCTCCACGCATTTAGATGGTTATCATCCGATTAACCATGCAAAGTCGATCAGATTGGTCCGCGCATTCACTCGCGGTACAACCGGAATGCGTGTAAAAGGGACAAGCCCGTCAGTTTTGCGGGCCTGTATCCAGAGTATCGAAGAAATGTCGTGTGAGAAAATTGAGGAATGCCTGGACCTGCTGCGGCAGGCCGATCAAATTCTGATGGACGAGAATGAGCTTGCGCTGGCGGCCCACCTTTCGCTGGTGATCGAACGGTTGGCGATGCGGCTACCAGGCTATGTGCCGTCGGAGAATCAGGACTTCTGAGGCGTTCCCCGGCGTAAGCCGGAGCCCAGAGGTGCAGCTAGGCCGGCCTCCGGCTTTCGCCGGGGGAACGGGGCAATGTTTGGACCGACCGGCCCGCCGCTACGCCGCCCCGAACACGCGGTCGAAGATCGTGTCCACCTGCCTCAGATGGTAGCCGAGGTCGAATTTCTCCTCGATCTCGGCGGCGGGCAAAGCGGCGGTGACCTCGGGATCTGCCTTGAGCAGCTCGAGCAGTGACAACTGGCCGTCCGATTCCCAGACCTTCATCGCGTTGCGCTGCACGAGGCGATAAGAATCCTCACGGCTGACCCCGGCCTGCGTCAGCGCCAGCAGCACGCGCTGCGAGTGGACGAGGCCACCCATCTTGTCGAGATTCTTGAGCATCCGCTCGGGGTAGACGAGCAATTTGTCGATCACGCCGGTCAGCCGCGCCAGCGCGAAGTCGAGCGTGATCGTGGCGTCGGGACCGATATAGCGCTCGACTGACGAATGGCTGATGTCGCGTTCGTGCCACAGCGCGACATTCTCCAGCGCCGGCGTGACATAGCCGCGGATCATGCGCGCCAGGCCGGTCAGATTCTCGGTCAGCACCGGATTGCGCTTGTGCGGCATCGCCGACGAGCCTTTCTGCCCGGGCGAGAAATATTCCTCCGCCTCCAGCACTTCGGTCCGCTGCAAATGGCGGACCTCCACCGCGAGCCGCTCGATCGAGGAAGCGATCACGCCCAGGGTTGCGAAGAACATGGCGTGGCGGTCGCGTGGGATGACCTGGGTCGACACGGGCTCGACCGCGAGACCCATCTTGTCCGCGACGTAAGACTCCACGCGCGGGTCGATATTGGCGAAGGTGCCGACCGCGCCCGAAATCGCGCAGGTGGCGATATCCGCGCGCGCAGCCTCCAGCCGCTTCCGGTTGCGGCTGAACTCGGCATAGGCCTCGGCCAGCTTAAGCCCGAACGTGACCGGCTCGGCATGGATGCCGTGGCTGCGGCCGATCGTGGGGGTGAGCTTATGCTCGAACGCCCGGCGCTTGAGCACCTCGAGCAGCCGATCCAGGTCGGCCAGCAATATGTCGGATGCGCGGGCGAGCTGGACCGCGAGGCAGGTGTCGAGCACGTCGGACGAGGTCATGCCCTGGTGCATGAAGCGCGCCTCGTCGCCGACATTTTCGGCGACCCAGGTCAGGAAGGCGATGACGTCATGCTTGGTCACCGCCTCGATCGCGTCGATCTTGGCGACGTCGATCTCGGGCTTGGTTGCCCACCAGTCCCACAGCGCCTTGGCCGCGCTTTCCGGCACCACGCCCAGCTCGCCCAGCGCCTGCGTGGCGTGCGCCTCGATCTCGAACCAGATGCTGAAGCGGGTCTGCGGCTCCCAGATGGCAACCATCTCGGGACGCGAATAGCGGGGGACCATGTCGGGGCTTTCCTAGCAGGGAGTCGGGCGCCCGGTAGCAATGGCGGGCGCGGGGTTCAATCTATCTGGCTGAAATCTAGAAGGGGCCTGCCTGGAGTCCGTCGCCCCGGCGGAGGCCGGGGCCGCTGGAAGCTCGTGCTGCCACGTTGTCTCTCTTACCTCTCGGCCCCGTCGTCCTCTTGCCTCCTACGGCCCCGGCCTCCGCCGGGGCGACGCAAATTTGAGGGGCTACATCAACCCCAGCCCCCGCAAACTGGCATGCCCATTCGCCCCGATCACGACATGATCATGGACCTGGATGCCGAACGGCTTCAGCGCGGCGACAATCTCCTTGGTCAGCGCAATGTCCTGGC
>Ga0207698_10000075_pt1 | contig 67011 bp, 60 predicted proteins | sample KBSCornC22_FD_184298 | JGI IMG/M metagenome (GOLD analysis project Ga0207698, IMG submission 184298) | Corn rhizosphere microbial communities from Kellogg Biological Station, Michigan, USA - KBS Corn C2-2 (SPAdes) (version 2) | ecosystem: Host-associated > Plants > Roots > Rhizosphere > Soil ... | reverse complement strand
TGGACATTGATGGCCGCATCGACGCTTGTTTGCGCATCGGCCAGCGGGGTGGCGAGCCACTTCGTCCCGTGGGGGGCCGAGTTGGGCATCTCCGGCGGTACGGCGACGTTCGCGCTGACCTTATACTCGCTGGCAGGACCGTTCAGTTCGCTGATCGCGGGCGCGACCGCTGATCGGCTGCCGCGGCCGGGGCTGCTCGCGATCGTCTTCGCCGTTCCGCTCCTGGGCTTCCTGGCCATGCTGACATCACACGAGTGGGCGGTGGTCGTTGGATTTGCTCTCCTAGGCGCCGGCTTCGCCGCGGTGGCGGGCCTGCTCCCGTTCTTGACCAGCCGCTACTTTGGCCTGGCGAACGCGTCGACGATCTTCGGCGTCGCGGTGGGTCTCTCGACGCTGTCGCTTGGCGTCGGACCCGTCGTCCTCGGGCTGCTCCGCGACGAGTGGGGTACTTATGCGTCGGGCACTCCAGTCGTGGTCGGCGCCCTGTTTCTTGCCGTGCTTCTCGCCGCGACCCTCCCCCGGTACCCCAATCGTTGAAAGCTCCCAAAAAACGGGCATAACAAACCATCGCGGCAGACGGTGAAAACATGGCCGCTGGTGGAGGAGAGATGTCGTGACCATCGCTCAGCTCGCGTCGGACCAGCGCCCTTCCTCCCTTCCGGTCCCGCGCTCCGCTACGGTCGCCAATCCGCTCTTTGATGCGATCGTTGGTGCCGGTGCCGCAAACAACAAGGGCGCCTGCATGATCGCCGCCCAGATCGAAGAAGACCTGATTTGCAAAGGCTGGCCGACCGGGGCGCTCTACGGGTCTGAAGCTCAGCTTGCCGCCCGCTTCCAAGTTTGCCGAGTTGTCCTTCGCGAAGGCGTCCGCATCCTCGAGAGCCGGGGCACGGCGAGAATGCGTCGTGGTCCCAATGGGGGCTTGATCGTCCTCGCGCCCACCGTCACCGTCCTGCTTGAGGCAATCCACCGTTACGTCACATCTTTACGCAGGACGGCCCTCCAGGGGCACCTATGCAACGCCCTTCTTCGGCTGGTGCGCGCAAGGATGCGGCCGCAGGAAGCACCTCGATCCAACTCCGTCCTCGCCGGGCTTATTGACGAACTTCTCTCTGCAACCGGCCGCTTCGCCGAATGTGGGCCGCACGGATATGTCAAGCGCGGCGCCGCAGCCGAGATGGCTCGCTCGCGCGCGGAGCAGGTTTTCAGGCTGCTGATGCGCGACTTGGGCGAGGAGATCGCTCAGGATCGGCGGCTGGGTTCCGAACTCGATTTGTGTGACCGCTATGGGGCTGACCGAAGCGCGCTCCGCCAGGCCGTTCGCGTCCTCGAATTCGAGGGTATCGCCGTCTCGACCGCCGGGCGCGGCAAGGGGTTGATGAGGCGCACCCCAGACCCTGCAGCCGTTTGCCGGCTGATCAATTGTTACTTTGCATCGGAAAAGGTTTCGCCAAGCGACGCCATGAACCTGTATCAATTGTTGAGCAGCGAGGCCGTCTCCATCGCTGCTCGCAACGCAACCGGTACAGAGCGGGTGCGCCTGGAGGCTGCACAGCGCGATCTGATGCGGTCGAGCCCGCGCGTTGCCTCTGGTCTGATGCAGGAAGCCGAGGACAGCCAGTTCGACATTCTCGATGAGCCGCTCATCGACATCCTCCTGCGCTGTACCAAGAGCTACTCGACCTGGTCGTCGTCGCTTCGGGATCCCGAGAGCGAGAAGGTAGGAGAGATCTACCGCGCAGAGACGTTGAACGTGATCGCGGCCATTCTCCGGCAAGATCCGGAGGGTGCTGCCTCGGCGCAATCGCTGAAGGTCGAACGGCTCAATATGCTGATCCAGCCAGGCAATTAGCCAAGCAAGGTACCGCCTGTCGCATCGATCAGCTGTCCGGTAATCCAGCCGCCCTCGTCGCTGGCAAGGAACGCCACGATGTTGGCGATGTCGGTTGGCGTTCCGAGCCTGCGCAGTGCCGATTGGGCTTTGGCATGCTCGACGAACGCCGGATTCCCTTCGGCCATGCGCAGGAACTCCTCGGTTCCGGTCGGGCCCGGGGCCACCGCATTGACGGTTATTCCGCGCGCACCGAGCTGAAGCGCGGCGGTCTTGCTGAACACCTCGAGCGCGCCCTTCGCCATGGCGTAGGAGACGACGTCCGGGTTAACGACGCGGGCTGTGGCAGAGGATATATTGATCACCCGGCCGCCGTCGCGAAGGCGTGGCAGGGCGGCTTGGGTGATGAAGAAAGGTGCCTTCACGTCGACGGCGAATGCTTTGTCGAATTCAGAAGGCTTGAGCACTTCAACCGAACCGAACATGATCTGGCCGGCATTGTTGACCACGATGTCCAGCCCGGATTCGCCCGAACATTCGGCCAGGCCGCGATCGAAATCGGCAAACATCGCGCTGATCGACGTCTCGGGCGTGTGCAGGTCCGCCTGAAGCACGAAGCCGCGGCCACCTGCCTGCTCGATCGTCGCCAGTGTCTCTCGCGCGGCATCGGCATTTGCACCATAGTGGATCGCGACGGTTGCGCCGTCGGTCGCCAGCCGCACGGCGATCGTACGGCCAATGCCCCGGCTGGCGCCGGTGACCAGCGCAACCTTGCCCTTCAGCGTCCCCATCCTACCAGGCTCCGATCACATTGGTTTCGCCGCGCAGCTGGCGCGCGCCGTACCAATAACCGTGGCCGGTGCTCCGCAGTCGAAAGGGGAGGGCGACGGTGGCGACCGGCTCGCCGTTGATGTCCTGGGCATCAAGGATGAGCAGTTCGCTGCGCATCTCCTCGTGTCGGCCGATGACGGTCATGATGTAACCTTCGCCTTCCGCGGCGGTGTCGTTCTTCGGCACGAATTGGGGTTCCCCGACCGAGCAGTTGTGGCCGGCATATCGGATCTGCGCAGGCTTCTTGCCGTTGACGTCCATGGTGGCGACCCACTGAAAGCCGCGGCCGATCCGCTCTTGCTCGGGAACGTCGAGGAGGTTCATCGTCACGAAACTGTACGGCATCGTTTCGAACCGAGTATCGATACGCGGCAACTCGCACGGATAATTGAACAGCTGCTGCTCGGTGAAGCCGTCACCGTTGCTTTCCATGTCGATCACGATGCGCTTGATGTAGGGCATGGTGTCGGCGGGATTGAACTCGGATCCGTCCGCGTTCGGGAAGAACTGAAAGAAGGATCGTTTGCTGAACGTGTTGTCGGCGTAAATATATCGGCCGTCGTCGAATGCACCCACGGTATGCCCGTGACACTGCGTTGGCCCTTTGAACCATCGAATCTGTTCACCCTTCCCCTTGCGGGGCAATACGCCGAGATAGACCTGTTCGGTTGGATCCCATTTGAAGGCTGGCTCGTGCCGCTTGAGCCATTCGAGTTCATGGCGGAGCGGCGTGATCGGAAAGACCACGTAATTCTCCGTCACCATCACGTCGTGCACCATGCAGGTATAGGGTGCGTGGAACCATGTTTCGTGGATGATCGTCCCGGTCGCATCGGCTTCGTAATAGGCAATGTCGGTGGTCGCCGGACCGGCGGCGCAATAGCCGAAAAACACCAGCTCACCCGTTCTTGGGTCGATCTTGGGATGGGCGGTGATCGCCTTTGAAGTGACGGCGCCGTTCCAGTCATATTCGCCGATTGTCTCGAGCGTGAAGGGGTTCATCTCGATCGCGGGGCTGTCCTCCTTCAGCGCAAACATCTTGCCGGCATGGGCCAGCATGGTGACGTTCGCGGTGCCGCGGCTCAGTCCTGCGACTGAGGGATCGTCGGAAAAGGGGTTGCGGTAATGCCCGAACAGTGCCCGACCGGCTTTCTCTTCGGCCACAAAGCGAGGGGTACGGACGTACCGCATCTTGAAGTCGACCACGCCGTCCTTGAAATAGAAGCAGGACGCCATGCCGTCTTCACCCAGCATGAAAATGTCGTTCTCAACGAAGGCCGGCCATTTGCGGTCGCCGATCAGTCGGAAAAAGCCGCCGTCGAGTTCGCGCGGTACCTCGCCCTGAATGACCTCGAGGCCGCGCAGGTCGATCTCGGCGCGCATCGGCGCCTCGAAATTCGAGAAATCGTTGTTGGGGAATCTGATCGTCATCGCCGTTGGACCTTTGCCAGCGAGGGTGCGGGGTGGCGTCCGCTCGCCTATCCGTTGCCGACAATCAGCGGCGGTAACCAGCAGCAACAATCACCTTGTCCAACCCTGGTGCAGGATGGCGCGAGGCGCACCTTCCTCGGCGAAGGGTGTGACGTTGAGAAGTTCAGAGCGACCCGAATGTCGCGGCGAGCCGCGCCTTCTGCTCGGTTCCAGCATGCAGCATCGCTCCAGTATCAGCGATGCTCGGGCCGTTTTCGCCCATCTGTTCAAAGGTGAGGCGGAAGCTTCCGGCGCTGCCGACCAGGGAAAGCGGGCAAAGGCTGGGGGTTACCAGCCTGCCGAGGCGCCCAGCGGCAAAAATTCTCTGATCTCGTCGATGATCCGCAACTCGCCATCGACGACCTTGAACAGGCCGAGCATGTACATGGCCCCGGCGTCGGGTCGCGGATGGTCGACAATCGGATGGAAGTCCACGACCACCAGACTGCCTGCCACGCCGAGCTCGGTATCGAGCACCGGATAGCGGCGCTCGCGCGCCTTCGGTCGAGCCGCGCGTGTATCGTTGAGCGCAGACGCCGGCGTATGAACCTTGCCATCGGGCGAGAGCAGGGTGCGCAGCGTGTTGGTGGTCTTCGCGCCATTGTCATATTTGTCGCATCGGTAGTTGAAACGCGGGATCAGTCCGTCGCTTTGCTCCAGCCCTTCCCAATAACGATCGGCGGCGTCGCGCAACCCGTCGCGATCGACCCGGCGCGCCGGCGGAACCACCGCCTGATAGAGGATATCGGGCTTGAGCAGCTGCTCGACGTCCGCGAAATGCCCTTTCGGGTCGGTGCTGATGATCGCCTCCGCCTCCGCAATCTCTTCCCCCTCCAGCAGCAGGCGTTGCGCGAACGGGCGTGGATGGTTGTCCAGGAACGCGACACCCATGCTGACCACCTGGCGGGTCTCGCCGTCGGCGAAAGACTGAATGCCGGCAAATCGCACTCCCCGCCGCCACAAGCCTTCGCCAACCGCAACCGCCGTCCCGTTTTCCGTCGAGCGGAAGCCTGGTGCGAACCGCACCGATCCGGGGTCGCCCGCGGCAACCGCGTCGAGATACGCGTCCATCCGGCTGATCAGCGCCTCGCGCTCCATCAGGCGATGCCGACCGGCGGCTGGCCGAAATGGGTGCGGCCATAGTTGATTGCCGAGCTGTCGGACTGGTGGGCCAGGTGACCACGCAGCACCCCCACATTGCGCCAGTAGCGCCCCATCATCGAATCCTTCTTCGAGGCAGACGTGCCCACCGTGCGGAACATGATGTCCACCGCTTCGTGCGCCAGATGGATGCTCTGGAGGATGACCAGCGTCAGGCGTCGCCAGTCGTCCTCCGAACAAGGCTCGCCCGTCGCACAGGTGCGGCGGCCATATTCCATATAGTCGCTGGCGCTCTGGAGCAGCGCCGCGCGTGCGGTGTCGACCAGCGCCCGGCAGCGACCATAGTTGAGCTGATATTCGGCGAGCTCCTGCCGAGGTCCACCGGTCGGCCCGGTCGCTTTCCGGACGCGGAAGCTCTCCTCGTAAAGGTCAAGCGCGCCTTCGGCCGCTCCCACGATCACGGCCGCGGATTCGGTGACGATGAATGGACGTGCAGGTCCATGAAACAACGGCTCATCGTGATAGATCTCGGCCGGCAGCACCGGGTTCATCGGAGGATAGGGCTTGGCGCGATGCGTCGGCACGAACATGTCGGTCATCGTCACGCGATCGGAGCCCGTGCCTTGCATTCCGATCACGTCCCAGTTGCGAACGATCTCATAGTCCGCGCGGTCGAACAGCCCCATCCGCATCGGTGCGCCGCCCGGTTCGGCGTCGTCGATCGTGAAAGCGAGCAGGATATGCGTGGCGTGGGCCGAGCCGGAGGCATAATCCCATGCACCGGTCACGCGGTAGCCGCCGGGAACCGGGATCCCGTGTCCCTGCGGGGCCGCCACTTCTGGAGCTCGGAAGTCCCCGGTATCGCCATAGGCTTCGACTTGCGCCTGCAGCGGATATGTCGACAGCTGATGAACATGGCCGAGCACAAGCGAGAGAACCCATGCCGTTTCGGGACATCCTCGAGCGACGGCGGTGACGAGACGAACGTACGTTGGCAGGTCGAAACCGTAGCCGCCGAAAGCGCGCGGCTGGATCACTCGAAAAAAGCCAGCATCGACCAGCGCCTGGTTCGTTTCCACCGAGATGTTGCCAGCGGCTTCAGCCGCCGCCTGGGCCGCGCGCAACCGATCCCGCATCGCATCGGCACGGGCGACGATTTGATCGGGCGTCAGGTCCGGCTCCGGTGGGGCGATGGTTTGCGCTTCCTGCCTCACAAGGCTTGCCGTGGTCATGTTCATCTCCAAAGTTGGCTACAGTCAGCGGGCCGCGAGCGCCGCGAGCGCCCGTGTCGCCCGAGCCATTCCCCCGCGGCGCGCGTCCTCGGGCTTCAACATGCCGGCATCGATGTGCTGAGGGCTCGGACAGGCCGCCAGGATTTCGGCGCGAACTGCGCGTGGGAGAGGAGTACCTGCGGTAGTGGATGATCGGATCGCATGGCCCTGTTCCGCATTCGTCGGCTGTCCGCGGGGCAACATGTCCCCTGAGGAAGCCTTCCTACGGACAGCCCAACCACCTAAACGAGTGGCTAGAATATGTTCGGCTGGGTCCGACCGGCAGCGCCGTTGATGCTCGAGCGAGCCGCTCGATCCTGATGCCGTGGGGGACAGCCGTGTGTCCCGCTGCCGCGACGTAAACGGGGGGCGTGCCGAGGCCGCCGACGGCATCGGCGCGACGGCACAGCCTGGATTTGCCAGCACTGATGCCGCCTTGGCCGGACGATCCGCAGATGACAGGTCCGGCGGACGGTGGCGGCCGCCGGACCGTCGTGAAGGAACGCGCGAAGTCGCCAAGGCCGATGATGAGCCGGCGGACCGTCGAACCAGCTTCAGGTCAGCATTCTTTCGGCGTTCATGTCCAACTCGGCTGGCTCGAAGGTCTTCCGCACGGCACCGTCATGCTGATCGGCAGAAGCTACACCGCGTGAGAGATTGCTCACCGCCGAATAGTGAAGGTGAATCCGAACGTCCGCGGGGCCTCCAGCGCAAAGTCGCCGCCGGTCGGCGTGTTTGCCTTCAGCGTGACGATCCAGCTGTTCTCGGCATTCTTCAAGAACGCGCCCAGCGACCAGGCATCGTTTTTGCCGAAATAAGTGAGGCTGAGGTCGGTCTTCGTGTAACCGGGCCGAGCGCTAAATGCCGCGTGTGAAAACTCGCTCCAATATGATGTCGAAAAGAAGGTATCCACGCGCGCCGCAACACGCCCGGTGGGGAGGCGGAAATCATGCTGGTATGACGCCGTACCGCTCAAGCCGGGCGCAGAAGGCACTTCCTTGCCCGAAACATCGATCGCGGGCGCGAGGACAACCGGGCCTGCAGTTGTAGCGGGAATGATGAAGCGCCCAAATTTGGAATGCAGGGGCGACAGCGTCAAATCAAGTTGATCGTTCCGGGTCGGTCGATAGCTTGCCTGGAGCTCGGCTCCATAGATCACTGTCTTGCCCTGACTGTTGAACACGAGTGCGCTCAGGCCGCCATAATGTGCTATTCCAAGTGATGAGACCTGGTAGTTGTCGTAACTATAGTGAAAGCCTGACAGGTTGAGCTGAAGCTTGTTGTCGAACAGGCGCGTCTTGATCCCGGCTTCAATCGCGCGAAGCCGCTCCGGCTTGAACGTATTAAACCCGGGCTCGTCGGGCGTGAAACCGCCTGACTTGTAGCCGGTCGAATAAGTGGCATAGAGCAGGGCCGATGGCGCAAGCTGATATTGAGCACCGCCTCGAAAATTGACTGCGTCCGAGTTCAACACACCGCTGAACGGACCAGAGGAGCCCGCGGGGCTGGAGACGAAGGTCTCATCCTGGGTCTTATGGTCTTTCGTGTACCGGATGCCGCCGATAAGCTTGAGTTTATCCCCGATCGGGACGGTAGCGTCGGCAAAAGCGGCATAGGAACTGGTCTTCAATTTGGGCTGGTCGTTCACGATGCCCTGATTGGTGAGCACCGCGAGGTTGGAGAGGTCGGTGTTATAATAATAGAGCCCGGCGACCCATTGTACGGGCGATGCAAGCGGAGAGGACAGGCGCAACTCGGAGGAGACCTGGCGCTCACGAACGCGCTGCTGGCTGACGAACCCGTACGCCTTGTTAAACGAGTCGTAGGTATAGTTCGAGAAGGTCGGGATGAAGGTGACAATCACCGGCCCCGTATCGACTTGCACGTTGGAAAAGGCGGTGACGAACTTCTGGTTGAGACGGCCTCGAATGCCGCCGTCGTCAGCGTGGCGGGAGCCCTCCGGCTCCGAGGCCGCGACCGAGCCAGGCCCGACGCCGCCGTCATGCGCGTAGGATCCACCCACCAAGATCCGCACGGTTTCGCTGGGCGTCCAAAGCAGCTTGAGCCGCCCTCCGAAGCGCTTCGCGTCGTCCTGACCGGTGTCGTAATAGCCGTGGTGCGACTCGCTGCCGAACGCTGCCCGCATCGCGAACGTCTCTGACAGGGGGAGGTTGATCGCGGCGTCGGTGCGGAACAAGCTGTAGTCGCCGAGCGTGATCTGGCCGCGATAACCGAAATCCGGACCGGGATCGGCTGAAAGGATGTTCACGACCCCGCCTGTGGCGTTCCGCCCGTAAAGCGTGCCTTGCGGCCCTTTGAGCACTTCGATCCGATCGACATCGTACAGTCCGCCGACAATGGCGCTGGCCTGGCGGATGTAAACGCCGTCGACGTTCGTGTTCACGCCGGGATCGCCGGCTGCCGAGTCGAGGCTGGTGCCGACACCGCGAATGTTGATGTTCGCGCCCTTGTTATTCGCTTGCACGAAAACGCCCGAGACGCGGCTCAATGCGTCGTCGATCGTGGCGACGCCGCGTTCACGTAGATCCGTGCCGCCTAGGACCTCGATCGTCGCCGGCGTACGCTGCGTGGTACTCGAGCGGCGTTCGGCTGTGATGATGATGTCAGCGACGCCTTGCATCGTCTCGTCTGGCGCGGTTGCCGCACTCGACTTCGTCGTGGTTCCGCTGTCAGCTGCGGTCGCCTGAGCAAAAGCAGGCGTGTGGGCCAGCAACACGGCGAGGCCTGCGCTGCTCGCGAGAAAATGTCCCTTCATATCGCTCCCCTTTTTTGCTCTGACGGCAATTGGAAGCATGACCGTGCTGAACTGCTAAACTAGACGGCGATTACTTTTCGCCGTGCATCCACGCCGGCCGCACTTGCTCTCATGCGGACAGGATCGCGTTCCTCGAGCTACATGGCTGCCTGGCGCAGATCGCGCTCTCGATCCCGGCAGGCCTGCGGTGCCGGTTGCGTCCCGCGGAGGTGGGCCGGTTCTGGTCGGCATCGTCGATGTTGCTGTTCAGGCCGCCGGGAGGCGAAACCGATACACCCGACTCTCCTCCTGCCTCCGCGGCCTCAGCCGTCGCTGTCCCAGCCCGAGACTGTTCCCCTGGGCAGGATCTGGTGGATGGCATCGATCATCCGGATTTCACCGTCGAACACCTTGAAAAGGTTCATGATGTAGAAGCAGCCGGTGTCGGGCCGTGGATTGCGTGGATCATCGGCGAAATCGATCGCGGCTATGGAGACGGTGACGCCGCGCGTCACGTCCTGGATGGGAAAGCGCTTCTCCCGGACGCGCGGTCGGGCCGGACGCGTTCCCGAGATGATGGAAGCGATCGTGTGGACCGCCTTGTCGGGCGACAGCAGGATTTCCAGATTGTTGGTGGTCTTCTTGCCGTTGGCGTAGCGGTCGGCGCGGTAGTTGACCGTTACGAGGCTCCCGTCGCTCTCGCCGAGTGCGACCCAATAGCTGTCCGCGGCCCGTCGCAGGCCGTCGCGGGTCGTGCCGCGCTCGGCCGGGACCGGCGCCTCATAGATGAGGTCCGCAATTCACAGTTGGTCGACATCCGCGAAAAAGCCGTGCGCGTTCGTGCTCACGATCGCCTCCGCCTCCGCGATCGCCCCCGCTTCGATGCGCAGCCGCAAAGCGAGGGGGTGGAGGCTGTCGGTCTCGATCGCCCCGACGACGACGACTTGCCCGCTCGTTTCATCGCACGCGAACAGCGGGTGGCCGGGGATAGCACGGGCATTACGCCATAAGCCTTCGCCCAGCGCGACGGGCCGCGTGTTCTCGGTGGCGCGATAGCCGGGTGCAAGCGGTACATCGTCCGGGCGTCCCGCCACGAGCGCGAGCAGGTAGCGGCGGGCGAGCGACACCAGCGCGTCGCGCTCCGCGACCGCCGCGACCGTCACCTCAGATGCCTCCATCTACGACGATGTTGGTTCCGGTGATGAAGTCGGCGACCGGGCTCGCGAGAAAGGCCACGGTCGCGGCGATGTCGTCGCCACGGCCCACGCGGCCGGCCGATTGGCGGAAGATGTCGAGCGCCAGCGTCCGCTCGACATCCTGCCAGCGTTCGCCCAGCTTAAGCTCCGCGACGATGTCCTGCAGCTCGTTCTCCGAACCAGGCGAATGGATGATGCCGGCGCTGATCGAATTGGCGGTGACGCCAGTGCCGGCCATCGAACGCGTGAGACTGCGCGACAGGTTGATCTCGGCCGCTTTGGCCGCCTGATAATCGGGAAAATGAGGTGGCTGGTGCAACGCGACGGCGCTCGCGATCTGGATACAACGGCCCCAACCGCGCTCGATCATGCCCGGTGCGAACGTGTCGATCATCCGCACGGTGGCGATCACATTGAGCTTGTACGTGTCCAGCCAGGCCGTCGACCCTTGGCGCAGCCAGCCGTCGCGCTCAAAGCCCTTGGGGCGGCCACCGGCATTGTTGACCAGAATGTCCACGCCGCCAATTTCGCGCTCGATGGCGGCACACAGCGACGCCACCGCGTCGTCGTCGGTCAGATCGCCGATCACGGCGTGGCTGGCGCCCCCGGCAGCGGCGATCCTCGCCGCCACCGCTTGCGTGCGCTCTATGCTGCGACCGTGAACGATCACGGTCGCCCCCTCTCTCGCCAGATAGTGCGCGATCGCCTCACCGATACCCGAGCTGCTACCGGTCACGAGCGCGCGCTTGCCCTCGAGCTGCAAATCCATGCGTTTCCTCCCATGCGGCCATCGAGGCCGGCTTCACATTCTTGCTTGTCAGCCGCCCTCAGGCGGCGCGGACGCCCTGCGCGGCCTTGTCGACGCCCGGAACCGCCGCCGCGAACCCGCCGAGCGGCGGCAGGCCCATGAGCAATCGCCCGCTGATCTCCGCAGCGGGATCGAGGCGCGTCGAGCCGTGCGTAAGCGCCACCCGCGTGTCGCGGGCAAAGCGCTGAATCGGATTGGAAAGGCTAACGGTGAAGGAGCCGAGGGCGATCTGGATCATGTCGATCGCCTGTCCGCAGGTGTTGCCCGCGTGCACGAAGTCCATCATGATTTCGGCTTCTTCAGCCGGGGTAAAGGCTTCGCCTGCGAGCGCCTTTCGATCGATGTAATCGGCGCGGCTGTAGATCAGGGCCTGCGCAGCGTTGATCATCGCTTTTGTCTTGCCGGCCACGACCTCGATCGACGGGGTGGCGGCAAGGGTGTCGTAGGGCAAGTTGAACGGCTTCTTCTTCTCGCACTGTTCGACAAAACAGTCGAAGGCGCCGCGCGCCATACCGAGCGGGATCGCCATCGTCTCCATCGCGACGATCAGCATCAAACCGAGACCATCGAGCATGTAACCGAGGCCGGCGAAGCGCTTGCGCAGTCCGTCCAGACCCGTCGGCATGTTGGCAAGGTTGGCGACGCGATGTTCGGGGACAAAGACGTCCTCCGTCACGGTAATGCTGTTGCTCGAGGAGCCGCACAGCCCCATCACCTTCCAGTCGTCGACGATCTCATATTGACCGCGTTCGAGCAGGACCATGCCGCGATCGTCGCCGATCTGCGCGCCGACAACGACAAAGGCGGCGTGCTTGCAGCCACTGCCGAAGCCCCACTTGCCGCCGGCCTCGACGACATAGCCGCCCTCGACCTTGCGTGCCCGCTGGATCTTCTCGGAGAAGAGAGAGGCGCTGGCCACAACCGGCCCCTTCCATCCAGGCACCAGGCCATAGACGTCCTTCACGGCCTGATCGGGGAACGTCAGCATCACCCGCGCAAAGCCGGATCCGATCATGGTTATCCACGCCGCCGACCCGTCGCCCCGGGCGATTTCCGAGACAATCTCGACCAGGTCGCGTGCGCCCAGGGCGTAGCCGCCATATTCGATCGGAACCGAAATTCGGAAGACACCGGCGTCCGCGAGCGCGTTGAGCGTCGGCAGTGGCAGGCACCCCAGCTTCTCGCCCTCCGCGGCGTGTTGGCGGATCGTCGGAACCAGGGCCGCCACGCGATCACGGATCGCCCGTCCCTCAGGCGTGCCCAGCGGCGAGTCATGAAGCGATCTCTGTGCATTGCCGGTCATAAGCGCTCACCCAAGTCCTGTGTTTTTACAGTGATCTTTCGAGAGTGCGTCTTGGCGTGCCGGCAAACCAGACGGCGCTATGCCGGTATGGCGTTTTCGACCTCGCCGCCGCCCCCGGCGCGGTACCGCCGTCTGGTTTCGGGCGGCCGCTTGCCCGAACGGTGCTGCCGACACGCTAAATTCTAATTTTTGGGAGCAGGAATATGACGAAGGCCTTCCCGGCGATCATGACGCAGGGGATCGATGAGCCCTGTCGCTTTGAAGGCGAAGTCTTCGACCTGGAGGTGGTCGAGGGCAAGGTTCCGGCGGAACTGGACGGCCTCCTGGTTCAGGCGGTACCCGATCAAGCCTTTCCGCCGGAGGTCGCAACCCTTCATCCCATGACCGTCGCAGCCGGCGGTGACGGCGCGGTACGCGCGTTCCGCATCAAGGACGGCCATGTCGACTTTCGCACGCGCTATGTCCGGACCGAGCGTTTTCTCCTGGAGCGCAAGGCGCGGCGCTCGCTTTTCGGCAATTACCGCGATCCCTTCTCCGATGATCCCCTGGTCGAGGGCAAGAGCAGGACGACTGCGAACACGGCGCTGTTCTTCCACGCCGGGCGGCTGTTCTCGGCCAAGGAGGACGGTCTCTCCTATGAGATCGATCCCGACACGCTCGAAACACGTGGCGCGTGGACGGCCAATGGCGCCATCACCAGCAAGACCTTCACCGCCCACCCCAAGATCGACCCACGCACGGGCGAGCTGTTCGGCTTCGGCTATGCCGCCAAAGGTGAGACGACGCGCGACATCGCCTATTACGTGTTCGATGCCGAAGGAACGCTGGTGCACGAGGCGTGGTTCGAGGCGCCGCGCTCCGCGATGATCCACGATTGTGCGGTCACGGATCATTATGTGCTGTTCCCGGTGATGCCGATCACCAGCGATCTGGAACGGCTTCGGGCCGGCGGTCCCCACTTCATCTACGAAGGCGACATGCCGCAATATTTCGGCGTCATGCCACGGCGCGGCCGCGGGGACGAGATCCGTTGGTTCAAGGCTCCGCCAGGCTTCCCGGGGCACACGGTCAATGCCTATGAGGAAGACGGTAAGATCGTATTCGATGTCTTGGAGGCGGAGGGTAATGGTTTTGCGCCGGTCATTGCCGACGCCGACGGCTTCGCCCCGCCGCCAGGCAGCGCGCCGAACGCGCTGGTGCGCTGGCGGATCGACTATCATGCGAATTCGGAGGAGTTGACGCAGCGTGAGGTGCTCGCGCCGGTCTGCGGCGAGGGCGCCCATATCGACCCGCGGCAGGAGCTTCGACCTTATCGCCACATGTTCGTGCCCACGCTCGATCGCTCGCGGTTGACCACCGACACCAACGGCCGGCCGGTGCCCGTGCTGTTCAACCAGTTGAGCCATTTCGACCTCGAAGCGGGAACGCGTGCGAACTGGTATCCTGGTCCCGCGGCGACCTTTCAGGATCCGGTGTTTGTGCCGCGATCGCCGGACGCGGCGGAAGGGGACGGCTATCTCATCGCCTTGCTCAACCATCCGATCGAGCGGCGCAGCGAGCTCGTGATCCTGGAGAGCTTGAACATCGAGGCCGGTCCGATCGCGCGCCTCAGCCTGCCCCTGCGGATGCGCCTCGGGATCCATTCTACCTGGGTCGACGGAACTCTGGTTCCCGAATGGTCCTGACAAGGAGAGACAAGATGACGCAGAAAGAGCCCCCGAGCCGCCAAGCGGCAATCGACCTCGTCCAGAAAGTCATGGGCCTGCTGATCGACCCGAACACGTCGGATGAAGCCCGCCCCCTGCTGACGGAGACCTATATCCAGCACAACCCGAACATTGAATCGGGGGTCGAGCCGATCATCGCCTTCACCAAATCGGACTATGCGGAGCGGGCGCGCACCGAGATGCGCCCCGCGCCCGAACCTCCGATGTTCGTCCACGAAGGCGACAGGATCGTGATGGTCCTGCCTCGCGATTTGCCCGACCCGGAGGATCCCACCAAGACCTACCGCACCTACTGGTTCGATATGTGGCGGATCGAGGACGGGAAGCTCGCCGAACATTGGGATGGCGCGCTTAAGGACACGAAATAGAGACGAGACACGGCCCGTTAAGAAGAGGGCGTAAAGGAGAGGGCCGCGTGGGAACACCAATACGGTGGAAGGCGACGACTGCAAGTGCGCTTTGCATGTCGGTCGGAATGTCGGCAATATTCATGGGCTCGTTCCCCGTGTTTCTTCAACCTGTATCGGCGGAGCTCGGCTGGGGCCGCGCTACCTTCCCGCAGATCATCACTGTGTCGTCGATCACGGCGGCGGTATCGATGCCGTTTTGCGGACGGCTGATTGATCGCATCGGCGTGCACTGGCCGGTTGCCGCAGGCCTTACGTTGGTCGCTTTTGCGATGATGCTTTTGTCCGTTGTCGAGAGGGTTGGGTTCACCTTCTGGTCGGCGGCTCTGGCGCTTGGCGTGGGAGCCGCCCTGGCTGGCCCGCCGGCATTCATCGGTCTGATCTCTTCCTGGTATGAGAGAAATCGCGCGCTTGCGATCGGGGTTGTCCTCTCCGTCGCGCCCGCCTGCTCGCAGGCCATGATCGCGCCTTTGACGCAGCAACTGATCGTCACGCTCGGGTGGAGAGCCAGCTTTCGGGCGCTGGCCGCCCTTATCTTTGCGGTTGGCGTCACCGCCAGTCTCGCCATGTTGCGCCCACGCCCGGCGGTACAGCGCCCAGATGGTCTGACCGCAGTGCCCGGCGCGAGCGGGCGCGGCGCTGTCAGAATGCCGGCCTTCTGGCTTTTGGCTGCCGTGAGCTGCTTATCAAGCGGCACGTTGTTGGGGATGACGGTCCACGTTGTGGCATGGCTGACCGGCCGCGGCGTTGCCGCACAGACTGCGGCGCTGGTCCTGTCGAGCGTGTTCCTGGGCGGCATGGCAGGCGCTTTCGTCGCCGGCTACGTTGCTGACCGTACCCGCACAATCATCGCTCTGCAGTTCTTCTACGCCTTGCCGATTGCCGGCTTGGGACTGATGTCGGCATCGACCGCGCTCCCTCTGTTGATCAGTGGCGCCGCACTGATCGGTCTCGGCACAGGAGCGACGACGGGATTGTCGCCTTATCTGGTCACGCGCTTTTTCGGACTGCGCTCATCGGCAGAAATCTTCGGTATGATAATGGCGATGACCATGGTGGCGCTGGGGGTGGTACCCGTTTTGATCGGTGTCGGTTATGACAAGAGCGGCAGTTACGCCATACCGCTGGCAGTCGCGGCGGGCGCTTTGGGGCTGGCAACGATATTGCTCGGCCTGGCTGACCGGGCGTCCAGGCCGGCGCCGGCGACCGGATCAACTTCGGAAAGCATTGCTGGATGAGTGTACAGGATTCATCTCGAACGGACGCTCTGGGAGCCTTGGTCGATAGTGTGGTCGGGCGTGCCCCGCTGAACAAGCTGCCGCTGCTGCTCGCCGATAAGCTTGAGGAGGAGTTTCTCAGAAATGGCTGGCCGGAAGGGCTGAGTCTGGGCGCCGAACAGGCGCTCGCCAGCCGCTACGGCGTCGGCCGCGATGTCCTGCGCGAAGTGGTGCGCTTGCTGGAAGCACGTGACCACGTGCGGATGCGGCGGGGCCCGCACGGCGGTCTGGAGGTGGTTCGACCCGACCTTGACGGTCTGGCCGCGCGCCTCGCCGGCTACGCTTACGTGTCCCAACTCGGTCGAACACAGGTGCTTGATGCGTGGTTGGTATTGCAGGCTGCAGCGGTCAGACTGGTCGGTCCCGAATCCGCGGCAACAGCGCTGCGATCGTTGCAGGGGAGCACGCCCCGCGCGCGCGGCAACGAGCTGATCCGTTCTGCCGGCAGTACGCTTCTGGCAACGTTGGCGGACATGATCGGGGATCTCCTGCCATCCATCGTCGATCGGCACATTGAGATGCCCGACCTCGATCTGATCGGATCGGAACTCGAATTTGGCACGATGCGTGGGCGCCGGGAGGCCCTGGTGGGCAGGCCCGACAGCGAGATGGAGGAGGGCGCGTTCGTCGCGCCGCTCGCTCCTCGCGCGTCCTGCTTTCAGCATCAGGCGATGCACCTGGTCCATGATCTCATGAACACGATTTCCCCCGAAGCCTGGGCGAGCGGCGAACTGATCGGCAATGAATTCGACCTGGCGGATCGCTTTGGCGTCGATAAGAGTATCGTGCGCCAGGCTATCCGCCTGATGGAGGACGCCGAAACGGCGACCGCTCTCCCGGGCCGTGGCAGGGGATTGGTTACACGTCTTCCAAGCACGGCCCCGCTCGGTCGCCTTCTTTGCGCTTTTTTGGTCTCCCACGATATCGCGATCAGCGACGGTGAACAGGTCTTCGAAGCGCTGCGTATCGAGTCGACCGGAGTTGCGTGCGAACGTGTCACTCCTGAGGATCGCGCGACGCTGATGGCGATGGCAGACGACTTGGACCTGCTCCGCGCTCCGCTGCCGGTCGCCGCGATTCAGGCGTTCGAGCGGCTGCAGCAGCATGTCGCCTATAATCGGCTGCTCAGTCTGTTCGTCGATGGCGTCAAAGCATTTCTGACGTGGCGAAGCGAGCCCTTTCCGCTCGCGTCGGACCCTATCGTCGACAGTTACCGCACGCATACCAAGCAGGTCGTAGCGGCGATCTGCGCAGGTGATGGTGAAGCAGCGCGTCGCGCGGAGGCCGCCAAGCTCGCGGCGCTCCGGGCAGGCAGGACTGCACAAAACACAATTCTCCGGGCAAGGTCGGCGGCCTAGGCGCTTCTGCTCAAAAGAGTTCGCAAGCGCAACGGCGGCAGATTGCTGACCCAAGGCCGGCAGCCTTCCACCGGCCGCAGCCCGATATATCACCGTCAATCTCGATCTGGCCCCGCATATGACGCGTCGCATGGCCAAGCTCTATCCTGGGGGAGGCGAACTTCAGATCGCGGTTACGCTGACTGGGCTGGGCGAGCCCTGCTTCTTGGACGTAGAGCGCCCGCTAGGGATTCGTCGCGTCGGCCAGCCACTCCTTCGCCAAATCGAGATCATTGAAAACCCGAAGCTTGGTATCGCTAAGGTTCCTCTCGATCTGGAATTTCCCCAGCGCCGTTGGTGTAACAAGTGCGATCGGGCCGGAGTTATTATGGCGGCTCTGCGCAAAGCCTTCGTTCAGTATGCGAATCGTTTCGGGAGATTGGACGCTGAACTCCCGCTGGTCCACGAGCGTTTGGAAAACGGGCGTTGCGATGGACAGTTTTTTCAAGACATCTATTACTTCTTCGCTGAAGCGAGCAGCGGTTTCGGGCGCCCAAAAACCGCTGAAAGTCAGGTTGAGTAGGCGTGTCTGTTCACAAAATGAGATGCTATAGGCGTTGTCGCCAGCATTTCCGTCCATAGCGACTCTCCGCTCCTCTGCGCCCACCATAAGCAGGCGAAGTTAAGGAACATCCAAAGGGTCCATAGGGCGTCTCGGTATGGCGCTGAATTGTCCCGGCGCCCCGTCTAGGTTGAGCGTTATTTGCGGATCCGGAACAGCAAGATGGCCTTGATCGAGCTCTGGATGGCTGCCGGCAGCCTATTACCAAATGTTTCGTCCAAGCGTGGGCGACCTCGTCGTTACCGGCAGGCCCGGGTGGGGTGGCATCGAAGAGTCAGCCGGTCCGGCTCAGGGCTGCGGACATAGTCGAATATCCGTCCCTCGCATCGCCCCGTTCGTCGACGCGGTGGAGGCGGCCAGCCGGCCGGCTCGGGTCTGCCGCAACCGCCAAGGGTGTCCCTGTGTGGTTGATGTTCTCGCGCATCACGAAGCTGGTTGCTTGGCGAGTGCGCGAGGCGAGATGATCGCCAAGGTCACTAAGATCAGGGAGACGGCGAACATGGCATGTTTGATCCCGCCGAGCGATCGTGAGATTGCGACGACGCAGACGGGCGCCAGGACGGTTGCCAGAAAGTAGCTCGACATCCAGATACCGACCGAACGGCCACGGGTTTCGAACGTCAGATTGCGATTGAGGTTGGCGAGCAGCCATCCGAGATAGAAGCCGCTCGACAGTCCCACGATCACGGCCCCGATCATCACGCCGGCGAGCGACGGTGCCGCGGAGATCACTGCGAAGCCCGCCGCACCCACCACAAAAGCGGTCACCACTTGGCTGCGCTGCGTCGCTTTGCCGCGATAGGCCATGATGGCGCCCCCGATCGCAATGCCGGCGCTGTTCACCGCGGCACCCAGGCCTTTCATGACCGAGGATGTCGCGCCTACCGCTTCGATGACGTAGCTGAGTTCCACCGAGGCGATGTTCATGCATCCGCCCGCGAGGAAGGTCACGGCGCAGATCGGAAGGATGACCCGCCACGATAGAGCCGCAGAACCCGTCTCCAGCTGCACGGATCCATGCGGCTCCCAAAGCATGGCGAGCGCCAGGGGCAGCAGCAAGAGCGGGATGAAATAGGTGGCAAATGGGATGCGCCACCCCGCCTGTCCGAGGATGCCGCCGCCGATCAAGAAAATCACCGCCGACATCGAGGTGTAGATGACCTGCATCGAGAGGTAGCGGTCGCGTTTTGCGCCGGTGAAATAATCGCCGATCAGCATCGTCGAGATGGTCATCAACGCCGCCTCAGCGGCGCCGACGACGAGACGTGTCGCGATGATGACATAGATGGAGTTCAGATAGAGCGGGGCGGTCGCGGCCAGCGTGTAAAGCAGCAGCGCGATCAGGATGAGCCGCTTGCGGCCGCCGCGCGAGGCGAGACGGCCGGTGATTGGCGAGAGCAGCACGATCGACAAAGAGGGCGCTGTCAGAACGAGGGGAGCCAAATAGGCCGCACCCGGGGTCGTCGCGAAGTGACGCTGAATGTCAGGCAGCACCGGTGCGATCACCAGCATCCCCAGGATTGGCAAGCAAGCGATCAGAAGGAGCAAGTGCGCGACGGCCGCCCCCGCTGATTTCCCCTCGACGTTCTGGGCGCCCGGGCTGATCGCCACGCCTAAAGCCACGTCGATTCTCCGGACCTAAAGCTTGCCGCCGCCAGGCAGGACGATACCTGCTTGCTCCATCGCCTCCTCTTCCCGTTTGAGGGCGCGCTCGAACGACGGACGGCGGCGAACGCGTTGGTGATGCGCGCACAAGCTGGGATGATCTGTCGCCGCCACGCCGCCGCCGACGGTCATGTCGAAGATCCAGGCAAGATATACGTCCAGGATCGACCAAGCGTCTCCATACCACCAGCGATCGCTCTCCACGCGCTGGTCAAGATCCCGCAATATCGGTGCAAGAACCTGCAAAGTGTGCTCGCGAACCAGGTTGGGATCTCCTGTCGTCATGCGTCCGGGCACCCGAGCGCTCCGAGCGAGCACGTGCAGGGTGTTGGAGAACCACGACAGATCGACCAGCCCCTCGATCGCGAGCATGCCGTCTCCGGAAACGGGAAGAAGCGCGGCGGCGCTGTGTGTTTGCGCCAGGTACCAGAGAATGGCCGGCGTCTCGGTGAGAATGCGCCCATCGATCGACAACGCCGGAACCTTGGCCTTGGGGTTGATTGCGAGATATTCCGGCCGCGCCTGCATGCCTTTGAAGATATCGATCGGCCTGTCCTCGAAAGGCAGGCCGATCTCCTCCAATGCGTTTAGCGTGACCCGCGAGCAGCTGCCCGGCGTGTGGTAAAGAAAGATCCCCATGCTTGAAATTCCTTAGTGCCCTGCAAGGCCCGTCCCGCGGTGGGACGGGCGTTGTCGCAGGCCGGATGTCCTGCTGTGCGTCCGCTCTTCTCACCATCGTTCCGATGGATGGTGCTCGCGGACTGACTAACTGGTCCAAAAATGACCGTCTAGTCTAAACATGTGGGACGAAGCCGCACCGGGCGCCGTTTGCGACCCGGCGCGTCGATACAATCGGATTATAATCTTCTTATAATCCGCCTCCGGCTTATCCTCCGCTGGTCATGGCCATGGCATCATCCCAAGGAGTGAAGTCATGAAACAGGATTGCGAAACCAGCGACGTCGTCGAGCTCGGCTGCGTGAGCGCCGACACCGAGGGCAGCACCTTCGTCTTCGAGGATACGGAAGCCGGAATGCGCTTCAAGAACGGCCTCGCCGACGATTGATCCTCGGGGCGCGTGTCCGAAAAGGGGCGCGCGCCCCAATTCTATGGCCAGTTCCTGCGAACTCGGCAGGCAAACCCACGTTCATCCTTTGCGGTCGCGCAACCGCAGCCTGCCGATCCCATGCTCACCACATCGCCGCGCTGCCCGGGCGGCCGCCGCGCATGTCCAGGCCGCGAGGCTAAAGGCGACGGCGCGTGTCCAGACACGATTCTCACGCCCGGGACCAAGGCTCACGCAAAACTAAGTCATTATAAGCGAATTATAATCTTCTTATAGTTTCGCACCCCGTTAGGTTGGAATCGTCATGGCCATGGCATCCCTCCAGCGGAGAAAAGTCATGAAGACCGAAATCGAAACCAATGACGTCCTCGAACTCGGCAGCGTCAGCGTCGACACCGAGGGCAATGCCGTCCCCAATGAGGACCAGGAGGCTGGTCAGCGCATCAAGCTCGGCCTGACCGACGACTGACATGTGTGGCGCGCGCTCCTCGAGGGCGCGCGCCATCTCCAGGATGGACCTGATGCATCATCGTCTCCGCGACGGTCTGAGCTGGTGCCTTTGCGACCAGCAGGCCGTCTTCCTCGACCTGCCGCTCGACCGCTATTTCCGACTGGGTCCCGACGATGACCGGGCCTTCCAGAGATGGGCAAAGTCCGGTGCGGTGAGCGGCGCCGCCTCCGCGAGGCTCGTCCAGCGGGGGATTCTCGTTGCATGCGACGAACCGCACAAGCCGCGGCCCCCGGTCGAGCTCGAGCCTCCGTCGCTCGATCTGGGCGAGGAGGCGAGCGGCGCAGCAGGGCTGATCGATATCGGACGTGGCCTGCTGGCGCAGCGCCGGGCCACATCCGCCATTCGTCGCGGCAAGCTGGCGTCGCTTGTAACGGCTCTCGCGTGCGACGCCGCTCCGCGACGTGCCGATCGCGACCCGGAGGCAGCAGTCCGCAGGATCGCGGCCGCTTTCGGATCGACTCCGCTCGCCATGCGCAAGGCCCGGCAGTGCCTGCCGCGTGCCCTGGCGGCGAACGCCCTGTGCCGTGCCGCCGGGGCCTTGCCGACCTTGGTATTCGGTGTCCGGCTGGAGCCTTTTGCCGCCCATTGCTGGCTGCAATGGAATGCGGCTGTGATCGTCGGGGATCTTGAGCAGGCGCGCATGTTCACGCCGATCCTGGCGGTCCCATGAGAGCGCGCTATCTCATCTTCCTCAGAAGGGGACCCGTCCCCACGGCATGCGAGCTTGCGTCGGAGCTCGGCCTGACCGTCGCGGTCGACCGACCCGACCTTACCGTGCTGATCGCCGGCGATTGCCGATGCTATGCGCTTGGCGAGGGCTACGTCCTGGGGACGCTCTTTGCGCGGTTCGGGCCGCCGGCGCCGATCGAGGCGACGCAACTCGCCATTGGAGCGGCCGACGGGGCGGCATCCGCGGAGGATCTACTGCTCCGACGATATTGGGGCCGCTATGTCGCCATCTTTCCGGCACGCGCTGCCCACCGGATCCTCCGTGACCCCTCTGGAGCGCTTCCTTGCTATTATGCCGAGACCGGCTCTGGCCTGATCCTGGCGTCAGACGTGGACCTCCTGCTGTCCGTGACGAAGACGCCTCCCGCGGTCAGTTGGACCTCGCTGGTGAAGCACCTCTACCTGCGCGGGCTGCCGTCTCCGGAGACCTGCCTGCAGGGCATTGAGGAACTCCTGTCCGGCTACGCGCTCGACGTGTCTGCCGGCACGGTCGATCAGCGCATGTGGTGGTCGCCGTGGCAGCACGCCGAGTCCGATCCGGAGGCCGGCGCGCCGCAAGCGGACCAATTGCGGCGGGTCGTCACGTCCAGTGTCGAGGCGCTCACAGCCTCGCACGCGCGGTTGCTGGTCAGCGTATCGGGTGGACTCGATTCGTCGATCGTCGCCGCCTGCCTCGCCCGGTCCGGACGCGAGGTCCACTGCGTCACGATGTACACGACCGATCCGTCAGGCGATGAACGCGTCTATGCGCGCGAGCTGTGCCGGCATCTCGCGCTGCCGCTGACCGAATGCGTCTATCGGATCGATGATGTCGATATCGATTTGGCCATGAGCCTGCATCTGCCGCGCCCGGTCGGGCGCACGCTGGCGCAGGCCTATGAGCGTGCGCATCTGAAGATCGCGGACGAGATCAAGGCCGATGCGTTCGTGACCGGAAACGGGGGCGATAATGTCTTCGGCTTTTCGCAGTCGGCAGCGGCGGTCACGGACCATTATCTGCGATATGGGCTGGGGTTTGGGCTGCTGCGCACGATCCGCGACGTGTGCCGGCAAACCGAAAGCGGTCCGGCGGAGGTGGCGCGGGCGGCGCTTCGGCTCAAGCGCCGGGGTTATCTCTGGTCACGCGGGCCGATGTTCCTCGATCCGCGCATGCTTGCTGTGCTGGCGCCGCAGACCCTCCATCAGCCATGGCTGGATGTTCCCGAGGGCGTGGGCCCCGGAAAGGCCGCACACGTCGCCAGCCTCTTGCGCGTGCAGCCGTCGCTCGAGCCGGGTCGCAGCCTTTTTGCGCCGGTTCTCGCGCCATTGCTTTCGCAGCCGGTCGTTGAAACCTGCCTCGCTATCCCAAGCTGGGAATGGCGAGCGGGCGGCCGCGACCGCGCCGTCGCCCGCGCGGCGTTCGCGGCGGACCTTCCGCTTTCGATCATCGGCCGGCGGTCCAAGGGCGGACCTGACGGATTCAGCGCGATCGTCCTGCGCGAACACCGGACGGCCATAAGAGAGCGGCTGCTCGACGGCATGCTCGCACGCGAAGGCGTGGTCGACCGCGCTGCGCTCGAAGCCCGCTTCGTGGACCGCCGACCGTTCAGCGGCGAGGAACAGGGCCGCCTGCTCGAATTGGTCGACACCGAGGCCTGGGCCAGGACGTGGTCGTCCTGGAGGCCAGCCGTCAGCCGGGAGGGACCGCTGTCGGGTGCCGGAGCGACGTCCAGTAGCTGACGTCAGCCTGCCGCGCAGGATCTGCCGGGATGTCGCCCTTCAACCAATAATCGAACCAGTCGAGCGAGCGCTGGTAGATCGCCAGCCGATGCGCCGGCTGCCATTTCACATGATGCTCGCCGGGCAGCACGAACATGTCGATCGGCGCATCGGCCTCGCGCAGCGCGGTGAAGGTCGGCAGCGTGCTCATCAGCTCATCGTCGGACACCTGGATGAGGATCGGAATCGCGATGCTGCCGGCATTCCGCACCAGCGATATCTCGTTCCAGAAATGATCGGCGTAAGGGGATCGGTCGGTCAGTTTGGGATAACCGACCTTGGCGAAATAACGCGCTGCGACCGGTCCGACCCGCGCCGGAAAACTCTCGTCGAAACAGCAGGCAGTGATCGAGATTGCCGCGAACATCTTGCTATGCAGCACGGCGTAGGTGGCGGAGGTGGCGCCGTCGCTCGTTCCCGTCAAACCGATCCGCTTCGGATCGGCGATACCGCGGTCGATCGCCAGCCGCGTCGCGACCTCGAGCGCCGAGACCTCGCTGCGGCGATTGGCGAATTGGGCGAGGTTGCCGCGTTCGCCGGCGAGGATATCCCCCGGCTTCACGTTAGGCGCCTCGAAATCCGGAAGGCTGACGCTCAGCACCGCATAGCCGTCATTGGCGAAAGCCTGGATCGGGAAGTCATCCCCGGTGCCACCGCGCAGGAAGCCGCGCGTGTCATATTGTACCACCACCAAAGGGTAGCGCTTGCCCGCCTGGTTGCCGACCGGCAGCACCAGGTCGGCGTTGAACGGTAGGTCGAAGGCGTTGCGCAGGTGAAGCCGCTCAACCGCACCAAGCGTCATTTCGTTGAACTCGGTATTGGGGTCGAACAGGATCGTGCGACGGCCCGACGCGGGGTCGAGTCGTTCGAGCCGGCGCGGCATCAGCGACCCTTCTCTCAGACAGATCAGGTCATCCTGATCCGCTGAGCAATCCACCAGCACGTCGTCGGTGACGTAGAGCCGCCGCGGCGCGCTTGCGCCCGGCGCCCAGTCGTAGATGGCAGTTGATCCGTTGGCCCAGCCCTCGCGATGCAGGAAGCGGACATGACCTGACGCCGTCCACCAGGGTCGCATGGCATCCGCGCACACCGCGCCAGCGCAGGCGGCAAAGCGCCCCGACCGTGCCTCGGCGATCAGGCGGCCGCGCGATGCGTAGAAGGTCTCCTTCGGGACCTCGACCCAGGCGCGCCGCCCGCCTTGCCATGCGTCGGTCCCGGCAATTTCGAAGATGGGGAGGCTCGGGAATGCAGCCGCTTCTTGGTCAGTCGCCTCGCGCGACGCCCCGCTTTGCAGATCCATCGCGGTGACGATCCGCGCGACGGGCGCCAGCGGGTAGGGCCGGTTGCCCGACATCGGCGCGAAGCGGTCGTCGAAGTGATAGCCGCGCAGGCCTTCGGTCTCGATGCTCTGATACGCCGCGGCCAGAGCGGGGCGGCTCGTGTAGAGCAAGGTGCGGCCGTCGGCACTGAGCCGGAAATCCTCCACATCGACCTTGCTTGCCGACAGCGGCCGGCTCCCCGATCCATCCGCTTCGGCCCGCCACACCTGCGTGAGGCCGTTCTCCCGCTTGAGGAAGGCGATCCAGCGCCCGTCGGCCGACCAGCGCGGCGTGATCAGGCGGGCGACGCCCATCGGAAAATTCGCCTTGCCGCGGAAGTCGTAATTCGCCCGGAGAAACTCTCCCCCGCGGTCGACCAGGATCGGCCGCCCTCCGGGCCGGAGCGGCAGCACGACCATGCCGAGGCAGTAGCTGTTCCGCTCGGGATCGGCGCGCCGCAGCTGAAACGCGACGCGGGCTCCGTCCGGCGAGCGCGTGAACAGACGCGCTTGGATCGCGCCGGGTTCGCTCGGGCCGATATCGCGCAAGCGGACGAGATCGACTGGACGCAGAGGCCGTTTCACGGAGGGGGCGGCCGCGGCGGGGGGCGGCAGCAGATCGCCGCACCCACCCGCCGCCTCCGCATGCGCGGCCTGGGGGAGGCCGAGCAGGAGGAGACCAACCACAAGGGACCGCATCGCGCTCACCAGGCCTTGCTGACCGACAGGCTGACGAAGCGCCCGATTGCGGATTGGTTGGTGGAATCGAACGGTATGTCGGTCGGATTGGACTGGAAGATCCGCTGCGGCATGCGATCGAGCAGATTGAGCGCCGACAGCCGGAACTCGATATTCCGGCCGAGGCCGTGTCCTTCGCCCGTCCGCAGCGCGGCGCTCAGATCGACCGTCGCGAATGCCGAAATCTTGCCGATCGAGGCGAGCCGGTTGTCCCGAACCACGCCGGTATAATTGACATAGGAGCTGATTTGGAATCGTCCCCGATCCCAATCCGCCCCGGCCCGCCCGCGCCAGTGCGGCGCGGTGAAGATCACGCCGCTATTGTCGATGAAGCCCTCCCCACGGATCAGCTGGCGATCGTCGTCGAGATAGGAGGCGGTCGCGGTCAGCCCGAGCTTGCTGCGGTCCGAGAAGGTGAGCTGGTAATCGGCGGTCAGGTCGACGCCCTGGACGCGATCGCGGGCACCATTCTGCAGGCTCTCGTTGATGATCGCGCCGACTTTCGAGGGATCGAACGGACCATCGGTCGCATTGCTGATCGCCTGCGGCAACGCGGCGACGATCGCCAGCACTTCGGCCGTGGTCGGTGCGATCTTGACGAAGCTGGCCACGGTCGGATCGACAAGCGCGCCTAATGGGTCGTTGATCGGACTCGCGATCCGGTTGCGGTAATTGATGTGGAAGAAGCTTCCGCTGAGCGTCAGGCCGCGCGCGAAGGCCGGCCTGAACTCGAGCGTGCCGGTCCAGGTCGTGGCGCGTTCGGCACGCAGATGCGGGTTGCCGCCGCCCAGCAGCAAGACGGTCGCATCACTCGCCAGCGGCGGGGTCGGCTGCGGATCGAAATAATAAGACGGCAGCAAGCCCGCCACCGGGATCTGGTTGGATTGATACAGGGTCGGGATCTTGAACGAGCGACCCCAACTAGCTTTCATCGTGACGTCGCGATGGGGTTGGTAGATCAGGCCGAGCTTGGGCGTCGCGACCCGCTCGATGCCATGATAGCTTTCGTACCGGATCGCCCCGCTCAGGTCGAGTTTCTCGACCAGCGGCATCGCGTTCGCCGCCCCGACCAGCGCGGCGTTCAGCTCGCCATAGCCGAACCAGCTGCCGCGGCTCTCATGGGCATCTTTCGTCACCTTCAGGATGCCGCCCGCAGTCGAGATATTGTAGATGCCAAGCTGGAAATCGCGATAGCCGCCGCCGAGCGCGAGGCGAACCGGCCCGCCGGGAAGGTCGAACAAGGTGCCGTTCGCGCCCGCTTCCACATTGTCGAGCGTGTCGTCGTAGCGCAGCCGCTGCGGGTTGACCTTGCCGGCGTGGATATTCTGCGCGCGGATCACCGTCAGGCTTTGCGAGTGCGTCCCCGACAAGGTCGCCTCCCAGTCGGCGAAGAGCTTCAGCCGAAAGCTCGGCGTCACCGCGAAGGACCGCACCGTCGGGTGGTTGATCAGCCCGTTGACGGTCACCGGCGTGTTGGTCGTGAATGCGTTGGTTTTGTGGAGCGAGCGGTCCATGAACTCGGCATCGAGATCGAAGCTGAGGGCAGGGGCGATCTGTTGGTGACCGGCCAGGATCACGCTGACCTGAGACTGTTCCTCGATCAAAGTCTGCGCGCCATTGAGCGATTTAGTGATCGTGCGATCCGAAGCGTTGACCGCCGAATTATGGTCATATTGGGCGGCGATCATGAAGCCGCCTCCCGACCAGCGCGCGCCGGTGATCACGTCATATTGCTGGGTGACATCGCCGCCCTGAGTCGCTGTCCCGACTTTCGCGCTCGTCTCGAGGCCTTCGAAGTCGCGGCGCAGCACGAAGTTGGCGACGCCGCCGATCGCGTCGGACCCATAGAGCGCGGATGCGCCGTCGGTGATGATCTCGACCCGGTCGATCGCGGGAAGCGGGATCGCGGAAATGTCGACGCCCTGGAACACGGCGTCATAAGCGAGGCGATGCCCGTTGAGCAGGGTCAGGGTCGCGTCGGCGCCGAGCCCGCGCAGGTTGAGCTCGGTCGAATTGTTGATGTTGCTATAGCCGCCCTGGTCGCCGCCGCCGGCCACGCCCGGATTTTGCCCGCCGCCCCAATTTTGCGGCAGCATCCGCGAGAAGGTCGCCATGTCGGTGATCCCGGCATTTTCGAGCGACTCCCGGGTGGCCACCGTCAGCGGTGACGCGGTGGCGGCGCCCCTTATGTGCGTGCCGGTGATCGTTACCTCGTCCGCCGGGTCGGCCGATGCCGTCTCGGTGCCGGGCCGAAGGCGCACCAGGATTGCGCCATCGCGCAGTTCGGCACTGAGCCCGCTGCCCGCCAGCGCCACCGTCACCGCCTGGTCCGGGGTGAGCTCACCGCGAACGGCAGGCGCGCGTCGACCGCGCACCGTCTCGTCCGCGAACATGATCTCCAGTCGGCTTTGCTGCGCGATCGCGCGCAAGGTCGTGCCGAGGTCCTGCGCGGGCAGGTCATAGCGCATCGTCGCCTGAGCCTGCGCTTGGGCCGTCGCGGCGGTACCGGTAATCGCGATCGCGGCCAAGGCGAGCCAGGCTGCAGTTCGTGTCGTGCGGCGCTTCGTCATTCTCATCCCCCTTCACCAAGCCGGCATGCAAGCCGGCGATGGGAGGCGTGACGCAGCGCGCGGGGCGACTACGGGGTCGTCCGGCGAAATTTTTTTCAGGGCTTGAGCACGATCACCTTCGGGTCGCTTGTGTCCACCGACCAGCCGAACAGACCGGACAGGCGCCGGGCGAGCTTTTCGGTATCGTCCACCCGGAGGCGGCCCGAGACACGCTCATCGCCGAACGCGCCGTCTGCCAGGCGGATCGGCCGTGTCGCCGATCGATTTGCTTCAGCTACCAACGTTGCGACCGGCACCGAGGTGAAGCTGCGCGCGTCCAGGTCATCATCGATCGGACCTGCCGCGGCCTGCGAGGCTGCTATTTGCGGCGTGAGCGGGGACAGGCTCGGCGGCACGATGAAAGCGATGCTCTCACCGGCGACCAGCCGCCGGACCGGTGCAGACCGATCAGGCCGCGGATGGGGCAATTGAACGTCGATCACGCCGCGGATCAGCCGCACCTCGACCTGACCCGTCTTGGTGAGATCGACATCGAACATCGTCCCGCGCGCGGTCACGCTGCCTCCGCCGGCCATAACGATGAACGGACGCGTCTCGTGATGGACGTCGAACCGGGCGGAGCCCTTTTCGAGGATGAGCAGGCGCTGGGCTTTGCCGAACGCGATCGCCAGCCGGCTGTCGCTGGCCAGGCGTGCCGTCGATCCATCCTCTAGCCGTGCCAATCGCTCCTCTCCGGGTTCGGTCGCCAGCAACTGGCGCGCCGGGGCAGGGGAGAAGGAGGCGGTTTGCTGCGGGACGGCATGGTCGCGCATCCCGAACCAGATGCCGGCCGCGAGCAGACAGGTCATTGCCGCCGCGAGCGGGGCACGCCGCCAGGTGCGCCGTAGCTTCGGCGCGGCGACCGGCTCGTCGGCCAGCAGCTTGCCCAGCGCGAACACCTCGCTCGCGCGATTATAGGCGGCGAGATGCTCGGGCGTGCGCGCCAGCCAGGCTTCGAATTCGCCCTGTCGCGCGGCGGCATCGGGGCCGCGCATTCGCGCGAACCAGGTCGCGGCCTCGCGCGCCAGCTCGTCGGGGGCAAGATCGTCGGGCATGCTCATCCGCACAGGTCCCGCCCGATCCGGACGATCGCCTCCGCGACATGCCATTCGACCGTACGGATGCTGATGCCCAGATGGGCGGCAATGTCCTTGTAGGCGAGACCGTCCAGCCGGTGGAGCAGGAACACTTCGCGCGTCCGCCTGGGGAGGGCGTCGACCGAAGCGCGGTACAGCGCGCGGGTCTGCTCAAGCTCGATTGCGTGGCTCTGTGTCGGTTCGATCCGGGGCTCATTCTCCTCGTCGAGCGGCAGTTCGGAGCCGCGCGCCGACTGGCGGCGGGCGCGGTCGATCACGAGGTTGCGCACGATCCGATTGAGGAAGGCCGCGGGTTCCAGCGGGAACGAGCGGGTGCCGAGCAGGCGCGCGAACGCATCCTGGACCACGTCGCGTGCATCTTCGGCCGAGCGCAAGGTGGCGCGCAGACGGCGCTGCAGCCGCGGCGCCTCTTCGCGGTACAGGCTCTCGAACCGCGCCTCCGCCATCTGCTCTGGCGGCGTGGCTGGCGTGCCGTCCTGGTCGTCGTCCAATCGCGCCACGGCGTCACGCGCACGCCGGGCGCGGACCGCATGGAGCGGGCGCAGCAAGCATCGATCGCACGAGAGGAAATCCCGTGCCGGGCTGTGCCTTGGGAATGTCGCCCGACCGTCAGGGACGGGCGCGTATGATGCCTGGCGGTCTTACTCCGCAGCGTGTCGCCGGCGATTGCCTCGCTGCTTGGCAATTGTGCGCGCAATCGAGCGTGGTTGCAAATTCGCCAGCGGCTCTCGCTCGGTGAGCCGTGCGCGAAAGTCACATTCGTTACCTTGCATCGTCATGGGATCGGCGCATCATGGCGTTCCCATCAAGGGAGAGTATCGCCATGAAGAAGCTGATCATTGCCCTGACCGCTGTTTCGTTCGCTGTCGCGCCGGCGATGGCAGACAAATGCCGCGACCCGAAGACCGGGCGCGCCGCCAAGTGCAACACGCCTGGTGCGGTGCCCTTTAGTGCGAAGGCCGATGCGGATACGGCGACCGCAGCGAATACCAAGAAGGACAATAAAGGCAGATGCCATTGGACCAACACCGCCGGCAAGCATAAGGCCGGCCAGATTGTGACCTGCCCCAAGTGAGCGATGCGAGGGTGGCGGCTTTCCGTCACCCTCATCTCTCGGCGCATAGCCGGAATCGCGTGCAGCGCCGGCAGCGGTGAACCCCAGGGGCTTCTCCTGCTGGGACAGCCGAGGCGTTAGGACTTCCCGAACAGTCCCGAGGCGAATCCGCTCAACTTGTCAGTAATGCTTCCATCGCCTTCCAGCAGGCTCGAGAAGCGCGCGAGCGCGCCTTCGCCGCCGAGATGCCCGACGATATCCTGCAACTTGTCCGCCGGGAGCCCCGTCTGCGCTGAGGCCGTCTCGACCGTGTCACCCGGCTGGGGATGCGCGAGCCCGAGCGCATGGACCGCCTGTTCGACCTGATCCGCGGGCAAGCCGACCTTGGTCGCAAGATTTTCGATATCGACGTTTCCGGCCACCTGCCCAAGCAGGCCATCGAGAATGCTCATCGGGCGTCTCCTCATCGGGTCCGCAAAGACTATCAGAGCCAGGGCGCCGGCGGGAGCGGATGCGTCCATCGCTCGCTCAGTCGTGTTTGATTCCCGACCGCCAGAGCGCCGTGCGGGAGATTCGATCGGCCTAGTCTCCGCCGGGACGGCTGAAATGCGAGGTTGATCCCGACCACGCTATCGGGCGATGCTGCAGCCAGGGGACCGGGGTGGAGACACGCAGGAGGGATTCCCAATGAAACGGATATTGCAGCTGCTATCGATCGCGATCGGGTTGACCCTGGTCGCGGCACCGTCGCACGCCCGGAATTACGATTGTTCGAAGGCGGGCAACGCCAACAAGACCGTCTGCAAGAACGCCGCGGTCCCGGCGCCGCCGTCCGCTGCGCCCGCGGCCAAGGCCGCACCGGCCGCGCGCCACTATGACTGTTCCAAGGCCGGCAATGCCAACAAGGCGGTCTGCAAGTCGGCCGCGGCAGCGCCCGCACCGACTGCTGCTCCGCAACCCGCACCCGCGGCGCCGCGCGCGACGCGGCCCGCCGTGCGTCCCGTCGCACCGGCTTCGGTGAGCGCGACCGGACCCGACGGCGCCACGGCGCAGTGCAATGATGGCACCTACAGTCATTCCGCGCACCGGGCGGGCACCTGCTCGCATCATGGCGGGGTGAAGACCTGGTATTGAACGACGCCTCGTGGCGGGGCCGTCCCGGCTCCGCCGCGCATTCGGGGGCTAAGGAGCGATATGCACGAGCCAGCTCGGACGACGCTTACGCTCGTACTGCCTTCTTGCCGCGGCCTGTCACTCTCAGGCCGACGTGATACGCGTCGCCCCATGCGAAGCCGGCTTCACGCGCCTGGTGGAAATCATCGGCGAAGTCGGGTCTATTGGTGGCAGGGGACCAATTCTTCCTCTTGTCTGACAGGGTCCCCACGCTGGGTCCTCTCTGTCCGCTCCTGGACGGGCGATCCGGCAGGGTAATCCCGCCGGGTCGGGCCGGTATAGAGCTGGCGCGGGCGGCCGATCTTCTGTTCGGGGTCGGAGATCATCTCGTTCCACTGCGCGACCCAGCCGACGGTACGGGCGAGCGCGAACAAAGCGGTGAACATGGTGGTCGGGAAGCCGATCGCCGACAGGATGACGCCCGAATAGAAGTCCACGTTCGGGTAGAGCTTCTTCTCGATGAAATAATCGTCCTTGAGCGCAATCTGCTCGAGCTGGCGCGCCACGTCGAAGATCGGGTCCTTGACGCCAAGCTTGTCGAGCACGTCGGCGGCGGTCTTCTGCATGACCTTCGCGCGTGGGTCGAAATTCTTGTAGACGCGGTGGCCGAAGCCCATCAGGCGGAACGGATCGTCCTTGTTCTTGGCTCGCGCGATATATTCGGGGATGCGATCGACGGTGCCGATCTCGCGCAGCATGTTGAGCGCGGCTTCGTTGGCGCCGCCATGCGCGGGGCCCCACAGGCAGGCGATGCCCGCCGCGATGCACGCGAACGGGTTCGCACCCGACGAACCGGCGAGACGCACGGTCGAGGTCGAGGCATTCTGCTCGTGGTCGGCGTGCAGGATGAAGATCTTGTCCATCGCGTCGACGATGACGGGATCGGGCTCATATTCCTCGGCCGGGACCGAGAAGGTCATGCGCAGGAAATTGGCCGTGTAGGACAGATCATTGCGCGGATAGACGAACGGCTGGCCGACCGAATATTTGTACGCCATTGCGGCGATCGTCGGCATCTTCGCGATCAGGCGGTGCATCGAGACGATGCGCTGCGTGGGATCGCTGATGTTGGTCGAATCCGGGTAGAAGGCGGACAGTGCGCCGACCACGCCGACCATGATCGCCATCGGGTGCGCATCACGGCGGAAACCCGAGAAGAAGCTCGCCAGCTGCTCGTGCACCATCGTGTGGCGCGTGATCGTGCCGGTGAAATTATCGAGCTCCTGCGCGCTCGGCAGCTCGCCATGGATCAGCAGATAGGCGACTTCGAGGAAGCTCGACTGTTCGGCGAGCTGATCGATCGGGTAGCCGCGGTGGAGCAGCACGCCCGCATCGCCATCGATATAGGTGAGCCCGCTCCGGCAACTCGCGGTGGAGGTGAAGCCGGGGTCGTAGGTGAAGGCGCCCGTCTCGGCATGGAGCGTGCGGATGTCGATGACGTCCGGTCCCGTGCTGCCCTTGCGCACCGGATAGTTGATATATTTGCCACCGATGCTGATCGTGCTTTCCGCCATATCGTGCGCCCTATTGTAACGGCCCCCTTGCCGAAAAGATCGCCCCTGCCCGAAGGCAGAGACGATCCAGGGAGGGATCAGACAAATGAGCGTCATGAGTTCCGCGGCGGTTGGGAAGGGCGCCGGTGTTAGCGAACTCGGTTATTGCCTGACCAATTCCCTTCTGTCGGGATGTGCCTGCCGAGGCAAATTACATGATTGGCGCATCTGATTAGATATTGCTAACGGCCATTCGTGCGACCGCTCCGCCTCAATCTTCGTCACCTCGAAGGCGCGCTCGAACTTCGCCGGACACACCATTTTGGCGCTGCGGCGCGGGCGATCAGCCTCAGCCAGTCGGCACTGACACAGGGAATAGCGGCGCTCGAACGCCATTTGGGCTGCGCGCTCTTCGAACGCAGGCCGGACGGCACCTTTCCAACCCCGGCCGGCGCGATTTTCACCGATGCCGTGGCGCGCGCGCTGGATGGACTGAACTGCGTCACGCTCAACCAGGCGAATGAGACGCAGCGTGTTCCGCTTTCGCGCCGCGTGACGCTCACCCAGTTGCGTGCATTACTGGCGGTCGATGCGGCGAGGAGCATCAGGGGCGCCGCGCGCGCGTCGGGTCTGAGCGAGGCGTCGATCCACCGTGCGCTCAGCGACCTCCAATCGGGCGTCCGCATCCTGCTCGCAATTCCGGAACGCTCGGGCGTGACCTTGACCGCAGCAGGGCTCAAATTGGCGCAGGCGGCGCGGGTGACGATCGGCGAGCTTGAGTCCGGGCTGGCCACCGCGCGCGCGGGACAACCGCAGCCGATCCGCGTGGGAGCGATGCCGTTGATCCGCGCCGGGCTCCTGCCGAGCGCCATCGCGCAGCTATGCGCGGCACGGCCGGACGTCCATGTGGAGGTGATCGAAGGCGCTTATTCCCAATTGCTCGATGCACTGCTCGCCGGCAAGCTCGACCTCCTGCTCGGCGCGCTGCGCGAGACCGCCCCGGACGGAACGATCCAAAGACATCTCTTCGACGACGAGTTGGTCATGGTCGCGCGCAGCGACCATCCGCTCGCCACCGCGACGCAATGGGACCCGGCCTCGATCGCGACCTATCCATGGGCGGCGAGCCCGCGAGGAACACCCCGGCGCGCGCTATGGGAGGCGATGCTGCGCCAGCGCGGGGTTATCCCGCCCGTACCTCGGCTCGAATGCAGTTCGGCGAGCGCGGTACGCAGCCTGCTGCTGCACGGTCACTGGCTTGCGATGCTCTCGCCCGACCAATTCCGGATCGAGCGCGAATTGGGTCTTCTCTCCGCGATTGGAGGGCCGTTCGCCACCACGACGCGCCCGATTGGCGTCACCATGCGGGCCATCTGGCGGCCCGACGCGGACCAGCGCGCGCTGCTCGACATATTGGATCGCTGCGTAAGGTCTTCGATCGGCATGTCGGGCGCGGCCGAAGGGATCGCCGAAAAGCGCGGCACCCCCGGTCTATGCGCGAGGTGAGGCTTAGGCCAGGTTACGGCCGCTCGCTCAAATCGCCATGGGGCGCCGAACGTCGCCATGGTCTTCCGATGCGGCTTTCTGACCGGCGGTCATGCACCGCGTAAGCCTGACCATCTTTAGCTGCGCCGTGCATCCTCCACGGTCCGCGTGCGATGCCGGCTCAACCGGATCGGTGGGTCGCTCCTGTCTGGTCCCGCCGCGGCCGGCCGCAAGCCGCGCAAGGCGCGGCTCCTCCACTCCGTTGCGGCCCTCCGGGTGCGCTCCGTCCGCTGACGCGGGACCGTCCCGTCGCGCCTGCCGCCACCCGGATCGGCCGGGGCCTCGGGCGGCTTCGACGGAGATGCGCGATGGTGAGCGATGGCGGAGCAGCGCAGGCCAGGATCGACGCCCTGGTCCGCGCGATGGAAATGGTCGTGGCGGGGATGGACCCTGTCACACGCGATGTGTTCGTGCTGCATCGGCTCGACGGCTGGCCTTATGCGCGGATCGCGCGCGAGCGCGGTCTCGGCATCGACGAGGTCGGACGCCACCTCGCCAGCGCGGTCGCGACGCTCGACCTCGGGCTCAGGCGCCTTGGGTTGTGAACCGGGCAGGACCGGCAGTGGACCGGATTGCGCTTGCCATTCGGTCCGCGCCTGCCCCATCTCGAAAGCTCGATCATGCGCACCGATCTTGATCATCTTCCCGCCGCCAAGCAGCGCGAGCTCGAACGCGTCGTCCAGATCCTGTTCGAGGAATTTGGCGAGGCGACCGCGATCGCGACCGCCGACTGGAAGAAGCGCGCGCGCATCCTCAAGGTCATCCTCTATGGCAGCTATGCAAGGGGAGGGTGGGTCGACGAGCCGCATACTGCCAAGGGCTACAAGTCCGATTTCGACCTGCTGATCATCGTCAATCATCCCAAGCTGACCGACCGGGTGGAATTCTGGTCCACGGCCGAGGAGCGGCTCAATCGTGAGCTATCGGTCACCGGCAATCTCAAGACGCCGGTCAATTTCATCGTCCACACGCTCCAGGAGGTGAATGACGGGCTCGCGCATGGGCGTTATTTCTTCATCGACGTCGCGCGCGATGGGATCGCGCTTTATCAGAGTGACGATACCGAGCTGCCGGAGCCGAAGCCGAAGACGCCCAAGCAGGCGCTGGCGATGGCGCGGGAGTATTTTGAGGAGTGGTTTCCGGCCGCCAAACGCCGTTTTGAGTTCGCACGCTTTGGCATGCGCGAAGGCCATCTCAAGGAATCCGCCTTCGAGCTCCATCAAACCGCCGAGACGCTGTATCACTGCGTCTTGCTAGTTTGCACCTTCTATACGCCGCACGTGCACAACCTTGGATTCTTGCGGACGCAGGCTGAGCGAATTGATCGCCGGCTGATCGACGCTTGGCCCCGCGAAACCAAGGCGGATAGGTCTCGCTTTGAGAAGCTCAAGGAAGCCTACGTCAAGGCGCGATACTCGAGGCATTACCGGATATCCGCCGAGGAACTGGCTTGGTTGAGCGATCGCATCACCTGCCTGGGCAAGGCGGTCGAACTCATATGCGAGGATCGGATCGATGCCTTGGAGCGCGCTGTGCGCGCCGCCTGATTTTGCTACTCGTGAACGTCTGGGCTTGGGCCGTTTGCGGACCGGCAGGTTTGAGCTGCGACACTAACGAAGCTGAAATGTGGATCGCCGCTCCGATGGGTGTAAAAGAGATGCTCAGGCGCTGCCGCGCCTTACGCGTTAGCAACGTGAAGAATGCTCAGCCTTCCCAGACGATGACGCAGGGTCGATCAAACTCACGATTCGCTCTCAAGAGATGAGATCGATTCTGCCTACGCGCTTCATTTGTTGCCTAACCCATTTTCGGTATACATCGGACGCGCCTTCGAGCTCCTTGCTCATATCAATCTCGGTGACCGCGAAATCACGGGGCACAGTAAATTTGAGTTCGGACCGGAGTAGCGCGCCGACAATGTAATCATAGCTCACGCTATGGTCTTCATGATATTCTATTGCGCAAAGGTCGAAAGCATCAGCGATCAACGGATCGATGATCGTGTAGATAAATTCCAACGAGAGCCTTCGGAAATCCCGCTGCTCAGGTGCGCAGAAATGCTGGATCGAATTTCGGGCTTGCCGAAGCTGCTCGAAGCATTTCGGGTTTGGCATTCGAGTGCCCGTGGTAGCCCATAGGATTTGGGGCAGCCTTTCAAAATCGTGAGTTCGTCCTCGCCGAACGAGCGTTTCGATGTCCAGCAAGCTACCCGTGTTGTCATCTAGGCCAAAGACATCTTTGAAAATTAGCAATGGATGCTCTTGGGCAATGATCGCCTTCAGGAATAACTCGCCCGCATGTGCGGTGTTGAGGACGCAAATGTGCTCCCAATGCTCATTCCCCGGATCGAAATACACCGCGTGCGTATTGGCTTGAGCCAGTGCGCCGATGGCCAAATTTAAGATCCGCCGCGGTATCTCCTTCAGTGCTTCATTCATGTGGTGTCGCCATTGCCGCCATTGTCGCCATTCATTCAGACAACGTCGCGTTGGACCGCGTCGTAGATGCCCATATTCATCGCGAGAAAACTGCCGTCGCTAAGCCGGTCCAGCTCAACGAAACCAGCTCTCTCGAAGATCAGCCAAATGTTTCGTTCGCCGCGTTCCAGCCAGATCTGAATTGCGACGAGCCGTCGGCGCATCATGAGGCATCCGTACTCGTCCAGCTCTCCTGGCCAGGCGCCCTCGTGGAAGAGACGATGGACGAAGTAATCCCGCTTATCCTTGATCCATTTCAGGTAAGCGATGTCGGCATCGTTGATCTCGTGGCGTTCGAGAATCTTGATCAACGATCCCAACGTGGAACCCTCAAGCAGAGCTTTCTTTGCTACAGATCGTTCCCAGGCACCCTGATCCGGTCCGAGCGCCTTCTGCAACTTGACGCGGTCGCACATGTGCATTGCTGAGATGAGCATGCTCTCGAACTTGCCGACCGCGAGATAGGCTCCGGCCATCTCCTGGCAGTAGAGGAAGCGGGCAACATCGAGGTCGGACATCGATCCTATAATCGCCGATAGCTCTTTCCTGCCGACTGCGGTCTTGAACACACTGGCCTCGATTTCTTCCGTGATCTGTAAGGCTACCATGGCGACGGACGTCAAACGACCCGGATCAGACCTGTCGGCCCACCGGGTCTCAAACTGGATGCCCTCCAGACGATGGCAAATACGACGAACATCGGTTCGACGAGCAGCTCGGTTGTGACATGCGATTCTTCCGACCCGAACGACTCGGGTCGACCACAGAATCGATAGAATCGCGGCCGCCGTCAGATGTCCTTTGCCGCGTCAGTGGCCGATGTGCGGACACAGAGGAAATTTGCCGATGATTCCGGTGGTTTAGCGAACTTCGTAGCGAAGAACATGTGAATATTACGTCGAATTACGTGATACTATTGCAATGACCACGCATCGCTTTTACATTGAATTTCATGATGGAGGAGACTCGTGGCTGATAGTGAAAAGAGGACGAATTTTGTGCGCTTGGCCGAAGGGCGCACGCAGATCGCGTTGGACGCGATCCGCAAGCTGGGGAATCTTTCGAACCGTCGGGCCTACGAATTTAGCGACGCGGATATCCGGAAGATCAGCAAAGCGCTCAAGGAGGCGGTGTCCGACCTCGAGAGGCGCTTCGGGTCCTCCAGCGAGCCTTCGGACAGCTTCAAGCTCTAAACAGGGACGATGCCATGCGGCCGGAACACCTCGGAATTGGTGATAAGACCTTCCTGATCAACCGGCTGATCCAGCAGGCGCCGATCAACACACTCATCCGCGAGTTCTTCAAGAATGCCGATGAAAACGCGGCGCTCGCCCCCGAAGGCAAGCGGCGCGTCGACATCTTCCCGACCATGATCGACGGCGTACGGAAACTGACCTTCTGGAACACTGGCGTCGGGATGAGCGCGGGCGAGCTGCGGCGCGCTACAGATCTCAGCTCATCAGTCAACAAGATGATGGCGCTCGATGGAAACTTCGGCATCGGCGCCAAGGTTTCAGGGCTCGCCGCGTCGCCTGACGGCATCCGCTATCGGTCCTGCAAGGATGGCGAGGTCAACGAGGTTACGATCGGGTGGGACAAGGAGGAACAGACCTATGTTCGCTTCTCCGTGCAACTGGCCGATGGCCAGACTGACACGATCTACGACGTCACCTCTGTCGTCCAGGCCGCTGGGACACCAACCGATTTCGACTGGACGGAGGTCGTGCTGTTTGGCGAAAGCCTTGACCACGATACCGTCGCCGAGCCAATTGGCACGGGCGTGCCTGTCGATCGCAGCTTCATCGCCACTTCCATTTTCAGGCGCTTCGTTTCTTTCTCGCCCGGCGTGCAGGTGCGCATCGACGTCGCGATGACCAAGGGCGGCGGCAAGGACGAAACCGGCAGGTTTCGCCAACTGCGCACGCTTGATGAAATCCTCGATCGGCTTCCACGTCACGAAGATGTCGTCGATGCGGAGACGGGCATTGCCGTGCGTTACATCCATGACCCCAAGCACGAAGGGTCCAGCCATACCTATAGCGCCCGGGCCAACGCTGCCACTGGCTCGACGACGTTTCTGGCGTTGGTCTACCGCGACGAGCGGTATGACTTTCGCACGCAGAAAGTCTGGTCCTCAGTCGCACCCACATTCGGCATTCCGTTCGGATCGAAGGTGCTCACGGTCGAAATCCGGCTGCCCGACGATGCGGCATTTCCGAACCAGTACCGCGATGCGCTGACCTGGCGTCACGATCGATCGCCGCTGACTGCCGACCAATATGCTTATCTGGTCCGCCAGCTCATGCCCGACTGGGTTAAGGATGTCATTCGGTCGGAATCCCCGGACAGCGCGGATGATCTGAACGACCTACAGTCCGATCTTCAGTCGCTGCTCGATGAGCTTCGCGTGCCGACCAATGTCGTCAAGAAGAGCCCGGAACAGATCACGCGGTCTGAAGCCAATGATGCGGGGCTTGCCGAACCTGAGCCGACGACCCTTCAGTCGGAGGAGGACGAGGAGAAGATTCCGGGCCTCAAACCACCAGTGAAACGTCCGGAGCCACGGGCGTCCACGTCTCGGGTGCGTATGGCGCCGGAAGGCGCCACCGCGTCGAAGCTCGCACGGGCGCTTGAGCGCGCTCCCGAGATCAAGATCCTCACTGAGGCCGACGAGATCGCCGATCGCGAAATGAAAGGCCGGGCTGCGCGCTTCTACCCGGAAGTTCAGACATTGTTCGTCAACGGCCTGTATCCGGTCGTCGCCAAAATGGCGGACGAGCTGGCAAACGAGTTCTCGGATGCCGAGGATCCCGATGAAGCGCGCGCGACCGCGTTGCAGGCGTCTCAGCGGACTCTGGCTTTCAGGGTCGGAAAGGCCACCTGCTTTGCCTTGGCGAAGCGGATGCTGGATGACTGGTCGACCGAGGACCTTGAGCGTGCGACTTCGCCGGAATCGCTCTCGATGGCGGCCGACGATTATCGGCAAAGCTTGGCGTCGGCACGTAAATGGATCAAGGACCGTGTCCGCATCGCCAGCGTCAGCGCGCTGGGATGATCGGTATGATCGGTCATCCTTCCTCGTGGCAGTCCGACCGGCGCACGCGATGACGGCTGACCAGTATCTCTATGGGATCCTGGCACGGGAAACCGTCGACACCAGTGCCAACTCGCCGTTACGACAGGTGGCTGTCACCCTGATGCCTCGTTGGGCGCCTGGGCCGGCGATCTGCTTGTCGGTGTACATCCGAGCGGTTCGTTCGCCAAAGGAACGGCGAATGCCAGTGGAACCGACATCGATCTCTTTCTGTCGCTGCGATCCGACACGACGGCAACCTTGAAGGAAATCTACGACACGCTGTTCAACCAGCTTCAGCAGTCGGGATACACGCCGAGGAAGCAGAACGTGTCGATCGGCTTGAAGGTCGGGAGCTTCAAGGTCGATCTGGTCCCGGGCAAGCAGCAGCAGGCCAATTCCACCGATCATAGCCTTTGGCGAAATCGCGCGCAGACATGGACCAAGACCAATATCGGCACCCATATCGCTACGGTTCAGCGCTCCCGACGGCAGAACGAAATCCGCGTCATCAAACTCTGGCGCAATCAGCGCGGCTTGGACTTCCCGTCCTTCTACCTGGAGCTATCGGTGATCGCCGCCCTGAATGGCAACACCCAGGCCGGCTTTTCGGATCGGGTCTGGACGACTCTGACCTACCAATCGAGCCGCTTCGAAAACGCCCGCGCGGTCGATCCGGCCAACACCAACAACACCATATCCAACGACCTTACGGACACCGCGAAAAAGGCGATCGCACGCGCCGCTGGCGAAACGCTCAAGGCGAAGACCTGGGGCGAGGTGGTTAAATGACGAGCTGGTCACTCGAGACGCTGCTGTCGGATCTGCACTCGTCGGTGACCGAGCAACTCGCCCGCGCCCGGCGCACGATGGGCCATTCGGTTGCCAAGGGCGACGTCGCCGAGAGCATCTGGGCGCAGCTTTTGGCCGGTTATCTTCCGCAGCGCTACAAAGTCGCAAAAGCGTTCGTCTGCGACAGCGAAGGCCACTTTAGCGATCAGCTCGACGTTGTGGTGTACGACCGGCAATACTCACCTCTGATATTCGAGATGGACAATCAGGTCATCATCCCGGCCGAGAGCGTCTATGCGGTGTTCGAGGCAAAGCAGGAGATCGATGCGGCGCAGGTCAGTTATGCCGCGACGAAGATCGCATCCGTTCGCGCGTTGAAGCGGACGAGCCTTCCGGTACCGCATATCTGCGGGAGTTCGCCGCCAAAGCCCGTGCAGCCCATCATCGGTGGTTTGCTGACGTTTGAGAGCAGTTGGTCCCCGCCCTTGGGAGCCAGCCTTGCCAAAGCTCTGGCAGATGCAGATGACAATAACCGGCTCGATATTGGTTGTGTCGCTGCCCACGGCTGGTTCGCCTGCGACGACACTGGCTGCCATGTGATCAACGATCAGGGCAAGCCCGCGACGGCGTTCCTGCTGGAATTGATCGCGCGGCTGCAGGGTCTGGGCACGGTTCCGATGATCGACATCCGAGCTTATGCAAAGTGGCTCACCGACTGAGAATTCGAAACCCGATGGTTTGGATTGATTATGAAACGCTGGACCTAGTCAGCGGGGAAGGCGGAGCTGTACGGCTCAGATTTTGGATCGAGTTGCTGCGCCTGCCCGACTGAATGAACGATCGCTTTTGAGAAACCAGCCGCTCTGCGTGAATGGCTGCCTTTAGTGCGTATCGCTGCTCAAGAAGGTGGATGCTACGGCATACCAGCTTTTTATGTTAGCACCGTAAGGCGCGCTAGGTGTGGATGAATGTCCGATCGCTACCAGACATTTGACGACTTAGCCGCCCATCATCGCCTCGGTGTCGATTATCGCATTCGCGTCCTAGATCGGGGAACGCAGATAACGATCATTGCTCCGCACGGTGGAACAATTGAGCCGCACACCTCGGACATCGCCGAAGCGATCGCTCGAAACGACTTGTCCTTCTATGCTTTCGAGGCGTTGAAGGGCGGGCCTCATGGTGACTTCCATATAACTTCTCACCGTTTCGATGAGCCCAGCGCGATCGACCTTCTCAGTAGATCTTTGATTGCCGTCGCAATCCACGGCAGACGGAACGACGAGACTGAAGCGGTCTGGCTAGGGGGGCGAGCCGTGGTGCTACGAGACGCGATTGGCGCATCGCTGCGCAACGTCGGTTTCATGACTGACGTCAATGCGAAGCTTCCCGGCGTCGATCCGGCGAACATCTGCAATCGAACGCTTTCCGGCGAGGGAGTACAACTCGAACTTCCCCGGTCGCTTCGCAGTCGCCTGATTAGAAACGCAGCCTCGTTGCTGACTTTTTGTGAGGCTGTCCGAAAGTCGTTCCCCGCTCATTCTGGAAACTGACGAACGACTGCTTTCAACTTCTGCACGAGCGGCACGGAATGGCCGACATTGGGGCGCTAAGCCGTCGCAGGACGATACAGTAGTTGCGGTGCTCAGCCAGCGCTATTCAGCTTTGTCTCCAGAGATTTCAGACCAGCCATAAGCTCCTTGAATGGCGGAGGCGGGGCCATGAACATCTCGCCCATCGCGGCGTAGTCGGCTGCGAGGGTTTCCTGATCCTTGGCTGTCGGCAGGAGGCGGAGCGTGCCGAGCTGTGCCGTATCGCACGATGCGGCCGCGTCGGGGAACATTAGGCTTTTGTTCTCGACCACCTGCGCCAGAAGGTCGGCACGTCCGATAGCTCGGTCATCGATGCCTGCGGTCGCGAGCATCAGCAGGTCGTAATAATGCCGGGAAAGACCCTGCCTGATCTTGCCGCTATGGTGGAGCGCATGCAGGATCGTGGCCTTTTCCCAGAAGGTGCGTTCGACACTGAGCGTCTCAACGGCGGTTTGCGCATCGGGGACTTCTTCGGGAAATTCCTCCGCCAGATAGGGCGAGATTTGGCGCTCCTGGAAAGGCTCCGGATCTCCCCGCGCACCATATTCGAGCTTGATCCTCGGCTTGACGTATCCGTCGTCGGCATCGCCGCCGTAGCCGGCTCCATAGTTGATGCCGTAGCCTGCTGTGCGCGGATAATGGAATAGCAGGGTCTGCGCCGCCTTATCCTCGGGGTCGAGCTCTATGCTCCAACCCTCCTTGGTGCCGAGCGCTTCCTCGATCGCAGCTTCCAGCCCGGGTTTGGCGATGTCGGCGACGTTGGTCGCGGCCGCTTGCACCAGCGCCTTCGTGCGGCGCTCGCGCTCTTTGCCCGTGATTCCCTGTTCCATCGGTGGGGCGACGTCGCCAATCAACGGTGCGGTGCGGCGGATGGTGAGGTCGATGTCTTCGGAAAAGCGCTGAATGATGCCGTGCGCTTTCGAGAGCGAAGTTCCGCCCTTGAAAGTGACATGGCCCGCGAGACCGGGAAAGCGCATGAGCCGCCGCAAGGTCCAGCAGACCCAGAAATCCTTTTCGACGATCGTGGCCGTCAGGTCGCGGCGGGCCGCTGCCTCTTCGATGAAGACGCGCCGGTCTTCCGCCGGGCGTCGCGCGAAATCATCCATGGCGTGCGCCGTCGATCTTGAGGATCACATCGCCCATCCATCCCGACATCTGCGGGCGCGCCTGGACGAGCGCCTTCATGTCGCGATCGTTGAGCCGGCGCGCGAAGCTGCGGATGATGTCGTCGTCGACATTGTCCCGGCCGAGATGCGTGAGTGCCTGGAGCACGGCGTTGCCGGTGTCTGAGACGGTGTCGAGCACCGGCGCACGGCTGTGGCGCAGCACCACCTTCCGCCCGGCGGCCTGTCTGGTCCGGGTGCGGCCGGTCGTGGCATAGCTTGCCTTGGCCGGCACCTGTGTCGAAAGGCCGAGGCGGTTGGCGGCGGCCGCGCCCGACGGGGCAAGTTTGTCACCGCGCTGCTGCGCGAGCGCGGCGGCGATGCCGGCGGGGTCCGGGCTGAGCGCGCCGAGCTTGGGATGGAGACGGGGATAATCGTACAGGCCGCGTCCGATCCGGCGGATCGATCCTGCCTGGACCAGCCGCGAGAGCGCCACGTCGACTGATCCGCGCGTGCCGAGGTCGATCAGATGCCTGGGCGTGAACACCCAGCCGCGCCCCTTGCCACGCACCCGCTTCATGATCTGATCCGCCATCATAACGTGGTACCTCCTCTTGTTAGATAATAGCGTACTTTTTTCTAACAAGCCACGGCAGGTTTATTGAGGCTGGACGGCCGGTATAGCCCTCATGGATTCCACGGGGCAGGTGTTAGAAAAGATGTGCTAAATTTCTAACAAGAGGTAGGAGCCGAACTGACGGAGGAGTAGACTCACGCTACGGTGAGAGACAGAACGCATGGTCACAGCAGCGCTATTTGTCGCCCAGTTGTCCGCCCTGTCCGCCGTCGACCGGACGGTCAGCCATTACCCAGCAGCAGCGCAAGGATCCCCGGCGCCGCGGCGATCCGTCGTCGATGGTAGCGCCCTAGTGCGCGCGCCAACGGCGTGCGCGCATCGGCGCGCACCAGCGCAGCCAGCGCGTCGCGCTCGGACACGACATCTGCAAAATGATGCGTCTCGACCCCGCGATAGGGCGCCAGTCGCGCCATAAGGCGCCGCACCGTGCGGCCATGCTCGCGATTACCGGTCGCGTCGGCGATGCTCACGAACAAGGCTTCGGTCGGATCTTCACGCTCATGCTCGGCGAGTTCGGACGCGGCCGGCACCCGCATCCGTGCGGCCGCCAGGACCACCACCTCGCCGGTCCAGGCGTAAAGGTCGCGCAGCGCCTGTTCGGTCGGGCGCGGCACCGAGAAGCCATTATGCTGCGGATTTTCGACCAAGCCTTCCCCGACCAGACGGTGGAGCGCGTCGCGGACCGGCGTAAAGCTAGAGCCCAGCTCGTCACCGATAACCGCGGGCTCGAGTGGCGCGCCGGGCGCGCGCGTGCCCTCACGGAGTTGCCGCCGCAATTCCCTATAGACGCGCTCGAAGGTCGGCCCGGGGCTCATAACTCATATCCCGACCTTCTGGCGCGCGACATAATCCGCCACCAGGATCTGCTGGTCGGGACGGAGCGCGTCGATCGCGCCAGCTGGCATTTTGCCGTCGAGCAGGATCGAGGGGCATTGGCCCTCGAAATTGCCAAGGTTGGGGCGGTGCTGCTGGTAGCCGGCAAGTGCGGCGAGCTCGGGCGGAAAGTGCCTCGCGACGTCGGGCGGGTAGGCGAGCCATTGGTTTTCATAGGGTTTGAGCCAGCCCAGGCAGTAGCTGACGATCATACCGCGGCGGACTTCGTCTGTCCGATTGCCGCCCGCACCGTGGAGGGTCGATCCGAGGAACAGCAGCGCCTCGCCCGGTTGGAGTTCGATCGCGACGGGGCCTGTCTTCGGCTCGGGTGCGAGGGCCTTTTGGCCATGGCTGTCGGGCCAGACCAGGGTCGCGCCATTGGCCGTCGTGTAGGGCGTGAACGGCCACATCACGTTGACCAGATATTCGGTCTCGCCGGTCCCGCCCCGCCACACATCCTGATCGCGATGCGGCAGCTGCGGCAGCGCGCCGGGATGGACCGCGATCGCCTGAGTCAGGTTGAGCTGGATCCGGTCGCACCAGGGGGAGAGGATCGTCTCGACGATCTGAAGGACCAGCGGATGCATGACGTGGTGCTGCGCGCGCGTCGAGCGGCTGAGCAGGCGACCGAACCTTTTGGTCCGCTCCCCATAGAAGCCGCCCTGGCAAAAGGGCGTATCGGCGAAGTCGGGTGCGAGATCGCGATCGAGCGCCGCGACCTGGTCGGGGTCGATCAGGTTGGGGATGACGCAATAGCCCTGCTGGAGCAGCTTGGTGTACCTCGGCACCTGCTGCCCGCGAGCTCGCCTCCGTGTCTGTCTGCCCAGTTGACCGCAGCCAAGTCTACGTCCGAGCAATTGGTTGCACGAGGAGTCTTCCTTCCGCAGTGCCAGCCCGCCGGGCGCAGCAGCGAGGGACTGGTCGGCGCAGTCACGGTCAACCTCGGTGGTTTGCCTCTAGCGGGCACCTGAGCTTCAGTCAGGTTGAGATAACGGACGCGATGCCGCTTTCCCTCTGGCATCAAAGTTGGGAGCCGCACGTGCTTTGCGAAATGTGACCGGACCTGCTTGGCTTTGGGCAAAGTTGGCGGGCCGGCCCAAGGGCTCCGGCGCCAGACAAGATCCGCGCAGACATATTGGGCAGGAGCGCACCGCTACGGACGGACGGCAATCCAGCGTTGCCCGATCCCGACCATGAGAAGGACGATGCTTGCCATCCCAGCAAGGTGCATCGCGAAATCGACCATGCTGAGCGCGAAAGGATGGCATACGGCGAGCAACGAGGCGGCAAGCGCGGCAATCCCCAGCCCGGCAACCAGCGATGTTCGCCCCGGTTGCAGCGTGCGGGTCCGGCGCAACGCGAGGATGACCGGGAGCATCATCGGGATCCCGGCACCGAGCAGGAATGGGAAGCAATAGAGCCTATCGCCCGGCGCGCTCGCTGGCGCCGCCTCGAGCATGATGCCGGCGAAGCTGGCCCCGAGCCATGCCAGCAGGCACCCTTTCACCCACGGAAGGCCGCGGGGCGATCGCCCGGCGATGCTCATCTCGAATGCTTGGAGCAGGGCCGCCAAACCGAGGATCGCCGTCATGGCCAGTTCCAGCGCGCCCCAGAACGGGCCGGCGCCGTTGAGATTCGTCCACGACATTGGAACGGCGCCTGCCGCGAGCCAACCAGCACCCAGGGCGGCGGCTGCACAGGCAGTGGCGCGCACGGCTGCGGGCCATGGGCGGTTGACGGGCTTGGCCGAGCGAGAAAGCGCCTCGATCAGGCTGTCGTGATCAGTCACGAAGGGATCTCCCGTGGCTACGTAAGCGGGCAAGAGCACGGTGGAGGAGGGCCTTGATCGCGGACACAGACAGGTTGCTGGCCCGCGCGGCCTCGTCGAGGCTCATCTCGTTCAATTTCACCATTTCGGCGACCTGCCGCTGGCGGTGAGAGAGGAGATCGAGCAGGCGACCCAGTTCGCTCCGTGCGGAGAGAGCCTCGCCCCCCTCGTTCGATCGGGGATCGACCTCGGCTCCGAGCGCATCGTCGTCGCTGATCTCGCGCCGCGCCGTGCGACCCCGCCTGCGCAGGGCATCGACCGCCCGCGCCGACGCTATCGCCGCGATCCAGGGCTGGAACGGACGAGCGGGATCGTAGGTATGCCGCACGCGATGGACGGTCAAAAGCACGTCCTGGACGATGTCCTCGACCATCACCGGGTCGGCGATGCGGCGGTGGATGCGAACCCTGATCAACGGGATCATCTCCTTAAGCAACGTGCGATAGGCTTGCTGGTCGCCATCCTGCGCCGCCTTCATCAACAGCGGCCACCCATCCGGGTCGATGACCGCGCGGGAGCGCGAGCCGCCTGGCGCGCGACGACCTTCGACTGGCGGCGACACGCCGGGAGGTGCCGCGATCGCAGCGGATTGCCGACAAGCCTCACCTCGCCCGCTCAAATCGCGCGCCTCTTCGCCGCCGAAGACGATCGCGGGGATGCCGCGCCATGCCTCATGCCGGCTTCTGTCGCGCCTTTTCGAGCGCGTCGATCACGATGGTCGGCGTCAGGATCTGCGGCAGGATGACGGGTGCGCGGCCATGTGCCGGATAGACGACATAGAGTGGAAGCCCCGCTCTGCCGAATCCGGCCAATGCCTTCTCGATCGCCGGATCATAGTTGGTTGAATCCGCCACCATGTAAGTCGCACCCGTCTTCACAAGCGCCTCCTTCACAGCGAGAGTCGAAAGCGCCACCTTATCGTTCACTTGACAGGTAATGCACCAGGACGCCGTGAAATTCAGGAGAATCGGCTTTCCCTCGCCGCGCAAAGCCGACACACGTTCCGGCGACCAGACGACCGGCAATGCCGAGCGCGTCTTTACCTGCGTAATCGTCGCAGCATTCGAGTGTGGAGGTGGCGAATTGCCGCCCAGCATCGCGACCCCGGCAACGATGGCTACGAGAGGAACGCCCGCCACGCCGTAGAGACCCCTGAAGCCTTGACCTGACATCCGGCGTCGCTGCGCGATCCCGTACACCCAGCCGGCGAAGGCGAGTGCGACGGAGGCAGCCAGGATGACGGCAAGTCCCCCTTGCCCGGCCTGCTGGCTCAAGACCCAGGTCAGCCACGCCGCCGCACCGAACATCGGGAAGGCGAGGAGGTGCTTTAGCGTGCGCATCCAGGGACCCGGCCGGGGGAGGCGCTGCGTCAGGCCGGGAACCAGGGCCAGCAACGTGAACGGTGCGGCAAAGCCGACCCCCAGCGACGCGAAGATTGCCAGGCTGGGAAGAGGCGGCTGAACAAGCGCATAACCAAGTGCCCCGGCCATCAAAGGGGCCGTGCAAGGCGTTGCGACAAGGATGGCCAAGGCACCGGTTAACGCGGCCCCCACCAGGCCCCCCCTGTCTCCCGACGCCTGTCCGATGCCCTGGACCGACAGTCCCACTTCAAACAGCCCGGCAAGATTGAGCGCAGCCGCCAGCATGACGAGCGCCAGGGCTCCGGTCACCGCTGGCGACTGAAGCTGGAAACCCCAGCCGATGGCCGTACCGCCCGCACGCGCCGCGATCAGGCTTCCCGCAAGGAAAAGCAGGGTCGTCATCACGCCGGCAAAGAAGGCAATGCCCTCAAGTCGCGCCTGGCGGGTGCTTTCCACGTGGCGAACCAGCCCCGCCGCCTTGAGCGACAGCACCGGAAATACGCACGGCATGAAATTGAGGATCACTCCGCCCAAAAAGGCGGAGAGTAGCGCGATCAGCATGATTGGTGCCCTTGATCCGATCAGATGTGCATGCGCCGGCGGTTCAGGACCGCTTCGCCCGCCAGGCCTTCACAGCGTCGAGCGATTTCTCGACATGCTGTTCGGGGTTGGGGTCCGAATAACTTAGCAGGATCTTGCCGTCGGGTGCGATCACGTAGGAAGTCCGATCCGAGATCAGCGAGTCGCCGAATTTGATCGTCGCCTTATATTGGGCCGCGATCTTTGCGCCCGGATCGGCCGCCACCGCGAATTTGCTCCGGCACTCGGCCTTCGAGAATTCAGCAACGCGCTCCACATTGCCTGCGGTGATGCCCACGACCGTTGCGCCGAGCTTCTTGAAACGCTCGGTTGCTTCGGCAAATTTGTGGGCCTCGACCGTGCAGCCGGACGTAAAGGCGGCGGGGAAGAAATAAAGCACCACAGGCCCGTTGTGGCGGGCATGTCTCAACGAGAAGGTCAGCGGCTTGCCGCCGAGGGCGCCCTGTGCAGTGAAGTCCGGCGCGGCGACGCCAGTCGGCAGGGCCGCGCGGGCAGCCGGTGAAACGGCGAGCGCCGCAGATGCGAGCAGCATTTTGAGCACAAAGGATGATTTCTGATGCATTGATGGTTCCCTCGTTAGCGAGCGAATGCTGCAAACTGCCCCGCCCTCGAAGAGGAGTTCGCTTCGATTACCGTAAAAGTTGCGGTGTTCTGGTCGGGAATTTTGCGGCTATATGGAAATATATGGGTCCGGGATAATCAGACGGGTTGTCACTGTGACATCAGCTGAAGAACCCAAGTATTTGATACTCATCACCAATACCGCTCAAACCCGGCTGCAGTGTCTCAGGCTCGGCCGCAGATGTCGTGAGGCCGCCAGCCCCTGTAGGAATTCGGCGGGCTAGGTGCGGCATCGCCGCCCCAATCAGTTCCCTGGCCTCCGCCTGAGGGCCGGAGGATAGGCTCCGTTCTCGGAAAAACGACGCAGCGCCGCCACCCCAGGATTCCTGCAGAATCGCGGGCCAATCTTGCAGGACCGATCCCAAGATTGCGCCTTCTATTCACACGCTTTTCCGAAGGGGAGGTAAATTTGCTGACAACGCGCATGATCGCGTGGATCGACACACTGCCGTTGCACCAGACGGTGAGCGAAATCAGCTGGATCGTGCCCTCGGTCCAACGGCCGCGGACTCCCGCGAGCGGAACGCTCGCGACTGCAGTCACCGCGACCGCAATCCGCGCGCCCCGTTCACGACTTCAGGCGGCGGGATTGGCGCAATTTTTTGGTCATAGTGGCAGCAACAATTGTTGCATTCGCGCTGTCGCTCGGAGCCGCGCTGTTGCTCCCGCGTTAAACCTATTTGGCTCTGGCCGAACCCTGGATCACCGCCGATCACGTGATCAACCGAACGTGCTCGTCAGTTCCGTTGCTAACTTTTGACTAAGGCCAGCTTGGCAGCATCGCGAGCTTTCAGCACGGTTGCCAACAGAGGCATACCTGCGGAGGACCCCACGAATATTCGGTAGTCGCCAGGGGTTAGCTGCCAAGCACCGTTTAACCGCGACGCTAAGACGCGGCCATCGGCCTGGACCCGAACCTTTCGCTTTTTCCCTCGCGCAAGCTTTACGCGCGCCCAGCCCACAAGGCGATGCGTACGTCCTGGCGGGGCCACGTAGACCTGCACAACTTCCGTTGCTGATCGTCGACCGCTGTTCTCAATGGTCACGCTGACGAAAAGTTTACCGTCTACTGTTTCAACAACCAGATCCGAGTAGCGGAAGGTGGAGTAAGTAAGCCCGTGGCCGAACGGGAATAGTGGAGTGTGACGGTGTCTTTCATACCATCGGTATCCGACGTCCGATCCTTCATGATAGTGGATGTCGAACGGCTCCGGGCGCTTGCCGACCGCGAGGTCGACGCCGACGTCCGACCTCCACCCCGGCAGCACCAACCGCGGCAATTCGCCGAACGAGGCAGGCCAACTGATGGGCGTTCGGCCCGACGGCGAAATCCGGCCTGACACGATTGCGGCGAGCGCTTGGGCCCCTCGCTGACCTGGGAACCACGCCGCGACGACCGAGCGGACCTGATCGAGCCACGGCATGAGCACCGCATTGCCTGTCTCCAGGACGACGGTCGTGCGAGGATTGGCCGCCGCCACCGCAGCGATGAGGTCGTTCTGGCCAAAGGGAAGGTGAAGGTCAGGACTGTCGAGTGCTTCGGCAGACGGCTTGACCGCAAACACGATCGCGAAATCAGCCGCCTCCGCCGCCTTGGCAGCGCGGGCGATGTCACTCCCGTCGTCGAACGCGAAGCGAAGCCCTGGCATTTCGGCCGTGAAGGCTTCGAGTGGAACCGACGGTGTGTAGATCATCTCGCTCGCATCGGCGACGAGACCCGAACCCACCTTTTCACGGTAGGCGACCCCCCCTTTGGGCAGGACCTGCGCTGAACCGCCGCCTGAGAGGACGCCCTTGTCGGCATGTCCGCCGACGAGCAGCACCTTACCTTTGCGGGGAAGGGGAAGGCACCCTCCCTCGTTTTTCAGGAGGACAATACCCGCCTGCGCGATCCGCTCAGTGATGACGGCATGCGCCTCCCAGTCGATCGACCCACCGGGGTGGGGGGGATCATCATAGACGCCGGTCGCGATGAGGCTCCTGACGATCCGATGGTTCATGTCATCAATGCGGGCCTGAGGCACCAGGCCTGCTGCCACTGCCTCACGCAGGGGCTCGCCGAACCATTGCTGCTCGTCGAACTCGTGCCCCGATTCCTGGTCTAGCCCCGCCAGAGCAGCTGGCGCCGCACTGTGGGTCGCCCCCCAGTCTGACATGATCCACCCGCGATAGCCCCACTCGCCTTTCACGACGTTATTGAGGAGGCTGCTCTCGGTGCTCCATTGCCCGTTGATACGATTATAGGCCGCCATGATCGCGGCCGGCCGACCCTCCTGGATCGCGATCCCGAAGGCGAGCATGTCGGATTCGCGGAGCGCATCGGGATCGATGACCGCGTTCTGAACACTGCGACCCGTCTCTTGCACGTTCACGGCAAGATGCTTGGTGGTGGCGGCGACCCGCTGCGATTGCGTGCCCGCAATCATCGCTCCACTGATGAGACCGACAAGCAACGGATCCTCGCTCGGGCTTTCGAAGTTGCGTCCGCCTCGCGGTTCGCGGATCAACTGGGCCATTCCGCCGAGAACGACGTTGAAGCCCTTGGCGCGGGTCTCGGCACCGAGCACCAAGCCGGCCATGCGCGCGACTTCCGGATCGAAGGTCGCGCCGATCGCCAGCCCTGACGGCAATTGGGTCGCGACATCCCCGGGTCGCTTGTTGCCGCGGTTGGCGACGCCCAGCGTGCCATCGGTCTCGTGCAGGTTCGGGATGCCGAGACGCGGTATTCCTCGGATGAAGCCGGATGTCCCGAGCGAACCCTCCGGCTTGTTAACATGCACGAGCGGGTTGGCGAAACCCACGCCGCCGCTCAGGAGCTGAAATTGCTCGTCCTGCGTCATCTTGGCGACGATCGCTGCCGCGCGACGATCGATATCTTGCTCGGATTCTCCGGGGATGGTGGCGAGCGCTGGGCCAGCCGAGTAGGCGGCGAGAATGGCGCCGCTCGTCGAGGCCAGCAGGCCTCGGCGGCTCAGGCCCACGCCAGGCGACGTAGGAGGTGCTTCTCGCATCAATTTATCCTCGCCCGATATACGGCATCGTTGTCGCCATCAGCGTCATGAACTGGACGTTTGCATCAAGCGGAAGCGAGGCCATGTAGGCCACGCCCTCACCGATGTGCGCTACATCTGTGATCGGTTCCGGACGAATGCTGCCGTCGGCCTGCTCAACACCTCGCGCCATCCGATCGGCCATCTCCGTCGCCGCGTTGCCGATGTCGATCTGCCCGCAGGCGATATTGAAGCGTCGTCCATCCAAGGACGTCGCTTTGGTCAGCCCCGTGATCGCGTGCTTGCTTGCGGTATAGGCGGCCGACCCGGGTCGCGGACGGTGCGCCGAGACCGAACCATTGTTGATAATGCGGCCCCCTCGGGGGCTTTGGTGCTTCATCACGCGAAAAGCGGCGCGCGTGCAAAGGAAGGCTCCGGTCAGGTTGACGTCCAAAACATGTCGCCATTCATCCGGATCGATTTCGTCCGGAGTAGCCGCCGGTGCGCTGACGCCTGCATTGTTGAACAATAGATCGACGCGAGCAAAGCGTGAGACCGCAGCCTCGAACAACTCTTCAACCGACGCAACATCGGTGACATCGGTTGGAATTGTCAGCGTTTCCACGCCCTGTAGCAAAGCGGCCGTCTCATCGAGCGCCTGCCTACGGCGCCCGGCAAGCACCAGGCGGTAGTTCCTCGCTGCAAGTGAGCGTGCGACCGAACGGCCGATGCCGCTACCCGCCCCGGTGATGATCACGACTCCCGACATGACCGCCTGAAATCAGACCAGGGCGCCGATGAGCTGCCCGCCGTCGAGAAAGGCTTCGACGTTCCCCACGACGATGTCCGCCATGTTTCGGCGTGTCTCGCGCGTGCCGCTCGCAATGTGCGGCGTCAGAACGACTCGATCGGATCTGCGTAGTCCTTCGGGGACGTTTGGCTCTTGAGCAAAGACGTCGAGCGCCGCACCCCTGATCGTGCCATTTGCCAGCGCTGCAATGAGCGCCTCTTCGTCGACCAGCGATCCGCGAGCGACGTTAACCACGACCCCATCTGGACCGAGCGCCTCAAAAACCGCCGCATCGACAATATTGAATGTGCTCGCGTTCGCGGCGCTCGCGAGGATCAGCACGTCGCTCTCACGCGCGAGATCGGTCAGGCTCGGTACGAACCGGTAGGGTTCCGGCTTCTCGACCTGATCCGTATAGGCGACCGGCCCGAATGGAGCGAGGCGGCGGGCGATCGCAAGCCCAATCCGCCCCAAACCAAAGATGCCGAACTGCGCGCCGGTGACTTTCCGGCCGAGCGGGCGATCCCTGGCGGGCCACGCACCCTCGCGCACATGCGAGTCCCCAGCGGGTATCGCCCGGAATTGGGCGATGATCAGACCGACCGCGAGGTCGGCGACGTCGTCCGTCAGCACATCAGGGGTCGTCGTAACCCTGACGCCGCGCGCCCGCGCGGTCTCCAGATCGACCTTGTCGAATCCGACGCCGTTGATCGCAACGATGCCCAGCGCGGGTAATGCAGCCATGAGATCATTGCTGATCCCGATGTGCCCGCCGGTCGCCACGGCGCGGACGGTAGGTGCATGATGGACCAGCCAGGTGTCAGGGTCTGCCTCCTCGAACCAGCGGTGGACCTCGAAGCGGCGGGTCAGGCGCTGCTCTAAGTCTGCCGCGAACGGGCAAAGCTGGAGCAGAACAGGCTTGTTCTCCATGTTCTCAAATCACCGACAATATGCCGCCATCGACGTAGATGGTCTGGCCGTTGACGAAGTTGGAAGCGTCGGAAGCGAGGAACACGGCGGCTCCGTGAAGCTCTTCGACATTGCCCCAGCGCCCGGCGGGAGTGCGACTTTTCAGCCAGCTGTCGAATTTAGGATCTTCGACGAGCGCGCGGTTCAGCGGCGTAGCGAAATAGCCAGGCCCGATCGCGTTGATCTGGAGGCCGTATCTGGCCCAGTCGGCGCACATGCCCTTCGTGAAGTTCTTAACTGCGCCCTTTGAGGCCGTGTAGGGCGCGATCGTTGGCCGGGCGAGCTCGCATTGCACGCTGCCGATGTTGATGATCTTGCCGCGACCACGGGCGATCATGTGGCGGGCAACCGCCTGGCTGACATAGAAGACGCTGTCGAGATTGGTGCGCATCAGTTCTGACCAGGTCTCGATCTCGAACTCCTCAAGTGGCTTGCGCCGCTGGATACCGGCATTGTTGATGAGGATGTCGATCGGGGTGCCGTCCGCCTCGAGCCGGTCCACTGCCGTACGAACAGCCGAGGCGTCGGTGACGTCCGCAACCATCGTGCGGGCAGCAGCGCCTCGGTCGTGAAGCTGCTTCGCCGCCGCGGTCAGAGCGTCTTCTGATCGACCGTTCAGAATGATTGCCGCGCCTGCTGCCGCAAGTCCTTGGGCAAGCGCGAAGCCGATGCCCTGGCTCGAGCCTGTAATGAGAGCTGTGCGGCCGGAGAGATCGAAAAGCGACAAGGAGCTACCTCCACAAATTAGGACGAGAGTTCGGGAGACTGCGGCGCTTGGCCGAGCAGGGCCGTCGAGTGTGCCTGCGCGTTACTGTCGAGATATCGATAATTGCATTTTCGCGACGGCATAGGGAGCGGTGGCAGGACTGGGGGTTGATGTGGGTGTGCTCATGAATGTGAGAGGCCCCCGCGACATATTTCAGCCGGCCCGTTCCGCCAGTTGCGAGCGAAATGTCGAATGACACGAGCCGCAGTGACATCTTTACCCCTCCGTGGTGCGGCCGTCGCCGTCATGTGCACGGTCACATACAGCAGTTCGCTTTGGGGTTGCAAGGCGAAATGTTCACAATGCCTTCCATCGTGTCGTGTAGCGCCGAGCTCGTGACGCGGAGTGCCATGGGAGGCTATGAGACCGGGCACATAGCGGATTAGGGTATATTCAACCGTAGTAGATCCGCCCGTCCACAAAGCCGTCGCGAAGCCCACCTTCGATTGGCAGCCTAGGACGCCGTGGCTGGCCGAGTGAGCGGTGTTTCGACTGTGTCGGTGATGATCGGCCGCCTGAGCGTCAGCGTCAGGACGAGTCCCAACCCTGCGAGGACATCGGCAAGGATCAGGATCGCACTTAAGCCAAACCGGTCGGCGAGCGTGCCGCCGATCGACGGCGCAATTACGCCGCCGAATATTGCGGACGACCCTGCGACCGCGGCCATCGCGCGGGCGATCGAGGCACGACCGCTGCTGTCGGCCGGGATGATCGACGTGTAAAGCGGAGAGCAGCCCAGGCCAACCGATCCCACGAGCACGCCGATGGAGAGCGCCAGCGGTGCATGGACGGTAAGCGCGACGAACGGCCCAATGAGCCCGAGCGTGATGCCGATGCGCAATGCGAAGCGGCGGCCGATGCGGTCTGACAGTGGCGGCAAGATGATCGAGGCGGCGCAGCCACCCACGCCGAGCAGGCTCATGACCAGCGACATATGCGTCGGCGTCAAACCCGCGACCTGGACGAGGTATTTCGGCAGAAACGTCATCTGCAGCAGGATCCACGATCCCATGCACGCGGCAATGCCGACGCAGACCCACACGTTGCGGTCCCAAGCTGCCTCGGTGGCGGCAGGGGCGCCCGGTTGCGTAAGCTGACGTGGTCCTTCCTCGAAATTGTGGCGCATCATGAACATCGCCGCCGCAATGCCGACGCCGGGAACAGCCGTGAACAGAAAGGCGGCTCTCCACCCGTGGTGCACCGCGAGCGCGACGAGGATGATGGGACCGGCAAGTTGCGCAAGCAGGAAGGCGCCTACATTCTGCACGAAGGCAAGATTGAAGCTTCGCCGGCCAGGCGACGAGTGCTCGCGCATGACCGCGAGTGCAATTGGAAGAAAGGGGCCTTCAAGTGCCCCGAGCGTGACGCGTGCCGCCGCCAAAGACGCGAAGCTGTTGCTGGTCCCACAGGCGGCAGAGGCTCCCGAGAACAGGAGGATCAGCGCTGTGATCCATGTCCAGCGCCGCCCAAAGCGATCCGCCAGGGAACTCACCAGGTAGCCGGAGGCGGCAAAACTCAGCGAGAAGAGCGAGGACAGAAGCCCAAGTTGAAAGTTGGACAGCTTCAGATCGGGAATCAAGAACGGTGCCAGAAAACCCACCGCCAGGCGGTCGAGCAGCAAGGCCGCCTCGGCACAGGCGAGCAGCACAAGGAGGCGGTTCTCCATCGTTGAGAGCGTTTTCATGGCGATCCTTTCCCGCCGCCCAGTTTACAGCGCTAGGCTGCCAAGGCAATATGTGTTCGGTCACATGCCGCGTGACGACGCAGCGGGTAGCATGCGAGGGGATGATGAAAACGTATCGTATTCCGGTCGGGATTGTCGCCCTGGTGGTCGCCGCGCTGATCGGCGCAATTTTGATCTGTGGCGCGGCGCCGGTCCTCGATTGGCTCGAGCGCCCCTGGAGCGGCGATGCACATCATCATCTCGCAATGCCGATAGCCTGGCACGCGCGTTTGATGGTGGCCGGCTGGGTTGTCGCGATCCCACTCGGCATCCTCGTCGCTCGCTTCTTCAAGATACTTCCCACTCAAAATTGGCCACAGGAACTTGATAAAAAGACCTGGTGGACCTGGCATAGGCTGCTCCAGGCACTCGGCTATGCCCTCGCGGTGGGCGCAATCTGTTTCGTTTGGAATTTGCCGCGGCAAACTGGCTTGCTGATGGCGGCGCACGTCGCGGCTGGCTGGACAGTCGTAGTCTTCGGCGGGTTGCAGTTTCTGTCCGGCCTCCTCCGAGGCTCGAAAGGCGCGCCGGCGGACGCTGCGGCCGGTCGCGCGGCTCAACGCGGGGATCATTACGACATGACGCGGAGGCGGATCGTGTTCGAATATGTTCACAAGTCCGGTGGCTACATCGCTGTTCTTCTCAGCTGGGCCACTGCCGTCATGGGTCTGATCCTCGTTGATGCGCCCCGTTGGATGTGGCTCGTGATTGGCCTTTGGTGGATCCTTGTCGCGCTGTGTTTTTCGATCTGGCAGCGGCTCGGGTGGTGCATCGACACCTACCAGGCGATCTGGGGACCTGATCCGGTCCATCCCGGCAACGCTCTTCGTCCCATCGGCTTTGGGGTGAGGCGCGCGAAATTCTCAACGGAGCCACTGCCAAAGACGCGAACTCCTGATGCGCAAGATCAGTCGCACGCTTGAACCTGACACAAGGACCGGTTATGGGACCGGTCACATCAAGGAGTCGAGCGATGCGTGCTGCGGTTTGTCACGGAAGAAAGGACCTGCGGGTCGAAACACGCGAGGATCGGCCGCTTGCTCCCGATGAGGTGAGGGTTGCGGTCGCTTTCGGCGGCATCTGCGGTTCCGACATGCACTACTTCCACCGCGGCGCAGTCGGTGACTTCGCAGTGCGCGAGCCGATGGCGCTGGGGCATGAGATTTCGGGAACGGTCGTCGAGTGGGGCGCATCCGTCACGGGCCTTGAGGTCGGCATGAAGGCCGCCCTCGACCCAAGCCGGCCATGTCTGACGTGCGCGCGCTGCCGCGACGGTTTGAATAATCTCTGCGAGGACATGTTCTTTCTCGGCTCTGCCGGTCGCTTTCCCCACGTCCAGGGCGGTTTTGCAGAACATCTCGTTCTTCGCAGGGATCAGATCATCCCCGTGCCGGCCGACACCGATCTCCTTAAGCTCTCCGTCGCTGAACCGCTGTCGGTGGGCCTTCACGCCGTTGCCCGTGCAGGATCCATGATGGGGAAGCGTGCGATCGTGACAGGATCGGGGCCAATTGGGTTGCTGACGATGCGGTCCGCTGTGTTCGCAGGAGCGACCGAAGTGGTCGCCACCGACATCGAAGATGCGGCGCTTCGCGTTGCAAGTCAGCAGATGGGTGCCTCGTCGACCGTCAATGTCCGGACCAACCCTAACGGCCTGTCGGGCTATGAGGCGGGTGGCGGCTATTTCGACGTGGCGTTCGAGGCATCGGGCGCGCCCGCGGCGCTTGCGTCATTGTTCAAGATCGTCCGACGCGGCGGAACCATCGTTCAGCTTGGCATGCTGCCCCCTGGCGAACATCCGGTTCCAGTCAATATGCTGCAGTCGCGTGAGATCGACTTGTTGGGCTCGTTCCGCGCCAATCACGAGTTTCGCACGGCCGTCGATCTAATCGTCTCCGGAGCGATCGACGTGACGCCGATCCTGTCGGGAACATTTCCGCTCGAAGAAGCCGTGACGGCCTTCGAGAGCGCGGGCGATCGGTCGCGCGTGGTCAAGCTCCACCTCGCCATCTCGGGAGAGGCGCAATGATCACGCGGACGGCAATTTTCGAAGGACGCGTCAAGCCCGGCTATGAGGAACGCTTCTTCTCCGAGATCCAGCAGCGCCTCGCGCCTTTGTGGAAGCAATTTCCCGAAGCGAACAACGTGCGCCTGCTACGGGTCGACCAAGCTGACGACGATGCGCTTCCGATCGTGATGATCCAGCAGATCGACTATCCCTCGATGGAGGCGGTCGAGGCTGCGCTGGTGTCCGATATTCGCGCAAAGGCGCGAGCTGTTACCCTTGAGATTCTCGAAATGTTCGAAGGACGCTTCTACCATGTCATGAGCGAGGGGAATTTCGTCGACCAAGCACCGGTGGCGGTCTGACGGCAATGTTCGAAACGCTCGATCCTGTCTTCGCGACCTACGTGTTGCACAACGCGTCCTTGGAGCGTCTCGCGACCGGCTTCCGCTGGACCGAGGGGCCGGTCTGGTTCGGGGATGCGGCCGTGTTGCTGTTCAGCGACATCCCGAACAATGCCGTCATGCGCTGGACGGAGGATGGCGGGCTATCGGTCTACCGAGCCCCCTCGCATTTCGAGAACGGCCACTATCGTGATCGGCAGGGCCGGTTGATCAGCTGTTCGCACGGGCTTCGCGCGGTCACAAGAACGGAGTACGATGGTGCCGTCACCGTGCTTGCGGATCGCTACGAGGGAAAGCGCCTCAATTCGCCCAATGACGTGGTCGTCAAATCAGACGGAACAATCTGGTTCAGCGATCCACACTACGGGATCAAGATGGACTATGAAGGGGGGCGTGCGCCGCAGGAGCTGCCCTGCAACCTCTACCGGCTGGATCCCGAAAGTGGGCACCTGGATGTCGTCGCTGACGATTTCGCCGGGCCAAACGGGCTTGCCTTCTCGTCAGATGAGAGCCTGTTGTACGTCGCGGACACCGGTGTGATGTTTGATCCGGAGGCGAAGCGTCACATCAGGCGCTTCTCCGTGGGGGAGGGGGGCACGCTGAGCGGTGGCGACATCTTCCACGTGGTGTCGCCTGGTGCTGCAGACGGATTCCGGCTCGATGAGGACGACAATATCTGGACCAGTGCGGCGGACGGAGTGCACTGCATTTCGCCGGATGGCCGATTGCTGGGCAAGATCCTTGTGCCGGAAGTCGTTTCCAATCTGACCTTCGGCGGCCGCGCGAACAGCCGTCTGTTCATATGCGCATCGACTTCGGTGTATGCCATCTACCTTAACAGGAGGGGCATTCAGCGGCCATGAGCAACGATACGGGCAGCGCCAGAAAAATACGCGGGCCGAAGCGACCGACCATTCGTGATGTGTCGCGGCTCGCCGGCGTTTCCCGCATGACCGTGTCCCGCGTTCTTAGCGAACCCGACCTGGTGCTGCCGGCGACGCGCGATCGGGTAAGGAAGGCAATCGCCGATCTCGGCTATGTACCGGATCGGACGGCGGGATCCCTGGCGACCCGGCGGACGGGATTCATCGCGCTGGTGCTTCCCACGCTGACAAATGCCAACTTCTCAATGGTTGCGCACGGTCTGACGGAGGTGTTGCGCGAAAAGGATTATCATCTCCTGATCTCCTACACCGACTATGATCTCGAAGAGGAAGAACGTCAGGTAACTGCCCTCCTCGCACGTCGGCCTGAAGCCATTTTGCTGACCGGCGCGAAGCATAAGCGATCGGTCACCAGGATGCTGATGATGGAGGATGTACCGGTCATCGAACTCGCCGATCTTCCGAGCGCGCCGATCCAACACGCCGTCGGCTTCTCCAACCATCAGGTCGGCAGGGTTGCTGCGCGTCATCTTATTTCGCGCGGCTTTCGACGCATCGGTGCCGTCGCCAGTCGCTTAAATCACGATCAAGGCGATTACCGCGGCGAAGCGCGCATCCAGGGGTTCGAGGAAGAACTGCGAGCTCACGGCATTTCCACAGAGCTTGTCCTGCGTCATGGACCCGCGCCCGTTTCCTATGATCACGGGGCTGAAGCGATCGGAATCTTGTTGGATCGCGAACCTGCGCTCGAGGCGGTCTTCGCCGTCTCGGATCTCTCCGCGGTCGGGGTGGTGACTGAATGCCAGCGGCGCGGTGTCGACGTGCCGGGGCAATTGTCAGTCCTTGGGTTCGGTGACTTCGAAATCGGCCGCGTGATCAATCCACCGCTGACTACCATTCAGGTCGACTTCCATGCGCTGGGGCAGCGCGCCGGTCATCTTCTGCTCGATCTTCTCGGTGGCAACGTCGGGGACGAACCGCAGTCGATCGATGTTGGATTGAAGATCATTGACCGCGCCTCCATTAGGGACACCACAGAATGAAGATTGCCGTCGTTGGGATTGGCGTGATGGGTTCGGCGATCGCGCGCCGTCTCGTCGAGCAGCAATGCGATGTTTACGTCTATGACACGTCGCCAGATCGCGTCAGCGCTCTTGTCGCTATGGGAGCCACTGCCGCCGCTTCCGCCGCGGCGGCGGTCACGGCAAGCGACATCACTATAACAAGCCTCAACACCGCAGACATCGTGGAAAGCGTCGTTTTCGGCGACGGCGGCTTCTTGTCTGTGGGGTCGGGCGAGAAGCTCCTGATCGACATGTCGAGCATCGATGCCGGCCGCACCGCGCGGATGGCTGAACGGCTGCGTCGCGACTGCGGCATGGGGTGGGTCGACGCACCGCTTTCGGGGGGCGCACCAGCTGCGGCTCGGGGTGAGCTTACTCTGATGGTTGGAGGTGATGATCGGGATGTCGAGCGGGCACTTTCGGTCCTGTCATTCCTCTCCAAGAACATCACGCATTTCGGAGCACCCGGCGCCGGTCAGACGGTCAAGGCGATCAATCAGGTGCTGTGCGCGGCATCGTTCCTCGCCGTTGCTGAAGCGGTGCGGTTCGCCGAGGCTCATGGCGTAGATGCTGCCAGGATTCCTGCCGCTCTTGCCGGCGGTCGTGCGGACTCGCGTATCCTGCAGGAGTTCATGGCGAAAATGGCGCAGCGTGACTATTCGCCGACCGGCCGCATCGACAACATGCTCAAGGACCTCGAAACCGTACAAGCTGCAGCGCTGACGCGGCGCATTCCGATGCCGGTCACGTCCGTGATCGCGGATTTGCATCGCATGCTCGTCGCAGGCGGATTCGGCGCAGCCGACAGTGCCGAATATATGCGCTTGTTCGATCTTGCGGCTGGCAGCCGGCCATGAGCATCCCAATTGTTGTGATGGGGGTGAGCGGCTGCGGGAAGTCGACCCTTGCCAAAGCTCTGGCGAACCGACTGGATCGTACCTTCATTGAAGGGGACCACTGCCATCCAGCAGCGAATATTGCGAAGATGGCGGCCGGGGTACCGTTGACTGACGACGATCGCCGCCCGTTCCTCGAGAAAGTGTCCGCCGCCCTTTTGGCGGCAGAGAGTGGCGGGGTGGCCTCCTGCTCGGCGCTACGACGCTGCTATCGCGATCTGATTAGGATGCGTTGCGGCCAAGTCCTGTTCGTCCTTCCGATCCTTGCATATGGGGAGCTCGTGGCGCGGATGCTAAGCCGTGCCCATTTCATGCCGGTGAGCCTCTTGGAGAGCCAACTGGAGACGCTCGAAAGGCCGACACCCGATGAGTTCGCGGTCCTGATTGACGGTCTGATGGACACGTCGTCGCAGGTCCGCGCGGTCCTGAGTGCCGTGCCGGATCTCGAAATGGACGCATGGCGCACAGCGGACGCCTTCCTAGACATGCAGGTCTGCTACCATGCATGACCTCGAAGCCATCAAGCACGAGCTCTTCAGACTGCGATCCGTGACCGATATTCAAAATCTCATGGGCCGCTATACCGTCAACCATACGCCCAAAAACATCGGTAGCCATGTCGAGCTCTTCGCTATGCACAGGGCCGACGTTTCGGTCGAGATCGGCGACCGTGGCGTCTATGTTGGAGCAGAGGCGGTGCGCCGGCTTTTCCAGGACGAGTTCGCGATGGCGCTCGAAGGCAACCTTCTCATTCACTATCTAGCGACACCCATGATCGAGGTTTCCGGAGACGGACTTACGGCAAAGGGCGTCTGGAGATCTCCGGGCATCGAAGCCGTTGCACCTCCTGATGGCGGCCTTCCGGTCGCACTTTGGTCTTTCGGGGCCTACGCTTGCGATTTCGTCTTTGATGACGGGCGCTGGCAAATCTGGCACCTACATTGGTTCAGGACGACCAAATGCTCGTTCTCGGATGGGTGGGTGAATGACTTATCGATGGCGCGATCTGAGGCGATCGCTCATCCAGATGTTCAAGCCACAAGCTATCACAATCCCTACACACCTTCGTCAGTCCAAGACTCCATTCCCCCCTGTCCAGAGCCGTTCGAGACCTGGACGCACGTCGATTGGGCGATTGAGGAGCAGCGACTTCGGCGGTGACGAGATCACGGAAAAAGGGGTGCGCGAATTTTCGGCGTCCCTTGACGGTCCGGCCGGTCGCCTAACGAAGCAAGGGAAGCCTATTCACACGATCATCCCGACGGTCGCGGCGAATACACCGGATCGGGTCCGGTCGCGGCAATCTCCGAGTGCTCAGCGAACTTGGGGCCGACGACGCTAGCAAGACCATCGTTTCCGCCGGGCGTTCACATCCCTTATCGACCAAGTCTCGATCTCCCGGGAACCAGGTCGGCCGCTGCCTCGGACGGGGTAACCGAACCCGTAGGCGCGAGGATCGGCATAACCGTCTTTTCTTACCTCATGATTGTTACCTGAGTGTTGCAATTTGGCCGCTGTCGCCTCCCACAATGTGACCGGTCTCGTAAGCTAATATGCGTGATTTTCCGAGCGCTTGGACCCTCATCACCGAAGGAGAATGCTAAGATCCCCTTACTTGACGAGCTGTCTCGTTGTTAGTAATGTGACCGTGCACATGCGATGGATGCCTGTGACGCTAGGCTCCGTACGGAGAGGCCGGAGGCGTGAAGAATGGGAGAGGGAAATGGTTCGGCACGGTCGATTTTTCGTGAGCACAGCGTTCGGTGCGTATTTAGTGGCTCATGCTTCGGTTGCGCTTGCCCAAGCGGCTCCGCCCGTATCGGGTGACGCTGCAGCCCCTGCCGTCAAGGATGCGCAGGAGATCGTCGTCACCGGCACATTGATCCGTGGCATTGCGCCGACTGGCTCGCCCGTTCAGACCCTCTCTGCCGCCGACATCAAGTCGACCGGCGCGGCCAACACCTCGCAGGTTCTGGCCAAGCTTCCACAGATTACGACATTCTTCAACACGACGCCCAGTCCTGGCAGCGGACCGCTCGCGACGATCGCTCGTCCCGATATCCGTGGGCTCAACTCGACCGCCGGCGGATTTGGCGCCGGCGGCAATGCTACGCTGCTGCTGGTTGACGGTCACAAGGTGGTGGGTGCCGGCACGACATTCGAAACGCCCGACCCGGACATCGTTCCAGCTGTCGCTCTTCAACGCGTCGAAGTCATCACGGACGGTGGCTCGTCGATCTACGGAGCGGACGCTGTTGGCGGCGTAATCAACTACATCACGCGAGATAGCTTCTCCGGTGTGCAAGTTTCCGCGCGAGGCGGTGGAGCATCGAATTACCGGACGGTCGACGGCAGCGTCATAGCGGGAACGAACTGGAAGGACGGTGGTGTTTACCTAGCCTATGCGTACCTGCATCACGACGCGCTATTCGGTCGCGACCGCTCCTACGTGCACTCGCTGGTTGCACAGACGGGCGCTTGCTCGCCAGGAACGGTCATTTCCGGTGGCGTCAGCTATTTGGCGAACACGCTCCAGCCGGGCACGACCAGTTGCGATGCCAGTAACGGAGCAACGATCTATCCATCGGAGACGCGTCATTCGGTCTTTGGAAGCCTGAAGCAGGAGATCTTTCCGGCCCTGACCCTCGACGTCAAAGGCTTCTATACCGACCGTAAGTTGGGAACCGCGCAAGATCCCAACTTCCGTAACAATGTCTCCACGGGTTTGACGATTACGAGCGCAAGCCCGTTCTATCGCTCAATTGGCGGTGGTCTCGGTCCGCAACAAGTCAATTTCGGCTATGGAAGCGTTGCCGACGAAAGCGGCAAGACGACGATCAGCGAGTGGGGAATGACGCCGACGCTGAGGCTCGACATCGGGGGCGGCTGGCAAGCGCGCTTGCTCGGTCACTACGGCCGAAGCGTAACTACCGGCTACGAGTTTATCCTCGCGAACGGGACCCAGGGGGCCATCGACGCCGGTCTGCTCAATCCTTACAATTTGTCGGCAAGTGCGCCCGGTGCCTTCAACAACATCTTCGCGGAGAACTACCAGACGTCCAAACAGGAACTGATCGACTCTCGACTGGTGGTCGACGGACCCCTTTTCCGGCTGCCCGGGGGCGAGGCCAAGATTGCCGTCGGAGCCGAATATACACACAATCACGTTGCGCGTGGCGCCAATACGTCGTTGCTTCTGACGGCCTTGAAGGCAGGCGATTTCAGCAGCCTCGCGAGAGCTAGCCAGAGCCGCAGTCTGAAATCCGTTTTCGGCGAGGTCTCACTCCCCGTCATAAGCACATTGGTCCTGAACGGCTCGGCTCGATACGACGACTATAATGACTTCGGTCACACTACGAATCCCAAGCTGGGTGCCAGCTTCGAGCCCGTTCATGGTGTTAAGGTGCGCGGCAGCTGGGGCACCTCATTCACAGCGCCATCGTTGGTCGACATGACGACCGTCGGTTCGTTGATCTTTGCGCGTCCGGCCAGTCCTTTCGTTGCTCCGAATGCACCAGCGGGTTCAGCGTCGCGTCCGACCATCTTCGTTCTTGGCGGCAATCCATCCCTGAGGCCTCAAACGGCGACGACCTGGTCTGCCGGGATCGACGTCGCGCCGCCTTCACTTGCTGGCTTCAAGGTAAGCGCGACCTACTTCAACGTGTTCTTCAAGAACCAGATCGGGCTGATCCCGTTTACGAACACGTCGGTCGCGTTTTCGAACGCCTTCCTGGGCAACGGCGTCTATGTGAATCCGTCGCAAGCGACCATCCAGTCGATCGCCACTCAGGTTCAGTCCATTCTCGGACCATTCCTGACCGGCTACTCTAATAACGTTTCTGGGCTGCTTGCGGCCTCTGCAGCCAATCCGCCCTATGCGCTGATCGACACGCGTAAGCAGAACCTCGGGCAGCTTAAGGTTGATGGAATCGATTTCGACGCCAGCTACGCGGCGCCGGTTTCGTTCGGTGAGGTCAATGTTCGGTTCGCAGGCACGTATACGCTACACAGAAAGTTCGCGGCGTCTGCTGCCTCGGCTTTCGTCGACCAGTTCACGAATCCCGGCGCGAGCCGCTTTTTTGCTGTTGCCACAGCCGGTCTAAAGAGTGGGCCTGTCCAAGGCACTTTCAGTTTGAATCATGTTGCAGGCTACAAAATCCCAACCTTCACCTACGTGGGAAATGGCATCGTCCCGGGCGGCACCCAGTCCAAAATCAGTGGGTTCAATACGGTTGATGCGTTCCTCGCCTATTCTTTCGACAGCGGCTACCTGAAAGGCACGCAGCTCACGCTCAACGTCAGCAACCTTTTCAATCAGCGACCACCGTTCGACGCACGGGCCGTCGATTCAGGGTACGGCAACGGAGCAACCCTGGGTCGTTTGGTCCAAGTTGGATTTACGACGAAGTTTTAGGCAGGAGCGGGCGTGGGCGCGTTGGAAACATCGCCTGCCCACGCTCCGATCCTCCCGCCACATCAGGAGCCGCTGTTACAATTGATCGCGAGCAATGATCCCTTTTCGACGACGCAACGGCGGGTCCTGCCGTGCTTACGGTGGATTGATTTTTAGCCGCTCGCAGATTGTCGAACTTGGCGGCTCTGCAAAAAGCAGGAGAGCAATACGGATGAGGGGGCGGCACCAGTCGATCGATCATGGCCGCACTTCGAAGGGGGGCGTTGGCCGACTTGCGCTGGCAATTTGTAGGGGGACTGCGCTGGCCGCAGTGACCGACAGTGCGGAAGCGCGCGCGCGCTATGTCGTCCGACCGATTTCTTTGCACGCGCAGCTTCATCTTGTCCGCGGCGGGGGTAGCTTCGTCAGTGAGATCAGACACAAAGTCGTCCATGCTCTCGTGGCAACGATGGTCCTG
>Ga0207698_10000071_pt1 | contig 67951 bp, 63 predicted proteins | sample KBSCornC22_FD_184298 | JGI IMG/M metagenome (GOLD analysis project Ga0207698, IMG submission 184298) | Corn rhizosphere microbial communities from Kellogg Biological Station, Michigan, USA - KBS Corn C2-2 (SPAdes) (version 2) | ecosystem: Host-associated > Plants > Roots > Rhizosphere > Soil ... | reverse complement strand
CGTAACATCCTCGGAGGAGCCCGCATGGGCTCCGGAAGCCTATGAGTGCTACCAGGGCGTTCTCAAAGGCCTGCTGGCCGCAGATGTGCCATTCGCCGTCAGCGGGGGGTTCGCTTTCCACCACCACACCGGGATCTGGCGCACTACCAAGGATCTCGATCTTGTTCTTCCGCCGGATTCTGTTCCTCGCGCATTCGAGGTGCTGGTCCGCGAGGGTTTTGAAACCTACGTTCAGGATCCCGTCTGGTTGGCGAAAGCACGTCGAGGCGAGTATTTCGTCGATTTGATCACGGGGGTTGGCAACGCGACCCTCACCGTGGAGCAGTCGTGGATCGATCGGGCCCAGGAGGATCAGGTGCTCGGAATGCGATGCAAGGTTCTATCTGCAGAAGAGATGATTGCGTCGAAGCTGTTCGTTACACGCCGCGAACGTTTCGACGGCGCGGACACTGCGCATCTGCTCAGGGCCTGTGCGGCAAGCCTTGACTGGGATCGTTTGCGCGAACTCACAGAACCGCATTGGCAGGTGCTCTATTGGCATCTCGTGCTTTTCGCATATATCTATCCCGCGAATGCAGGCGATGTTCCACCCGGGATATGGCGAGAGCTCACTGAAAGCTTCAATCAGTCGGTTGCTTCGCCAGCGACGAATGGATCGTTTCGTGGGACCCTGATCGACCCCAAGATGTTCGCCATCGACGTGAACGAATGGGGTGAGCGCGACGTCTACCGTGAACTCTGGGACAACTATCCGCATCCACTTGAGGAGACCAATACAACCAGGAGCAGGGAATGAGGCTGGCAGCAGTAGCCGATATCCACCTCAAAGCTGAAAACCACGAACGAGACATCAAAGAGTTCTCAGCGGTTAACGAGCTTGCCGATGCACTGGTGATCGCTGGCGACCTCACCAATCACGGCAATCCCGAGGAAATGAAGGTCGTCCTCGGAGTGCTTCAGCACATTCACGTTCCCATCATTGCGGTTCTCGGCAACCACGACCACGAGAGCGGCCACCAGGACGAGATCGCGGGCATGCTCCGCGTGGCGGGAGTGCATCTGCTCGACGGCCAATGCTTCGAGGTGGACGGGATAGGCTTCGCCGGCACAAAGGGATTCTGCGGAGGCTTTGCGCCTTATGAACTGATGCCTTTCGGCGAGCAAGGAATTAAGACCTTCGTCGAGGTCGCGGAGCGCGAGGCCATCAAGCTGGACTACGGCTTAGCTCAAAGCCAGGCGAAGAAGAAGGTCAGCATTACCCACTATTCGCCAATCAAGGACACCATCGTCGGCGAGCCTGAGCCGATTTTTCCATTTCTCGGCAGTTCACGCCTCGAGCGGGCGCTCGAAACGCACAGACCGGTTCTCGCTCTGCACGGCCATGCGCACAAGGGGACGTTCTCCGCTGAGACGAAATCCGGCGTTCGTGTCTGCAACGTGGCGCTTCCGATTCTTCGTCAGCGCAGCGAAGAGCACCCGTTCGCACTTTTCCAGTTGTGAAGACGCCCTGCTCGTTGCACGAGCCGCAAAAATCAGTCGCGCGATGCGACCGGAACCTGAAAGTCGATTCCGTTGGAGCGATTGGCCTGCTGAGTCGCCGCAATGTCGATCTGATCGAGTGGAATCTTTTCAAAGTTCTCGCCGTCCAGATTGGTGAGCGTGTTTGAGGTGACCATATAATTCTGGATCTTCTGCGGCGCGCGCCCACCCTTGAAGATGACGGTCAGCGGCTTGGAAGTGATCGGAGATGGTGCTGAAGGCGCAGTCGTCGCGAAGTGATATTCCTGACGCTGGGCTCCGATCGGGGCCGTAGCTGGTGCAGAGTTCTGTGGTGGTTGCTGTGGGTCCGGAGTAGCGCCGTAATCCGGGTAAGGTGGTTCGGGGCCATTGTCTGGACCCTGATCGGGACCCTGCTCGAGAGGGGCACTTTCGTTGAAGCCCTGCTCGTTTTCGGAGTAGTCCGTCGCTCCCCAGTCATAGAAGCCCGGATCGACCACATAGGGATAGACGTAATACCCAGGGTAGTATCCGTAAGAACCCCGGCCGTGATAGCGTCGGTCGTGATCGCGGCCCCGATAGCGTCCGCGGTGCGGATTTCGACCGGGGTTGCCGGGCTGGTGCTGATAGCCTCCGCCTGAAAAGTCGCGCCCGCGAAAGGGAAGTGGCGCGCCAGCCCTCACTGGGGGCTGTGGTCCACCCGGCATCGGAAGCCGACCCGGTGCTGAGAAGCTCGACGGCTGCTGCAATCCAACCAGACCGGAGTAACTGGGTGCTCGGCCCGCGTACCCTGGATGCGCAGCACCCCCAGATCCTGGATGCCCAAATGAGCCACCGTGAACTGCGACTCCTGCGTGACCACCTCCGCCGCTGTGGCCGGAGTAGCCGCCGGATCCCGATTGGTGCTGCGCCCATGCAGGAAACGCCAGAGCCACAGCCAACGCAAATGCAGCACGCGATCTCATACGGAGATTCTATCGCCGATTAGCTCCCGCACGATCCGGGGCATCCTGGCGCTCCTGGATATTTGACGCGTTGTCGGGGCCAATGTCAGTATGTGGGTCAGAACTGGTGTCCCCTGGCAGCCTCGTTCTGAGCGGTTCCGGCCGGTCCTCGAGAACTCGCCCCGAGAGGGGATCGAAATCATCCTCTTCCATTCGGCGCTGATCGACATCTACCGGTCCCGCTTCCGCGGCGATTTGTGCCTCCGGAGTGGAGTGCCCAGGCGCGACAACAGCATAATATTCAGGGTCTGATTCCAGGGTCTTTCCGATGTGATGGATCGCTGGGATCTCGGTTGTGCCCTCAAGCGGATCGGATCCGGCTTCTCGATTGCGGCGCAAATCATCAGAACGCGACTTCTTCTGGTCTTCAGTCATGCTTCCATCCTCTCGTGATCGGAAGCACACTCGCGCAATCGAGTTGCTTGTAGCACCGCGTTGACGGCCGGCTAGACTTGAGGCTATCCCGCTCTGCAAGCGGAGCTTATACGCGCCAGTCGTCCGCCCGCCAGTTGCGGATCCGCTCTTTGATCTGCTTGCGATCGAGATTCTGCACCAGCGCCTGCCGGGCAAGTTCCACCACTTCATCGTCGGCCGCGAAGCGGAGTGCGATGAGCTGGTCCTCGGTCAGGCGATTGAGATTACTCTGCCACTCCTGTGGCGCGAGTGCCTGCAAACGCAGCCGCTCTTCGAGGCGGATCACACGATCCTGCACTTTGAGCGAATAGGTCCGGAGTTTGATCAAAGGTGCGACCACCACAAGCGATAAAACCAGATACCAACCCGAGGAGAGGCTCGGCTGACGGTACAAGTGGAATCCAGCGTAGACGAGATTAAGAAGGTAGGTTGCGAAAAGCAGGATGTGATAGGCGGGATCTAAACGTGCGTGGTTCTTAAGAGACTGCGTCTCACTCATGCGAGGCCATCGGTTCTTTCAGGCCGGAATTGGCTTCCGTAGCGGCAGGTACGTCTTCGCCCGCGCTTGCAGCAGCGACGCTGTGGACCTGTTCACTGGCGTTGAGCGCATTCTCCGTTGACGTGCCGGGCAATGTCAACGCAGTCAGATCGTCAGGCGTGAGCTTCTGCGGGTTTTTCGGAATGAGCCGATAGCGTCCGTGCATGACGTAGTCGGCAAACAGTCCGCCCGCCACGTACGGATTCAGGAGCGCGATCGGCACCGCGTAGCCGGTCGTGATCAGCGACTCCGAAATACCTTTGTTCGTTCGGCTCAGACGCCGGTATCCCGGCACCTGCGGAATCTCATAAACCTCCAGGTGAATATCCGGGTGTTTCTTCGCATAGCGAACCAGCTTGAAAGTAATCTGTTTGGGCGTGGTCATACCCGCATCCGGAAAGAAACTGCGCCGGAATCTGCCCGGGAAATAGACGTTCAGCACCTTGCGCGAGAAGTCCGCGCAGTTGTTGTACAGAAGTTCGAAATGGGAGCGATTTTTGTCCTTATTCATTCGCTCGATGAACGCGTCATCCTGTTCCTCTGTCGTGTCGAAGCGGAAAGCATACATTCGCCGTTCATAGGTAACACCGACAAGCTGGGCCCAGCCCCCATGCCAGAAGTCCCCCTTACGAACGTCTTTGCCTAGAACCAGCAGATGGGCCTCGTGATATTGATTGCGGATACGGTGCACCGTTTCGCGATTCACCCGGTCCGGGACTTCCGAAATATCCTCGACCGAGTAGAGATAAGGAACGAGTGGAATTACGACCCAGTCGTGATGAGCCACGTCGCTGTATCGAGAGATGACCGATCCGAGTTCGCCCGGCTCGCAGCGACGCAACTTTGTGGGGCTGGCGGCACAGATGCGTGCGAAATAGATCGCGGTGTGGCCGGTTGGATTCAACGTTCCGAAAAAGCCGTAAGGCTCTTCGAGCAGCAGTGCGGCCTGTGCCTGCGAACGCGGCGCGCTGGCAATGAGGGCCGCGAGGGCACAAAACATCAAAACGATTCTGCGGGGGGCGCGCATCATCGGCTAGAGCAACTCCGTGGACCGATCTTCTTTCTCAAGTATCGCGGAAAATCCAACAAATATAGACAGTGATTGTGCCAGATTGTGATTCTGTCCCAATCGCCGGTAACAAATGTAGCTTGCTCTCGTGGCAAGGCTCACAGGCACACTCCGAGCGGCATTTTGCTTTTTCCGAACAGACCCGGTTTTTTGCGAATTGTTGCGCTAAGTCGAGTGATTTCCATCTTGGCGGCAGAAATGACGCCAAAAGGGCTGCTCTGATAAGTTTCTCTTTCGAGAAAATCTTGCAAGTCGAGGCCATCATGCGCATTTCTTTCATGTCACTCGTGATTTTTGCGTGTTCTACCGTTGTTTCGGGGCAGGTGAGCCTGCCTAAAATCCTTTCGAGCCACATGGTTGTACAGCGTGACTTACCCGTACACGTCTGGGGTAAGTCGGCACCTGGCCAGAGTCTGACTGTGGCATTCAGGGGGGAGTTGCGGACCGTGAATGCCGATCCGCTTGGCCACTGGAATGCCTACCTCAAACCCGGCCCGGCGGGCGGTCCGTTCGCATTGACGGTGACACCCGGTCCGGCGCCGGACCAGGCCGCAAATCAACCGGCAATCACGCTCGACGACATCATGGTGGGCGATGTCTGGGTCGCCTCCGGACAGTCCAACATGGAATTTCCCTTGAGCCGAGCTAGTACCGCGGCCCAGGATCTACCCAACGCAGCCAATCCGCAGATACGTCTGCTGATGATTCGCAAGCGGGCCGCGGACTATGCAATGTGGGATGCGGATACGGACGGCTGGACTCCGTCGAATCCCCAGACGGCGAAAGAATTCTCCGCGGTTGCCTGGTACTTCGCCCGCGATATCGCTGAGCGCCAGCACGTCACGATCGGTCTCATCGACGCGACGTGGGGCGGTACCGTAGGCGAGTCCTGGGTCCGTCTGACTGCTCTGGGAGAAGACGCCTCGCTCGCGCCAATTTTTGTTGCGCGAGGGAAGATGACCGACGACGCTGCCGACGCCGTCGCCGAACAAGCAGACGAGAAACGCCAGCAGGATGAGGCAAAAGCAGCCGGTAAGCCGATCCCGCAGTTTCCATGGCATCCGCCGCTCAATAGCTGGGGTCCCGGCCTGCTTTGGAACGGAATGATCGCGCCCCTCACGGCTTTGCCGATCCGGGGAGCCCTCTGGTACCAGGGAGAGAGCAACAGCGCGCTCGCCCGGGTACATTCCTACGATCGCGTGATGCGAACGCTGATCGAGGACTGGCGCAGGCAGTGGGGCATCGGCGACTTCCTGTTTCTGTACGTGCAGATCTCGAATTACAAGTCGACTCCGCGCGAGGACTGGGCCGAACTGCGTGAGCAGCAAGTGCGCACGCTGGCCATGCGCAACACAGCAATGGCTGTGACCATCGATATCGGGAACCCCAATGATGTGCATCCCACGGACAAGCTGAATGTCGGCTTGCGTCTGGCCAGGGCAGCCCGCGCTCTCACCTACGGCGAAAACACTCTTGAATACTCCGGCCCCATGTTCCGGGAGGCAACGACAGAATCCAATGTGATTCGCGCATGGTTCGATCACGCAAAGGGCCTGAACGCCAAGGGTGGTGCGGTCAGTGGATTCGAAGTAGCCGGTCGGGATGGCAAATACGTGCCTGCGACCGCAACCGTTGACGGAAACACAGTTGTCGCCTCGAGTCCTGACGTGCCCGCACCCGTTTACGTTCGCTATGGATGGGCCAACAGCCCCCAATGCAATCTGTTCAATGGCGAAAGCCTCCCAGCCTCGCCGTTCACATCGGAGCGATAAACCGGGCCAAATCCCAGAACGAATCCGGAGTACCGCGCGGCCACGTCAATCGCGGCTGCAACACCAAGGGCTTCTACCCGCAGCCTGGATTTTGCACGTCAATCTTTGTCTCAAAACAAGACAGCGCAAGCAGGCGTCGCACGACTTTATGCATCTAAGCCGTCGAAACGTGATCCGAAAACATCACGTTAGCGGAGGAATATACATGAGTGTAGGAACAGCTGAAGAGCTATTTGTAGACGAACTGAAAGATATCTATTCGGCGGAGAAGCAGGCCGTGAAGGCTTTTCCGAAGCTGGCGAAGGCCGTGCAGTCTGAAGAACTAAGGCAGGCAATGCAGGACCACCTCGAACAGACCAAAGGACAGGTGGAACGGCTCGATCGCATCTTCGAGATTCTGGAGGAGCGCGCTGGTGGCAAGACCTGCGCGGGGATGAAAGGCCTGGTTGAAGAGGCTCAGTCGCAGCTCGAGGAGATTGAAAAGGGCCCTGTGCTTGATTGCGCTATGATTGGGGCGCTTCAACGAATTGAACACTACGAAATCGCGGCCTACGGCACGGCGGCCACACTGGCTGAAGCTATGGGTCATGACGAGGTGAAGGAACTCCTGGGCGAGACGCTGGAAGAAGAGAAGGAAACAGATGAGCGCCTGACCCAGGTCGCTCAGTCGGTGAACTCAGAAGCCCTTAGCGAGGGCGAAGAGGAAGGCTCAGAGGATGAAGACGAGAACGAGGACAGCAGCAACGGTTCGCGCCGCGGCTCAAGCAGCTCTTCCCGCCCATCTTCAAAATCGAGTTCATCCCGATCCAGTTCGTCCCGCTCGGGCAAGAAGAGCAGCCGGTAAGTCGGCTTCAGATCGCGAACGCACTCCGTTCGATGGGTGCGTTCGCGTCAGTTTGCATCGAGGTTCGCAGATCTGGATCTGGAGTTCCGACCCTGGTGGCATCGGCAGCGCTCTTGCCTATTGAATGTTCTCGAATCGATCCCACAGGTAATTGCAACTCGGGCAGTTGTCCGACTCTGGATCTTGCGCCGCATACCCGCAAAGCGCGCACACAAAGAAATGGTGCGGCGTATACGCCCAGCCGGCTTTATCGGCGCCTACGCGGGGCAGGAGTTGCCACAAGAGCCTGACGTGAGACTTATCTGCTTCCAGAGCCCAGTGAAAAGTACGAATCGCAGTCGAATCGACGAGCGGAACTGCCGCGGTCAAAAATGTGGGATAGAGATAGTCAACTTCGAATCTTTGATCCGCGAGCGCTGTGCGCAGGTTTTCCAGCGAGCCATCGACGCGCGGAAGGGGTATCTCTACGGTTGTCGGACCGCTCATGTAGCGCAGTACTCGGGCATGGTTCGCAGCGTGGATCTGTTCAGCCCTGCCAATAGCTCGAAAGAGACTGGCAATTCCGTGAAAACCCTCTTCATCTGCGCGGGCGGCATAGGCCCGGCAGGCTGCAGTGTTCTTGGTTTCCTCTTCGAAGGCAGTTTCCAGATGCCTGATCACAGTCAGGTCTTCACCGCTGATCGCTCGAGCTAGAACCGGATCCGCTGCCATCTTCCGCGCCCCTGAAACAGTTGGATGCGCGGAACCGCAGGTTGATACATCTCGGTGAAGCTCCGGTTGCTAACGAATCACCTCAAACCGATCCCAGACAAAATTGCACGCCGGACAGTTGTCTGCTTCCTGGGTCTTGGCGGTATAGCCACACAGGGTGCAGACGTAGAAATCGAGCTGTTCCTGGGTCCATCCCCTGCCAGTTTCCGTCGTAGCAACCGCGTCCTCATACAGGCGGGCGTGAGTCTTTTCTGACTCGATTGCCCACAGGAAAGAGCGGACCGCGTGCGTATCGAGCTGAGATGTCGCGTGAACAAGAAATTCGGGATATAGAGAGTCAATTTCGCGCTGTTCTCCGCCAAGGGCCTCTTTGAGGTTCTCAATCGTCGATTTGACGCGAAACGGCCGTATCTCGGCCTCGATCTCGCCCCCCATGTGACGAATGACGCGAGCGTGATTGCTGGCGTGAATCTGCTCGGCGCGCGCGGCTGCCCGGAATAGACTGGCCGCCCCGTTCAGACCCTCCGACTCGGCCTTCGCGGCAAAAGCTTTATAGCGTGCGTGGGAATTGATCTCACCTTCGTAGGCGGCTAACAAATTGCTCACTGCGTTTTCGTTCTCAGTAGCAACCATAGTTCTCTCAACTTTCTTTAACTGAACTATGGTCCAAGTGTAGGCATGTACTTCAGTTCAATCCGTGACTTGAATCACAAGCCAATGGTCTCTCTGGTTGCTTCTAAGTAGTTCTAATCACACCACATTGTGTGCCGTCCAACCGCACTGGGCCTCAACCAAACAAATCGCCGAGCAGGGATCCTCCCCAGGTTGCGCCGAGACCTGCAGCCAAGCTGCCAATTGCATACAGCGCAGCTATGCAATAGGCACCTTCTCGAAGCTCAACGAGAGTCTCCCATTCATAGGTCGAGAAGGTGCTGTAGGCCCCGATAAAGCCGACCGGTATCAGGAACCTCCAAGCTGGGGCGATCTCGGTATGTCGGCCAAGAAATGACATCGTGAATCCGATGATGGCGCAGGCGGTGACGTTGACGATGAGCGTGCCGTACGGAAAGCGGATTCCCAGGCGAGCGGCAACCCATGATCCAACTCCATAGCGCGCGATCGAACCGAGCGCTCCACCGAGTGCAATGATCAGATATTTCTGCAAAGCTTCTTCCTCCCGTGCAGATGCAAGTGACGCGCAGCACATGAACAATTCTGCTGCTCACGTGGCTTGCCTGAATTTTGCAGGGATCGCGCCGGGCATAACTCGCCGACAGGATCACCTGTCAGGAGTCATCATCTGTCCGTCGCTAGAAGGCAGGACAGCGGTTAACAGGGCCAGGACCCTGCGCGGTGAACTCCATCACCGCTACCACTGTGTTCATTACAACGGCGCTCTGAAGCCGGTGTCAAGTGACCACCGCGCCACGGTTATCTGTCCGTGCACGAATAGCAAGGGTCGACCGAAGCCTGGATCAACGGGGTATCTGCCAGACGAGCGCCCTGCACCATGAACCGCACAGAAGGCATATTCACATAAGTTGGTGTGCGGACGTGCACGCGGCTCGGCATCCGCGACCCTTCCTTCCACGACACGGAATACATAACTTCACCGCGAGGTGCCTCGACCCGCGCTGTTGCAGTTGAAGCGCTGAGCTTCAGGAAGTTGAATTTGCTGTCCTGGCAAACTAGTTCGCCGTTGGGCATTTTAGTCAGGGCCTGGCGAAGAATTTTGCAACTCTCCATGATTTCGAGCGCCCTCACCAGCAGTCGCGCCCGGACGTCCCCATCAGGTACAACCGGAACGTCGAAATCCATCTCCGCATAAGCGGCGTAGGGAGCTTCCTTCCTCAGATCCTGCCCGATTCCCGAGGCACGTGCCACGGGTCCTACGACCCCAAGTGACCTGGCCTTTTCGGTTGTTAGAACGCCGATCCCGGCGCATCGGGAAGTCGCAGTCTTGCTGGTTGTGAAGATGGGGATGATCGTCTTTTGCATCTCCTTTTCGAGGGCATCGACCATGGAGAGAATCGACTGCGGATCTTCAACGTCGCGATTCACGCCACCAACGCAGTTCATCGCGTAGTTCACACGATTGCCGGAGATCGCCTGAAGCACATCCATCACTTTCTCGCGGATCTCGAAGCAGGTCATGAACATTGTTTTGAAACCCATGAGCTTCGCCGCAATACCGGCCCAAAGTACATGCGAGTGCAGCCGCTCGAGTTCCCCCATCACCACGCGAATATACTGTGCGCGTGGCGGCGCCGTCTGGCCGGTCAGCTTTTCCATCGCCTGGCAGAGAGTCAGTGTATGGATGAACGAACAGATCCCGCAGACTCGCTCCATCAGTGCAATTACCTGGATGTAGTTGCGTGTCTCAGCGAGATGCTCAATGCCGCGAAAATTGAAACCGATATGCAGCTTCGCGTCCTTGACGGTCTCGCCCTCGCAGATCATGTCAAGCTTGTAGGGCTCTTCCAGGCCCGGATGATATGGGCCCATGGGAATTTCATAGCTCATTGCACGACCTCCTTCTGCAGGTTCACTCCACAAACGCCACCCTCGCGCAGCAGCAGCGGCTCATATTCCCGGCCCGTGAAATCGATGCGGTATTCCTCGTGGACTTCGCGCTCGATCCAGTCAGCTGCTTCGCACAGGTCATAGATACTCTCGACGCTATTTGCCGCGAGTGGGAAGGTGAAGCCGAGCAAATTTCCCATCAAGTCCCAGTGATACTCCAGCCGGAATCCACCATTTGCGGGCAATTCATATGTGGTGATGGTGATGAACCGCGCGCCGACGGAGTTCATCGCGCGTGCGACGTCACGTACATTCAGTCCGGCATCGCCGTACCAGAAAACGCCGCCTTTTTCCGAATAGGCGTCCGGTTCAGCATCCAGAATTTCGTCAGGCGTGATGTCCACGGCATTCATTGCGTACCTCCAGTTGCGGGCTCGGTGACCGACGTAGCTGGCTTCGCGGCCGAGGCGGTCGGAGTCTTGGGAACGGGTGCCTTGCGCTTCACGGTATAGGTCTTCTTCAGTTCGCCCTGTTGCAGGTAAATGGGTGGGCAGGCTGATTCCTGTTTGAGCGCGTGTTCCGAGCGCCCTTCTTTCAAGGCGTGTTCCGCGCAACCTTCAACGCAGCGGCCGCAGAAGGTGCACTGTCCCGGGTCATAGCTCCAGGTGAATTCGCCTTTGCCGGCCTGGTACGTGATGGCCCGCGAGGTGCAGCGGAATTTGCAGATGGCGCAGCCGGTACAGAGCTCAGGATCGAACTGCACCAGTCCGCGAAAGCGCTGTGTAACCTTGGGGCGCTGAGGGAAAAGCAGCGTGCGCGAGCCGCCCCAGAAGTTCTTCCACAGCATGGTCAGGATACTCATGATCGAAGCCTCATGAAGAGCGCGGAGGAGACTGCCAGAACCGCGAAGATGATGGTGCATTGCCAATAGAAGCGAACCGTCGTGTCGATCGCCAGGCGCGCTGTTGCGGCTGCCAGGGCTGAAAGCAGAAGCACGATTCCGAAGGACAGCGCTACGAAGACCAGCGCCGACAATCCCCAGAACGTCATCTGCGGAGCGATCAGTGTGGCGACCAGACCGGTCGCGGCCACCCATTCCAGTCCATGCGAAAGCTCCCACATCGCCAGTTCAGGCCCGGCGAACTCCACCATCGGCCCGGAGTAGATCTCCTGTTCGGCATTGGGGAGGGAGAACGGGTTGAGGTGCAGCTTCGCGGGCAGACAGATCAGAATCGCCAGAATTCCAACCCAGCGCAGCGGTGTGGCTTGAGCCTGTGCCAGCGCCTCGAGCCGGAAGGTGTGCTGCGAGGCAGCTACGGAAATGATTGCCAGCAAGAAAACAACGTTATAGGAGACGCTGAGAATGGCTTCGCGTGCCGAGCCAATCTCGCCGAAGATCGATCGCGACGTGAACCCAGCCGCGATGATGCATATCGACGGAACCTCAAGCAGCGCGAGCAACAGAATCAAATCTCCCTGGAATCCACCTGAAGAGGGAAGTACCGGCAGTAGTCCAACTGCTCCGGCCGCCGTCGATACAGCGATCAACGGCCAGGCCCGCATCAGCCCGCCGGCAACGCCATTCCGCGGGGGCGTGCCCTTGCCGAGCAGCTTGATGAAATCGAAGAACGGCTGCATGAAAGGCGGCCCGATGCGTCCCTGCATCATCGCGACGGACTTGCGCTCGACCCAAAGGAAGAACCACGCAGCCGGAACTGCGAATAGAATCCCGGGAAAGATCAACAGGCGTGCGAGTGCAGTGAGCAGACTCATGCCTCTGCCTCCATAGCTGCACGCTCTGGACTGTCAACTGGCAGTGATGCCTTGTTCCCGCGCTCCGCAAGAATCTCCGCGGCCTTGGCAACCCCCTGGATGATGGCGTCAGGTCGTGGCGGGCATCCAGGCACGAACACGTCGACCGGAATGTGCTTGCTCAGCGGCCCATCCAGCGTACGGCTATCAATAAATACGTTGGTAGTCGCAGGGCAGGAACCAATCGCCACCACCGCCTTCGGTCCACAGACCTGGCCATAAACAGTCTTAATTGCGCAAACGGCATTCTTCGTGACCGGTCCTGTGACGCAGAGAATGTCCGCATGCCGGGGACTGCCTTCGAGACGAACGCCAAGCTGCTCGGCATCGTAACGCGGCGCCAGTGCAGCCACAATCTCGATGTCGCATCCGTTACAGCTTCCGGAGTTCAAATGGAAGAGCCATGGGCTGCGTCGCCGGCAGTAGCACATCAAGCGATTCCAGAGCTTCATAGGCGCCCCCATTCCAGCAGCGTTAAAAGGTTCGGCCAGACGCCGGCGATCAACAGAACCGCAACCAGCGCCACGATCGCTGCTCGAAGCGCAAACGGCTCTGAGGTCTTCTCCGGTGGATCGGTGTGAGGTGGCCCCCACCAGCTGCGAGTCAAAGCCAGTACGTACGCAATGAGCGCGACAATTGACGAAAATACAAAGACGCTCAGCAAGAGAGGAGAAACGATTAGCGCAGACTCGTAGAGCCTCCATCGCCCCACATAGCCCAGCGTTGGCGGTACGCCAAGCATCGCCAGCATCCCGAACAGAAAACCAAAAGCGCTCACCGGATAGCGCGCTGCCAATCCTGCCGGCGTGCCTTCGAGTGCTCCATCGAGTTCGGGCGCGCTCAAGCAGGCGAACAGCAATGCCTTCGCAAGTGCGTGTGTGCTGGCTGCGAAGATCGCGCCGGACGTGCTGAGGTCCGTTGTACAGGCAAGTCCCAGTAGCAGGAAGCCCGCGTCTTCGATTGTCGACAGTACAAGCAGCCGCTTGAGGCTTCGCTGCGAGAGCATCAGGAGCGCGGCGACGAGAGATGTTGCGGCCGCAATCCCCAGGATCAAACCGGAAGGTGTCAGTAGCACCGGATTCGACCGCGCCGCCATCCAGAACTCGCCGAAAGCTGCCATATCTACAACGGCAATCACGAGGCCAAGCACAAGCGCGGGTACCTCATCTGCCAGCGACAGAAGCCAGAAGAGCAGCGGAACCGCAGCGAGCTTGACGAGGATGCCGGTCAGCAGGAGTGCTCGTGACCAGCTCTGATTCGAAGTGTTGGCGAGCAGTTCGCTGCTGACAACGCATGCAGCCGAGAGCAGCACCACGCTCAAATAGGCGATCTTCGACGTCTTGGATCGCGCCGTGAGCCATACCCGCATCACGGTCATCAGCGCACCTAGTTCGAGGAGTCCCAGCCGGAGCCAGGGATTCGAAACGGCGAGCCCTCCCGCACACAAGGCTCCCACTGCCAGCATGCAGAACCAGAGTGCCGGCCCATGCGTTGCTGCTTTTCTCAGAGCGGCGAAAAACAGCCCAGTTCCTGCAATTCCAATCGAGATGATCAGCATCAGGGGTGCGAGATGAGCTTCCACCAATGCGGAGTGCGGTGCTATCGATTGCGTTCCCGGCCAGACCCATTGAAGGAGGGCGAAGATTGCCGGCGTCACGATCAGCAGAAGGAGTAGTGCTCTCCGTTCCATCCAGCTGATTGCGATTCCGAGTCCGCGTGAAGTCGCCTCCAGGCCAGCCCACAAACCCAGGTACGCCCGATCCACATTCGTCCAGCGGAAGAACGAATTCCAATTGTGAAGAAAAATGTCAGAGAAATCGCCCGCTGTGAGGCGTGCACGGCTCGATAGAGGTTCACCTCCGGTGAATACGCCGCCACCCGCCCCTGCCAGAACAGCATCACTTCCAGCTGACGCCGCCACAGGTCGAGCCGCATAGGCCAGCACGTAAACTCCTCCACCCAAAAGCACGCTGACCAGGGCCAGCAGCAACCCGCCGGTCGTTGAGAAGCTGCCGGCATCGGAGGAGAGGCCCAGCCACGTGACGTGCACTCCAGCGCCCATCGCCAACGATCGCAGGATTGGATTAAGCAGATAGTTCACCGCCAGCTGAGGTGCCACGCCCAGGACGATACTTCCGAACGCGAGCATTCCCATCCCCCACAGCATTGAAGCCGGCGATTCATGAGCGCCGTTGGTGTTCTCTGTCGGCGGCCCGAGGAAAACTGCGCTTGTGGCCTTCACGCCCATGAACACTGTGCCAAGGCTTGCTGCCCACGCGACCATTGCCGGCACCATCGCTCCCGATTCCAACGCGGCCGCATACAGCATCCACTTGCTTGCGAAGCCGCTCATCAGCGGAATGCCCATCATGCTACCCACGCCGATCAGCCAGCTCAACGTAGTCTTCGGCATCCGCGGGGCAAGTCCGCCCAGCAGGTTCATGTCGCGCGTTCCTGCCGCGTGCTGAACCGAACCTGCGGTGAGAAAAAGTCCGCCTTTGAAAAACCCATGGTTTAGGCAGTGAAGTAGTCCTGCGGTAATCGCCAGCGGCGTCCCGATGCCCAGGCCCATCATCATGTAGCCGATCTGGCTCACGGTCGAGTAGGCCAACATGCGCTTCAGATCGCTCTGCACCATGGCATACATGACGCCAACGGCCATGGTCACCGTCCCGACCCAGACGACCGTCGCACCCCAGGCAGCGGGCCAAGCGCCAAAGCTGTGCATCCGCGCTGCCAGGTAGACCCCGGCTTTTACGTAGCAGGCCGCGTGAAGCAACGCGCTCACAGGAGTAGGAGCCGCCATCGCCTCAGGAATCCATGTGTGCAGCGGCACCTGGACAGACTTTGCAACCAGTGCCACCAGCATGAGTACAAACACCCCGCTGGTGAAGGCGTTTGCGACCTTGGGGTCGGTCCACAGCGCACTCCCGGTGCGGTGGTAGATCACGAGAATTGCCGCCAGCAGCCCATACCCGGCGATGTGCGTCATCAGCAGCACCTTGCGGGCGCCCCTTACAGCCTCCGGGTTGGTGTACCAGAAACCGACCAGCGAGAACGAGCACAACCCCACGACTTCCCAGCAGCCGTAAAAGACAAACAGATTCGCGCTGTAGACCAGCCCCACGAATCCGGCGATAAATACAAGCATCGTCGCGTAGAAGCGGCTGGCAGACTTCTCGTGAGCCATGTAGCCGATCGAATAGATCAGCACAAACGCTCCGATGCCGGCGCCCATTAGGGCGAAGAACACGCTCAGCGCGTCAACATGAATGGCGATGCTTGCTGGGAGATTCCACTGACGAACCGTGAAGTCGATTGCCTGCCCGGCAAACACATGCGGTGCCGTAGCAGCGACTGCGAGCAAAGAGGGAATGCAGAAGAGAACGGCGAGAATACCCTTGGCTTTTGCGGAGCAGAGGCGCGCTACCAGGAGCTGAAGAATGGCACCCAACAGCAACGAGCAAGGCGCAACCAGAATCAGGGTTACGGCTGTCATGCTTCGAATGTTAGGTGCGGCTGTACTCGTTTGATGTGATGTACTTCACACCGGGCCCCAATCCCTAACCCTTGCGTGATCACCATACTGTAATGCGGTACGATGCGGGAAGTTTATGTATCCCAGCAACTTAACGCCGTTCTCCTGTCCCCAGAAGAAACAAATGCTCCTGCTCGTTAACCCCCAAAGCTCTATGCAAGAGCCGGAGCCTTTCAGTTATCATTCGGTACGCAATCACGTTCTCCGATGCCGCCCAGATTCATCGCCCAGCAGCTTTCGCGCCCTTCAGGCTTTTTCGCACCGATCATCAGCTGGCTGATGAACCGTCACAATGCGAAACTTAACGCCTTCGCTCTTGAGCAGCTGCGACTGACGTCCGCCGATCGCGTTCTGGAAATTGGCTTTGGCGGGGGACTGAATCTGCCATACCTCATCAGCAATGCGGCCTTCACTGCCGGTCTTGATCGCTCGCCGGAAATCGTGAAGCGCGCCAACCAGCGATTCCGCGACGCGGTAAACGCGGGGCGAGCTCAATTTCGCGAAGGGACTGTCGAACACATCCCATTCGGCACCGGGTCGTTTACACGGGTCTGCACCGTCAACACCGTCTATTTCTGGACCTCGCTTGATGAAGGCTTCGCCGAGATACGCCGCGTGCTTGGCACTGAAGGCGCGGCCATCGTCGGCTTCCTGCCAAAAGCGCACATGGACAAGATGCAGATGCCCACGGACATTTTCACCTCGCGCACAGAGGACGAGATCATCGCAGCTCTTCGGCGAAATGGCTTCGCCAACGCTCAGATCACTCGGCCCACAACGCAGACCGCGTGGGCTGTCGCGATCGGCACGCGCTGAAGTGTAATTCCAGCTACGTCAGCTTACCCATTCAGACTCAATCTTCGGCGGATGCAGCAGCGTCTGCATCACCACGCAGTACTGCTCTGTCTTCTCCTGCAGCAGCCGCAGTTGTTCTGCAGTCGCTGTAGGTGCGTCAATCTCAAACTTCACCCGCATGGCGCTGAACCCGACGGGGACCTCCTTCGAGATGCCGAGCGTGCCGCTCAGGTCCATATCGCCGTCGACAGTCACCGAGATGCGCTTCGTTTCGATACCCATCGCCGTGGCGACGAGCTGACACGTCAGTTGCGCGCACGCCGCGAGCGCGCCAAGCAATAGATCGCCGGAACATGCGGCTGTTCCGGATCCCCCCACCCCTTTATGCGCTTCGGCCTGGTAGATGGCTCGCCCGATATCGACAGAGCATGACAATGGTGTATCGGTCTCACCGCCTTTCGCCGTCAGGGTGATGCGAGAGCTTTGCGGATCGGATCTATATTGGGTTTTGAATGGCTTCTGCAACGACCTGATGTCAACAACAGCTTTACTCACTCGACCTCCGATGGGAATTCAAATGTTGATGGATGCAGAGAGCGCTCGGGCTACACTCCGAATCTCTCCCGGTATTGGCTTGGGGAGATGCCCGTGTGCCGCTGAAAGAGAGACCGGAAGAACGCCACGTCCTGATAGCCCACGGCGAAACTGATTTCCTGCATCGATCGATGATTGCTCTCGAGCATCCTTTTCGCAGCGGCAACTCGCAGCTTCTGAAGGTAGATCAGCGGACTGTCGCCTGTGGCCTGCTTGAAACGGCGCACGAAGTTCCGCACGCTCATCCCCACGCGCTTCGCTGGATCGTCAAGCGCGAATGTCTTCGCAAAATTCTTGTGAATCCAGTCCTGCGCCTTTGATATCACGTCATCCTCGTGATCTGTCTTCAGGGGAACGATCGCAAATCCTGCCTGCCATGCGCGCGGCATCTCAATCAGCAGCGCCTTCGAGGTCTGCATCGCAACTTCATGGCCGCAGAATCGCTCGACCAGGTAGATGGCCAGATCCAGCGACGCATTCACCCCGCCACCGCAGTAGAAGCCTCGATCCTCAGTGACCATCAACTCCGGCATCCACTTCACGCGCGGGTACTTCTCACGGAACCGCTCTGCCAACCCCCAGTGTGTTGTGGCGCGCTTTCCGTCCAGCAATCCAGCAGCGGCAACCAGACCCACACCTGAGCACACGCTGGCGATAGCCACTCCATGCTTGCTGCGCCGCTTGAGCCACGGCACAATTGCCGCATTGCGCTCCAGTACGTCATCAACGCTCACGCCGGTGGTTGGAACAAAAATGAGGTCAGTTCTTCCGATGTCCTTTAGCGCCGAATTTGGCGCAATTCGGATACCGCCATCGCATGCGACCGGTCCGCCATCCGCCGTCGCGGTGGTGACACGAAACGCGGGCTCAATTTTCGCGCCGGTCAGAACGTTCCATAGCGAGCCTGCATGACGAAAGACCTCCATCGGCCCAATGGCCGTGGACGAAAACATCTGGTCCAGCAGCAGGACAGTAATTTCCTTCATGTTTGTCGACCTCAGATGGCTGAACAATGGCCAGGGACGGAATCAAACGGGGGATTGGCCTAAGAACCTACTTACAATGGCATATCTGCCACCTTGCCGCAAGCTCGTTTTTGCGTGAATCTTGGATTATCCCCCGGATCTGCGCGAGCAGATTCTGCAAGTGAGGTTCGTTTCAATGGCAACAGCTCAGGAATCCCGCACGTTCATCAATGGCGTCAACGTCGAAGGTCTCAACGCGACTATCGGGGCAGTCAAAGCCACCCCAGAAATCGCTAAATTCACATTCAACGTTAGAAACAAATGGAAAGAAGCCGGCCAGAACTCCTCGACCGTGAACGAGTTCTACGGCGTCGGGCAGAAGCAATTGCGTTCCCAATCGTTTGTTCTCGAGGCAGACGAACCAACAATACTTCTTGGCAAAGACGCCGCCGCAAATCCGGCCGAGTATTTGCTTCATGCGCTGGCTGCGTGCATGACGACCTCGATGGTCTATCACGCCGCTGCTCGCGGAGTTCACATCGAAGCCGTTGAATCCTCATTCGAAGGCGACATCGACGTGCACGGTTTTCTCGATCTCGACAACAGTGTGCGCAAGGGATATCAAGGCATCCGCGTCAATTTCAAAATTAAGGCCGATGTTCCGGATGCGCAGTTGCAGATGATCGCGCATCTTGGGCCGAAGTACTCGCCGATCTTCGATTCGGTGACGAATGGAGTGCCCATTTCGTTCACCGCTCAACGACTCTAGAGTTCTGGCCCTTAATTCACAAAGCTGATTGCGTCTCGGCGTAGCACTGCTCTTCGCCATGGGCGCGTCAGTGTCCCTCTGCCAAGAGGGGCGAGCAGCGGTCCGCAATCACACACAAGTCAACAGAAGAAGGAGAAAAGAAGATGTCGCGTTTCAATCAATTGCTTTGCAACTCTGCGAAGGTTGTCCTCGCGCTGGCTATCCTCGTCAGCTTTACAAGTGCGAAGCATGCAATCGCACAGGAGCCCTCGCACGAGGCTCATCACGTGTCCGCGCAACTCGTTCGGGATGTCCGCCGGGCCACTGAACGCTTTCTCGATGTCAACAACGCCGGCCCTGCGGGCTATGGACCCGCGTTCGGTTGCGTAACCGGGCCAGATCATGGCGCGATGGGCATTCACTACGTGAACGGCGGGCTTGTGGGCGATGGCAAAATCGAGCTGGAGTATCCCGAGGCTCTGATCTACGAGCCGGTAGGAAACGCGCGCAAGCTCGTCGGCGTCGAGTACATCGTGGATGCAGCAACCTGGATGAAGTACAACCCTGCTCCGCCAACACTGGATGGACAGGATTTCCAGCTAGTTGCAGCACCGAATCGGTTCCAGCTGCCCGACTTCTTCGAATTGCACGTTTGGGCATGGCGCGACAATCCGAACGGCGCATTTGTCGATTGGAACAACAACGTCACCTGCGAGCAACTGCACGTTCAGGAACAATAGTTGTTCCTTCGGGTGCCCTGCGCTGATCTGATCGCAGCCCAGGGCACCTCATTTTCGCCAAGAGTCAGAACCAGCGTTTTATTTTGAAGTAGACGAGTATCGAGATCGTCGAGACCGCCATCAGCGCTACGGCATAGTCAGTTCCGTGAGCATTGTTAGCCCACGGCAGCTTCAGGTTCATTCCGAAGAAACCTGTAATGATGACCAGGGGCAGTGCCACCGTACCCCAGATCGTCAGCACCTTCATCACCTCATTGGTGCGGTTCGCAACCGCCGACAAATAGATATCAAGCGCTCCTGATAATAGGTCGCGGTATGTCTCGATCATGTCGACTGTGCGGATAATGTGGTCGTATACGTCGCGGAAGTACGGATCGAGATCGTCTCCCAGCAGCCCTTTCTCACGCCGCATGAGAGCATTCACAACCTCTCGCATGCCGGCAGCCACGCGGCGGAATTCAATCAGCTTCCGTTTCAGCGCAAAGATCCGTGCCAACGTCTCCGGATCGGGCTGCTCCAGAACCACGTCCTCGATCTCTGAGATTTCATCTGCAAGTTTGTCCAGAACCGGCTGATATCCATCAACGATCTGGTCCACGATCATGTAGAACAGCCGGTCCAGGCGATCCGTCTTTTCTTCTCCCGCGCGTGCTCGCACGGTCTCAATCACTACGGCATCTGCATTGCGCACGGATATGAGAAAATCGCGGCCGAGAAACAGATCGATATCGTCAAACTCAAGATCAGCAGAGTCGTGAATGTGCTTCAGAACTGTGAAGATGTAGTTATCGTGCTCCTCTGTCTTGGGCCGCTGCGGACGGTGCCGGCAGTCCTCAATCTGCAACTCGTGCAGCCCGAACCGCCGCGCGAGTTCATCGAGCTCAGGAGACGCCGGATCGGCGACGTCGAACCAGGCGATGTGCGAGAGGACAGAATCCATGCAGGGCAATTCTAGAAGGTTGGACCCAGCGGGAAGCGAATTTCACGCGTCCGGCCCATCCAATTCGTGATCTGTGTCCCCTGGATGCGAACGGAATATCTGCGCGCCTAGTTGTGCTTGCCCTTCCATTCCGAATACGGACCCTGGAAGTCTTCGATCCCATCTGGCTTGAAGTTCCAAAGTCGCGTCGCCACCTCATCGATCAGGTCATGATCGTGCGTCACCAGCAGCACCGTACCTTCATACCGCTGCAGCGCGATGTTCAGCGCGTTGATCGACTCGAGATCGAGGTGATTCGTTGGCTCGTCGAAGATGAGAATGTTCGGCTTCGTCAGGATCAGCTTGCAGAAGATCAGCCGCGCCTGCTCGCCGCCCGAAAGCGCCTTTGTAGGCTTCTCGCCCTCTTCACCGGAAAAAAGCATCTGCCCGAGGATCCCGCGGATCTCCTCAACATGAGCATCCGGCTTCCAGCGATGCAGCCACTCGTTCACCGTTAGTCCGTGCTCGATCGTCGAGCCTACGTCTTGCGGGAAGTAGCCGATTTGCGCCTCGTGCCCCCAGAAGACGCTGCCGGAGTCCAGTGTGAAATCTTTTTCGGCCAATCCGGGATAGTTGGCGAGCAAACACTTCAACAGGGTTGTCTTGCCCGCGCCGTTGCGGCCCATCAGGCAGACCTTTTCCCCGCGGAGGACGTTGGCGCTGAAAGTATCGATGACTTTCAGATCATCGTAAAACTTCGTGAGGTGTTTGAACTCCAGCACGTGCTTGCCGCTCGGTCTCACCTGCTCAAACTTGATAAACGGACGCTGAATATTCGATCGCGCCAGTTCGTTCGTCTGAAGCCGTTCCACTTCCTTGCGCCGGCTGGTCACCTGCGACGATCGCGTTCCCGCCGCGAACCGTGCAATGAACTCGTTCAGCTGCGCGATCTTCTTTTCCCGCTGCGCATTCTGCGATTCCAGTGTGGATCGAATCTGCGTCTTCGCCATCACCATCTCGTCGTAGCCGCCGGTATAGGTGATGATCGTCTGGTAATCGATGTCAGCGGTGTGCGTCGTCACGCTGTTCAGAAAGTGTCGGTCGTGCGAAATGGCAATGAGCGTTCCATCGTACCCATTCAGAAAATCCTGCAGCCAGTGCACGGAATCCAAATCGAGATAGTTCGTCGGCTCGTCCAGCAGCAGCGCCTCCGGCTTCCCGAATAGCGCCTGTGCCAGCAACACGCGAACCTTCTGCCCGCCTTGTAGCTCGCCCATTTTGCGATGGTGCAGATCTTCGCGAATGTCCAGCCCGTCCAGCAGTACAGCGGCATCGCTCTCGGCGGTGTAACCGTCCTCGTCGCCGATGATGCCTTCGAGCTCGCCCAGCCGCATGCCGTCTTCATCGGTCATTTCGGCCTTCTCATAGATTCTGTCCCGCTCTTCAAGGGCAGCCCACAGTGGCTTGTTGCCCATGATTACGGTATCGATTACGCGATAGTTGTCGAAGGCGAACTGATCCTGCCGCAGAACTCCCAGCTTGCGGGGACGCACTACGGTCCCTTTCTGCGCTTCCAACTCTCCCGTGAGGACCTTCATAAAGGTCGACTTGCCGGAACCATTGGGTCCCGTCAGTCCGTACCGCCGCCCGGGCGTAAACGTTACCGAGACGTCTTCAAAGAGGACCTTCGATCCGTAACGCATTTCTACATTGCTTACACTCAGCATCTGTTTCGTATTCCTGTACGCGGACCGCACCGCATCGACGGCGCCATTGGCCCGGATAGTCTCAAAATGGCTCAGAATTTTGGGGCACGCGAACCGGCCTGGCCCCGCAAGAACTGCTGCTCTTCCAGTTTCTCACAATGCCACGGCCGATGCTTCTGGTCACCCCGCAGCCGATGCTTCTGGTCACCCCGCAGCCGATGCTTCTGGTCACCCCGCAGCCTGCATCGAGCCTGGATTCTCGTTGCGGAAGATCGGCTCGAAAATCCTCGACCAACTCGGAATATTTAGAAATCGTTTACCTGTTGCAGATTCGAGCGCACTCTCATTTCGAACCGAAGTAAAACCCTTTAGCTTGCGTCCAAACAAAATATTTTTACGGGTAAGAAGTAACCTCACGTCGCCCTTATCCGTCGAAGGCTATATACGGCAAGATCGAAGCAAGTTGAAGAGTGTCTTGAAATGCTGATCAATTCTGAAAGATGCTCCCTTGAGTGGCCCGGTCTTCCCACGGGCCGTGGTTTGTTCGACAACGCAAACGATCCATAAGATCAAATAACTTCGGCTGGGTCGTAGCTCCGTCTCGCGTGCCAGTGCGAGGCCCGCGCAGTCCAGCCGCACAATTCCCGAAAGACCAGGCAAGAACACGTGGCGGGGCACTAATGCCTCCCGCGGCCCACTGCGCCGCCTTCGTGCGGTGCGTTTTGGCGTGCGCGAAGGACGTTTCGCGTAGACGCCGGAGGTGTGCTCGCTCCGCTCCTTACACCCGGTTTCGTGGAACTAGAAGATTTGCCGCAAGCCGGGCTTTTCAGGAGGACAAATGAAAGTCGTAGAGTACATGCTCAGCGTAGTGCTGCTGAGTCTTCTGTGCGCAGTATCGGCATGGGCACAGGAGAATGCAGAACTGAAGGGAACCGTCACTGATCCGTCCGGTGCCGTCGTTCCCAATGCAACCATCACTATCACCAACACTTCAACCGGAGAGATGAAGACCACCACCAGCAATGGCGCCGGTCTTTACGACTTCGCCAACCTCCATATCGGCACTTATAACCTCAAGGCAGATGCCAAGGGCTTCAATCCAGCCCAGACCAACGGTATCGTGATGAATGTCGCTTCCACCGTTCAGCAGAACGTGACTCTCACAGTGGGAGCCGGCGTGCAGACGGTCACGGTTGAAGCAGATGCCATGCACCTGCAGACCGAGACCAACGAAGTCAGCAATCTCATCACCGGCCAGCAGATCACCCAGCTCGCCACCAACGGCCGCAACATGGTCTCGCTTACCACGCTTGGCACCGGCGTTTCGAACAATCTCGGATCGTTCAACGGAGTCACCGCGCAGGGCAGCGGCTTCGGACTCAGCTTCAATGGCATGCGTCCGGATCATAACGACTGGCTGATCGACGGCGGCGAAGCATACGATCGCGGTAGCGGCGGCAAGTTCGATCTGATGCCCTCGCCTGACGCTCTCGCCGAATTTCAGACCCTCAGCAGCAACTACAGCCCCGATTACGGAATCGCCTCCGGCGGCACCGTCACCATGGTCGTCAAGTCGGGATCGAAGAGCTTCCACGGTGCGCTCTGGGAATTCAACCGCAACGATGCTTTCGACGCGGCGAACTATTTCGCTAAGCGCAACAACAGTCCGACTCCGGAATTACGCCTGAACATCTTCGGCGGCAACATCGGCGGTCCGGCCTTCATCCCAGGCATCTATCCCAAAGACAAAAGCAAAACCTTCTTCTTCGTCAACGAGGAATGGCGCCGCTTCATCAACGGTGTCAATCCGAGCCCAACAAATACGGTTCCGGCTTCGAACTTTCCAACGCCTGGAGCGGATCTCGTCTACACTCCCTGGGGCAAGGGCACAACTCCCGTCGTCCCGGTGACCAGCGACCCTGCGAAGCTTGCGATCTACGCGCAGGATGGCCTCACTCCGGGTCAGCCATTTCCCGGAAACAAGATTCCGGCCAACCTGCTCGATCCCAACGCAGTGCTCTTCATGCAGACGGGCAACATTCCCAAGCCAAATACCGGCACTGCCGATAACCCGCAGTACATCGCATCCCCGAAGCAGCCCACGTATGTTCGGGAAGACGTCGTGCGCATCGACCATGACCTCAGCCAGAAAATGCACCTGATGGGCCACTGGATGCACGACCAGATGTCGCAGACCATCATCCCCACCATGTGGAGCGGCGACAGCTACGACACCATCGGCGACGTTTTCCAGAATCCGTCCTGGTCCTCGGTCATTCAACTCTCGCAAACACTCTCGCCGAACCTGTTGAACGAAACCTCGCTCGACGTGAACGGCAATACAATCGACATCTCGCCGATCTCCGCCGGAGGGGCCTCGTACGTGCAGCCCCAGGGTTGGAACGCGGGCAGCTTCTTCCAGGGAAACAACGCGCTCAATCGCCTGCCGCAGGTCAGCTTCGGTGCTCCGCTCGGTACCACGTGGACCGAAATCTACTGGCCCTGGCACAATTCGTTCCTCGATTACCAGATCCGCGATGACCTGACGTGGAACCACGGCAAGCACAGCTTCAAGGCCGGCTTCTCATACATGCGCATCGACAAGAACCAGCAGCTCCAGGCCGATACGCAGGGCGACTACTCATTTGGCACCGACTTCTCAGGAGACTCGTACCTGAACTTCCTCCTCGGTTTTGCCGACAGCTACAGCCAGTTGCAAAGCCTGAATACCGAGCACTGGCTCAACAACACATACTCGTTCTACGGCCTCGACAACTGGCACGTCACTCCGCGGCTCACGCTCAATCTGGGCCTGCGCTGGGACCTGCTACCGCACGTCTACGAGAAAAACAACCAGGTCGCCAACTTCGTTCCGAGTGACTACAACCCGGCCGCAGCGGCAGTTCTCGACAACTCCGGTGCAATCTGCGCCGCCGCCTCGGCTGGCTGCCCTGCCGTGAGCCCGGGTCTGACGACTGTCAACGGAGGAACCTTCTATCTGAACGGCATCCAGCTTGCCGGTCAGAATGGCTTCCCCCGCGGTATCGTCAAGAACGACTACTTCACACTCCAACCACGTGTCGGCTTCGCATGGGATGTCTTCGGCTCGGGTAAGACCGTTCTCCGCGCCGGCTTCGGCCAGTTCTACGAGCGCATCCAGGGCAACGACATCTATGGGGCCGCCACCAATCCGCCCTTTGCCTATCATCCTTCGGCAAATGCGGTCTACTTCTCCAGCCCCACAACCAGCGCTATCACCGGCGGCACTGCAGCAACGCCAACTTTCCCGGCCAGCATGCAGAGCCTGAGCTACTACTATCCCAACCCGGCGACTGCGCAATACAGCCTCGGCATTCAACAGCAGGTCGCGCCTTCAGTCATCTTCGTCATGCAGTACGTGGGCTCGACGGGATGGAATCAGTCTGACGAGCGCAACATCAACACCTTGCCGCTCGGCGACATCGCTGATCGTCAAGCGGTGGCCACAGGATTGACGAATGCGAACCTGCACCGTCCGTTCTTGGGCTACTCAGGCATCACCCAGATCGAGAGTGCAACCAATCAGAACTACAACTCGCTTCAGACCAGCTTCCGCTGGGACAACAAGCACAACCTGACCATGCAGTTCTCCTACACGTGGTCGCACGAGATCGATATTCAGAGCGGCGATCTCGGATCAACGAACATCGCGGGATCGGGCGGCACCGTGTCGAATCCCTTCAACCTGCGCTACGACCGCGGCTCCGGTGTTCTCGACCGGCGTCACATCTTCAACGCGAACTACGACTACCGCCTGCCTTTCTGGCAGAAGAGCGGCAACTTCCTCCAGCACGGAGTGCTCGGGGGCTGGGAAATCTCCGGCGTTACCGTCGCGCAATCGGGAACTCCGATCAACGTGACCTACTCGCCCGATACCTTGGGCCTTGGCGGCGGAACAACCAATCGTCCCGACCGCGTGGGAAATGCCCGCAACGGACCGAAGACCGTAGATCAGTGGTTCAACACCTCTGCCTTTGCGGCCCCGCTTGCGCCATGGGCGGGAGGCACCAACCAAGGATTCGGTACAGCAGGCAAGGACGCCGTAGTCGGCCCTGGACTCTTCAACTTCAACCTCGCGCTGTTCAAGAGTATTCCGTTCTCCGGCAAGGAGAATCCGCATCTTGAACTCCGCGTCGAGTCCTTCAACACCTTCAACCACACGCAATTCAACGGTGTCGATACCGGCTTTACCGATGGCAACTTCGGACAGGTAACCAGCACCTATGATCCGCGTGAACTGCAGTTCGGCGGCAAGTTCGTCTTCTAAACCGAACTCGCAGTCGCAGCAAAGAAAAGGCGCGATGGCCAATCAGCCGTCGCGCCTCTTCTGTTTCTGCTTGCAATTTTGTTTATGGAATCCCTAACAGCTTGTGAATCTGCAAACTCAGCCGCCATTTCGGATGCGCCATGCAGTATTGCAAAGCCGTCTGTGTATTGGCCTCTCTCATCGGACCATCCATCGGCTGCAAAAAGAAATTCCGAAATCCCAGTACCTCAAAGTTCTCTGGCATTGCATTCGCCTGCGGAAACACCAGCTTCAATTCATCGCCGGATGTCTGAACCAGCGGCGCACCCGCCTTCGGGCTCACGCAGATCCAGTCGAGGCCCGCCGGAGCCGCAATTGTCCCATTCGTTTCCACCGCAATTTCAAATTCGTGCACGTGCAGAGCATCAATCAGTTCGCGGTCGATCTGCAGCAATGGCTCGCCGCCCGTGCAAACCACAAATCGTGTCCCTGACGCGTGTTCCGGAGGCCATTGCGCCACGATAGCCTCCGCCAGATCCTCCGCCGTGTCGAATCGGCCGCCTCCTAGCCCGTTTACGCCAACAAAGTCTGTGTCACAGAACTGGCAAATTGCCGAGGCGCGATCGCTTTCCCGACCCGACCACAAATTGCATCCCGCGAACCGGCAGAACACCGCCGCCCGCCCCGTCTGCGCACCTTCGCCTTGCAGGGTATAGAAAATCTCTTTGACGGCGTAGCTCATCGCGCCGCCTGCGAATCCGAGTAGGGAAGAGGATCCTCGATTCCGTTCTCCCTGAATCCCTTTCTTCTCAGCTGGCACGAGTCGCACTGCCCGCAAGGCTTCCCGTCCGGGCTCGGGTCGTAACAACTGCTCGTCAGGCTGTAGTCCACCCCAAGTTCCATTCCCCGTTTGATGATCTGCGCTTTCGTCAGATGCATCAGCGGCGCGTGAACAGCAAGCTTCTGCCGTCCTTCTACCCCGGCCTTTGTCGCCAGGTTCGCCATCTGCTCATACGCACGAATGAACTCCGGGCGGCAGTCGGGATAGCCGCTGTAGTCCAGCGCGTTTACTCCGATGAAAATATCTTGTGATCCCAGCACTTCCGCCCAGGCCAGTGCAAACGACAAAAAGATCGTGTTCCGAGCCGGAACATACGTGATCGGAATTCCATGCTCCATCTCGTCGCTGCTCCGCCCCTTCGGAACATCGATGTCATCCGTCAGTGCGGACCCGCCAAATGCGCGTAAGTCAATATTGGCCACACGATGTTGAGCCACACTCAAAGATTGAGCCACCCGCCGCGCCGCCTCCAGTTCAAAACTGTGCCGCTGCCCGTAGGAGAACGACAGTGCATTCACCGCGAACCCCTCGCCGGACGCAATTGCCGCCACGGTCGCTGAGTCCAGCCCTCCGCTCAAGAGCACGACCGCTTGTTTTTTTGGTGCCAGAGAAGACATTCCTATTGATGTTAAAGCCAACAGTGTCTCAGAATAAAATCCCAAACTCCCTGAGAGCAGCCGCTTCCTCTGCATCTCATCTTAATCGTCGAACTTTCCGGTCCCGCTCGCAACCCCTCACGACCGCCAAAGCCTGGACTCCCCGGAGGTCATCGCGTGCGAAACCCACTTGCAGTCGCCTTACTGACTTCATTCCTTGCGGCGGTCCTCGTCACATGCACCCGGTCTCGGGCCCAGGAGCCCGATTCGGACCTTCGCACTTCAGCACACGCGTTCACCCCAAGTGCAGCCCCGATCCAGAACGTTCTATCGTCCCTGCTAACACTCCTCGAACAAACCCGCAAGTCCGGCGACCGCAAAGCGGAAGCAAATCTCCTTGGCGCGATCGCCAACTCCTACAACGCACTTCATCAGCAGCAGCGAGCAGTGGAACAATTTCAGGCAGCACGCGCAATCTGGCGCGAAGTCGGCGACAGCGAACACGAAGCATCCACCATCGCCCACATAGGAGATGTCTATCGCGGCTGGGGTTTCCCCGAACTGGCCAATCGCTATTACCGCGATGCGCTGAATCTCTATCCGATAGCAGACAAGGCTGGACGCGGTGCTACGCTGAACAACCTGAGCCTGACCTATTTCTCTCTGAACAACCGGAAGAAATGCGTCGAGAGCCTGAATGAAGCTCTCGCCATCTTTCGCGAACTCCAGGACCGCCGGGGCGAGGCACTCGCTCTCGCTAATCTCGGCGCGGCCTATGTCTTTCTCGTCAACGATCCCTTGAAAGCTGTGGACATTCTTCAGCAGGCAGTCACGAAACTTGAGATCCTCGATGATCGGGATTCCGAAGCCGGCGCCCTCGATAAGATGGGCGTTGCCTGGCACAACCTGGGCAAGTCGGAAATGGCGGGACTGAGCTTTCAGCACGCGCTCGAACTCTTCCATGCAGCGGGAGACGCGCAGGGCGAGGCTGCGGTGCGGAAGCACATGAGGACACTCGGGGAGCAACAAGCGCAGGCTTTTTCTAAGTAGCGTCCGACTTGAATAGTTTCGATTCACTCCGCTGTGGCGTACGTGCAGCCCCAACCCCGTAGAATGGGATTCGCACACGGACATGAAAGTCTTCGTCACAGGCGCAACCGGATTTGTCGGTCATCACGTCGCCAGAGCTCTCTCCGATCAGGGTGCTGATCTGCGCCTGCTCGTCCGCAAGTCCAGCAGACTTTCAAACCTCGAAGGCATCACCGGCGATACTGTCGTCGGAGATCTCAGCAGTCCAGAGTCCTACGCTCCGGCTTTGCAAGGGTGCGACGCAGTGCTGCACGTCGCCGCCGACTACCGCCTCTGGATCCGCGATCCCGATGCCATGTATCGCGTTAACGTCGACGGCACGCGGGACCTTCTCAAACTCTCCCGAGAAGCCCACGTTCGACGCGTCGTTTACACATCATCTGTTGCGACGATGGCCTTTCGCACCGACGGAATCGTCGTGAACGAAGATACGCCAGTCTCCATCAACGACATGGTAGGCCACTACAAGCGCTCGAAATTCCTCGCCGAGCAGCAGGCGATCGCCGCCGCCGAAGATGGGCAGCAGGTCATCATTCTCAATCCCACAACTCCCATCGGTCCGAACGACTCGAAGCCCACACCGACCGGCCGCATCTTTGTCGACTTTCTCAACCACAAATTCCCAGCCTACGTCGACACCGGCCTCAACCTCGTAGATGTTGCCGAGATCGCGCGGACGCACGTCGCCGCGCTCGAAGTCGGCAAGCCCGGCCGACGCTACATCCTTGGCGGTGAGAACCTGACCCTGAAGCAGATCCTCGACAAGATGTCCGCCATCACCGGGATCCCCTCTCCGACAACGAAGATTCCATTCGGCGTCGCCGCAACGTACGCCTTCTTCGAAGAATGGATTACCGGACGCATCCGCGGCAAAGAGCCTCGCGCCACGCTCGAGGAGGTCCGCATGGGCCGCAAAAAGATGTTCGCCTCCAGCGCCCGCGCTCAGCAGGAACTCGGCTTCAGAATCCTACCTGTATATCCGGCAATGCGCGCCGCCATCGAGTGGTTCCGAGCCAACGGGTACGCGCCATGAGCAAGACACTCCACCTCTCCACCTTTCAGATCGGCACACCCGCTACGCCTGAGCAGGGCCTTCGCATCGGCGTCACGCGTCATCCGCCTCGAGGAGTCCCCAAAAAACGGTGGGTGAAAGACGGCTACTTCGACATCTGGCTACCCACGCTTGCCCCTGAAGCCAAGCTCGTCTCGCAGATCCTCAAATTCGATCCCGAGAAAACAAAGGAGCGCGAGAAGCTCTTTGACCGCTACGAACGCGAACTCCTCTCCGATGCAACCGGCCGCCAGACCGTCGAACTCATCGCGCGAATCGCCGAGCGGACACCCATCAGCCTCGGATGCTTCTGCGAGGATGAGTCGCGCTGCCACCGCTCCCGGCTTTTCAGGATCATTCAGCAGCATGCGGCATCACATACCAGATGACTCGAGTCGCCATCATTGCCGCGATGCCTGGCGAACTTAAGCCTCTCGTCCGTGGCTGGCCGCATTCGACACGCAGCACCATCCACTTCTGGGCGCTGCGAAACGAAGAAGAAGAGTGGATCGCCGCTTGTGCCGGAGCGGGCCTCGATGCGGCAACCCGCGCCTTCGCAGGAATTGAAGACGGTGGGCCCATCGACCTCGTCTTATCCATCGGCTGGGCTGGAGCACTCACGTCCGAGTGCAAAGCCGGCGAAGCCTACAACGTGGCCGGCGTCTACGATGCCCGCACTGGCGAACGCTTCAACTGCGACGCCGGGGCCGGCTCTCAATGGCTTGTAACCAGCCCCCGCGTTGCCGATGAAGCCGAAAAACGCCGACTCGCCTCAACCTACAAAGCCGCACTCGTCGACATGGAGGCCGCCGGCATTGCTCGTCTCGCCGCCATGCGCCACATCCCGTTCTACTGCATCAAGGGCGTCAGCGACCCTCTCGACGCCAAGCTCCCTGATTTCAACCGTTTCATCGATACAGCCGGTCAGTTCCAGACCCCAAAGTTTGTTCTTTTTGCTCTCCTGCGGCCCTGGATATGGCCCGCTCTGATCCAGATGGGCGAAAATAGTAAGAAGGCTTCCCAAAGCATTGCGGAGCGGCTCCACCAATTATTAGATGAGTGAGGTCAACCAACCACGGATGGCTACCCAAACGACGAACGCTGAAAGCCATGTCGATTCCAGGATTCCCACCACCATGCGCGCCGTCGTGTATCGGGGCGTCAACGATATGCGCATCGAAACTGTTCCGGTGCCCACTATCGGTCCCGGCGAGCTTCTCGTAAGGATAGCTACGTGTGGAGTTTGCGGCACAGACTTAAAGAAAATCCATACAGGTTCTCACTCCGCCCCCCGCATCTTCGGGCACGAAATGTCCGGCGTCGTCGTCGCTGTCGGCAAAGGTGTAACACGATACAAGGGCGGCGAGCGCGTTGTGGTTCACCACCACGTCCCTTGCGGCGAGTGCTACTACTGCCGCAAAGGCACACCTGCCCAGTGTCCCCTGTATAAAAAGGTGGGCGCGACGGCCGGATTCGAAGCATCCGGTGGCGGCTTTGCGGAGTATATTCGCGTGATGGACTGGGTGGCCTCGAGCTGCGGCGTTGTCCCGATCCCCGACGGTGTTCCCTTCGAGCAGGCTGCCTTCGTAGAGCCGGTCAACACCGTCCTCAAGGGCGTAAAGATGCTCAACCTCCAGCCCGACGATACTGTCCTCGTCATCGGCCAGGGCCCCATCGGCCTGATGCACGCAGTGCTCGCCAGCCGTACTGGTGCCCGCGTACTTACGTCGGACCTCTACCCAGAACGCCACGCCATCGCGGCCCGCTATGGCCTCAAAGATCCCATACACGCAGGCAGCCAGAATGTAGTCGATCGCGTCCGTCAGGAAACAAACGGACGAGGTGCCGATGCAGTCATCCTCGCCGTCGGGGGCAATGCGCTCATCAAGACCGCCACGGACGCAGCGCGGTGCGGAGGCAAGGTCCTGCTCTTCGCACAGACCCAGTATGGCGAAGCAACTTTCGATCCCGGCGTGGTTTGTATGGATGAGAAGACGCTGATGGGTTCCTACTCGTCTTCCTTCTCTCTTCTGGACGAGGTCACAGATCTCGTGTTCAACGGTTATCGCAACGGATTCGACCTGACGCAACTTGTCTCCCATCGCTTCCCGCTAGAGCAGGCCGTCGAAGCAATTGACGTAGCATCGCACCCCAAAGCTGACTCGATGAAGATTATGATTGAGCCGGTCGCGGGTTCAGGAGCACAGTAGGGGGACCGAATGCCCGGCTCCGTAAAAGACGTAATCAAGCGTGTCCGGCCCGCCGTCGGAACTGCGATTGAGGCTGGTCGCGCCACGGTCGAAACCGCGATCGAACACGGCAAAGCCACCGTTGAAGACGCGCTCCATCACGGCCGGGCCACGGTCGAAAGCGCCCTTCATCACGGCCGCGCTACCGTCGAAACAGCAATCCACCACGGGCGTGCCACCATGCAGGCCGCAATCCTGCACGGCCGCGAAGACATCCGCATTGAGAGCGTTCCAGTTCCAAAGGCCGAGCCGGGCGAACTGATCGTCCAGGTTGGAGCGGCCCTGACATGCGGCACTGATTTGAAGGTTTTTCGCCGCGGCTATCACGCCCGGATGATCGTGCCTCCCGCACTCTTTGGACACGAGCTGGCCGGCACCGTCGTCGAAGCCGGCGCAGGTGTTACCGACTTCAAATCCGGCGACCGCGTCGTCGCCCTCAATTCCGCCCCCTGTGGCAAGTGCTACTTCTGCCAGCACAACCAGGAAAACCTTTGCGACGATCTGCTCTTCAACAACGGCGCCTACGCCGAGTTCATTCGCATCCCCTCCCGCATCGTTGCCAAGAACACATTGCGAGTTCCCGACCACGTTCCGCTGGAGCACGCCGCGCTCACTGAACCTCTGGCGTGCGCCGTTCATGGCTTCGAAGATTCAAAGCCGTACCCTGACGCGATCATCGCTATCATCGGCGGCGGCCCTCTTGGCCTGATGATGCTTCACGTTGCCGCCCTCGCAGGGTGTCAAACGATCGCCGTGGTCAAACATGATGGGCAGGTGGAAGCTGCACGCCAGCTTGGTGCGACGCACGTTGTTCAGAGCAGCAGCATCCGCAAGGCAATTCGAGACACGCGCGCGCTCACGCCAAATGATCGTGGAGTCGATATCGCCGTCGAAGCCGTGGGCATCCCCGAGGCCTGGGAAGAAGCGGTCGAGATGGTTCGCAAGGGAGGTACCGTCAATTTCTTCGGAGGCTGCGCGGTCGGCACCCACGTCAATCTCGATACCAATCGCATTCACTACAGCGATATCACCCTGCGCGCGACCTTCCACCACACGCCCGCCATGTGCCGCAAAGCACTCGACCTCATCGCGAGCGGTCGCTTCCAGGCTGGCGCTTTCATCACCGGTCGCGCCCACCTCTACGAGCTCAATCGCGTCTTCGAGAAGCTGATGAAGCGCTCCACCGAGATCAAAACCGCAATCGTACCCTGATGCCGCTATTCGATACATTCCGTTCTACAAAACCGCTGTCATCCTGAGCGAACCGGGCCCCGACCGTTTTCTTCAGTTCGCGGTTGGTGAGTTGAAGGATCCGCCGTTGCTTCTGAGCCAGCTGGTAAACCACAACTCAAAATGAACGAGCACATGTCCACTGCCACAGCTTCCAACCCGATCACCGACGACCTCCTCGCCCGCGGCTGGGCCGCCCTTCCGTCAAGCTACCGCTTTCCCGACGAAACCCCCACCATCGAAGAAGCCCGTGCCTGGTGCAAACACCTCGCCGAGACTCACTACGAAAATTTCCACGTCGCTACCTGGTTCCTACCGGAGCGTCTCCGTCCACACTTCCACGCCATCTACGCCTATTGCCGCGTCTCGGACGATCTCGGCGATGAAGTCGGCAACACCGAACAATCTCTCGCATTGCTGGACCTCTGGGCCCGCGAACTCGATGCCTGTTATGAAGGCCGCTCTCGCCACCCCGTCTTTGTCGCGCTTTCAGAAACCATCCGCGCCTGTTCCATCCCGAAGGAGCCCTTCGCCGATCTGCTGACTGCCTTCAAACAGGACCAGGTCGTCACACGTTACGCAACCATGGAAGATGTCCTCGGCTATTGCCGTTACTCTGCAAATCCTGTAGGCCGCCTCGTCCTCTACACCTGCGGCTACCGCGACCAAGAGCGCTTCCGTCTGTCTGATTTCACATGCTCCGCACTCCAACTCGCCAATTTCTGGCAGGACGTCCGCGTCGATTGGGCCAAGGGTCGTGTCTATTTGCCTCAACACGACATGCAGCGCTTTGGCGTCACCGATTCCACAATCGAGCAGGGAATCGTCACCCCTGAATTCCGCGCTCTCCTCAAATACGAAGTCGACTACGCCCGCAATCTCTTCCACCAGGGCCTGCCGCTTATCGGCATGGTCGATCGCGATCTTGCCGTCGATCTCGATCTCTTCAGTCGTGGCGGCCTCGAGATCCTCAATGCCATCGAGGCGCAGGATTTCGACGTGCTCACATCACGGCCCTCGATCTCAAAACGTACTAAACTGCAGCTTGCACTCCGCGCGGTTACCGGCAAATTCCTCCCGTTTCTGCGCCTGGGCTCTGCGCCGAAGGGCGCGAGGGGTGAAGCTGCTTGACTGAAGTGACGCCGCAACCAGCGACAGAAGCAATAACATTGGACGATGCCTACGCGATCTGCCGGGCCATCGCCAAACGAGAAGCCAAGAATTTCTACTACGCGTTTGTCGCCCTTCCAGAGCCCCGTCGCAATGCCATCTGTGCCATCTACGCCTTCATGCGCAAAGCCGACGATCTCTCCGATGATGAGAGCATCTCGCGCGAAGAGCGCCGCCGTAATCTCGAGCAGTGGCAGGCTGCATGGCATACCTCCGCCGCAGGCACTTCCACAAGTGATCCGGTATTCATCGCCGTTCGCGATGCCATCCAGCGCTACTCCATCCCGCTCAGTCTGTTAGACGAACTGATCGCCGGCACTACTTCCGATCTGAAAGCAAACCCGAACGACGCACCCGATACCTACGCAACCTTCGCCGACCTTTATCGTTACTGTTACCTCGTCGCCTCCGTTGTCGGGCTTGTCTGTATCCGCATCTTTGGCTACACCGATCCTGCCGCTGAAAAGTTAGCCGAAGAAACCGGCGTCGCCTTCCAACTCACCAATATCCTTCGCGACGTAGCCGAAGACGCCGAACGTGGCCGTGTCTATCTTCCCCTCGAAGATCTCGCCGCCCAGAACGTAACGCTGGATTCGATGCTGCACCGGACTGCAGGCACGCCTCCCACGCCGAACGAACGCGCGCTCCTTGCGGAAATTGGCCGCCGCGCCGAAACCTACTACGCCTCCGCCGACAAGCTGCTCCCGCTGATCAACCGCGAAAGCCGCCCCGCGCTCTGGGTCCTCGTCTCCATCTATCACGCACTGCTCCGCCGTATCCAGCGCGCCGACTACGACGTCTTCTCCAAACGCGCCAGCGTACCAACCGCACAGAAGATCACAATTCTCGGCGTCGGAATGACTCGCCTCGCGATCGCCAGAGTATTCGGATAGCAGATTGCAATCGGATGACAACCTGCTGCGGCGCGATGAGGCATAACTGATACTAATGTCGCGATAATCTGAACTTGCGTTTCCATTCGAGAGAATCTTGCCGAACCAGCCACTCCAACCCGCCCCGCGCACCGTCACCGTCATCGGCGGCGGAGTCGCGGGTATGAGCGCAGCCTGCGCTCTCGCCGAAGCCGGCTATCGCGTGCAGCTCGCCGAACGCCGTGGCTACCTCGGCGGTCGCGCGTCCTCCTACCTGCACCCCGGAGTTAACGAAGTCATCGACAACTGCCAGCACGTTCTCTTCGGCTGCTGCACAAACCTCATTTCGTTCTACCGCCGTATAGGCGCCGAAGAGAAAATTCACTGGACCACCAGGATGACGATGATTGAGCCCGGCGGTCGCCGCTCGCAGCTCGGTCCATCCTCCTGGCTTCCCGCTCCGCTCCACGGAACTCCGAAGCTCCTCTCCGCGGCCGCCTTCACTGCCCCAGATAAGCTAGCCCTGGCGCGAGCCTTCCAGGCGATGATGAAACCAATTCCGCCCGACAGCACCGAGTCGCTCGCCGAATGGCTTCGCCGCCACAAACAGACCCCGGGTGCCATCGAGCGCTTCTGGCGCCTGGTCATCGCCAGCGCTCTTAACGCCGATCTCGAAGCCATCGCCGTCCCCTACGCCGCCAAGGTCATCCGAGAACTCTTCATGAACTCCGCGCAAGCCGGTGCCATGGGAATGAGCTCCGTCCCCCTGAGCGAACTCTACGGATCGGCAAAAATCTTTCTTGAAGAGCGCGGCTTATCCGTTCATCTGAACACCAACGTAGAATCAGCCGAATGGGACGAAGCAGTTTCCGAATGGTCCATCCACACCCGCACAGGCACGCTCGTCTCCGAGTATCTCGTCATTGCGCTGCCTTTCGAAGGCCTGCAGAAGCTTCTGCCGCACATGCCGCCTGCAGGCCACGGCGAAGAACTGGCCCGCCAGGCGGACTCCTTCACGCACTGGCCCATCTGCAGCGTGCATCTCTGGTTCGATCGCCCCATCACCGATCTGCCTCACGCCGTCCTGCTCGACCGCGAGATCCACTGGATGTACAACAAGAGCGTGCTCCAGCCCTGGCGCCAGGACAAGGGCAGCTACCTCGAACTCGTCCAGTCTGCCTCGCGGGCATTCGCTGCGCGAGAGCGCAACGAAGCCATCAATCAGGGCCTCGCCGAACTCGCCGAATTCTTCCCTCAGGTTAAACAAGCGAAGCTTGAGAAGGCCGCGCTCATCAAAGAAGTCCGCGCTACTTTCGGTGTTCCTCCGGGCATCGACGGGCTACGTCCGAGTTCAATCTCTCCTTGGTCGAACTGTTTCCTGGCCGGCGACTGGATCGCCACAGGGTGGCCTTCGACAATGGAAAGCGCCGCCCGCTCCGGCCACATCGCGGCCGACGAACTCTGCGCCACCTCAGGGGATATGCGCAGATTCCTTGCGCCAGATCTCAAGCCCCAAGGATTGATGAAGCTGTTGGCTGTCTAATTTTTCAGATACGGAGCGCCGACTGAAGGCTGGTCTTCAGTGCGCCAGAAAGTAAACGCCAACACACACAAGCCCCGCCGAAATCCACCTTCTCCGGTCCACATTCTCGTGCAGGAAGATCTTCCCGGCAATCGCATTGGTGATCAGCGTCAGAGACGCTGCCGCCGGAGCAACGAGGCTCAGATTCAGATGACTCAGAGCAAATAGCAGCGCGAAAAACGCGACGGCAAGGAAGAAAACTCCGGCAAAAAAGAGCGGGCACGTGACCACCGCGCGAATTGCCCCTTTAAGCCCCGACTTCGCGCGAATCTCATCCAGATCGCCAATCGACTTCATCGCCGCCGCGGTCAGCACTTCTCCGGCGGTCGATGTCAGTACGATTGTTGCAATCATCAAGGCCGCGGCCCACGGTCCGGCGTGCGATACAGGATAAGAGGCCGTCATCGCACACTCCCTTCCGCAGCCTCTTGTGGAGTTCTGGCAGCGGCAGGACGTTGTGTGAGCGCAGGGCCATTCGCCACAAATCCAACGCCAACGGTAATCAGCACAATGCCAGCCCAGCGCTGCCACGAGATCGATTCATGCAGCCAAAATCTCGACAGTAAGGCAACGATGACATTCCCAAACGCCGTCGCTGGCAAGACGTAGGTGAGGTCAGCCCACGACAGCGCGGTGAGATAGCTCGCAAAGAAACCAATGAGCAACGCGATTCCTGCTCCAATCCACGGCGTGAATACAGCGGCAAGCAGCGACATGGGATGCGCGAGCGAAATCGGGGGCAGGGAAGTCATCCCCCGCGACAGGCATGTATCCCCCAGCGGCGCGCACAACGAGACCAGCGCCAGGATCATGTACTGTCTCAGCGTGAGTCGACTTTCCGCCACCGTTCTTGGATCAAGCTCCAACGCACACTCCAAATGGAAAAGGGCGGAATCCGCTGCGGCGGTCCCGCCCTTGATAATTCGCTACGCTTGTTCCTACGCGCTCGCCGCCGCGCCGGCTTCCGCCTGCTGCTTGCTGCGCGCTTGCTTCACCATCTTGTTCCGCTCCGCGCGAAGCTTCAGGAACGCCTTCGCTTCAACGTAAAGCCGCGGTACATCCCGGTTTACAATCGCCTTCCACACCACCCGGAATGCAGCCTTGGGACGGAAATAGTACTCGTCGTAGAAGCGATGCACCATCTCCATCACATAGTCGACCGGCAAACCCGGATACTCGATATGCGCCATCTGGTGCCCGCCACCGTCTTCCATCTTCTCGTTGGTGATGAAGCCATTTGCCTTTGCGAAATCGTAGAACTCAGTTCCCGGATACGCATGCGCGATCGAAACCTGGATGGTCTCGCAATCCAGGGTCTTGGCGAAGTTGATCGTGTTGCGAATCGACTGTTTCGTTTCGCCCGGTAACCCAAGAATGAAGTCGCCGTGAATTACTAGCCCGAGGTCGTGGCAGTCCTTTGCGAAAGCCCGCGCCCTCTCGACGGTTGCGCCTTTCTTGATGTTCTTCAGGATCTGCGGATCGCCCGACTCAAAGCCGACGATCAGCAGACGGCATCCGGCTTCCTTCATGGCCTTCAGTGTTTCGCGCTCCGTCGTCACGCGCGACGTGCAGCTCCAGGTAATCCCAAGTGGCTTCAGCTTCGAGCAAAGCTCGATCGTCCGTGCCTTCTGAATGTTGAACGTGTCGTCGTCGAAGAAGAATTCTTTCACATGCGGGAAATTTTCCTTCGCCCACTTCAACTCCGCTGCCACATCGTCAGTTGACCGCTTGCGCCAGGCATGTCCGCTCAGCGTCTGTGGCCACAGGCAGAAAGTGCATTGAGCCGGGCACCCGCGCGTTGAGTACAGCGCGATGTAAGGATGCAGCAGGAACGGTACGTTGTACTTCGTCACGTCCAGGTCGCGCTTATAAATCTTCGTTGCCCAGGGCATCGCGTCCAGGTCTTCAACCTGTGGGCGGTCGGGATTGTGGAAGATCTTGCCGTTCTCCTTGTAGCTGATCCCGAGAATCTCGTTCCGCGGCTTCCCGTTCGCATACTCCACGACAGAGTGGTCGAACTCGCGCCGGCAAATGAAGTCCAGCACCGCGCACTCATTCAGCGCCCGGTCCGGGTCCGTCGTAACCGGGGGGCCGACAAAAGCAATGCGAATCGAAGGATTCGCCGCCTTGATGGCCTCGGCCAGCCGCTGATCGCCCTCCCAACCCACGGTAGAGGTGAAGAGCACAAGGAACTCGTAGTCCTTGCAGATCTTGATCGTCTCCTCCGCCGAGACGTGGTGGGGCGGAGCATCCAGCAGGCGCGAACCCTCCAGCATACCGGCCGGATACGTCAGCCAAACGGGGTACCAGTACGACTCAATCTCACGCGTAGCGGGCCAGCGCGAGCTTGCGCCACCGTCGAAATTCTCGAACGAAGGCGGGTTGAGGAAGAGTGTTTTCAGGGGCATAGCCATCCTTACAATTTTACCATTTGGGATGTTTTCTCATCCGCTGATGCTGTTATCCAGCCGGTGACACTCCACCAACTGCTGCCAATGCAAGTACTTGCTCTGAAAGGGTGGGCCTCACTTGCCGCGAAGCTCTTTCAGCCAGTCGTCCATGTGGCCCAACGCTCGCAGCAGGTTCAATCGTGCTTTGGCCAGATCGAATCCCGCTTCTCGGGCGTCTTCCACCTTCTGGCGCTCATCGATCCGTGCCATCTGCTCAGTCTTCGGACTCGCTTGCCGTTGCGACCCAGGTCCCACTCCCGACCCATTGCCGACCTCAAGCTGCGCCAGCACGGTCTTCAGTTGGTCGCTGGCGATCTGCTGCTTCAGGCCCGCAACTTCCGCCTGCGCATCCAGTTCCGTGATGCCTGCGCTGGCCTGCGCCACTGCCAGCTCGTTCTGCTTCTGTGCCTGCTCCGCTTCAACCTTCGAACGCAATGCGTCCGCCGCCGACTCGCGCGCCCTTGCATACCGCCCCATGTCGAACAGCGGAATCTGCACGGAAATGCCCGAAGCAAAGTTGTTGGCGGGAAGAGGCTTGGCAAAGAACTGATTCACATCGTTCAGAATTGTCGTATTGCGGTTGTATTGAACGAAGAACCGAAGCTCAGGCAGGTAATTCGCTTCGCGGTCTCCCTTGGCCTGCGTTGCCTTTGAGAGTGCGACGAAGTTCGCAGCCTGCACCCCATGCACGGGAACCGCCGAATCGAGCCCGCGAATCTGCGGAATCTCCGGAATGCTCGCGTGGTCCACCTTGATCGAACCCAGCGGAAGCCCGCTCAAAACGGAGAGCTGTTTCTCCAGCACTGTTGCGCGCGCCTGCAGGTGAATCCTGTTCAGCTTGATCTCAGCCGACGTGAGCTTTGCCTGTAGCAATTCGCTCAGCGGATCGACACCGGCTTCTGTTCGCTGCTGTTCGATATCAACGAGCTTACCGGCAAAGTCCTCTTGCTGCTGCGCGTCGGCCAACTGCTGATGCACCGTGTCGAGTTCAATGTATGCGGTCGAAGCGTCCAGCGCTACCTGCTCGCGCGCATCCTTCAATCGCGCTTTTGCAGCCTGCACTCCGAGATTCGCTGCATCGATATAACGTTTCTGCGGGATGCTGTACACCAGCGATTGAACAGTCGCCGTCCAAATTGAAGGCGGCTGCCCGGTAAAGCCGATCTCCGGAAACACCGGCAAACCCGTCCCAAAACCGATGGACGGAATCAGCGCGTCCTGGCTTTCAGACAGAACTGCCCTCGCCTTGTTTACATCCGCGGCCGCAGCGCGAACCCCCGTGCTGTTCCGCTGAGCCAGATCCACAACCGTCGCGAGCGAAACCTGCGCGTTCGCCAGCCGGGGCGCCAATCCTGCCGGCAGAAACACAAGACTAAGCAGTCCGGCCCGCAGCCCGCACTTGATCGTCGATCCATACGGGAAGATCAAAACGAAAGCCCCTGCGCAGGCTTGTAATCGTGGGCAAGGTTCAGCGCGGCTGCCTTTTCCTGCCATGCGCCGTTCTTGTCGCCCAGTTGCGCTTTGAGTCGGGCCAGCCGAGTGTGCGCTTGAAAAGCCGGCGCTTCCTCGCTCTTCGGATAATTCGCCAGGTACTCCTCCAGCATCTTCACGGCAAGCGCCAGGTTGCGCTTGCCTTTAATCAGAACGGCCGCTCCGTTATACAGCGCAACGCCTGCGCCTCGATCGTGCTGTGCTGCCTTGTATCCGCTATCGACCGCGCTCTGCATATCGTTCCAGCGCTCACGCTTCCGGTAGAAGCTGGCCAGCGTCATCCACGCAAACGCTGGATGCTGGTTGTTCATCGTCGCCAGCTTGTATTCGCGTTCAGCAGTCGCATAGTCCTTGGCGCTCTCGGCAATGCGGCCCAGCAGCACGTGTGCGCGGGCAGGCTCAATCTTCTGCAATTGCGGCACGAGTCCCTGTGCTTTGTCGTTCCCGCCGCCCACAACTCCCGGTGCGGACGAATAAAACTCGCCCAGGTCCGACAGCGTCTCTGCATCGCTCGGGTCGAGGCTCGCAGCCTGTTCAAACTCCGCACGTGACCGCTTCGCCAGGTTGAATGCCGACAGAAACGAAACAGCATCCGCCTTCTCGCCCAATGCCCGCGCCAGCCAAAGATGGTTCTGCGCATTCTGCCCGTCGAGCCGCACCGCCGTATCGCACTCGTTTACGGCATCATCCCACCGCTCTTCCGTGAAGTAAACCCGGCAACGCAGCAGGTGAGCCTCTGCGGAATTGGGCATGGCATTCAGCACGGAAAGCGCGCGGTCGGCTTCGCCCGCCTGCAATGCAGCATCGGCCTGTGCAAGCCCGCTCCTGGGCACATCTGCAGCGCCCGCGCAAACGCACGCGCCCAACAGCATCACTCCAGCAAGTCTCTTCACGGCACTCTCTGGACAGGCACGCCGTCTTGCAGAGGCTGCCCTGTCGTGGTCCCGGTGGCGACCCACTCACCGTCCTTCAATCCCGAAGCGATTGCCACCTGTGTGATATTGATTGCGCCGGTCACCACGTAGGTCTTCTTCAGTTCGTCGCCATCGATCCTGTAAACGAAGGTCTTGCCGTTTTCAGAACGGAGAGCCTCGCGCGGGATGCTCATCACATCGGCCTGGCTCGATGTCGTCACGGTCACGGTCACATTTGTGTTCGGCAGCAACTGCCCATCCGGGCTGTCGTCGATATGAACCAGGGCCTGACCCACGCGACGTGTCTCATACTGCTCAACGGTCGAGGGTGTCCGCTCGATATGCCCGTGCCACACCACTCCCTGCCGTGCGTCCCACTTGATGATGGCCTTCTGGCCAATCGCAAGCCTTCCAATTTCGGGCTCATCGAAATAAGCCCGCACGCGCAGTTTGTGCAGGTCCGCCATCTGCAGCAGCATCTTGCCCTGCTCCACAAACTCCGTTGCTTTCACATCGACGCTGTAGACAGTCCCCGCTTTTTCCGCGCGCACCGCAGTCTGCGAAAGCACCTGCTGCGCTGCTGAACGATTTGCCTCCGCATCCTCCAACGCCGCCTGCGCTCTCGCTAAGTCCGATGGAGCATAGCGGCTCTTCGAACTCTGCTCGGATGCGTTCAGGTTCGCTTCAGCCGTCGCCAGCCGTTGCCTTGCCGCAGCAACTTCGCTCGTCGATGCTGCTCCGGTTGAGTTCAACTTTTGCAACGCATCCAGATCGTGTTGCGCCTGATCGCGCTCCAGCTTATTCCGGGCAATGTCCGCGGCGCCCGCTTGTCTCTGCTCCAGAGTCCCATTCTGAGTGGTGGCTTCGAGCGCCGCTTGTGCTGTCTTCACTCCGCTCTCGGCTGCAGCCAGTTTCGCTCTCGCTTCAATATCGTCCAGTTGCATCAGCAACTTGCCCGCAGGAACCTCGTCCCCTGGCTGGACGTAAACGGCCTTCACCGTCGCAGACACTGGGCTATGGATTTCGATGTTTTCTTCGGGTTCAACCCGCCCGTTGGTCGCAATGGTGCTTTCCATCGGAGCTTGCGCCACCTGCGCGGCGTGCACAGGCAGGCGATCGCGCGTAAGAGAGCGAACGATGACATATACCGCGATCAAAACGACAGCCAGCCCTAACCACAGCCATCGGCGGCTCAATTGCTTTCTTTCCGTTACCATACGGGCGACCAGAGTCAGTATATAAGACTCATCACTCGCGCCAGAGTCGCGGAAAAGTGCATTAAGCGGTGTTCATCTTGGTGCCCCGTACAATAGAGACATGTCTCAGCCACCCCGTTATACAGACGATCACGCCAAGGCCGGACTCGACTTCAAATTCCCGGAAATCGAGACTTGGCAGAACCAGTTTCCCGGCTACGAGATCCTCATCGACGACCCGGAACTCACCTCCGTCTGTCCCAAAACCGGCCTTCCCGACTTCGGGCACCTCACCATTCGCTACATGCCGCGCGCCCGCTGCCTTGAGTTGAAATCTCTAAAGGAATACCTCTTTTGCTATCGCAACCTCGGCATTTTTCAGGAGAACATCGTTAACCAGGTGCTCGAAGATGTGGTGAAGGCCTGCGATCCCGTCTGGGCCATCGTCAACGGCGACTTCCGCCCCCGCGGCGGCATCGCCACAAAAGTCGAAGCCAAATGGCCAAGACCTCTGCAGTAGCACTCCCACGCTGTTGAGATAATCACGTATTAGCAAGAAATGCTGTCATCCTGAGCGAACGGGGCCCCGAGCGTTTTCATCAGCTCGGGGGTGGTGAGTCGAAGGATCTGCAGTTGCATTTCTCCACTGCAGCCGGGCAGCTAGAGCAGGGAATCCGCCTTGGCAACAACGACCTCATCTATCCGCGCACGCTTCAGCCCCGCGCTCGCCACGCTCATCCTCCTCATCGCCCTTAACCTTCTCAACTTCATTGACCGCTATATCCTCCCCGGCGAGCTCTCCCTCATCCAGAATGAGTTTCACGCCACCCGCGAGCAGATGGGCGCGCTCACCACGGCGATGTTCTTCGTCTACATGCTCGCTGCTCCACTCACCGGCTGGCTTGGAGATCGCTTTCGCCGCAAGCCGCTCATCATCGCCGGCGCGGTCCTCTGGAGCCTGGCTACGCTCACCACTGCCTGGGTGCACGACTACAGGACGCTGTATTTCCGCCACGCCATTGTGGGCATCGGCGAGGCGTCGTTCAGCATTTTTGCTCCGGCTGTCATCGCAGACTTCTACCCCGAGCGCGATCGCAATCGCATTCTTTCGATTTTCTACGTCGCGATTCCCGTCGGCGCCGCGCTAGGCTATCTCGCCGGCGGTCAGATGGGCACCGCATGGGGATGGCGTCAGCCGTTTTTCATCTGCGCAATTCCTGGACTCATTGTGGCCGTCCTGTACGGCATCTTTGGACGAGAGCCGGAACGCGGAGCGCAAGACCACATCCGCGCCACACCCAATCGCGCAACCTTCTGGGGTCTATTCACGAATCCCGCGTTTCTCTGCGCCACCTTCGGCCTCGCCATGCTCACCTTCGCCATGGGTGGAATCTCCAATTGGATCCCCGAATTCCTGCACAACCCCGTCGGCATGTCCGTTGCAAAAGCAAGCCAGCTCGCCGGAGCGACCACCGTAATCGACGGCATCCTGGGCACTGCAATTGGCGGGTGGATTGCCCAGCGCTGGCTCAGAACTAACCACCGCGCTCTTTACCTGCTTAGCTTCTGGAGCGTTGCTCTCACGCTCCCCTTCGGCATACTTCTCTTCTTTGGGCCTACCCGGTGGGCTGTCCCCGCACTCCTCGGCGCCGAGTTCTTTCTCTTCCTCAACACCGGACCGCTCAACACTGCCATTGTCAACTCGGTATCGGCTCCCGTTCGTGCAACGGCGGTGTCGGTGAATCTCTTCTGCATTCACTTCTTCGGCGATACATTCTCGCCGCAGATCATCGGCAGAATTGCCGATCGCAGCACCCTTCGTATCGGGCTCGGCGCCACGCTCATTTCGCTCGTCGCATCCTGCATCATCTTGCTCATCGGCTCCCGCTTCGCTCCGATACTGAACGAAGATCGCCCACGGAATACAACAGTGTCATCCTGACCTGCCAATGTGAACCGTCATTCCGAGCTATAAGCAACGACCGTCATCCTGAGCGACCGGAGTGCCGCGAAGGAGTCGAAGGACCCGCAGTTGTTTTCCCTTCGCTACGTGACGCGACGTCGCCACCTCTCCCAGCGATACTGTCCCTATGCCGTTCTTTTCCGCAAGCCAGCAGTTCACCAATCTCGCCTGGGGACTCGCAATTGCATGGCTGTGGAAGGGAATCACCAGCATCCTGGGAATGCCCAGCATACCGGACCTGAGTCGCATTGATCCTGCGGCGTTGCCGCCCATCCCTGAAATCGACAGCCCCGATCTCACTGTCGTTGTCCCTGCGCGCGATGAACAAGCCGTCATCAATCAATGTCTCCGATCCCTCGTCGATTCTGTCGGCGTAAAACTGCAAATCATCGCAGTTGATGATCGTTCTGCGGATCGCACCGGCGAGCTGATGGATGCGATTGCCGCCGAGGCTCGCGCTGCTAAAACTCCGCACTGGTTCGAAGTCATCCACATCACCGAACTTCCCGCCGGATGGCTTGGCAAACCGCACGCCCTCGCCGAAGGGGCGAAACGCGCCACCGCCCCCTGGATTCTTTTCACCGACGGTGACGTCCTTTTCGGCCCGCGTGCCCTCGAACTTGCATTGCGCCAGGCGACTGACCTTAACGCCGATCACCTTGTGCTCGCGCCTACCATCATCTTTCACTCGGCGGGCGAGCGCGCGGTCCTCGGCGCCATGCAGGCCATGGCAATGTGGATGGTTCGCCTCTGGAAAGTCCCAGACCGACGCGCACGAGACTCCTTCGGTGCTGGCGCCTTCAACATGATCCGTCGCGATGTCTACCATGCGGTCGGCGGCTTCGAAACACTGCGCCTCGAAATTCTGGAAGACCTCTTCCTCGGCATGCGCGTCAAGCGCGCCGGATTTGCCCAGCGCATCATCCTAGGTCGCAACCTTGCCCGGCTCCGCTGGATCGACGGAACCTTCGGCATCGTCGGCCTCGTCGAAAAGAACGGCTTCGCCGTCACGCGCTTTCGCACCGGGCTGCACCTGCTCGCCTGCCTCAGCTTCGTGATGCATGCGGTTGTGCCGCTCGCCGCAATCATCTCAGGCGGCTGGAACACCGTAGCCGGGGTTCTTGCCTATGTCGGCCTCATCCTGTGCTACCAGGCAAGCCGCCGCGTCACCCGCGTCCCGGTCTGGTGCGCCCTCCTCTTCGCTCCCGCAGTGCTTCTTGTGGGCTGGGCGTTCTTGCGCTCGATGTTTCTTGCTCTCCGTCGCGGCGGCATCATGTGGCGCGGAACTCTCTATTCTTTGCAGGACCTGCGACGCGCCGCTCGCGAACAACGGCCATAAAAAATGAGCGCAACAGGTGCGCTCATTCTCCAGGCTGGGCTTCAGCTACGGGCTATTGCGCCACCAACTCCTCGCTTTTCGCACCCTGCCCGTAGTGGCTCTCCACGTACTTGTCTAGAATCTCCTTGAATTCCGCCACGATCGTTTCGCCGCGAAGCGTCGTGTAGAGTTTCCCATCCACATACACCGGCGCCTTCGGCTCCTCAAACGTTCCCGGCAAACTGATTCCGAGGTTCGCATGCTTCGACTCGCCGGGTCCATTCACCACGCAGCCCATCACCGCCAGCTTCAACTCCTCAACACCCGCATATTTCTTCCGCCACTCCGGCATGCTCGTCCGCAGGTAACCCTGAATCTGTTCCGCCAGTTCCTGGAAGTACGTGCTCGTCGTGCGTCCGCATCCGGGGCAGCTCGTCACCTGCGGCATGAAGCTTCGAATCGAAAGCGACTGCAGAATCTGTTGCGCCGCCTGCACCTCTTCTGTACGATCCCCTCCGGGCTTCGGTGTCAGGCTCACGCGAATCGTATCGCCGATTCCGGCCAGCAACAGCGGAGCCAACCCCGCCGTCGACGCGATCAACCCCTTCGCTCCCATGCCGGCCTCGGTCAGCCCGAGGTGCAGCGCATAGTTGCACCGCGCCGCAAGATTCGTATACACATCGATCAGGTCCCGAACGCCCGAAACCTTCGCCGACAAAATAATCTGATCCTCGCGCAATCCATATCTCTGCGCCGCCTTTGCCGACTCCAGCGCGCTCACCACCATCGCTTCCATCATCACGTCGCGCGCGGGAAGGGGATCGGCCTTCTTGTTGTTTTCGTCCATCATCCGAGTCAGCAGAGCCTGGTCCAGGGATCCCCAGTTCACGCCAATGCGCACCGGCTTCTGGTTCTCCACCGCGCACTCCACCATTACCTGGAAGTTGTCGTTGTCCTTCTTGCCAATGGAGGCGTTACCTGGATTGATGCGGTACTTCGCCAGTGCCTGCGCAGTCGCCGGATACTTTTTCAGCAGAATGTGCCCGTTGTAGTGGAAGTCACCCACAATCGGCACCCCGATCCCGCGCTTATCCAGTCCTTCAACAATCGCCGGAACCGCCGCCGCGGCCTCCTCGTTGTTTACCGTGACTCGAACGATCTCTGACCCTGCCTTCGCCAAAGCGGCAACCTGCTCGATGGTCGAGTCAACATCCGCCGTATCGGTGTTGGTCATCGATTGCACGACGACCGGGACCTCCCACCCAACCTTCACATTCCCGATCTTTACCGTGGGAGTCTTCCTGCGCTGGATCTCTGGCATTTGCGACCTCGTCTATTCCAGTTTACCTGTTCGCAAATTCCTCCAGCCTAGCCCGTCAGAATCCTCGTTCCGTTAGGCACTCTCGTCCTCATCGGCAAGAAACTCGCCCAGCCGATCCAGACTCAGCTCCCAGTGCGACCGGTGCTCCTTGATCCACTTCTCCAGGCGCGTAAACCCCGCCGGTTCAATGCGGCAGGTCCGAACCCTGCCCACCTTCTCCGTCCGCACCAGCTCGCTCTCCTCCAGGATTTGTAAATGCTGCCCAACCGCCGTCAGGGTGATGCCAAGGGGCTCAGCCAGTCGCGTGACCGAGATGGGCCCCCGGCTCAGCAGGTCCAGAATCGCCCGACGCGTTGTGTCTCCAAGCGCATGAAACAGGCGATCGATTTCGGCTTTTTGCGGCTCCGGCATGGTGTGCTCGATCCTCCGTCCGGCCTCAGGCCGCAACATCACCCCGCAGCCGATCGAGCAGCCCATTCCAGCCCATCTCAACCATCTTTGCGCCATCCGGCCAGCCGACGTACGTCCCCTGGTTGGTCAACACCAGATCCGTCCCTTCTCCTGCTGGAAGAAACTCCAGCGTGATCACTGCAACCGACACTGGCTTTCCGTTCAGCGACATCTTCTGCGTAAACACGATCCGCTGTTCCGGAACAATGTCCTGATACATCGACTCGTTGTTGATCTCCGACCCCGCAATCGGGTGCCCCTCTTTGAACCGATAGCGGAAGTGCTCTGCTCCACCGACCCGGAAATCCAGATCGTACTCCTGAATCTCGTGTTCTCCCTCCGCGTACCACCGGCGCTTGCGGCCAGCCTGGGCAAACGACGCAAAGACTCGGGCAGGGGATTGAGGGTAGGCGCGCTCGACGACAAAGGTGCTGTGATTCACATTGGGCTCCGGCATGGGTCTGATCCTCTCCTCCTCGCTTCGCTGATACTGAAGCAATGACTTGAGTATCGTCGCGACCAAACCAATTGTCAAGCGAATACTTCAGTATTTCTCTGGAAATTCGAGCCCGCCGCCCGACTAAGCTTAAGGCCCAGTTCGACCGACTTCAGATGCTTTCTTCTGGAATTTGCACGCGAGCCGAAATGGCCCTTCAGATCGATTCGACCTTCTTGTTCCGCAATGCCTGGCCCACGTGGATGGGCGGGTAGTCGCACTCGGCAAACACCCACTCCCGGTTCTTGCCATCCGCCAGAGCGCTATCGAAAAGGATCACCGTTCGGCAATGCCCGCACCGGAATCCAAGATAGCCTTTGTCCCAAGTCGTCTTCTTGAACCAGCCAAGGTCCCCCTGACCAATATTCATCGTGGTGCGGCAGCTTCCGCAAACAACCTTCTGCGCCCAATCGGGCCCGACGGAAACGATCTCCATGCATTCGCTCCTGAAGTGACGGGGGAACCAGTCGGCATAGAACCATCCCCATCGAAAGGGGCGTTCTTACTGTCCGGGTGAAAGGGATTTTATCCGACCAGCCAAGGTAGTCCACAAGAGAAAAGTCCTCAACAAATTTCATCACTGCAGCAACCGTTCGAGAGTTTCACGTGATGTACTCCTTCGCTCACTCGTGTACCCTTTCGCGTTCTCCAGAAAAGCCGCCAAAGGTTTACAGTGGTCAGCATGGCTTTGTATTGCGCTCTCGGCGGCCCCGAAAACGAAATCGCAACCCAGGAGCTCTCTGTCCTCCTCCGCGAAGCTCTCGACAAAATCGGCCCCCGCAATCGCGTCCTCGCCGTCCCTCCCGACATCACTCGCCTGCATTCCCAGGCCGGCCCGCTCACCTGCGCCGCGCATCAGATCCTCGGCGACCGCCTCAAAGCCGTCCTGCCCGCTCTCGGCACACACACGCCGATGACTCCGAAGCAGATGGACCACATGTACCCCGGCATTCCTCATTCGCTCTTCAAGGTCCACAACTGGCGCACCGACATTGAAACCCTCGGCGAGGTCCCGGCCCACTTCATCCACCAGGTTTCCGAAGGCAAGCTGAACTTCGCGTGGCCCGCTCAGGTTAACCGCCTCATCTGCGGCGGTGAGTTCGATCTCATCCTCTCCATCGGCCAGGTCGTTCCTCATGAAGTCATCGGAATGGCCAACTACAACAAGAACATTCTCGTCGGCACCGGCGGCCGCATGGGCATCAATCGCAGCCACTACCTAGGAGCCGTCCACGGCATGGAACGCATCATGGGCCGCGCCGACAATCCCGTCCGTGCCGTGCTGAACTACGCTTCCGACAAATTCCTGTGCAACATCCCCATCGTCTATGTCCAGACCGTCGTAGGCCGCAACCAGAACGGCCAGCTCGCCGTCCGCGGCCTCTTTATTGGAGACGACGCAGAATGCTTTTATCGCGCCGCCGAGCTCAGCGTGAAGGTGAACTTCGAGATGCTCGAGAAGCCGATCCGCAAAGCCGTCGTCTTCCTCGATCCCCGCGAGTTCCACTCCACGTGGATTGGCAACAAGGCCGTCTATCGCACTCGGATGGCCTTGGCGGACGGCGCGGAGCTGATCATCCTTGCGCCGTCAGTGCGCGAGTTCGGCGAGGACAAAACTATCGACAGCCTGATTCGCAAATACGGCTATCGCGGCACGCCCGCAACCCTCAAAGCCGTCGAACAGAACGAGGACCTCGCCGCGGAACTCGGCGCCGCCGCCCACCTCATCCACAGCTCGTCCGAAGGCCGTTTCAAAATCACATGGTGCCCCGGCGAACTAACTCGCGAAGAAATCGAAGGTGTGGGTTTCATCTACGCCGACCTCAACGAGATGATGGAGCAGTACAACCCCCACACCCTCTCCCATGGCTGGAACACCGTGCACGGAGAAGAGGTCTTCTTCATCGCCAACCCCGGCCTCGGCCTCTGGGCACACCAGTCGCGGCTCTCCTCGTAGACTGGAAAACTCCGCCAGGTTGATCAAGGAATTGCCAAGTCCCAGCAGGCGACCATCCACTCACGAACCCAGCAAATCTGTGATCGCTCACACCTGAAGAAGGTGAATGAGTGCCTTGGGCTGAACTCATCAACCGGTTTGCAGAAAGGCGACTCGACGCTGGACTGTCTCAACCGACCCTGGATGCATGGAGGACCTCGGCGGGGGCAAACTGAACCGTCAGGACAGTGACGTCATCCTCCTGGCCGAAGGCTACCGCGGCGCGGCTGATCGATTCCGCGGATTGAGTGCTGATGGAGCGCGCGCGGTCGAAACCGAACAGCTCGCCGCTGGGCGATTGGGCCTCTACAACTCCGTCAGAGACAAAGGTCAACGAGCCGCCTATCGGCAGCGCGAACTGGTCCTCCTCGTATTCGACAGTGGGAACGAGTCCCAGCGGCAATCCCGCGCTAATTGGGATTTCTGCGCCGTCATGATAGGGAGGCAAATGGCCGGCATTAGCGATGACGGTCCCGCCATCTGGACCGATCCTGGCTGCGCAGCAGGTTACGAAGCCGCCGTGCATCTGGCCAGCCAGGCCGCGATTCAAATCCCCAAGAATGCGGGCGGGCGGCAGTGTCGGCATGGTGCGCAGTGCGCCGATAACGGAATTCACCGTCATGGCTGCGCGCAGGCCTTTGCCGCTTACGTCGCCGATCACCACCAGAATGCCGCCGTCCTCTCCGGGACGAACGTAGAAGAAGTCTCCGCCGACCTGCTGGGCGGGCTTGTACACACTCTCAATGCGAAAGCCGGCAATGTCGGCCGTAGGCGCAATTAACCGTTGCTGCAGTTCCCGGGCCGCCTCGAATTCTGCGTGAAGGGCGTCGCGGGCGCGCCACTCCTTCCACGCGTGACGGGCCAGAATCGCAGTGAGGAAGATACCGGCGAGAAAAAACGCAAGGTCCAGGAGGTCCGCGCTCTGAGAAGTGTTTCTGAAGCCTTCAGCAAGCGAGGCTGCCGGTACAAGCATCATGGCGAAGCCGAGTAAGCGCTGCCGGCGTTTGAAGAAGATTACATAGAGATTGGCAAGGATGGTGAGAACGTTGAACGCCTGGAGGTTGATGCGATAACCATGAAGTGCGAAGGCGGCCAATGCAGATGGCTGGGCGGCGCTGAAGGCAATGAGGAGACCAACGTTGAAAAGCGCCATGGAAGCATAGGTCAGTCGCTTGAACCAAACGTCGCGTAAGCCGTTGATGCGCCAGATGAACTCGATGGTTACAACCATAGCCGGCGTTTGACTGATGACCAGGAGCCAGGTGCAATGCGTTTCTGAGAACGTCAGCAACCGGGCATCCATACATTCAAGAAAGAGAGTGATCCAGGGAAGTGTCGCGAGCATTGCGCCGTACAGATAGAGCTCGAGGCTGCGCGACGAACGAGCCACCAGCACTATGGCAACGCCGATGAGCAGTATGAGGCAGTTGATTGTAATCGGAAGAATATTGCGCGACCGCTGCTGTTCCCGGGCGAGGGCCAGCGCGGTGTGCAGTGTCCGGCTCTGATCGAATGTGAACGAAGCCGTATCGAACCCGCTGGCTATTTCTTCGGAGGCGGCGGCCTTTGGCTCTGGACCGCCAGGGCGCCTCGCGAACGGTGGATACCAGATGCGCAACGCGACCTGTGCGATGGCGCCTGGATGAGTGACGCCGGAAGGAAGATCGAAGACTGTGTCCTGCGGGAAACTGGGGACGAACGAGTTTGGAGGAAGCCTGCCAAAACTCCCGACCTGAACACCGTTCACGAAGACCTCGTTTGCCCTCCAGGTGCGGCTCAGAGTGCCAATTCGCACTGTAAGCGGCTCTGCGGTATCGGCGCGCACCACAACGGGAATGCGGACCCATATGAAACCGTCGGAATTGAAAGAGGGCGCTGGCCAGCGACCCTGTTGCGCAACAGACCAGGAGCTGTCGTCAAAGTTTGCACCGGCCCAGCCCAAGCGTCCATCCCGATCATCGCCGAAATGATAGTGGAGAGTGCCTGCAGGCGGAGTTGTGGCGGCATGGGCAGAAGCGGCCCCGGACCACGTGGCGAATAACAGAGCAAGGTACCCGAGGTAAGCCGTCTGAGATAGCACCCAATGGGCCGCACAAGTGATTTCAGCCAATAAGGCCGAAGCGTACAGCCGCATTATCGCTCCAGTACACAGATCTAAATGGGGGCAGGGAGCCTCGCCAGATGATTCTACACAGAACAAGAGCCGGCAATTTCGAAATACTCGATCCAGGCCCTCCGACATCATCAATAAGGGGTAAATTGCCAATGCGCTACGACCAAATTGTGCACTCAGGTCAAGTCGCCGGCGACTCGGAATTTTGACGGATCTTCGCCTTCTGAAGACAATCCGCTTTTCCTCAAAAGCCCCACATGAATTCAGGATCGAATCGCAGATCCTCGATCTGCGCAGTGATCACTGTAACCTGACGCGCTGATCTCTATAATCGCGACGATAGCGAGGAAGATGAATATGGAACGCAGGGGATTCATCAAAGATTCTGCGATTTTAGGTGGAATGCTCGTCGCGTCACGCATCTCGCGAAGCTTCGAGCTATCGTCCAACGACCAGTTTCCACTCACCGACCTTCACGTTCACCTCACGCCCACCTTCACCATCGATCACGTGATGGAGATCGCGAAAAAGACCGGCGTCCAGTTCGGCATCATGGTCAATCCCGGAGACGCCGTTCACGATGACGCGAGCCTCAGGCATTTTGTCGACACGCTCAAGCCCTATCCGGTCTACTGCGGTTTGCAACCGATGAGCCCGGGCTGGTCCAGGAGCTTTTCGCCGGAAGCCATCAAACTCGTGGACTACGTAGAGATGGATCCGCAGACGATCCCCAATGGCAATGGCTACGGAGAAACGCTGCGCATCTGGAACTTCGATACCTACGTCGACGATCCAGAGAAATTCATGGAAACCTACATGGCTCACAACCTCGAGGTAATCAACAACCCCGAGCCGCTGAATATCTTCGGATGGCCGCTCTTCCTGCCCGTCTGCATCGCGCGTGACTATTACACGCTATGGACTGAAAAGAGAATGCAGACCATCATCGACGCGCTCAAAAAGAGAAATCTCGCAGTCGAAATCAACGACATGGCCCACACGCCGCACGAGAAATTTATCTTGATGGCGAAAGAAGCCGGCCTCAGATTCACCTTCGGCTCCGACAGCCGCAACCAGATCGCCGGCCGCCTCGACTATTGCAAGTACATTGCAAAGAAATGCGGATTGGAAAAGGAAGACTTCTTCGTCCCGAAGCGGAGACTGTACAGCTAGCCGGGTGCCGCATGTCTCGCCCTTTGGAGACGTGGGAAAGAAGGACGATCGCGGACTCCGCTAACCCGCCGGGTGCCCTCTGTCTCTCACTCATGGGGACCGCTTTCTCACAGTCAGCGTTGCAGCTTAATTCGCGAAAAAGTTCATAGTGGAATCAGAGCTTCACTCCGCCGCTCGGAATGATAGCGAAGAGAGCTGTTGCGGAGCCTATAAATTGGGTCGGCCAACTGAATCAGGCGACAGGGTTTCTTAAATGAACACACACCGGAAGAATCAGGACTTGAGCCGGGACGATTACTTGGAACCTCTCATTGCTCGACCGCAAAAATCGGCTAACACAGGTGTAACCCGGGACTAACTCCTTTGCCATGTATTATGAGCAAAAATATAACGTCGAGAATATTTGCCTGATGGAACTTGGACGGAGTCCGATTCAGCCATAACCCCTTTGTTATCTATTAGGTGCCTGTAAGTCCTTTGTCTTCTATTAATTGCAAAAAAAGGGGGTAGGGGTACTCCCAACCTGAACCCCAGACAGAACCTGACTCACTCGAAGGTCCTTCATCATGTATTACGTAGCCACAAGTCGCTTGTTATCTATTAAGTACGAAAAACCATGGTAGGGCCAGCGATTCGAACAGTTAACAGCTGCTGGCTACCGAACCCGTTTGGACCACGCCCAGTTCTCTCAGTAGAAACGCGTAGTCGAACGCAATCTCCTTCAGATAGTCGTACCGCCCACTGGCTCCGCCATGACCCGCCTCCATATTGGTCACCAGCAACAGCGGATTCGAATCCGTCTTCAGCGTCCTCAGCTTTGCTACATACTTCGCCGGCTCCCAGTACATCACCTGGCTATCGTTCAGTGACGTCTTCACCAGCATGGCTGGATAGGCGCCCGGCTTGAGGTTGTCATAGGGCGAATAGCTAAGCATGTAGCGGAAATACTCCTCCTGGTTCGGATCTCCCCACTCCTCGTACTCAGGCACCGTGAGCGGCAGCGACGCGTCGAGCATCGTGTTCATCACGTCCACAAAAGGCACATGGGACAACACCACGCGAAACAGATCCGGCCGCAGATTGGTCACAGCGCCCATCAGCAGCCCCCCCGCCGACCCTCCTTCAATGGCAACACGCGACCGATCGCCATATCCGTTCTCCGTAAGGTGCTCGACCGCGGCAACGAAGTCCGTGAACGTGTTGCGCTTCACGAGCATCTTGCCCGCATCGTGCCACGGCTTCCCCAAGTCTCCTCCGCCGCGGATGTGCGCATAAGCCATCACAATCCCGCGATCCAACAGGGCCAGCCGGTTCGCGTTGAATCCCAGCGGCAGCGAGTAGCCGTATGACCCGTAACCGTAGACATACAGCGGCCCGCGACCATTCTTTTCGAACTTGTCGCGCCGATAGACCAGCGAGATGGGAACCTGGACGCCATCGCTCGCCGTCGCATGGATCCTCTCGCTCGCATACAGCGCCCGATCGAATCCGCCCGGCACCTCCTGCTGCTTCAGCAGCGTTGACTCACGCGAGTCGATGTTGTACTCAAAGACCGACCCCGGCGTGACCAGCGATTGGTATCCATAACGAAACAGCCTGGTCTCCCAAATGCGATTGATGCCCGGCGACGCATTGTAGGCGGGCTCAGGAAACGCAATCTCTCCTGCCCGGCTCGCCTCTACCGACTCACCCTCGAACCGCCACATCCGCAGACGAGGCAGCCCACCCTCGCGTTCACAAGCGACAAAGAAGTTGGCGAACAGGTCGACGTCCTCAAGCATGATGGCATCGCGGTGCGCAACGCGCTCCGTCCAGTTCTCCCGTCCCGGCGCCTCCACTGGCGCCGTCACGAGCCTGAAGTTCCGGCCCCGATCGTTCGTCCTTATGAAAAGCTGTCCGTTGCGATGGTCGATGTAGTACTCGTGCTCGTCTTCGCGTGGTGCAATCAACTTGAACTCGCCGGATGGGTCATCGGCTGCGAGAACCTGGCACTCAGTCGTCGTGTGGCTCGCCGACTCCAGCACGAGGTATTTCCCGTCTCGCGTACGCCCCACGCCGATGTTGAAACGCTCGTCGTCATCCTGATAAACGAGCACGTCCTCACTGTAGGGCGAGTACAACGAATGCCGGTAAAGCTGGAACTGCCGCTTCTGCTCCTCGTCTTCAACCGTATAGAAGAGTGTCTTGTTGTCCGCAGCCCAGGTGATCGAACCCACCCGATCCTGGGGTCCTGGGCTCGGCGGGTCCGGAAGTGTCTCTCCAGTCTGCAGATCTTTGATATGCAGCGCATACTGACGGAATCCGGTGACATCAGTCGTGTAGGCGAGCCAGCGCCCATCGTCACTGATATCCGTAGCTCCGATCGCAAAGAATGCCTGCCCCTGAGCCAACTGATTCCCGTCCAGGATGATCTCCTCGGGACCCACAGGAGCGCTCTCAGACCCACGCTTTCTGCACAGGATGGAGTACTGCTTCCCCTCTTCCGTACGAGCGTAGTACCACCAATCGCCTTCACGGTAAGGAGCCGACTCGTCGGTCTGCTTGATGTGGCTCAGCATCTCCGCGTAGAGCTCATCCCGCAGCCCAGCCAAGTCAGCCGTGAGCTCGTCCGAGTAGGCGTTTTCGGCCTTGAGATAGTCCGTGACCTCTGGATTGTCCTTGTCCCGAAGCCACGCGTAATCATCAATCAGGTTGACACCATGCATCGGGGTTTCGCGGCGATCTTTGCGGGCAATGGGGGCACTGGGGCGAATTTGGTCGGTCATATCTGGCTTAAGTTTAGAAGATGGAGGCACGGGATCAGGAATCGCCTACGAATGCCAAACGGGACGGATTGAGGCCAGGTTTGCGATGCTGAAGGAACAGAAGGCGCGAGGTGTTCGATGGATTTAGGTTTCAAAGACAGAGTCGTGATTGTCGCCGGTGGCACGGGTGGTTTGGGAAGAGCAGTCACCCTGGCGTTCCTCGCCGAGGGGGCGAAGACGATTGTGACTTATCGCGCAGAGGCAGAATTTGCCGCCCTGCGTGACGCTGCAGGCACAAAGTCCGGCGCTCTGGAAGGCCACACCATCGATGTGACCAACGAAGCCGAAGTTCGCAACCTTGTGGATGGAGTGACGGCGCGCCATGGGCGCCTCGATGTCCTGGTGAACACGGTGGGCGGATACGCTGGCGGAATCAAGCTTTGGGATTTGGAAACGAAGACGCTCGAGCAGATGCTCGCGCTGAATCTGAGATCGGGATTCGCGCTGGCGCGCGCTGCGCTTGCGCCGATGCTGAAGCAGAAGTCGGGGTCAATTGTGAATGTGGCCGCGAAGGCGGCAATCGATCATGGTGGCGGCGCATCTGCTTATGCGGCATCCAAGGCAGCTGCCGTGGCGATGATGGATTCGCTTGCCGAGGATCTCAAGGGAACGGGCGTCCGGGTGAACTCGATCCTCCCTAGCGTCATCGACACCGAGACAAACCGGAAGGCCATGCCGGGCGCAAACTTCGCGACATGGCCGAAACCGGAGAATATTGCCCGCGTGGTGTTGTTTCTTGCCAGCGATCAGGCGAAGGTGGTTCACGGAGCTTCCGTACCCGTCTACGGCGCGTAAATAGCCGAAGGCAAGTCTCGCACCGATTACTACGCTCCGGAGTTGCCGCCCGGCTTCGTACCTGGGAGCCGCTTGCGAAGAAGAGCGATCTGCCCGGTGTGGTGCGCTTCGTGCTCGCAAACGTGGAACCACTTGCAAAGATTGTTCGTAGGGCCCCATGGCCAGGATTTGTCTGCGGCCAGGAACCAGGCATCATCCTTCTTCTTGAATTCTGACAGGGTCTTCTCGCGAACTTCATGGAGAATGCTGACGTAATAATCGCGATCGTGCCCCTTGATGCTTGCGCGACCGGCGTCGCCCAGATCCATCGCCGCATCCCACTTCTTTTTGATCTCTTCTGACCACGAATCCCACTTCATGCCATCAAAGGTGTTCATCTGGTAGTAAGTCTCAGTTGCAGCGAGGTGCAGCATCAGTGCGCCAATTGTGTTGGCATCCTTATCGAAGAGGTAGTCGAGCTCAGATTGGCTGAGTTTTTCAGTCGCGCGGAGAACGCCGTTCATCTCGCGCATCCAGGTCAACTGAGAAACGAAGGCGCCAATCTGGGGCGAATAGCCCGGCAGTGGCCCAAGCATGTTGGGGCCAGCCGGCGCAGACTCCGGAGATGCTGAAAGTGCTGCGGGAGCGAAAGCTCCGACGGAGAGTGCGGCTGTACCTATGGCGAGAAACTTTCTGCGTGCAACTAATGAACCAGGCTCGTGCGAGCTCATTTTGGGGGATCTCCTTCAAAGATATGCGGCAAGGACGAAGGCAGTTTACCTGAGCGCTGGAGATGGATTGTCATCCTAAAGAGGTTTTCAACTCATGCGATCGATGCTGCCGGGTCGAGAGGCTTCGCCGTAACGGCCGCGGCAACCAGAAACGCAACGATCAGCAGTTCGGTGATGATGGGAAATGCAAAGAAGAAGAGGCAGGAGTTCAACGCAAACGCGAGATACCCGATTGCGAAGACAGCGATGAGGGGTCGCAGACGAACGGCATCACGTTTCGCCATGGAAGCGAGAATCCAAAACAGAATTGCATCGACGGTGAGAAAGATAGTCACGCCAAGGCCCATTCCCATGTAGAAATCGGCATAACTTCGGGTGACTCCGAGTACGGGGAAGGGTGTTCGCATGTTGGCAGCAACGCTTGCCGCAGCTGCATTCACGGGTTTGCCAAATACTCCTCCAATGGTGTGCAGGATGGAGTGAACGAGGGTGAGCACCGATGCAACGCGCAGGAAGACGACTGGCTTCATGGTTCCTCCAAGGCAGGGTAAACGGGAGATGACTGGTAGTTTAGCGGAGTCTTGCTCGTTGAGGCGAGAGCCAGGAGATGGAGCGGTTCGGGAGGGTCGATTGCAAGGTTATCAATAGAAGCCAATCCGGCGAGGTACAACTAGGTTTTTCCCGCCGGGCATCTTATATGCTTGTCTGAGATGTAAAAACCTCAAGCGGAGAGTGTATGAAATTTCCCCGAATTTCCACGCTGCTGCTGCAGGCAGTAGTTCCTGCGGTTCTGATTGTGCTGGCTTCCTACCCGGCAGGTCTGTTGGCACAGACCACGTCGACTGAGCACGTGGTGAGCGCACAGACATTACAGCAGCAGGTTGAAGCCTCGAGCGCAACGCGGCAGAAGAACGTTGACACACTGAAGAAATTCATGAGCACTCCGGCAGCCGAAAAGGCGATGCGGGATGCGGAGATCGATCCGGTCCAGGTTCAGAGAGCGATCCCTACGCTTTCAGACAGCGAACTCGCGAATCTGTCTTCAAGAGCGACGGATGCACAGCAGAAGTTCTCCGCGGGCGCGCTGAGCAACAATATGCTGACCTTGATCATCGTGCTGATCGCCATCATCATCATTGTCGCCATCATTCACTGACGTGCGACTAACTGTATTCCTCACATGGCTGCTAGCGGCTGAGCTTCTATCAGGCCAGGCCAAGGCAGCCATGTGGATCGATGTCCCCTTCGTGGCGCAGCCGAGGGAGGGTTGCGGAGCGGCGTCGATATCGATGGTGATGCAATATTGGGCGAGTAAGCAGGGAATTGCGCAGGCGTCAAACAGTGAAGTATTTCGCATCCAGCATGATATCTATTCGAAGAAGGATCACGGTATTCCGGCCGAGAAGATGGGCCAGTATTTCAAGCTGCATGGATTCGAGGCGTTTGCCTTCCCGGGCAAGTGGAGCGATATCGAAGAGCAGATCGCAAAGGGCCGTCCACTAATCGTGGCGTTACGACCGGAAGGGCAATCGGAACTGCACTATGTGGTGATCGACGGGATCGATACCGAACGGAACCTGGTCACCATGAATGATCCCGCCGTCCGCAAACTGCTGAGCGAAGAGCGTGGGCGGTTTGAGAAAGAATGGAACGCCACCCGCAATTGGACGCTGCTGGCAGTACCCGCAAAGAGCTCGCACTAGTGCGCCCAAAACACCTCAGCATTCTTTCAACGGCACTTCTGTTTCTATCACTCTTCATGGGCAGAATTGAGGCGCAGTGTGGCCCGAGCGGCCACGACGACGCTGATGTGCACGCGCTTTACTTGGAGCAGAAGTGGCAAGAGGTGGCGGAAACAGCAGGGCACATGAAGTCGCGTTCGGCCGATGTGAACTTTGAACTTGGCATGGCGCTGGCTCACCTCCAGCGTTGGGACGACGCAAAAGGCGCTTTGCTCGCTGGAGAGAGACAGTGCAGGGGAGAGAAGCGGTTTTCAACTGAACTGGCTGGAGTCGCATTTCAACAGAAGAAATACCCGGCCGCCGCTCATTGGATCGAGAAGGCACTTCACCTCGATCCCAAGGACGACTATGCCAACGAGTTCGCCGGAACGGTGTTCCTGCTCATGGGCAATCTCGATGCGGCGCTGAAGAGGTGGAACCGGATTAAGAAACCGCAGATTGATCAACTGCAATTCGAGCGCGGCCTGTCAGTGCAGCGCCTCCTTCTGGAACGGGCGTTTGTCTTCTCTCCGCAAGCAGTGATGCGGCGTGAACAGCTACTCTCTACGGAAGCACGGCTGAACGCAATGGGAGTCTTCCCGGCATACAGCATCAGGCTGAATGCGCGCGAAGGCGGCCGATTCGACGCGCAGTTTCATGCGATCGAGCGCAACGGATTTGGGAACGGGTGGCTGCAGTCGATTGTTTCGGTGTTTTCAGGCCTGCCCTACCAGACGGTGTACCCCAGCTACTTCAACCTCGCGGGGTCTACGACGAATTTTGATTCGCTCGTTCGATGGGACGCACAGAAGCGGCGAGTGTGGGTATCGGCTTCAGGGCCGTGGCACTACCTGCCACAATGGCGATGGAAACTCGAGGGCGATGCGCGTGATGAAAACTGGGCGATCCGAGAATCATTCACGGGTACCGCACCGGTATTGGGCTCGCTGAAGTTGAAACGCGAAGTGGCCAGCGGGAGGCTGATCTCAATCCAGAGCGGCCGCTTCGAATGGAACTCGGGCGCGGAGCTGTCGCATCGTACATACACAAACGTCATCCCAGGGCAAGCGTTGGATTCGGACCTGGTCTCGCCGGGTTGGGAAGCGAAGCATCTCGCGGAGGCAAGTGCCCGGGTTCTGGATGCACCGGAGCACCGATTCAGAATTGAGGGATTGGCATCTTCTGAACTCGGACGCTTATGGTCGAGCCACGCCTTGCTGTTTGAGAAAGCACAAGGCGGGATCGCGATGCGCTGGTTTCCGCAGGCAGAAGGCGATCGTTATGAATTGACACAGCGCGTTCGTGGTGGCGGCATTGCGGGTTCGGCGCCGCTGGATGAATTGTGGATGGTGGGCGTGGAACGCGACAACAACCTCTGGCTGCGGGGGCATATCGGGACTCGCGGAGGCAAGAAGGGAAGCTCTCCGGTCGGAACTCGCTATTTCCTTTCGAATACGGACCTTTACCGTAGCATCTGGGGTAATGGGCTGGTCGCCATCAAAGCAGGCCCTCTGCTTGACATCGCACGCATTGGCGCCCCCACTGGCGGCCTAGCGCCGCGTCGATGGCTCTTCGACGCTGGTGCGGAAGTCAAGCTGTCGGTGCTGGGAACGAGCGTGGTGCTTACGTACGGGCGCGATCTACGAAACGGCAAGAACGCCTTCTACGGTTCCGTAGCGCAACCATGACGCGGAACGGCACGGCTATTTTTGCTTGCTGTTTTGTAATGTCAACTGCCCGGAATCGACTGTGGCGCCGGAACGGGCGACGGTCTGGAAGTAAAGCTGATCTCCATCGACCTCGACGAGCATGAATGTGCGATCAGTGTCGAAGCCAACTTGATCGAGGTCGCAGGTGCTGCGGATGTTGTGGTAGCGCAGCTCGCCCGAGTCCCCTTCGAGGAAGAAATAGATGCCCTGCTGCGGCTTAATGCGTTCGTAGACGTGCTCGTGTCCGCTCCAGACCACATTGACACCATATCTCGTGAACAGGGGCATCAGCTGGTTACGCAGATCGACGTCGGGGCCGTGGTATTTCGCGCAGGTGTAAAGCGGATGGTGAAAGTAAGCGATCTTCCACTTGGCAGTGGAGCCCTTCAGCTTGCCTTCTATCCAGGAGAGCTGCTGCGGCGTCATGTAGTTGCTGTCGAGGACGAAGAAGTCGATGTTTTTCTTGTTGAATACGTAGTAGTGATTGCCGCCCATGTTGTACGGCTTGTAGTTGATCTCGATCTGCGCGTCATCGTGATTGCCCAGGGAAGCGTAAAACTTGACGCCTTCGTCGAGCAGTGCCTTGTAGGGTTCTTCGAACTTAAGGCGAAAATCGCGCGGGGAATGGCCGCCGTATATGTTGTCGCCGTCCATTGTGACGAACTCGAATTTTACCTTCGTCCAATAGCGCTGCATCTGCCGTGCGACATCGATCTCAGGACCCTGACCGGTGCCATTATCCCCAATGACAGCCCAGCGTACGGAACCATCCTTCAAGGGCAAACGGACGTCGGGAACGCCCTCACGGAGAGGGGTCGCTTTCGGAGGTATTTCGTCACCGGGGAGGCCAGGGTACAGGGCAAGGAGCAAGGGGAGAAGCAAAATCTGTGCGAAACGGATCGGCATGTGTGTCTTTGTCTTCACGGAAGAGCGTTGGGGAGATAGTCGACTACCATGTTCGCGGCTGAGTCGCGCAGCGCGAGAGTCTTCCCCGCAATACAATATTCCAGCCCCTTAGGGAGGGCAGGCAATACTTTCAGCACGGTAGGTGGAACAGACTGGATAGGCTGTCCGTTCTGGTTTGGAAACTCGCTGTTCACTTTGAACTCGGCCGGCGCGCCGGGCTCAGCGTGACTCAGGCTGATCTTGATTTTCTTGCCTTCAGGGCTGTTCAGCAGATTTACGAGAACTTTCCTCATGACCGCGGCGGTTTCGGAGTTGAACATATCGCCTTGTCTGGCGTTTGCTCGCGACTGCTGTACGGCATCGCGAAGCTGCTTGCGTTGTTGCTGAAGCTTCGCGACATCGTCGGTGGGCTTCATTTTGCTTTCCGCCAGCATTTGTTCTTTTCCGATGTAGTCCTTAGCTTTCTTCGAGAAATCGGAAAGCACTTTCTGGCCGGAGGATGAAACAGCGGGGGTCTGATCGCAGTAGAGAGCGACCGGAGCGAGCACAGCGATGGAAGCCAGGACAAGGCGCCGGAGTGCAGATTCAGCTTGTATCATATGCTCCTCGTTGCCGACGATCGGCTCATCTTGCCTTGGAATCCGGCTTCGCAGTTTCTTCAGTGGCCGCTGTTACCACCACTTCTTTCAGCGCCTCTTTCACCGCGTCTTGTACCTCCTCATGGAAGGCTTCGCGGACAGTCTGGGCGACCTCGTCTGGTTCGAACGGCGTCGGATCTTTGGTGTCGATGACTTTTTCAAGAACCTGCTCGACGACCGGCTTGATTCCAATCTGCTTTGCGACTTCTTTTGCCACCTTTTTAGCGGGAACCACGAGAGCCGAAGCCAGTTTGGAGTCCTCTACGACCGGCTCCGATAGTTTCCAGTCTTTTTCGAAGATGGCCTCCATCTGTTTGACGACCTTTTTGTCGCGAAAGATGACGCCGATTTCACGTCTCGCTTCGAGTTCTAGTTTGCGAAGGCTCTGGCTGCCCAGGAAGGCTGTGTTTCCGTCGCGGAGCATTGCGCGGAGATGCAGGCGCGAGGGAAGGCGTCGTACTGGGATCGCTCCACTCTTTGCAGATGCACGCGATAAGACGCGAACCTCAGCACCCGAGGAGATTTTCTTATTAATTAGCTTTACAAAGTCCGGATCGCTGATCTTCATCTCGTAGATGAGGAGCCGCTTTTTCGTGCCGGCAATGAAGTCAGTAAGGCATTTTCGCGCATTGACTGGGCTTACGATCAAATCATCTTTCGCTTTAGTAAAGGGACGTCTTTTTGAGTCGCAATCGAAAAGACGAATAGCTTCCTTTACCGTGCTCTTCTTCGTGATAGCCAATCCGAGCGAGCGGCTAAGGTCGATGTCCATGTGCGTGAAGTTGAATCCGAGGATATAGAGGGTCTTGTCATCGATGATGAACATCTTTCCGTGATAACGGACGAGGTCGTCTGCTGTGCGAGTAACAGTGATTCCCTGCGAAAGCAATCGCATCTCAAGCCGGCGAAGGTTTTTCTCCTCGCCTTGATTTGTGTGAGCGATGAGAGCCTGTACGGTGACACCGCGACCAACGGCATCGACGAGGGCCTTCTCGATCTCGACTCGGTCGAATCGAAAAATGAGAATGCGGATGTTCTTTTTAGCTTTTTTTAGGGCTTGGATGATGGGCTTAATGCCGTCGTCCGGCTGAATGAGCAGCTTCACTCGATCTCTCCTTGGGACGCTGCAACAGATGCAACAGATACGTAATAAACAAGATGCAATTTCACAGGCCGGGGATGTACGGGCACCCCGAAGGGTACTGCAAGCTTCTAAATAGAAGAAGCGACGTTGCAGTAAGGAGTGTACGAATGAAGTGCAACCGCGGTGTCTTGAGCTGGGCACTGGTCCCCGGGCTCCTGTTTCCTATTTTTCCCTCGTTTAGTCAATCGGCTAAACATGATTCTGCGCAAACCAACAAAGAAGACACCGATAAGCCAGTTGACGCAGCACGGCTGCATCACGCGGCGCTGTGGCACGATCCAGGCAACATTGCAGAGTTGGATCTCTACTATGGGCAGGGGGGCAAAGACGGCGCGCCGGTTCCGCCGTTCAAGTTCGATTCAGAGGACTCGAGCGGCACCAACCCAAAATTCAATGTGATGGACGGCAACGGGACGAAGTGGCGCGTGAAACTGGGGGACGAGGCGCGGCCCGAGGTTACCGCTTCGCGGCTGCTATGGGCGGTCGGCTACTACGTTGATGACGACTATTCGCTGGATGCAGATGTGAAGGACCTGCGGCTGACGCGGGGCGCCAATATGGCCGCCGACGGCCATATTGTGGACGCCCGCTTCGAGAAGAAGCCTGACGCCGAAAAAAAGATCGGGATCTGGCGCTGGAAAGACAATCCGTTCACTGGAACGAAAGAGTTCAATGGCCTGCGCGTGATGATGGCCGTCATAAACAACTGGGATCTCAAGGACGTGAACAACGGAGTCTACGAGGACAGTAAGACTGACAGAGACGTGTTCCTGGTGGCCGACGTTGGCGCGACGTTTGGAACGAATGGTCTGAGCTGGAGCAAGGGGAGGTCGAGAGGGGACGTACACACTTTCGAGCACTCGAAGTTCATCAAGAGAAAGACAGACGTCGAGGTGGACTTCGGCACTCCGGCTGCACCGACCCCGATCGAGGCACCGAATGTGAAGCAGTACACGATGCGACGCGATTTGGAATGGATCGGCAAGAAGATTCCCATCGCCGATGCACGCTGGATCGGCTCGCTGCTGAAGCAGTTGAGCCATCAGCAGCTGGCGGACGCGTTTCGCGCAGGGCAGTTTCCGCCCGAGGAGATCGAGAAGTACGTGGGAATCGTTGAGAGCCGGATCAAGGAACTGACCGACTTGTAGTGATTACGCTGTGGCCGAGGCAGGAGCTTCATCGAGATTCGCCTGGAGATCGTGAAGCTTCCGGTAAATCCCGTCTTCTTGCTGAAGCAGTTCGTCGTGCGTGCCGGATTCAGCAACCACTCCGTTCTCAACGACAAAAATCTGACTCGCACGCCGAATCGTGGTCAGGCGGTGAGCGATCACAATGGAGGTTTTGCCCTCCATCAGTCGGTCGAGGGCTTCGACGACGAGTTGTTCGGACGCAGCGTCCAGGCCTGATGTCGGCTCGTCGAGGATGAGAATTGGCGAGTTGCGGACGAGGGCGCGTGCAATGGCGATGCGCTGACGCTGCCCTCCGGAGAGAGTCACACCGCGTTCGCCGACTGAGGTCGAGAATTTCTCCGGAAGCTTTTCGATGAACTCCATCGCATTTGCCGCCTCAGCGGCCTTAACGATCTGGGAGTGCGCTGCGTCCGGGCTGCCGTATGCGATGTTGTCCCAGATCGTCCCGCTAAACAGCACAGTATCCTGAAGCACAAAGCTGATCTGGCTGCGAAGGGACTTCTGGGTGAACTCCCGAATATCAGTACCGTCGATTTTGATCAATCCTGACGTCGGATCGTAGAACCGCGCGATCAGATTGATGATCGTTGTCTTGCCCGCGCCGGTCGGACCAACTAGGGCAACCATGGTTCCTGGGTCGACGTGGAGATTCACATCACGGAGAACCGGTTCGTCCTCCTTGTACGCGAACGCAACGTGTTCGAACTCGACTTCACCCTTGAAATGCGGAGCTCTCCGTGCTCCCGGCTGGTCATGAACCTCATCATCGCTGCGCAGAATCTCCTGGATGCGGTCGAACCCGGTGGCAGCCTTCGAGTAGGCGTCAATCGTTTTGGAGATATCCTGCATCGGCTTGTACATTTTGCCGAGGTAAAAGACGAAGACCACAAGTGAGCCGGGTGCGAGGTGTCCAGACATTGCCATCTGTGCGCCGAACCACAAAACAGCGCAAGTTCCGATCGCCGTGACAATGTTGACAATGGGCACAAGCCTGGCCTTGAGGGAGCGAGCCGCCAGTGCAGCCTCAACCGCTTCGAGACTTTCGCCCTCAAACCGGCGAACCTCATAATCCTCGCGCGAGAAGGCCTTGACCACGCGGATGGACGATACGACTTCAGCGACGACCGACACCATCCGGCCTTCCTTCTTGCGCACCTCTCGTGAGGCTTTTTTTACTCGCCGCGTATACGTATTGACGATGAAAAAGAGCGGCGGCACTACGGCAAGCGCGATCAAGGTGAATTGCCAGTTCACCCAGAACATGACAATGATCATTCCGATCAGGGTCATCGTATCGACCAGAATGCTGAGCAGTCCTGAGACGATGAACGATTGAATGGAATCGATGTCGACGGTGACACGGCTGACGAGATCGCCTGTAGGCTGTTGATCGTGGTAAGCCAGGGAGAGGCGCTGTACATGCGTGTAGATGGTGCGGCGCAGATCATGTGCGACCCACTGTCCAACGTTGGTCGTCAAGTACTTTTCGGCGTATGTGCAAAGCGCGTCCGTTACCGCGATAACGAGAACGGCGATACAAGCGAAGATGAGGATGTTGCGAGGAGCAGAGCCGGAAGTTGCGAGAATAAACCGATGCAGCCAGCCGTGCTGGTTCTTCCCTTGCAGGAGGTCGTCGAGGACGATTTTGAGAGGCCACGGCTCAAGCAGGCCGGCAACGCTCTCGCCGGTGATTGCCAGCAGGCCAAGCCACAGTTGACGGCTGTGGGGCCGTAGCAATTCAAGGATGTTCAAACCACCCCTGGGGTCAACTGCCTTCGAAACCATATGGACTTAGATGCGAATCTAAGTACCTGTGGGCGTCTTGACGACCTTCTACTTACCCCTTACTGTGGAGCTACACGGGAAAGGAGGTTGATCCAGCTAATGACAGATTGTTGCAGTAGTACCCTACGTGAGGTGACTGAGGCCTAGGGCATCGCGCCCCTCGCCCCAACCGTAAGTCCCGGCGGCAGAATTCAGCTGCAGGGCCTCGGGCAGTCGCGGTAGCGATCGCCTTAGTCCAATCCCAACAGATCACCGACAACGGCCTGGAGCTCAGTTCCAGGCCGTTGTTGTTTCCGGGTGTCAAAGGAAGGTTTCAAGGGTTCGCGATCACGCGGATGTGGGCCATCATGCCGCCATCCTGGTGTTCGCCAATGTGGCAGTGATAGACGAAGTCGCCGATCTCCGAAAAGGGAATCGAGACATATTCAGATTTCACCTTGCAGGTTCCATCGCGCCACTTGAGCACAGAGCCATCGCAGGTTGCGCTGCCACTGGCAAGGTGACGTTATCCATG
>Ga0207698_10000067_pt1 | contig 70181 bp, 70 predicted proteins | sample KBSCornC22_FD_184298 | JGI IMG/M metagenome (GOLD analysis project Ga0207698, IMG submission 184298) | Corn rhizosphere microbial communities from Kellogg Biological Station, Michigan, USA - KBS Corn C2-2 (SPAdes) (version 2) | ecosystem: Host-associated > Plants > Roots > Rhizosphere > Soil ... | reverse complement strand
TGGTCCTGACCGTCCGGGCCGGCACGCCGCTGGCAGAGATCGAGGCCCTGCTGGCACAGCGCAACCAGATGCTCGCCTTCGCCCCGTTCGATCACGCCCCGCTGTTCGGCGAACCGGCCGGCGCGGCCACCATCGGCGGGGTCATCGCGGCCGGGGTTGCCGGGCCGCTGCGCCTGATGGCCGGCAGCGCGCGCGATCACCTGCTTGGGTTCCACGCTGTCTCCGGCCGGGGCGAAGCCTTCATCGGCGGCGCCAAGGTGGTCAAGAACGTCACCGGCTACGATCTACCCAAGCTGATGGCCGGTTCGTGGGGCCGCCTTGCCGCGCTCACCGAACTGACCGTCAAGGTCCTGCCCCGCCCGGCCTTGCGCCTCACCCGCCTCGTGCGCGGACTTGCCCCGGCAGAGGCCGTGGCACTGATGGCGCGCGTCATGGGCTCGGCGGCCGAGGTCAGCGCCGCGGCCCATGTTCCCGCCTCGGCGGCCCACGGCGGCGCGCCGGTCACCGCGCTGCTGCTCTCGGGCTTCCCGCCCTCGGTCGCCTCGCGCGCGCGGCTGCTCGATGATCTCACCGGCGGCGCCTGCGATGCGGCGGGGCTGGAGAATGCCGAATCCGACGCCTTCTGGCAGGCCGTCGCCTGCCCGGTGGCGCTCCCGGCCGACCTGCCGCTGTGGCGCCTCGCGATCGCCTCGGGCAAGGCCGCGGCGCTCATCGCCGACCTCGGCCTCGCGCCCTCGGCCTACCTGCTGGACTGGGCCGGCGGCCTCGTCTGGCTCGCCTCCGACCTTCCCGCCGAAACCGTCCGCGCCGCCGCCGCCGCGGCGCAGGGCCATGCCACGCTGGTCCGCGCCGGCGAGGCCATGCGCGAAACGGTCCCGGCCCTCCCCCCGCGCGAGCCCGCCGTCGCCGCCCTGGAAGAGCGGGTGCGCCGCGCCTTCGATCCGGCCGGCCTGTTCGAAACCGGGCGCTTCTGACATGCAGACCAACTTCAGCGAAACGGCCCTGGCCGATCCGGCGATCGCCGCCTCCGAGGCGATCATCCGCAAGTGCGTGCACTGCGGCTTCTGCACGGCCACCTGCCCGACCTACACCCTGCTCGGCGACGAGCTGGACAGCCCGCGCGGCCGCATCTACCTGATCAAGGACATGCTCGAGAACGAGCGGCAGCCGACCGAGAAGGTCGTCAAGCACATCGACCGCTGCCTGTCCTGCCTGTCCTGCATGACCACCTGCCCCTCGGGCGTGCACTACATGCACCTCGTCGATCAGGCCCGCGCCTATATCGAGGACAACTACCGCCGCTCGTGGTGGGACCGCACCCTGCGCGGCGTGCTCGCCTGGGTGCTCCCCCACCACGGCCACTTCCGCCTCGCGCTCGAACTCGGCCAGCTCGGCCGGCCCTTCGCCGGGCTGTTCGACATGGCGAAGGCCACGAAGCCCCTTGCGGCCATGCTGCGCCTCGTGCCCTCGCGCCTGCCCGCCCCGGCCAGCCTCGAAGCGCCCGGCGTGCCGCAGCGCAAGGGCCGCGTCGCACTTCTCCAGGGCTGCGCCGAACCGGTCCTGCGCCCGGAAATCCGCGAGGCAACTGTGCGCCTGCTCACCCGGCTCGGCTGGGAGGTCGTCTTCGCCCGGGGCGAACAGTGCTGCGGCGCCCTCGTCCACCACATGGGCCGCGAGGAAGCGAGCCTCGAGGCCGCCCGCCGCAATGTCGATGCCTGGATGGCCGAGGTCGAGAACGAAGGCCTCGATGCGGTGCTCATCACCGCCTCGGGCTGCGGCACGACGATCAAGGACTATGGCTACATGCTGCGCCACGATCCGGCCTATGCCGATCGCGCCGCCAGGGTCTCCGAACTCGCGCTCGACATCAGCCAGTTCCTTGACCGGATCGAGCTTCCCGAAGGCCGCGCCGCCGGCATCCGGGTTGCCTACCACTCGGCCTGTTCGCTCCAGCACGGGCAGAAGGTCACTGCCGATCCGCAGCGCCTGCTTGCGAAGGCCGGCTTCACCGTGCTCACGCCGCGCAATGCGCACCTGTGCTGCGGCTCGGCCGGCACCTACAACATCCTCCAGCCCGAGATCGCGAACGAGCTTGGCCTGCGCAAGGCGGTCAGCCTTGACGAGACCACGCCCGATGTGATCGCCGCTGGCAACATCGGCTGCGCGGTGCAGATCAGCCGCTGGGCCGGCGCGCCCGTGGTCCACACCGTGCAACTGCTCGACTGGGCGACCGGCGGTCCGCTGCCGGCCACGCTCGAAACCTCCCCTCCGTTCAAGGAAACCACCCGATGAAGCGTATCTCTCTGCAGCAGGCCAATGCCATCGTCGCCGGCGCCCTCGCCAAGGGCCGCGAGATGGGGCTCAAGCCGCTCACCGTCGTCGTGCTCGATCCGGGCAGCAACCTGATCGCCCTCCAGCGCGAGGACAACAGCTCGACCCTGCGCCCGCAGATCGCCATCGGCAAGGCTGCCGGCGCCCTCGCGCTCGGCATCTCGTCGCGCAAGATCGGCGACATGGCCGCCGAACGCCCGAGCTTCGTCGCTTCGCTGTCGGGCATCGCCCCTGACGGCGTGATCCCCGCCGCCGGCGGCGTGATCGTGGTCGATGGCACGGACATCATCGGCGCCGTCGGCATCACCGGCGACCTGTCCGACAACGACGAGGCCGCCGCCCTCGCCGGCATCGCTGCCGCCGGCCTCACCGCCCAGGCCTGAAGCGCATCGCCCAAACAGGAAGGGCCGCCCCACCGGGCGGCCCTTTTTAGTGCGCGCTTTGCCGATCCGTCAGATCTGCGTTTCGGGGATCGTCACTTCCAGCCCGTCCAGCTCCTCGCTGACGATCAGCTGGCACGACAGGCGGCTGGTCGGCTTGCGCTCCGAGGCGACGATCTCGAGCAGGTCCGTTTCGGCGGCCTGCGGCGCCGGCAGGCGGTCGGCCCACTCCGGGCTGACGTAGACGTGGCAGGTCGCGCAGGCGAGCGCGCCGCCGCAGTCCGCATCGATGCCGCTGATATCGTTGTTGATCGCACCGGCCATGACCGAAATGCCCGCCGGCAGGTCCACGTCCCGGGCCACCCCGTCGGCATTGATGTACTTCACGTGAGGCATTCTCGAATTCCCTTGGTCCCGCAGGCACCCCCGCAAGGGGCCGCGCAGTCTGACGAAAGTGGCGCCTGTTAACCCAGAGCGGAGCTTATCGCCACCCCCAACCGAATGTTCGGGTGCCGGACCTCAAATCCTGGCGAGACCGCGCAGATAGCCCGCATAGGCGCTCTTGCCGTGGCGGGCGATGGCCCGCTCCAGCCCGGCCGCGTCGATGAACCCCTTGCGCCAGGCGATCTCCTCCGGGCAGGCGATCTTCATCCCCTGCCGCCGCTCCAGCGTGGCGACGAACTCCGCCGCCTCGAGCAGGCTGTCCGGCGTCCCGGTGTCCAGCCAGGCATAGCCCCGCCCCATCACCTCGACCGAAAGCTCGCCCCGCTCCAGGTAGGCGCGGTTCACGTCGGTGATCTCCAGCTCGCCCCGCGCCGATGGCGAAAGGTTCGCGGCAATGTCCACCACCTGCGCATCGTAGAAGTACAGTCCCGTCACCGCCCAGTTCGATCGCGGCGCGGCGGGCTTCTCCTCGATGCTCAGCGCCCGCATCCCGGCGTCGAACTCGACCACGCCATAGCGCTCCGGATCGGCCACGTGATAGGCGAACACGCTCGCCCCATGGGTCCGCGCCGCCGCCTTGCCCAGCACCTCGGGCAGGCCGTGTCCGAAGAAGATGTTGTCGCCCAGCACCAGGCAGCTCGGCCCGCCGGCGACAAAGTCCGCCCCGATCGTATAGGCCTGCGCCAGCCCCTTCGGCTCGGGCTGGACCGCATAGGCTATCGCCATGCCCCACTGCGAGCCGTCGCCGAGCAGGTTTTCGAACAGCGGCGCGTCGTGCGGCGTGGTGATGACCAGCACCTCGCGGATCCCGGCCAGCATCAGCGTGGTCAGCGGATAGTAGATCATCGGCTTGTCGTAGACCGGCATCAGCTGCTTCGATGCTGCCATGGTCATCGGAAACAGCCGGCTGCCGCTGCCGCCCGCAAGGATAATGCCCTTCATGTCCGCTGCTCCTGCGCGCCCACCAGGCGCTCGATAACCGCCGCCAGCGACAAACGCCACTCCGGCAGCCGCACCCTGCAGGCCCGCTCCAGCTTGCCGCAGTCCAGCCGCGAGTTCGCCGGCCGCCGCGCCGCCGTGGGATAGTCCGCAGTCGCGATCCGCCGCACCGCCGCTCTTGGCCCGCCGCGCGCCGCGCTCTCGGCAAAGACCGCCTCGGCCAGCCCCGCCCAGCTTGTTTCGCCGCTGCCCGCCATGTGAAACAGGCCTGCCGGCGCCCCGCCCGCGCGCTCCGCCAGCGCCAGCACGCCATCGGCAATGTCCAGCGCCGAGGTCGGATTGCCGAACTGGTCCGCCACCACGCCCACCTCGTCGCGGCTTTCGGCAAGCAGCAGCATGGTCCTGACGAAGTTTGCCCCGAACGGGCTGTAGACCCAGGCCGTCCGCAGCACGGTCGCGCCGGGATGAGCCGCCAGCACGGCCTCCTCGCCCGCCAGCTTGCTCGCACCATAGACGCCCTGCGGCCCGGTCGGATCGTCCTCCCGCCAGCCGCGCGCGCCGCTTCCGTCGAACACGTAGTCGGTCGAAAGGTGGATCAGCGGCAGCCCCAGCGCCGCCGCCGCCCCGGCTAGCCGCCCGGCCCCGCCGGCGTTCACCGCATGGGCAAGGTCCGGTTCGCTCTCGGCCCGGTCCACCGCCGTGTAGGCCGCCGCCGAGACCACCGCATCCGCCGTCGTCCGCGCCAGCAGGGCGCGCATCGCCGCCTCGCCGGTCGTCGCAAGGTCCAGCTCCGGCCGCCCCAGCAGGACCACCTCGTGCCCCGCCGCGGCCCCGCGCTCGGCCAGGCTCAGCGCCACCTGCCCGGTCGTGCCGGTCACCGCCAGCCTCATGCCCTGGCCGGCGCCACCAGCCCCAGCCGCGCCCCGTCATAGCGTTCGCGCAAGGGGCCCCACCACCACTCGTTGTCGAGATACCAGCGCACCGTCTTCGCGATCCCGCTGTCGAAGTCCTCCTGCGCCCGCCAGCCCAGCTCGCTCTCCAGCTTGCCTGCGTCGATCGCATAGCGCGCATCGTGCCCCGGCCGGTCGGCAACGAACGCGATCAGCCCCTCGCGCGGCGCGCCCTCTGGCACCAGTTCGTCCAGCACCGCGCAGATCCGCCGCACCACGTCGATGTTGCGCCGCTCGTTGCGCCCGCCGACGTTATAGGTCTCGCCCGGCCGCCCCCGCTCGGCGATCAGGTCCAGCGCGCGGGCATGGTCCTCCACGTAAAGCCAGTCGCGCACGTTATCGCCTTTGCCATAGACCGGCAGCGCCCGCCCCGACAGCGCGTTGAGGATGGTCAGCGGGATCAGCTTCTCGGGAAAGTGGTAAGGCCCATAGTTGTTCGAACAGTTCGAAACCACCACCGGCAGGCCATAGGTCCGCTGCCATGCCTTGGCGAGGTGATCGCTCCCCGCCTTCGATGCCGAATAGGGCGAGGACGGATCATAGGGCGTCGTCTCGGCAAACAGCCCCTCCCCGCCCAGCGAGCCATAGACCTCGTCGGTCGAGACATGGAGGAACCGGAACGCGTCCTTCGACCCTGCCGCCAGCCCGTCCCAGTACCCGCGCGCCACTTCGAGCAGGGTGAAGGTGCCCACCACGTTGGTCCGCACGAAGTCGGCCGCGCCGGTGATCGAACGGTCGACATGGCTCTCGGCCGCCAGATGCATGATCCGGTCCGGCCGGAACGAGGCGAAGGCCTGCTCCATCGCCGCCCGGTCGCAGATGTCGGCATGGAGGAACCGATAGCCGCTGTGCCCGTCCACATCGCGCAGCGAGGCAAGGTTGCCGGCATAGGTCAGCGCGTCGACGTTGAGCACCTCGAAGCCGCGCTCCAGCACAAGGTGCCGGACCACGGCCGAACCGATGAACCCGGCGCCGCCGGTCACGATCACCCGCATCGGCCGGCCTTCCCATCGTACATCGCCTGAACGTTCCTTCGCGCCGGGAAGCCGCCGCCCAGCCGGCCAGGATCCCTCAGCCAACACCCATCGCCGTTCCGCCCGCCCTTGTCGAGGGACTATGCAAGCGACCGCCTACAGCGTCATGCCGCCGTCGAACGTCAGATACTGCCCGGTCAGGAACGAGGCCTGATCGGAGGCGAGGAAGGCAAACAGGTCGCCGGCCTCCTTCGGCTGGGTCGTGCGCTTGATCCGTGACCAGCGGTACATCTCGTTGGTCAGCACACCCAGCCGCTCGTCCCAGCTGGTCGGGTTGGCCGGATCTTCCACCGGTATCTTCGCCCGAAACTGCTCGAAGCTCTGGTTGAGTACCCAGCCGATCTGCACCGAATTGCAGCGGATATTGTACTGCGCCTCTTCTGCCGCCATCTGCCTCACCAGCTGGTGGACCGCGCCCTTGGAAAAGGCCGACAGCGCATCGTAGACAAGGTGGCGCTGCAGCGCGAGCGTGGTGCAGGTGGTGATCGAACCGCCCCCGCTGCCCCGCATCCGCGCCACGGCGGCGCGAAAGATGCGGTAATAGCCAAGCGCATCGTCGTTCATGTAGCTGGCAACGGTTTCCTCCGGAAAATCGGCCAGCCGGTCGAAGCTGACCAGCGTGCCGCTGCCGCAGGACACCGTGTGGACCCGGCCATGCCGGGCGATCACCGCGTCGAGCGCCGCATTGATCGAGTCCGTATCCGCCGCGTCCATCTGCCGCGCCTCGACCTCGTGGCCCTGTTCGATCAGCTCGCGCTCGAAGGCCCGTGCCTTGTCCGCGCTCGACTTGTAGGTGAACACCAGCGGCACCCCGGCTTCGGCCAGGGACCGCACGATCCCGCTGCCAACGGCGCCCGTACCCCCGGTCACCAGCGCACCGCCTTCGGGAAAGCTCAAGGTAAGCGGCATGGTCTTCTCCCCCTGTCCCTGTCGGGTCTATGCTCCGGATCGATGCTTCATCGGGTCGATGGTCGGCAGTCCCCTAGAGCGCCTGCCAGGCCGGCTCCGCCAGACCGGGCCAGACCTTAGCCCGCGTCGCCAGCCAGTGGACGATTGCGGCGTTGAGATCGATCGGCCGCTCCTGCGAGACCCAGTGCCCGCTCGGGATCGAAACCGCCGTGAGATCGCTGCACAGCCGGCGCATCGGGTCGGCAAAGCCGGAGTGGGCGCATTCGGGCGTGTTCTCGTGCGCGAGGTCGATGAACAGCACCGGCATGTCCAGACGGAACTCGTTCAACGCGGTTTTCGAATAGGCGTCGTTCGCCGCGAAATTCATGTAATAGGCGTCAGGCCCGAAGAACCCGTTGCGCTTCAGCGATGAGGCGAAGGCGTGATACTCAGCCTCGCTCAACACCTCGGTGTCGAGCGGCACGTCCGGCGCCATGTCCGCCCCGCCAAACCAGCCGCCGTCGCGCCGCACGTTGGCGATGAAGGCCGGCTCGCGCGCGCAGTCCGGATCGCCGCGCACGAACAGGCACCTGACCGTCCGCTCGGGATCGGCATCGAAAACCTGCGTCGCCCGCGCGAAGTTGTCACGGTAGAAATAACGGTAGTCCCAGATCCCGGCCGGATAGACCGCCTCCGGATAGACCGAGCGGTCGATCGTCGAAACCAGATGCTCGAGGCTCAGCTCGACCGTGTGATAGGGCACGCCGAGCGATGCCACCGCCCGGCAGATCCCAGGGTGGTGATTGGCGATCGACCAGACGATGGGCGAGCCCATGTCGTGCCCGATCCACACCGCCGCATCCCGCCCCAACGCTCCCAGCAGAAAGCGCATCTCCGCGACGATGTTCTCCGTCCGGTAGTCCTCCACCTCGCGCGAGGTCCACGATCGGCCATAGCCCGGCATGTCGGGTGCCACGACGCGAAAGCCCAGGCCGCCAAGTGCCAGCAACTGGTTCTGCCAGCTGATCGCCAGTTCCGGCCAGCCGTGCACCAGCATTACCAGCGGTCCGTCCTCCGGCCCGGCCGCAAGGTAGAACAACCCGCGCCCGCCCGGCCGCCGCGCGAAATTCTCGGTGATGATGACCGGTTGCACCACCCGTCATTTCCTCTCCTTGCCTGGGCGAAGCATGGCGCAAGCCCGTCGCCTGCGCCAGTCGGCAGATCCGCAGACCGCTCCCGCGCGGGCGCAGCGGAAATGTGGTGCAATGGCCGACCGGTGCCTGTACCCACGGGCGCAAATTATGCGCCCTCCCCGATGCAGGCTCCGCGCAACGATTGGGATGAGATGATACCGCCTGTCGGAAGCCGCACCGCCCGCGAGGAATTCCGGGCCGACTGGCCGCTGCTGCTCGCCGCGATGATGGGCGTGGGGCTAACCTCGGTCCTGCCCTACGCCTCGGGCACCTTCATCGGCCCGATCAGCCGGGAGTTCGGCTGGAGCACCGAGGCGGTCCTGTTCGGCCAATCGTTCATCGGCATCCTCGGCACGCTGATCTCGCCCTTCTTCGGCACCTTCATCCGCCTGTTCGGCGCGCGCCGCATCGTCCTTGCCGGGAACGTCTTCATGACCGTGGGGACCATGGGGCTGGGCCTCATCCCCAATTCCTACGCCGCCTACATCGCCTGCCACTTCACCATCGCCATCGGCCACACGATGGAAGCAGCGGTGATCTGGCAGAAGATCGTGGTCGAACGCTTCGTCACCGCGCGCGGACTTGCCGTCTCGGTGGCGCTGTGCGGCTCCAACATTGCCGGGCTGATCTCGCCGGTCCTCGCCACGCTGGTGATCGAACGGGTCAGCTGGCACGCGGCTTACCTCGTCCTTGCCGCCTACCTGTTCCTTTCCGCCTTCCCGCTCGCCTGGCTGTTCTTCCGCGAAACCCCGCGCCGCCCCGCGCCGGCCACGGCGGAAGCGCCTGTCGCGCCTGCGCGGCCACCCGCCGGAATGCCCCCGCGCGAGGCGATGCGCCGGCGCGAATTCTGGCTGATGTTCGTCTCCTTTGCCTGCGCCGGCCTCGGCATCACCGGCTACATGATCTACTTCGTCCCCATGCTCGAAGCCCAGGGCCACGCCCCGCTGGTCGCCGCCAGCGTGGTCAGCAGCCTCAGCGTCGCCGCGCTGGCCGGGCGGCTCCTCGCCGGCTTCGCGATGGACCGCTTCTTCGCCCCGCGCCTTGCCGCGCTGGCCCTGGGCCTGCCCGTCATCGGCAGCCTCCTGCTGCTCTACGCCCCACCGAGCTACGGCGTGGCCCTGGTCGCCGCGATCCTCGCCGGACTGTCAGCCGGCGCCGAATTCAACATGATCGCCTACCTCGCCACCCGCTACTTCGGCCTGCGCGCCTATGGCACCGTCTCGGGAATCTTCTACGGCGCCTTCATGTTCGGCGGCCTTGGCGGCCAGCTGCTCCCCGCCCGCCTGCTCCACACCGGCGGGTTCGACCGGGTCGTGGAACTGTTCGGCAGCGCCTTCTTCCTCGGCACCCTCCTGATGCTGCTGTGCCGGGCCTACCCGCGAACCGAACGCCGCGAACTGGCCTGAACCGGCGCAGGCCGCACGATCCGGCAAGTTCGCGGAGCATCCCGCAAAAACGCAGCTTGGCGCCGGGTTGCAGGGCCACTAAACATCCATGCATCTGAAAGACGGTGGATAATTCGGCAGACGGCGGACAGGTGCCGCCCTCTGCCGCCGTCTTTGCAGGCGATAGACAAAACACACACAGGGGGATGAGATGACTGCTCAGGCACGTACCGCTCTGCTTACCACCGCGTCGTTCCTCACCGTTCTGCTGGCGACGCCTGCAACAGCCCAGACCGCTCCCACCGTACCGGCCAGCCCGCAATCCTCCCAGGCGCAGAGCGACGGCGATATCGTCGTCACCGCGCGGCGCGTCGTGGAAAGCCTGCAGAAGGTCCCTCTCGCCGTCACCGCGGTCAGCTCGGCCGCGCTGCAGCGCCAGGGCATCCGCGAGATCCGCGATCTCAGCTCGACCGTGCCCAACCTGCAGATCAAGCAGTCGAACTCGGGCGGCGGCTCGGTCGTCCTGACCATCCGCGGCCAGTCGCAGGCCGCCTCGATCGTCCAGTACGTCGATCCCGCGGTGGGCGTCTACGTGGACGGGCTCAACGTCCCCCGCAACGTCGGCCTCAAGACCGGCCTGATCGACATCAAGCGGGTCGAGGTGCTGCGCGGCCCGCAGGGCACGCTCTACGGCCGCAACACGACCGGCGGCGCCGTCTCCGTCGTCACCGAGGATCCGAAGCCCACGCTCGGCGCCATGGTCACCGGCAGCATCGGCAACTACAAGAGCTGGTCGGTCGGCGGCACGCTCAACATCCCGATCTCCGACGGCGTCGGCCTGCGCATGACCGCCCAGAAAACCGGCCGTGGCGCGCTGGGCCGCCAGGTCCTCACCAGCCAGTCGCTCGCCAGCGAGGACACCACCTACTTCCGCGCCAAGCTCAAGTTCGATCGCGGGCCGTTCAAGATCACGCTGGCCGGCGACTACTTCGACTACAACGGCGATGGCCAGATCGGCAAGATGTCGGGGCTGGTGCCGGCGGATGCCAGTTCGCCCAATGCCGCCAAGTACAGCGGCCGCGTCTGCTTGCCGACGGCAACCGGGCTGACCGGTGCGGATCCGAACCGTCTCGGCGGGACCTGCACGCCAACCGGCGGCGCGGCAGGATCGGGTACGTTCTACGGCGTCACCGGCGGCGCCGCAGCCAATCTGGCGCGCCAGTACCTGGGCCAGCCGAACACCGCGGCGGGCGTCGATGCCGGCTCGGCCTATCTCCAGCAGTTCGTGCAGCGGGGCAACAACCCGGTCACCGGCCGGTTCTGGGACACCTACCAGACCTCGGGCGGCACCTACTTCGGCGATCCCAACTATGCCGACAACACCTCGACGGCCCGCGGCGGCAGCGCCTCGCTCAACCTCGAATACCAGGCCAGCGATCAGCTGACCATCAAGTCGATCACCGGCTGGCGCACCTGGAAGCGCTACGATTCCTACGATCTCGATGGCACGCCGATCCCGATCTACGGCACCCGCAACGGTACGCCCTATGCCAATTTCTACAGCCAGGAACTGCAGACGCTCGGCAATTTCGGCCGGCTGGACTTCGTTGCCGGCCTCTACGCCGGCTATGAAGACGGATTGGACTATTCGCCCACTGCCCAGATCCAGGCCCCGGGCGCGCTGAACTACAGCCTGAACGATGCGACCGTCATCAACATCACCAAGGCGGTCTTCGCACAGGCAAACTACAAGATCACCGATCAGCTGACCCTGACCCTGGGCGGCCGCTACACGCAGGAAATCCGCAAGGCGAACATCCGCAACCGGCAGATCACCTCGACGGGAGGCGTGAACTGCGGCCTGCCGTACAGCCTGCTCGACAACCCGGGCGGCGGCGGAGCGCCGCAGGGCAACGCCACCAACCCGCTGGGGGCAACCGTTGCCGTGCAATGCCTGTCGAGCCAGCGGACCGCAGCCAGCGAGCCGTCCTGGCTGGCCTCGATCAACTATCAGGCAACGCCCGACGTGCTGGTCTACGTCAAGGCCTCGCGCGGGTTCCGGGCGGGCGCCGTCCAGGCCCGGACCAACTCTACCGTGGTAGCCGCCTTCTCTCCGGTGCTGCCGGAATTCGTGACCGAGTTCGAAGGGGGCCTGAAGTCGGACCTGTTCGATCGCCGGCTCCGCCTCAACCTGGCGGCCTTCTATGACAAGTACACCAATGCTCAGCGCACCGTCACGCTGGCGCGGACCGATGGCGTCGTCGGCACCTATTCGCTGCTGACCAACGCCGGCTCCGCGCGGCTGTGGGGCATCGAGGGCGAAGCCTCGCTGAAGGTTACGCCGGAACTGACCCTGGGCGGCAACTTCGGCTACCTCAATCCCAAGTACCTGCAGTTCAGCGACATCGTCCTCGGCGATCGCACGGGCGAACCGTGGCCGGCGCCCAAGTGGACCTACACGGTCGATGCCCGCTACGATACGCGCATCGGCGAATCCGCGTCCCTCTCGGCCTATCTGCAATGGGTGTGGACGGGCGAACGCAACCTTCAGCCGCAAGCCCTGATCCGGTCCCAGAACGTGCAGCCCGGCTACGGCCTGCTGAACGGATCGCTGACGCTCCGGCTCAACGATGTCGGGCTGGAGGCGTCGCTCTATGGCCGCAACCTGCTGAACAAGGGCTACGACGTGGCCGGCACCTCGCTCGAAAGCGTCGGGTTCAACGTCCTGTGGGCCGGCGAGCCGCGCATCTTCGGCCTGCAGCTGACCCAGCGCTTCGGCGGCGAACGCTAACCGCGAAAAGCGCAAAAGCAGGGGCGAGCCGGGCGTTGAAACTGTCCGGCTCGCCCTTCTTCTTGCTCACTGCAAGCGCGGCCCCGCCCACCCGCTGCGGAAATCCCGCTCACCGGGCTGACCCGGGGGCTGACCCGGCGCAGGCTCTACTCGCCGATGCGATAGCTCGGATCGCCTGGCCCCCGCCCGCCGCGCGGCCACAGCGCGCCCGCAATCTCGGCCGAAGCGCCAGCCGCATCGGCCACCTCGCGCATTCCGTCGGTGATGAACCGGCGATGCGAAATGCGCCACTCGCCCGCACGGCATTCGAACAGGTCCAGATACCGCCCGACCTGGAGGATGTCCGTGCCCCCGCCCGCCGGGCGCAGGTAATTGAGCAGGTAGGTCTCCACCTCGGCCTCACGGGAAGAGCGGAACGCGATGTTGCACTGGCCGATCATGTGAAAGCTCTGGTCGAACCCCTCCATCGCGCCGATCAGCCACGGCACCAGGTCTTTGGCCAGCCCCTGCCACGCCACATGATCGTCGAAGGCATCGGACCAGTAGGCCGAAGCGAGCAGTTCGGCGTCGGCCCGGTCCACTCCGCGGCAATAACGCCCCATGCAGGCGCGAATGTCGCGCTCGGCCAGCAACAGCTCAAGGCCGCTCAACGTGTCCATTCCAGAATCTCCCCGGTCAGCGCACGCCACGGCGCGATGCTCTTAGGCAGTAAACCCGGGTCTTGCCCCGCCCTCCAGGCTACGGCAAGGCCGTCAGGGAACACAATCGTCGCGGAAAAACCACAATAATGACGAGAGGATAAAGGTGACCTCCACCCTGGGCGCACGGACCGCGCGCGAAGAATTCCGGGCAGACTGGCCGCTCCTTGGCGCAGCGATGATGGGCGCCGGGCTTTCCGCCGTCCTGGCCTATGCCGTCGGCGTGCTGATCACGCCGATCAGCCGGGATTTCGGCTGGAGCCCCCAGGTGATCGTCACCGGCTTCTCCGTGTCGAGCGGCCTGTCCGGGCTCGGCGCGATCTTCACCGGCAAGCTCATCGCCCGGTTCGGCGCCCGCCACCTGACGCTGGCCGGAACCGGCATCCTGGCGCTCGCCACCGTTGCCCTGGGCCTCATCCCGCGCTCCGTCCCGCTCTATTTCGGCTGCTACGTCCTCGTCGCCCTCGGACACGTGCTGCTGTCGCCGATCGTCTGGCAGAAGATCGTCATCGAACGCTTCGCCACCGCGCGCGGCCTTGCCGTGTCGATCGTCCTGTGCGGCCCCAACATCGCCGGCGCCGCGGCCCCGCTGCTGGCGACCGAGGCGGTGTACCTGTCGGGCTGGCGGATGGCCTATTTCGCCCTTGCCGGCTACATTGTCGCGACCCTGCCCCTTACGGTCCTGTACTTCCGCGAGACCCGCACCCATTCGTTCGCGCCCCGCGCCGCCGTGGCAAACGGCACGGCCGTCCATTCCCCGCCCGCCCAGTCCCGGGCCGCCCAGTCCCCGCCCGCCCAGTCCCCGCCCGCCCACTCCCGGCCGGACCCGGCCCTGCGCGAACTGTCGCTGCGCGAACTGGCCCGCATCCGCGAATTCTGGCTGATGTGCTGCTCGTTCATGTTCGCCGGCGTGGGCATGGCGGGCTACACCATCCACCTCGCCCCCATTCTCCTGGAAAAGCGCTTCTCCACGCTGGAGGCGGCCTCCATGGTCAGCGCGCTCAGCGTCTCCGCCATCGTCGGCCGCCTGCTCGCCGGCTTCGCGATGGATCGCCTGTTCGCTCCGCGCATCGCCGCCGCCGCCCTGGCCCTGCCGCTGGCGAGCTGCGTCATCCTGTCCCTGCCGGCACCCGCCAGTGTCGCGATCCTGTTCGCCGCCATCCTTCTCGGGCTGGCCTCGGGCGCCGAATACAACATGATCGCGTTTCTCACCGCGCGCTATTTCGGCCTCAATAACTACGGCACGGTTGGCGGGATCCTGTTCTGCCTGTTCACCATCGGCTGCCTCACCGGGCAGCAGCTCCCCGGTTTCATCGGCGGCGGCTATGCCGAGACGGTCCTCTGGTTTGGCGCCAGCTTCCTCGTCGCTGCCACGACCATGCTGTTCTGCCGGCCCTACCCGGACGGATGAGCCGGCCCGCGAACGCGCCCCGCGCGCCTACAGCCGCGCCAGTTCCTCGCTGATCCGCCACAGGCGCGCGGCCCCCTCATCGCTGAGCGCGGCGGGCGTTGTCCTGCCGGGCTTGCGGTTATGGTAATAGCCCCCGGTCGCGCCCCTGACGGCAGGGTCCGTCGCCAGCCACAGCACCGTGTCGGCGCCCTCTCCCACGGTTCTCACGAACGGCCGCGCCAGCCCATAGACCACCCGCGTGACCAGGTTGGACCGCCGGGCGAAATCGCTCCCCACCATTCCGGGGTGCATGGCGTTGACCGTGATGCCCTGCGGCGCGAGCCGGCGCGCCAGTTCCCGGGTCCACAACACATTGGCCAGCTTGCTCTGGAAATAGGCGCGGTTGTCGTTGTAGCCGCGCTCCATCTGCAGGTCGTCCCATACCATGTCCTTGATCATGGTATGACCGACCGAACTGACGTTGACGATCCGCGCGTCCGCGTGGGTCCGGATCAGCGGCAGCAGGCGCTCGGTCAGGACGAACGGGCCAAGGTGATTGCCCGCGAATGTCGCCTCAAGCCCTTCGGGCGTGACCAGCCGCCTGGGGTTGGTGCCGCCGGCATTGTTGACCAGGAGATCGATCGCATCGACCTTGGCGGCCACCTCATCGGCTGCCCGCCGCGCTTCGGCCAGCGACGAGAGATCGGCGACGACAAGGTCGACGTCGGCACCCGGGATGTCGGCCCGGATCCGCTCGACCGCAGCCTTGCTCCGCGCCGGGTTGCGGCCCAGCAGGATCACCCGCCAGGACTGGCGGGCAAGCTCGCGGGCCACGTATTCGCCAATGCCGCTGCTGGCCCCCGTCACCACCGCCGTGCGCTTCGATTCCATCTTTGCCCTCCGTAAATTGTCGCGCGCACTGCGCGCCGGACCGGGCCGCAGCCCGCTGGGGTCGTCCCGCCAACGCCGCGTGCGGACCGGCGGGAGAAGCGATCGCCCCTACCCGCAAAACGCCTCACGCACCTCCTGCAGCCCCGGCTGGCTCCGGTCCTTGGCCGAAAGCGTCTCCGGGTCGGCCGCCGATGGCCAGTCGATCGCGATGTCGGGGTCATTCCAGGCCACGCCCATGTCGTGCTCGGCCGAATAGGGGGCGGTAACCTTGTAGCTGACCACCGTGTCGGGCAGCAGGGTGCAGAAGCCGTGGGCGAAGCCCGGCGGCACCCACAGCTGGTTGCCGCGCCCCGCGCTCAGCTCCACGCCGGTCCACTGCCCGAAGGTTGCCGAGCCGGGCCGCAGGTCCACCGCCACGTCGAACAGCGCTCCGGCCGTGCAGCGCACCAGCTTGCCCTGGACGAAGGGCGGGGTCTGGAAGTGGAGGCCGCGCAGCGTGCCGGGGCGGCGGCTCAGCGATTCGTTGTCCTGCACGAAGGAGAAATCGCCCGCTTCCTCGCGGAAACGGTCCAGCCGGAAGGTCTCGCAGAAGTGGCCCCGCTCGTCGCCGATCCGGCGCGGGACGATCTCGACCGGTCCCTCAAGCGCGAAGCGGTGGAACTGCATGGCGGCCGGCCTTTCCGCCGGGACAGGCCGGCCAATATCTAAGTATCTGTTTTACAAATAAAACGCGCGGGAACAACTGCCCCCGCGCGCATGTGTTTCATCAACTTACTTGGCCTGGGGCGCCGCCGCCGCCGCATTGTCGGGCAGGCCGCCCAGCCGGGTCACCAGCTTGGTGTAGGCGTCAAGATAGGCCAGCACGATGACCTGGCCGATCGCCGTGTCCTGGTAGCCGCCGCCGCCGGCCGCGGCAAAGGTGCCGCCGCCGAACAGGCCGCCACCGCCCGCGCCGAAGCTGAGGTCGGACTTGCGGGCATAGCCCTGGACCAGCGCCTCTTCCTCGGTCGTGCGGGCGTTGACCACCGAAAGGGTCACGCTGGCCTCGCTCTTCTTGATGTTGATGCCCCCGGCGATGGCGCCGAAGCCGCGGCCGAACATGCCGCCGAACCCGCCGAGCATCCCGCCGATGTTGGTCCCGCCGGAGTTCTTGTTGCCCTGCACGATGTCCGGCTCGATGTAGTAGTCCACCGCCTTGACCTGACCCTTGCCGAGGTTGGAGCCGCCCTGCAGCTCACCTTCGTCGGCCATGGCCCGCTCCATCGCACGGCTCTGCATCGCGCGGCCGCGGTTGACGAGCCCGAAGCACCCGGACTGCTGAACGAAGACCTTGATGATCGCCTCGGGGCTGCCAAGGTTGAACTCGCGCCACCACTGGTTGTCAGGCTCGACAATGGCAATAGTGCCCAGCTTCTTCGAGCACTGCGGGATCTGCTGGATTCCCTTCTGCTCCTGCTGGTGGCTGGACGATCCCTTGTTGTCGGCCATGGCGGCGCTGCCGCATGTCATCAGTCCCGCAGCCGCCAGGCCGTAGACCAGCTTCCTCATCTCTCGAACACTCCCTCAGTTGCCCCGCGCCCGCAGCTCCGCGGACGCCCGCCGATCGGCGTCGCGCGGCAAGTTAGTCGCTAATGGCGGCCAAGCAAACCTCAAATCCCCAGGTTCGACGCCTGCAGTATCGGCGGGCCATTGCTTCACGCCGCCATGTTGTCGATCAGGCGCGCCTTGCCGATCCGCGCCGCCACCAGCAGGCGCGCAGGGCCGGTGCCGCGCTCGCGCAGCGGCTCGAGACTGTCGGCATCGCACAGCGCGGCATAGTCGACCGAGGCGAAGCCGGCCGCCAGCAGCGCCTGCTCCAGCCCGGCAAGGCTCGCCGACACCGCCGCGCCGCCCGCGATCCGGTCAATGGCCGCACGCATGGCAGCCGGCAGCGCAGCGGCGGCCGCGCGCTCCGCGGCGGTGAGGTAGGCGTTGCGCGAAGACATGGCGAGCCCGTCCGCCTCGCGCACAGTCGGCACGCCAATGATCGCATCGGGCGCAGGGGCGGAGAGATCCAGGTCGCGGGCCATGCGGCGGATCACCGCCAATTGCTGCCAGTCCTTCTCGCCGAACAGGGCGAGATCTGGCCTTACCTGGTTGAACAGCTTGCAAACCACCGTCGCCACCCCGTCGAAATGGCCGGGCCGCGCCGCGCCGCACAGCCCTTCGCTGACGCCCGCCACCGAGACATTCGTCGCATAGCCATCGGGATACATCGCCTCCGGCGTCGGCGCCCACAACAGTGAGACCCCCTCGCCCTCCAGCAGCGCGCTGTCCTGCGCCAGTTGGCGCGGATAGGCGGCAAGGTCCTCGTTCGCGCCGAACTGGCGGGGATTGACGAAGATCGAGACCGCCACGTGCGCCGCCCGCGCCTTTGCCTCGCGCACCAGGGTCAGGTGCCCTTCGTGGAGCGCGCCCATCGTCGGCACGAGCGCGACCGGGCCGTCGCGGCGCAGCGCTTCGACGGCACGGCGCAGTGGATCAATGGCATTGACGGTTTGCATGGGCCGATCCCCTTGCGATAGAACCGGTCCATCGCTTCGCTTGCAGCCCTAGCGCCGCCGGCCTTCGCGTCAAACCCGTTGCAACAAGGTGTCGCCCTCCCCGTGTCCAGCCTGCCCGCCCCGCATCGCATCGTCTTCGCCAATGAAAAGGGCGGTACCGGCAAGTCCACCACGGCCGTGCACATCGCCATGGCCCTCGCCTACCAGGGCGCGCGCGTCGCCGGGATTGACCTGGACCCGCGCCAGCGCACCTTCCACCGCTACCTCGAAAACCGCGCGGAAACGATGAAGCGGCGCGAGATCGAGCTGCCCCACGCACGTTTCGCCGTGTTCAACGGCTCGACCCTCGAAGAACTTGACGCACTGACCGCCGAGATGAGCGAGGGGGCGGACTACCTGATCTTCGACACCCCCGGCCGCGACGACGAATTCGCCCGCCACGTGGCCACCCGGGCCGATACCCTGGTGACTCCGCTCAACGACAGCTTCGTGGACTTCGACCTGATCGGCCAGGTGGACGCGGAAACCTTCAAGGTCCGCCGCCTGTCGTTCTACGCCGAACTGATCTGGGAAGCGCGCAAGAAGCGGGCCATGGCCACGATCCGCGACAACCAGCGGGAGATGGACTGGGTGGTCGTGCGCAACCGCACCCAGCACGTCGAGGCGCGCAACATGCGCCGGCTCGACAACGCTCTCACCGAGCTGTCCAAGCGGGTCGGCTTCCGGATCGCCCAGGGCCTGTCGGAGCGCGTGATCTACCGCGAACTGTTCCCCTCCGGCCTGACCCTGCTGGACAAGGGGCACCTCGGCGAACTCGGCACCAGCCACCTCGTCGCCCGGCAGGAGCTGCGCCAGCTCGTTGCCGGCCTGAACCTGCCGCCCGCCGTGCAGCGTGAACCCGGCCTGCCCCTGGCCGTGGACGCCTGAGCGCAGCGGAGATGGTTCGGCTCCTGATCTATCTCGGCTTGGCCTGCCTTGCCTGCCGGTGGATAACGGGGCGGTGGCCGTGGGACCTGGCGCGGCGGGAACTTTCGGGCGGGCCCCGCCGTTCGGGGGCGGAAGCGCGCGCCAGAAACCTGCTTGGCGTTCAACGGGATGCGTCCCGGACGGACATCTTGGAGGCTCACAAGCGCCTGGTCGCCATGGTTCACCCGGATCGCGGGGGAACGAACGAGCAGGTGCACGAGGCGAACGCCGCGCGCGACCTGCTGCTTGCCGGATTGCCGGAACAGCGCCACACGTCCTGAGCCCGCGCTCGGGCACCTGTCCACCGATTACCGGAGTACCCCGTGTCCCATCAGTTCCACTCCACTGTCCTGCGCGAATACGACATTCGCGGCATCATCGGCGAAACGCTGGGCCCGGATGACGCGCGTGCCATCGGCCGTGGCTTCGCCACGCTGCTGCGCCGGGCCGGGGGAACGAAGGTTGCGGTTGGGTACGACGGGCGCGTCAGTTCGCCGATCCTGGAACACGCCCTCGTCGAAGGGCTGACCTGCAGCGGAGTCGACGTGGTCCGCGTCGGCATGGGGCCGACCCCGATGCTCTACTATGCCGAAGCCTCAATGGAAGATGTGCAGGGCGGCATTCAGATAACTGGCAGCCACAATCCCGCCAATTACAATGGCTTCAAAATGGTATTCATGGGCCGCCCGTTTTTCGGGGCGGACATCCAGCAGCTCGGCGCCATGGCCGCCGCGGGAGACTGGCTCGACGGAAAGGGCGAGGCCGAGAGTCGCGAGATCCTCAACGCCTATGTCGACCGGCTGATCGAAGGGCTCGCCGGCATTCCGGCCGACCAGCTCTCTGCCCTGCGCATCGGCTGGGACACCGGCAACGGCGCGGCCGGGCCGGCTGTTGAACTGCTCACGCAAAAGCTTCCCGGCGAACATCATCTTCTCTTCACCCAAGTCGACGGCACGTTCCCGAACCACCATCCGGATCCGACCGAGGAGAAGAACCTCGCAGACCTGAAGGAGCTGGTCGCGGCGAAGAACCTCCAGTTTGGATTGGCTTTTGACGGCGATGGGGACCGGATCGGTGCGATCGATGGCGAGGGACGGGTGATCTGGGGTGACCAGTTGCTCATGATCTATGCCGAGGACCTGCTTCGCCAGCAGCCGGGATCCACGATTATCGCGGACGTGAAGGCTTCGAAGGCTCTATTCGACCAGGTCTCGCGGCTTGGTGGACAGCCGCTTATGTGGAAAACCGGACACAGCCTGATCAAATCCAAAATGAAGGAAGTTCATTCACCTCTGGCCGGCGAGATGAGCGGGCACGTGTTCTTCGCCCACCAGTATTACGGGTTCGACGACGCCCTTTATGCGGCGATTCGGCTGATCGCCGCCTCGGCCCGCCTGGGCAAGTCGGTGACCGAGCTGCGGGGTGCCATGCCGGCCATGATCAACACGCCCGAGCTGCGGTTCCAGGTGGACGAGAGCCGCAAGTTCGCAGTCATCGACGAGGTCAAGCAACGCCTCGCCACGTCGGGCGCCAAGGTCAACGACACCGACGGGGTGCGGGTCGATACGCCGGACGGCTGGTGGCTGCTGCGAGCATCGAACACGCAGGACGTCCTCGTCGCCCGGGCCGAAAGCGAAAGCGACGCGGGGCTCGACCGGCTGATGGCCCAGATCGACGAACAGCTGGCCGCTTCCGGGCTCGAGCGCGGACCCCAAGCGGGGCACTGATACCGGGTCAGACGAACAGCGGGAGCAGCGCCGCGGCGGCACTGGCGATCAGCGCCGCTGCTGCCGGCCAGCCGCGCCGCGCTCCGCCGGACAGGACGATGCCCGCCTTCAGCAGGGTGTTGAGCAGGATGGGCGGGAGCAGCACCAGTCCGGCAATGCGGGCCGACAGGGCGCCGGGTGGCAGATTGCCCATCGTGATAATCGCCGAATCGACATCGACCGAACCGGTTATGGCAAGCACGACGGCAAGCCCATGGTCACCGAACCGCGCCAGCACCCAGCGCGCGGCAAGGGTCAGCGCCATCACCAGCGCCATCATCAGCAGCGCGGGCGCAATGTCGAACGGGTTGCGCAGCGGCACCGAGCCGGGAGCGGCGGCGGCCACCTCCCCGCTCCCATGCCGCCACAGCAGCAGCGCGGCGACCAGGCTCAGCCCCATCCCCGGCACCGCTCCCATGGCCAGCGTTGGCAAGGCGAACGGAGCAAGCAGGGCGGTCAGCGCCATGACCCGCACGAACATCACCGCCGATGCCAGCGCCACGGCGGCGTTCAGCAGGTTGGTGTCCGGATCGCCCGCACGCAGCCGGCCGGCCATGGCAGCCGTCACCGCCGTGGACGAGACGAGCGAGCCGGCGGCGGCGGTCGCCAGCGTGCCCCGCGAGGCACCGAGCCACTTGGAGGCGAGATAACCGAGGAACGAGAATCCCGAGACCAGCACCACGACCATCCACAGCGTGCGCGGGCGCCATGCGTCGAGCGGGCCGAACGGGGTATTGGGAAGCAGCGGCAGGACCACCAGGCTGATCAGCGCAAAACGGCCGATGGCCATCACCTCGCGCTCGTCGAGGCTGCGCACCAGCCGGTGCAGCGGAGTGCGCAAGGCAAGGATCGTCACCAGCGCCCCGGCGGCGGCGGCGGCCGGGGCACGGGCGCCGGTTCCGGCCATGAACCCGCAGGCGAGCGTCAACAGCCCCGCCTCGCTTGCTGTCCCGCTCGTCGCCCCGCTGCGCCAGTAGCCGGCAACGATCAGCAGGGCGGTGGCAGCAACGAGCACGCCCGACAGCACCGCCCAGTGCGCCGAAGCCGCGCCGGCAATGCCCCCGGCAAGGCCGAACAGGCCGAAGGTGCGCACCCCGGCGAACCGGGTGCCCCTTGCCTCCTTGCGTTGCACCCACCCGCGCTGGACCCCGACCAGCAGGCCCAGTCCAAGCGCCAAGGCCAGGTCGAGCAGGTCCGCGAGGCCGAGGACAACCACCGTGTCGCCGTGCATTCCCTCCCCTTTCAAGGAAAAAGAGTGGCAGGCGGGCGAGCGGCGGGCAAGCGAAAGCCCGGCCTCTACTGCAGAGACCGGGCCTCAAGCTTGGCCGATCAGCTATCCTTGCGGGTGCTCGGCACTGTGGTCGAACCGCTCGCACCGGTGGCCGAAGCCCCGCTGCTGCCGGTGGATTCTCCGGTTATTCCGCTCGTTCCGCCGGAGTTGCCGGCATAGGGGCCGGTTCCGGTGCCGGTCCCGGCATCCATCGCGGCATCGCCGGTACTGGTCTTTGTGGTATATGACCGTTGCCAGCCTTCGCTGCCGCTCTGGCCGGCGCGATCACGTTCCTCAACGCGCAGGTTGTTCTGCACGTGCTTGACGCCCGATACGCGATCGATCACGTCCTCGGCCCGGCGCTTGGCCTCGCGACTGGCGACAGTCCCGCTCAGCGTCACCTCGCCCTTGTCGACGGCCACCGATATGCGGCGGGCATCGACCCGCGGATCGTCGGTGAGCCGGTCATTTACGTCTTCGCGGATCCGCTCGTCGGAGCGGGTGTAGTCGCTCGGTCCATGGCCGCGATAGTCCTGCTCGCGCCTGCGGCTCGCCTCCTCGTCTCCGAACCACGAGGCGATCTCGTCACCCGCGCGTTCGAAGAAGCCGCGTTCCGACCGGCCGCTGCGGGCACGCTCCGCATAGTCGCCGTCGTCCCGATCGCGCCCATAGTCCGGGCCATAGCCACGGCCGTAACCCGGATTGCTGTAAGCACCGCCGCCGCCAAAGCCCTGCCGCCGGAAGCGTTCGTCATAGTTCTGGCCGTCGCGCATGCCGTAATCGGAAGCGAAGCTCTGGCTGCCCGCGTTGCGCCAGTTGTCACGGCTGCGCCAATCGGTGCCACCACGGTCAGATCCACCCCAGTCGCTGCCGCCCCAATCGCGGGTCCCCGCGTAATCGTGCGAGCCAGAGCTGCGGCCGGCATCGCCCTGTTCGCTCCAGCCATATCCGGAAGCGCCGCCCATCTCGCCCGAGCCGCGCCGGGCACGGTCGCGGTCACGGTAGTCCTCGTAGTCGTAACTACCGCCCTGCTGCGCCGAGCTGCTGCCGCCCCACGGACGGCTGGCATAGTTGCCGGAACGTCCACCCATGTCGCGCTGGTGCTGCTGGCGGTCGCGCCAGTTCTCGTCCCATCCGGATTGCTGGCCGGACCGGTAGTCCTGCCCCTGCTCGCGGCGCTGTTCGTCCCAGCGGTTGCGGTCGGTCATTGTCTCTCTCCTTCGTTGGCTCAGAGCTGTCCTGCAAGATAAACGCCCGCCGCCCGCGATGTTGCCGGAGCTTTTCGGGCCGCGCCGCAAGCAGGCGGCGCTTCGGCGTAAGGCACCGCCGTTGCGCCCGGGCGTGCGCGTGCCAATATCGACCCCGATGAGCTTCGCCGCGCCGCCACCTGAAATTGCCGACTGGTTCGCGCGGCGGGGCTGGCGCATCCGCGCCCACCAGCTCGCCATGCTCGAAGCCGCGCGAGAGGAAACCCACGCCCTGCTCGTGGCCGATACCGGGGCCGGCAAGACGCTCGCGGGCTTTCTCCCGACACTCTGCGATTTCACCCCCGGCGCGCTGGCCGGCAGCCCGCCGCCCGAAGGCCTGCACACGCTCTACGTTTCGCCGCTCAAGGCTCTGGCCCACGATGTGCAGCGCAACCTGCTGGCCCCGATCGAGGAGCTGGGCCTGCCGATCACGGTCGAGACCCGCAGCGGCGATACCCCGTCCGAGCACAAGGCCCGCCAGCGCGCGCGGCCGCCGCACGTCCTGCTTACCACCCCCGAATCGCTCTCGCTCCTCCTGAGCTATCCGGACAGCGAGCACCTGTTCGCTTCGTTGCGCCGGATCGTTATCGACGAGGTCCACGCCTTCGCCACGGGCAAGCGCGGAGACCTGCTTGCCTTGGCTATGGCACGCATGCAGGCGCTTGCCCCGGGGGCGCAGCGGGTCGGGCTGTCGGCCACGGTCAGCGATCCCGATGCCTTCAGGGCCTGGCTCGCGCCGGGCGGCGATGGCTCCCGCGTCCGCCTCGTTCCGGGCGAGCCCGGCGCGCCGCCGCAGGTATCGATCCTGCTCCCGCAGGACAGCCGCGTTCCATGGGGCGGCCACGCCGCAGCCTGGGCCGTGCCGCAGATCTACGAGGCAATCCGCCAGCACCGCACCACCCTGGTCTTTACCAACACGCGCTTCCTTGCGGAATACATCTTCCAGCTGCTGTGGGACGTGAACGAGGACAAGCTGCCGATCGGCATCCATCACGGCTCGCTCTCCAGTGAGGCGCGGCGCAAAGTCGAGGCGGCGATGGCCCGCGGCGGCCTGCGCGCGCTGGTCTGCACTGCCAGCCTTGATCTCGGGGTCGACTGGGGGGACATAGACCTCGTCGTCCAGATGGGCGCGCCCAAGGGCTCCTCACGCCTGCTCCAGCGGATCGGACGGGCAAACCACCGGCTCGACAGCCCGAGCAAGGCCCTGCTGGTCCCCGGCAACCGCTTCGAGTTTCTCGAAGCGATGGCCGCGCTGGAAGCGGTCGAGGAGGGCCAGCGCGACGGGGAGGAGTTCCGTCCCGGCGGGCTCGACGTTCTCGCCCAGCACGTCATGGCCTGTGCCTGCGCCGCTCCCTTCCACGAGGATGCGCTCTACGCCGAGCTGCTCTCGGCCGCGCCCTATGCCTCGCTGACGCCCGAGGCCTGGGCCCGTGTCCTCGAATTCGTCGCCACCGGCGGTTATGCCCTGCGCGCCTATGACCGCTACCGTCGGATCGTGCGGGCGGCCGATGGCATGTGGCGCCTCGCCCACCCCGAATTCGCCCAGCGCCACCGGATGAACGCGGGGATCATCGTCGATGCCGAAATGCTGGACGTCCGCTTCCGCAACGGGCGGTCGCTGGGGCGGGTGGAGGAGCAGTTCGGCGCCTCGCTGTCGCCGGGCGACACCTTCCGCTTTGCCGGGCTGGACCTTGAGGTCGAGGCCATGCGCGACGGCGAGATCACCGTCCGCGGCGCGAAACGCGCCGGCCAGATCCCCAGCTACATGGGCGCGCGCCTGCCGATCTCGGCTCACCTCGCCGATCGCGTGCGGCGCCTCCTGGTGGACCGCGCCGGATGGGGCCGCTTCCCCGACGACGTGCGCGAATGGCTCGAGGTGCAGGACTGGCGCTCGCGCCTTCCCGGGCCGGACGACCTGCTGGTGGAAAGCTTTGCCTACGAGAAGCGGGAATACTCGGTGTTCTACACCTTCGAGGGGTGGAACGCGAACCAGTCGCTCGGCATGCTGATCACCCGGCGGATGGAGGAGGCTGGCCTCACCCCGCTGGGGTTCATCGCCAACGACTATGCGCTTGCCGTCTGGGGGCTGAAGCCGGTCACCGATCCCGCTGCCCTGCTCTCGCCGGATATCCTCGCCCACGAATTCGTCGCCTGGGTCGAAAACTCCTATCTGTTGCGCCGCGCCTTCCGCGAAGTGGCGGTGATCGGCGGACTGGTGGAGCGGCAGGTGCCCACGAAGGGCGGGCGCAAGTCAGGCCGGCAGGTCACCTTCTCGACCGACCTCGTCTATGATGTGCTGCGCCGCTACGAGCCCGACCACGTGTTGCTCGAAGCCGCCTGGGCCGACGCCCGCACCCGCCTGACCGACCTCGGGCGGGTCGCCGACCTGCTGGACCGCGCCGGAGAGCAGCTGGTCCACGTCCGGCTGGACCGGGTCAGCCCGCTGGCCGTGCCGGTGCTGGTCATGATCGGCCGCGAAAGCCTGCCCGAAGGAACGGCCGACGACGCCCTGCTGCTGGAAGCGGAAACGCTCGCAGGACAGGCCATGCGGGCGGACGCGGGAGGCACGGTGTCCGACGAAGCCGAAGGCTGATCCGGCCGGACGTCCAGGCCAATCTGCGCCCAACGAAAAAGGGGCGGATCGCTCCGCCCCTGTTCCGTCTCGATCGGACCGCGCAGCCTATTCGGCCTTGCCCGCGTTGGGTGCCTTGCCGAACTCCGAGTAGGCCTCGTTGCCGACGAAGCCAAAGCGGGTCACGCCAGAGCCCTTGATGATGTTGAGCGCGGCGGACGACAGCTGGTAGCTGGCGCCGGCTTCCGGCTGGAACTGCAGTTCCGGTTCGGGCTTCATCTGCACCGACTGCTGAAGCAGAGCGACGAGCTGGCTGTTGGTGACCTGGTTGCCGTTCCACAGCACCTTGTTGTCATAGGTGAGCACGACCTTGTTCTTGATCGGCTTCACTTCGACGTTCGGCGGCGGCGGAGTGGGCGAAGGAAGATCGATGTTCACCGCATGCGTCGCCACCGGGATGGTGATGATGAACATGATGAGGAGCACGAGCATGACGTCGATGAGCGGCGTCGTGTTCATGTCCATCATCGGCGAGCCATCATCCTTGCCGCCTGACATTGCCATGGGAAATTACTCCTGAATTGACCGAGTGCGATGCGGCCTCAGCCGTTCGGGTCGACCGGGTTCGAGATGAAGCCGACCGTCGGGTAGCCCGAGATCTGCACGTTGTAGATCGCACCGGCGATACACCGCCACGGGGCGTTCACGTCACCGCGGATGTGGACCTGGGGAACCTTGTCCGGGTTGGCCCGCAGGGCTTCCGGACCACCTTCACGCTTAACGATCGTGTCGAGCCGCTTGAACGCCATGTCGCGCAGTTCCACCGAATCGACCGGCGTGATGTTGTTGAAGTAGATCCGGCACTCGCCATTGCGGGACGCGCCTTCGTAACCGGGGTCGCCGGCACTGCGCCCTGCATCGTCGGTCGTCGTCACGGTCAACAGCAGATTCTCGACCTTGTCCTTCGATTCCTGCGAAACCATGATCGGAAGGTGCAGCTTCTCGATCGTCTGGATCGCGACAGGGACCGCGATGAGGAAGATGATCAGCAGCACCAGCATCACGTCCACCAGCGGGGTCGTGTTGATGTCGGACATCGGGGTTTCTTCCCCGCCGGCGCCCATCGAAATTGCCATGGTTACATCCTATCCTGTCTTGGAGAGCCGTGGGGGCGGACCCGCATGCCGCAGTCCGCCCTCCGGCGTGGCGGGAAGCCCGGACCGGGCTCCCGCCGTGCGCACCAGGCTTACGGCTTGGCCGGAGCGGCCGCCGGCTTGGCCGGAGCAGCCTTCGCAGCCGGAGCGGCAACGATGGCGGGCTTGACGGCGCCCTTCGAGTTGATGTTGGCAAGCACGTCGGTCGCGAAGCCCTGGAGGTGCTCGGCGATGCGCTTGTTGCGCGACTGCAGGTAGTTGTACGCAAGCACGGCCGGAACGGCGACGAGCAGGCCGAGCGCGGTCATGATGAGCGCTTCACCCACCGGGCCGGCAACCTTGTCGATCGAGGCCGAACCGGCCAGACCGATGGCGATCAGCGCGCGGTAGATGCCGACCACGGTACCGAACAGACCGATGAACGGCGCCGTCGCGCCGACGGTGGCGAGAAACGGCAGGCCGCCGGCGAGACGGGCGTTGATCGAGGCTTCCGAGCGGGTCAGCGAGCCGACCAGCCAGTCGTGCGCGTCGGTGGCGTCGGTCATCTTGCCGTGCTGCTCTTCAGCGGCAAGGCCGTCTTCGGCGATCTGGCGCCAGGCGCTGTTCTTCTCGAGCTTGGCAGTGCCTTCGCGCAGGGTGCTGGCGCGCCAGAAGGTGGAACGCAGCTCACGGCCCTGACGCAGGATCTTGCCCTGTTCGAACCACTTGGTGAACAGGATGAAGAACGAACCGAACGACATGATGCCAAGGATGGTCACAGTGGCATAGGCGATGAAACCGCCCTGCTGCAGCGCTTCGGCGAAGCCGAACTTGTTCTGGGGAGCGGCACCGGCCGCAAGAATTTCAATAAGCATGCGATAGTCCTCTCAAGAATTCAGCGATGAAAGATCCGGGTCAAGGATAGCCGGACCGAATGCGGGGTTAGTTGAGCCTGTAGACGATGGCCGTGGAGGCGGAGCCTTCCGTCGGCTGGCCGGAATCGTTGAGCGCCGGATCATAGCGCGCATAGCGCTGCATGCCGTCGCACGCCGCCCGGTCGAGGCTGGCCGTGCCGCTCGAACTGGTGACGGTGCACCCGGTCACGCGGCCATCGGTTCCGATGGACACGCGCACGCCGACGCGGCCTTCCTTTTCCATGCGCGCAGCGTCGCTCGGATAGTTTTCCTGGATCCGGGCAGCCCACGAGCTCTGGTTCTTCGGACGCGCGCCGCGAGCCTGCGAGGGCGGCGGCGGCGCGGCCGGCGGCGGCGCCAGGACGATGGGCGGCGGCGCCGGGACCGGAGCCGGCGCCACGTCGAGCACCGGCGCGGCCGGGGCCACGTTCATCTTCGGCGGCGGCGCCACGATCGGCGGCGGCGGCGCGTTCTTCGGAGGCGGCGGCGGCGGAGCCTTCGGCTTCTCCGGCTCCTTGATGTCCACCGTCGTCACCTTCTTGATGAGCTGGCGAGCGCCCTCATAGGCAAGACCGGTGACGAGGGCATACCCGAGCGCAATGTGGATCAGTGCAACGATGATCAGTGCGGTAAGCTTGTTACCGCTCATCGATTGGTCAGCGTAGGCCATTCAGACGCATCACTCCATAATACGTGCCTCGGAAACACCCAAGGCAGCCCGACCACACAGCTTTCGCCGCACGGCCAGCAAAACCTTAATTTTCACCCTGCCGGAAAATCCGGAATGCCCGCGGGATTCAACCGTACCCCGGGACAAGTCTTGCAGCCGCCCTGATCGGACGTGCTTGTTTTGCGCGAGCATTAGCGCCGGTTCCCGCGCTGCGCAACGCCTGAATCCGCCTCAACGACGGGTTAACCGTCAATTCACAACCATTAACATCTAAGGGCAGGCCCCATCGGGCAATACGTGCAATGCAGAATATCCCGCCCGGCGAATCGGAGGCCATGTGACGGATCGAGCTTTGAGACCTGCTGTTGCCGCGGCATCGCTGTTGCTCGCCGCCTGCGGTGCCGCCTTTGCCGTGCCGGCCTTTGGCGCGCCCCCGCCGCCCGTTCCGCTGCTTCCCTATGCCGACCTTGCCGATCTCGCCGATCATGCCCCCACGGTGGTGCGCGCCCGGATCCGCAGCACCGCCACGGTGGAGCCGGCCCGCGCCACGGGCGTGCGCGCGGGGCAGGCCCGGCTTTATATCGAGGCGCAGACCACGGCGCTCCTGTCCGGCCCGCCGCTCACGGGCGATTCGCTGCGCTACCTTGCCGATGTGCCGCTCGATGCCAGAGGCAAGCCGCCGAAGCTCGCCAAGCGCGAGGTCCTGCTCTTCGCCCACACCGTGCCGGCCCGGCCGGGCGAGCTCCAGCTCGTCGCGCCCGACGCGCAGGTGCTGTGGAGCCCCGCCAACGAGGAACGGCTGCGCTCCATTCTCACCGAACTGCTCGCCCCCGGCGCACCGGGCCGGGTCACCCGGGTGTCGGAGGCGATCTATGTCCCGGGAGACCTTGCCGGCGAGGGCGAGACGCAGATATTCCTCGACACGGCCGACCATGAGCCAGCCTCGATCACCGTAACCCACCGCGCCGGGTCGGAGCCGCACTGGAACGTGTCCTTTTCCGAGGTCGTCAACGCCGAGGGAACACCCCCCTCCCGCGACACCCTCGCCTGGTACCGTCTCGCCTGCTTTCTCCCGAGCCGGCTTGATCCCGCTGTCAACGTCTCGTCCTCCGCGCAGGACAAGACACAGGCCGCTGCGGACTACGGCTATGTCCTTGGCCAGCTGGGTGAGTGTCCGCGCACGCGGGGGTAACCGCCTTGTGAAATCCCTTCAGGCCGCCTAGGTGCGCGGCCGAAAGGGAAGAACATGGCTGAACCGCTTCGTATCGCACTGGCAGGACTGGGGACCGTCGGAGCAGGCGTCATTCGCCTGATGGAAACGAACGCCGCCCTCATCGCGCGCCGGGCGGGACGGCCACTCCAGATCGTCGCGATCAGCGCGCGGGATCGCTCGAAGAAGCGCGGCGTCGATCTTTCGCCCTATGCCTGGGAAGACGACATGGTCATCCTCGGCGAACGGCCCGACGTGGACGTCGTGGTTGAACTGGTCGGCGGCTCCGATGGCCCGGCGCTCGCCTGCGCGCGCACCACGATGGAGGCGGGCAAGGCGCTGGTCACCGCCAACAAGGCAATGATCGCCCACCACGGGCTGGAGCTTGCCGCCAAGGCCGAGGCCGCCCGCGTGGCGCTGAAGTTCGAGGCGGCGGTCGCCGGCGGCATCCCGGTCATCAAGGGGCTGCGCGAAGGCGCGGCGGCCAACGCCATCGAACGGGTCTATGGCATCCTCAACGGCACCTGCAACTTCATCCTCTCCTCGATGGAAGACAGCGGGCGGGACTTTGCCGACGTGCTGGCCGAAGCCCAGGCACGCGGCTATGCCGAGGCGGACCCGACCTTCGACGTCGAGGGGATCGACGCGGCGCACAAGCTTTCGATCCTTGCCTCCATCGCCTTCGGGTCCGAGGTCGATTTCGCCGCGGTCGACACCGCCGGCATCGCCCGCCTTCGCGCGGCCGACATCGCCCAGGCCGATTCGCTCGGCTACGTGATCCGCCTGATCGGCATGGCCGAGCCCGATTCGAGCGGCGGCGAGGCGCGCCTGTTCCAGCGCGTCCAGCCGCACCTCGTGCCGTTCGATCATCCGCTCGCCCATGTCGACGGGGCGACCAACGCGGTCGTCGCCGAAGGCAATTTCTCCGGTCGCCTGCTGTTCCAGGGCGCGGGCGCCGGCGACGGGCCGACCGCGAGCGCCGTCGTTGCCGACCTCATCGATATCGCTCGGGGGGAAATCGGCGCGCCCTTCTCCGTCCCCGTGGCCGAGCTCGACAAGCTGCCGCCGGCCGAATCGGGCCATCGCAGGGGCCGCTCATACGTGCGCTTCGTCGTGGCGGACCGTCCCGGTGTCCTCGCCGAGATCACCGCGGCCATGCGCGATGCCGGGGTCTCGATCGAAAGCCTGATCCAGCAGGGCCGGGCCGATGCCAACGGCGAGGTCATGGTCGCCATGGTCACCCACGAAGGACCGGAAAGCGCCGTGAGCGAGGCGCTGCGCCTGCTCGAAGGCTCGCCCAGCCTGACCGACGCGCCGCTGGTGATGCACATCCTCGGGGAATAGTGCCGGTGCCGGCGAGGTCAGGTGCGAAGCGCCTGACCGGTCAACGCACTAACGCTCCCCCCGCTCTCCCCGCGCAATGAGATCCGCGTCGGAACCCACCGGCGCCTTGGGAATCTTCGCCAGATCCAGCGTCAGCACCTTGGGAGTCGGCTTGCCGAAGTGCAGGCAACCCCGGCTGCAATCGGGCAGGGCGCTGACATTGGGCGCGCGCGGCACGCCGGTGTTCATCGCCTGGCGCGAGGTAGGGTCGGAATCGGTGGTCGATGGCACCCGCCACTGCTCGCCCCGGTCCGCCCCGCAGACGACGATCTCGCCCCTGGCGTTGGTCGTGCCGCAATCGGCAGGGCGCTGGCGCGGCGTGGTGAGGCGCGTGGTCGAGGAGAACAGCCCCTCTGCGATCTGCTGGTCCGTGCGCGGGGCCTCCTCCTCCGTCGGCGCATCCCCGGTCGGCGGCGCGGCGCGCCCGGGCGATGCCGCCCCCAGCGCCAGCACAACGCACACCGCCAGCACCCGCCCGAATCGATCCACCTGCAACTCCCGTCTCCCCCGTGGAACCGGTGTATATCGCGCCCGCCGGGCCTGACCATACTCGACAGGAGGAACCCTCGTGTCTAAGCGGTCGCTCGCACAGCAAGGTAACCAGGGATTCCCATGAGCTCGACGCCCGCCAGCAAGGTTCTCGATCGCGTTCTCGTCCTCGAAATGGTCCGCGTGACCGAAGCCGCCGCCATCGGCGCCGCGGCGCTGATCGGACGGGGCGATGAAAAGGCCGCCGATGCGGCCGCCGTCGAGGCGATGCGCACGGCCTTCAACGAACTCTACATGGACGGCACCGTCGTGATCGGCGAGGGTGAGCGCGACGAGGCGCCGATGCTCTACATCGGCGAAAAGGTCGGCGCCGCCATCGGCACTGGCCCGAAGATCGACATCGCGCTCGACCCGCTGGAAGGCACTACCATCTGCGCCAAGGCCGGCCCCAACGCGCTCGCCGTCCTTGCCGTCGCCGAAGAGGGCGGCCTGCTCAACGCGCCCGACGTCTACATGGACAAGCTCGCCGTCGGCCCCGGCTACCCCGAAGGCATCATCGACCTCGCCAGGAGCCCGTCGGAAAACGTCAAGGCCGTCGCTGCGGCCAAGGGCGTCTCCCCGGCCGAGATCATCGTCTGCGTGCTCGATCGTCCGCGCCATGCCGAACTCATCGCCGAACTGCGCGCTCTGGGCTGCGGCGTTGCCCTCATCGGGGACGGCGATGTCGCCGGCGTGATCGCGGTCACCAACGACGAAACCAACATCGACATGTACATGGGCCAGGGCGGCGCGCCGGAAGGCGTGCTGGCCGCGGCGGCCCTGCGCTGCGTCGGCGGCCAGTTCAACGGCCGCCTCGTCTTCCGCAACGAGGACGAACGCGCCCGCGCCCGCAAGTGGGGCATCACCGACCTCAACAAGATCTACACCCGTGACGAACTCGCCAAGGGTGACTGCATCTTCGCCGCCACCGGCGTGACCGACGGCTCGCTGCTCGATGGCGTGAAGCGCCACAAGAACGGCACCATGACGACCGAGAGCGTCGTGATGCGCGCTTCTTCGGGCACGGTGCGCTGGGTCAAGGGCGAACACCGCCGTCCGCGCTGATCACGGCACACGTTTCAGGAGGGAAATCGCAGATGAAGCTCATGGCCGGCAACAGCAACCTGCCCCTCGCACGGGCGATTGCGGGCTATCTCGAACTGCCGCTGACCGACGCGAGCGTGCGCCGCTTCGCGGACGAGGAAGTCTTCGTCGAGATCCACGAGAACGTGCGTGGCGAGGACGTGTTCGTCGTCCAGTCCACCAGCTTTCCCTGCAATGACAACCTGATGGAACTGCTGATCTGCATCGATGCGCTGCGCCGCGCCTCGGCCAAGCGGATCACCGCCGTGGTCCCCTACTTCGGCTATGCCCGGCAGGACCGCAAGCCCGGCCCGCGCACCCCAATCTCGGCCAAGCTGGTAGCGAACCTCATCACCACCGCCGGGGCTGACCGGGTCCTCGCCGTCGATCTCCACGCCGGGCAGATCCAGGGCTTCTTCGACATCCCGACCGACAACCTGTTCGCCGCGCCCGTCATGGCCGCCGACATCCAGGCCCGCTACGGCGACCAGTCGCTGATGGTCGTTTCGCCCGACGTCGGCGGCGTGGTCCGCGCCCGCGCGCTCGCCAAGCGGCTCGACAACGCCCCCCTCGCCATCGTCGACAAGCGGCGGGACAAGCCCGGCCAGTCCGAGGTGATGAACATCATCGGTGACGTGAAGGGCCGCGCCTGCATCCTGATCGACGATATCATCGATTCGGGCGGCACCCTGTGCAACGCGGCCCAGGCCCTGATGGACGCCGGCGCCGCCAGCGTCGCCGCCTACATCACCCACGGCGTCCTCTCAGGCGCGGCCGTGGCCCGGGTCAACGGCTCGGCGCTTAAGGAACTGGTCATCACCGACACGATCCTCGGCACCGAAGCCGCGCAAGGCTCCGACCGCATTCGCATCCTCACCATCGCCCCCCTGATCGGCGAAGCCATCCGCCGCATCGCCGACGAAAGCTCGGTCTCGAGCCTGTTCGACTGAGGGGCGGTCGCCGCTCCGTGCGTGTCGAGCGAAGTCAAGACACGCCAAGCCGCAGGCTCAGCCCTTCCACACCCGCCGCTCCTCGGCGGCGCGGAGGACTTCGTAGCTGACCTGGAGCTTGTGGAACTGCGCCGCGGCTTCCTCGTCGCCCGGCTTCACGTCGGGGTGGACCTCCTTGGCGCGGGTCCGCCAGGCCTTTTTCACCGCGTCGAAGTCCGCGTCCGGGTCCAGCCCCAGCGTTTCCAGCGCGCGCAGTTCGTCGCGGCTGCGGGTGCCGTCGCCCGAGGTGGCCCAGCCATAGTGGGCCGATTCGCGGAACCCCTCGGCATCGGCCCGTTCGCGCTGCTCGCGCTCGGCCGCTTCTTCGGCGGTCAGGCCTTCGAAGTAGTTCCAGCCGGAGTTGTATTCGGCGGCGTGGCGCTGGCAGAACCACCAGCGATCGGGGTTGTTGGGAGACTTGGGCGCCGGGCAATCGCCTTTCTCGCCGCAGCCCGCCCGGTCGCACATGCGCACGGGCGCGGCCTCGCTGGCGCTGCCATAGCCGCGCCAGCGCGGGAATCCCCAGTCATTGGATCGGCGGGCCTTGCTCATCGTCAGCAGATAGTTCGCAAGACCCGTCCGTTGCAAGCGAGGCGCGGCGAAATCCGCGCCGGATCAGTCGATCGTAACCGTAACGGCACGGCGGTTCTTGGCCCAGCTCGCCTCGTCCGAGCCAAGCGCCACCGGGCGTTCCTTGCCGTAGGAGATGGTCGAGAGCCGGCTCGCATCCACGCCAAGGCTGACGAGGTAGTTCTTCGCCGCATTGGCGCGCCGCTCGCCCAGCGCCAGGTTGTAGTCGCGGGTGCCGCGCTCGTCGCAGTGGCCCTCGATCGTGGCGCGCTTCGACGGGTACTTCGCCAGCCACTGCGCCTGCTGCGCCAGCGCGGCCTGGTCCTCGGCATCGACGTTGTACTTGTCGGTGTCGAAATAGATCGTGTCGCGGCCCATCATCTGCGCGGCGAAATCGGCCTGGCTGCCGGGCGCGGGGCCCTGCATCGGGGCCGGGCCCTCGCTCGTCGTGGTCGGGGCCGGCGGCGGCGGCAGCTCGGCCGGGGCCTTCTTCGCGCAGCCCGACAGGGCCAGGCTGGCGGCCACCAGCAGGGTGCCCGCCTTCAGCGACATCTTCATCGTGGTCGGGTTCATCGCGTCCTCCTTCGGTTGCGAGGTCATCGGGGTAGAAATGGTTACGGCCGCACAGGTCCCCACGAGGGGTCCGATGCGTCAACCGGAGTGGGAAGCCGGCGTTCGTTCCGCCCGGTCAGGTCGACCTGCCAGATCGAGGTCTTGCCCGATCCCTGCGCAGTCCGGAAGAACTGGATGATTCGTCCGTTGGGCGACCAGGTCGGCGCCTCGTCCTGCCACGAATCGGTCAGGTAGCGCAGGTTCTGCCCGGTGGGAGACATGACCGCGATGCGCAGGTTGCCAACGATGTGGGTGAAGGCGATCTGGTCGCCGCGCGGGGACCACTCGGGCGTGGCCGCACGGCCGCCGAAGAACGAGATACGGCGCTGGTCCGAACCATCGGCGTTCATCACATAGATCTGCTGGCTGCCGGACCGGTCACTCTCGAACACGATCTTGCTGCCGTCGGGCGAAAAGGACCCGCCGATGTTGATCCCCGGTGCGTTCGTCAGCCGCTGCGGCGTACCGCCACCGCTCGACGGAATGCGGTAGATGTCGGTGCTGCCGGCCACCGCCATCGAATAGAGGATCCACTTCCCGTCGGGTGACCAGCGTGGGGCGAAGGTGGGGTTCCGGCTCTGGGTGATCAGCCGCTGAGTGCCCTTCTCCACATCGTAGACATAGATGCGGGGCGCCCCGTTGAAGTACGAGAGGTACAGGATCGACTGGTAGTCCGGCGAATAGCGCGGGGTCAGCGCCAGAGCCTGCCCGCTCGTGATGTAGCGGTGGTTCGCTCCGTCTGAATCCATGATCGCTAACCGCTTCATGCGGTGATCCTTGGGCCCGGTCTCGGCGATGTAGGCGATCTTCGAATCGAAGAACGGGCTTTCGCCGGACAGCCGCGAATAGACGAGGTCGGCGCACTTGTGCGCGGCGCGCCGCCATTCGGCCGGGCTCACCTCCCAGCCGCCCTTGACCAGCTGCTGCCTGAGGGCAACGTCATAGAGATAGCAGCCCACCGTCAGGTTGCCGCCCGGGGCCGCGCGGACATAGCCATGGACCAGCATCTCCGCGCCCCGGCCCGACCAGATGCCGAAGTCCGGCGCCACGACCTGGCCGATGGTCGGCTGCGGCAGGCTGTCCGGCCCGGTCGGCTTGAACAGGCCGTTGTTCCTGAGGTCCGCCGTGATGACCTGGGCCAGGGCCTTGCCCAATGCGGCGGTGGACCCGGCGCTGGCCTGGGTCGGCACGTCGGCGTCGGTCGGGAAGGTCGGGATGGCGATGCCAAGGTCCTGCCACGGGGTTTCGTCGGAGACAGAGCCGGTCAGGCCCTGATCGGCAGCCGGTGACGGCGGCACGGACGCGGTTTGCGCGGCCAGCGGAGCCGCGACGACAAGCGCAAGAGCGGGAACGAGTGAAAACTTCATTGCGACAACTTCCTGTCGAAGCGGAACGAGGCCACGTGTTTCCACGCGGAGTAAAGGTCGGTCGGCAAATCGAATGGCGCGGCCAGGCGCACCGCGCGAATCGCCTGCTCGACATGGCGCTGGGCCTGCGGGCGGTTGGCGTCCGTCACTCCCGATTGTGACACAAGCCGGGGCGAACCGGCAAGCGAGCCGTCGGGGTTGAGATCGAAGGTGAGCACCGTAACCAGTTGATCCGCATCGACTCCCTGCGGCGCAACCCAGTGCGGCTTGAGCTGCCGCGCGATCGCGCCCGAGAGGGCGGAGCGCACCGCCGGGCCAATGTCCTGCGCAGGCTGGCCCTTGGAGCGGGCATTGGGCGTCTGCCCCCCGGCCAGCCCCTTGAGGAAATCGCTCCCGATCCGGCTGCCTCCGCCCCCGGCAGGCTTCGCCGGCTGCTGCCTGGCCGGCTGCTGCACGGCCTTGGCCGGGGCCGGCCGGGGCTGCGGCTGCGGAGCGGCGCGCTGCACCGGCTGCGGTCGCAGGGCCGGGGCCGGGCGCGGGACGGGCTGCGGTGCCGGCGCCACGCGGGGCGCGGGCCGGGGTTGCGGCTGAGCCTGCACCTGCGGCTCGGGATTCGGCGCAGGCGCAGGCACCGGGTTCTCCGCCAGCACCGGCGCGACAGCTGGCGCCGCCTGGGCCGAGGGATCGGGCGAGGTGGACCTCGCGGCAATCTGGTCGGAGATCGTCACCGTCATCCGCTCGGGCGGAGGGATCGGCGCGGGCGCCGGCGGCTTCAGCGCCAGCCAGGTGACCAGCCCGGCATGGGCGGCCAGGGCAAGCAGCAGTCCGGCCCGTTCCTCGGGCCGCAGGCCGTGGCCGTCCCGAAGCGCAACGGCACTCACGCCGCCCGCTCCGCAGTGAGTCTGCGGACCGAGCCATCAGGACAGGAAAGGGGTAAACGAACCATCATGTCCGGGCTATGGCGCCTCGACTGAACTGTTGGTGACCAGCGAGATCGTGTTGAAGCCGGCACGATTCAACTCGCCCATCACCTGCATCACTTCGCCATAGGGCAGCGCGCGGTCGGCCCGCAGCGTCACCAGCGGCGGCTTTCCGCCGCCCGGCGGGACCAGCCCGGCCAGCCGGTCGGCCAGCTCCCCGGGCGCGACTTCGGCCGCGTCGAGGAAGGTCTTGCCGTCTGCCGTCATCGATATCGTCACCTGCTTCGGCTCGCTCGGCAGGGCATTGGCGCGGCTGTCGGGCAGTTCGATCGGCACCCCGGCGGTCAGCAGCGGCGCGGTGACCATGAAGATGATCAGCAGCACCAGCATGACATCGACCAGCGGGGTGACGTTGATCTCCGCCATGGCCCCGCGCTTGCCCCTGCGCCCGCGGCGTCCGCCGCCGCGTCCTCCGGTCAGGCCCATGGCCATGCTATTCGGCCTCCAGTTCGCGGCTCAGCGTGGTGTGGAAACGGTCGGCAAAGCGCTGCAGCCGGGCTTCATACTGGTTCACCGCATTGGAGAAGCGGTTGTAGGCGATTACCGCCGGGATCGCCGCAAACAGGCCGATGGCCGTCGCGAACAGGGCCTCGGAAATGCCGGGGGCGACCACCGCAAGCGAAGAGTTCTGCTGCTGGCCGATCTGGAAGAACGAATTCATGATGCCCCAGACCGTGCCGAACAGGCCGATGAAGGGCGCGGCCGAACCGACCGTGGCAAGGAAGTTGAGCCGGTCGCCCAGCCGGTCGCTCTCCTGCTCGACCACCGAACCCATCGCGGCCGCAAGCCGCTGGCGCGTGCCCTCCCGGTCAAGCGCGCGCAGCGAAAGGCTGCGGCGCCATTCGCCAAGGCCGGCGTGCACCACCCTGGCCGAAGGAGAGCCGTCCGGACCGGATGCTTCGTGAAAGGCTTCCATATCCTTGGCCTGCCACAGGCCATCCTCATAGGCGCGCGACTTGCGCCGCACCGCGCTGATCCGCAGGCTGAACGAGACGATGATCGTCCAGACCCAGACGCTGGCCAGCAGCAGGCCGACCATGACCAGCTGGACGACGATGTCGGCATCGAGGAACAGCTTGACCGGATTGAGGTGAGCCGGGGCGGCGCCGGCAGCAAGGAGATTGAGCAGGTTCATCATTCTTCCGTTTCGAGCAGGCGGGCAAATCCCGCGCGCCATTCCGGGGGTTGACGCTTGGGACGGCCGTCGGGTCCGACGAAACCGACCTTCACGCGCATTTCGGCAAGCAGCGTTTCGTCCCTGAACGCGCGCTGAAGCAGCCGGCACGAGGCCGCGCCAAGCTCTTCGGCGGTCGTCTCGATCAGCACCGCATCGTCCAGCCGCGCCGGCGCGCGGTAGCGGATGGCAAGGTCCAGCACCGCATAGGTCCCCTCTCCGCGTTCCTGCGCGGCGCGCTGGTCGATCCCGATCAGGCGCACAAGGTCGCTGCGGGCACGCTCGAACCACCTTAGGTAGTTGGCGTGATAGACCACGCCCGACAGGTCCGTGTCCTCGTAATAGGCCCGCAGCGCAAAGCGGTGCACCGCGCCGTCGATCATGCCGGAGGGTGGGACAGGCAGGGTCATGCCCCGGTCTTAGCCGGGGCGGGACTCGCAGGGCAACCCGGAGCAGCCTTTACTGCGGGAGCATCGCGTAGAACTGGCGCCCGCCGAACAGGTGGACGTGAAGGTGCGGCACCTCCTGGTGCCCGTGCTGGCCGACGTTCGCCAACATCCGGTAGCCCGGCTCGACCAGCCCGAGCTCGCGCGCCACATTGCCCACCGCACGGACAAAGCCGACGATCTCCGCTTCGCTGCCCTGCGCCGAAAAATCGTCCCAGCTTACGAAAGACCCCTTGGGAATCACCAGGATGTGGACCGGCGCCTGCGGGTTGATGTCGTGGAAGGCGAAGGCAAACTCGTCCTCGTAGACCTTCTTGCACGGCAGCTCCCCCCGCAGGATCCGCGCGAAGACGTTGTTGCTGTCGTAGGGAGCCTTGGCATCGATCGGCATCAGTCGCTCTTCCTTGCAGCCTTCTCGGTCAGCCCGGATGTGCCCTCGCGCCGGTCAAGCTCGGCCAGGACCTCGGCCAGCGGCACGTCCTTCGCGCCGAGCAGGACCATCAGGTGAAACAGCAGGTCCGCCGCCTCGCTGACCAGCTCGCCCCGCTCGCCGACCAGCGCGGCGATCACCGTCTCGGTCGCTTCCTCGCCGACCTTCTCGGCGATCTTGGGCAGGCCCTTCGCGTTCAGTCTGGCGACGTAGGACGAAGCCGGATCGGCCCCGCGCCGCGAGGCGATTGCAGTTTCCAGCCGGGCCAGTGTGTCGCTCATGCAGTCCGCTTGCAGCGCCGTTGCAATCCGGTCAACCCCGGGCGGGGATTCCGGCCGCCCTGAGCGCCGCGTGGGCCTCGGAAATGCTATGTTTTCCAAAGTGAAAGATCGATGCGGCGAGCACCGCGCTGGCATGGCCCTCGGTCACTCCGGCAACGAGGTGCTCCAAGGTCCCCACCCCGCCGCTCGCGATCACCGGCACGGTCACCGCATCGGCGATCGTGCGGGTCAGTTCAAGGTCGTAGCCGGCTTGGGTCCCGTCCCCGTCCATCGAGGTGACGAGCAGTTCGCCCGCGCCATAATCGGCAAGCTTTACAGCATGTTGCACTGCGTCGATGCCCGTCGCCTTGCGGCCGCCATGGGTGAAGATCTCCCACCGCCCCGGCCCGGTGCGCCGTGCGTCGACCGAGGCGACGATGCACTGGCTGCCCATCTTCTCGGCAATGTCGGAGACGACCTCCGGCCTTGAAACCGCAGCGGAATTCACCGCCACCTTGTCTGCGCCTGCCAGCAGCAGCGCCCGCGCATCCTCCACCGTCCGCACCCCGCCGCCGACGGTCAGCGGCATGAAGCAGACCTCGGCGGTGCGCCGGACCACGTCGAGCAGGGTCCCCCGCCCCTCGTGGCTGGCTGAAATATCGAGGAAACACAGCTCGTCCGCGCCCGCCGCATCGTAGGCGCGAGCCTGCTCCACCGGGTCGCCGGCGTCGATCAGGTCAACGAAGTTCACCCCCTTGACCACGCGCCCATCACGCACGTCGAGGCAGGGAATGACGCGGACGCGGACGGTCATCTTACACCCGCTCCGCCATGGCGATGGCTGCCTTCAGGTCCAGCCGGCCCTCGTAGAGCGCCCGCCCGGTGATCACGCCCTCGATCCCTTCGTGCGCGTGGAGCGTGAGAATATGTATATCGTCCAGACCCTTGACCCCGCCACTGGCGATAACCGGGATGTCCACCCGGCGCGCAAGGTCCACCGTCGCGTCGATGTTCACGCCCTTCAGCAGCCCGTCGCGGCCGATGTCGGTGAACAGCAGACTGGCCACGCCCGCGTCCTCGAACCGGCGGGCAAGATCGACCACCTCGACGTCGGACACGTCGGCCCAGCCCTCGGTTGCGACCATGCCGTCCTTGGCATCGACGGCGACGACGATTCCGCCCGGGAACTCCTGCGCCATGTCCTTGACGAACCTCGGATCCTTCAGCGCGGCCGAGCCCATAACGACGCGGCTGACGCCCAGATCGAACCAGCCCTCCACCGCCTCGCGCGTGCGGATGCCGCCGCCAAGCTGCACGTGGCCCTCGAACGCGCCCAGGATGGCCTCTACGGCCTCGCGGTTCTCGGCACGGCCGGCAAAGGACCCATCGAGATCAACCACATGGAGATACTGCGACCCGGCCTCGGCAAACAGGCGCGCCTGCGCGGCCGGGTTGTCGCCATAGACCGTGGCACGGGCCATATCGCCCTCGGACAGACGGACGACCTGCCCGCCCTTCAGGTCAATCGCGGGGAAAACGATCATCTCACGGCTTCCAGTCGAGAAAACGGGTGAGCAGCGCCAGCCCGTAGGCCTGGCTCTTTTCCGGGTGGAACTGGACGCCGACGATGTTGTCCTGCGCCACGGCCGCCACAACGCCGCCGCCATGATCGGTCATCGCCGCCACGGAAGCGCCCTCGTCAGGCACGAAGTGATAGGAGTGCAGGAAGTAGGCCTCGCCCGGCTCGATCAGCCCGTCCGCCGCATGGGGCGGCAGGGCCACGTCGTTCCAGCCCATGTGCGGCACCTTGATCGACGGGTCGGCCCGCTCGATCAGCCGCACTTCGCCGCCGATCCAGCCGAGCCCCTCGGTGATCCCGTGCTCCACGCCCCGTGTGGCAAGAAGCTGCATGCCGACGCAAATGCCGAGGAACGGCGCGGCGCCCACGTGGACGCGCTCTTCCATGGCCGCGACCAGGCCGGGAATCGCCCGCAGCCCTTGCGCGCAGGCGCGGAAACTGCCGACGCCGGGTAGTATGATCCGGTCCGCCGCGCGGACCACGTCGGGATCGGCGGTGATCCGCACGCCTTCGGCCCCGGCCGCCGCCAGCGCATTCGCGACCGAGTGGAGGTTGCCGGCGCCGTAATCGATCAGGGCAAGCGTTTCCGCCATGTCAGCCGAGCGAACCCTCGCCCAGCAGGCCCTTGGTGCTCGGCACGGCCCCGCCCTTGCGCGGATCGAGCTCCACGGCCTGGCGCATGGCGCGGGCAAAGCCCTTGAAGATGCCCTCGATGATATGGTGGTTATTCGTGCCATAGAGCAGTTCTACGTGCAGCGTGATCCCCACCGCCTGGGCGATCGACTGGAACCAGTGCTCGAACAGCTCGGTATCCATCTCGCCCAGCCGCTCCTGCGTGAAGGCAGCGTGCCACACCAGCCAGGGGCGGCCGGAAATGTCGAGCGCGACGCGGGCCAGCGCCTCGTCCATCGGCGAATAGGCCATGCCGTAGCGGCCGATACCGCCCTTGTCGCCCAGCGCCTGGGCAATGCACTGACCGATGGCGATGGCCGAATCCTCGGTCGTGTGGTGCTGGTCCACGTGCAGGTCACCGGCGATGCGGCAGCGGATGTCGATCAGCGAGTGCCGGCTGAACTGTTCGATCATGTGATCGAGAAAGCCGATGCCGGTGGACACGTCGAAAGCCCCGGTGCCATCCAGGTTCACCTCGACGTCAATGTCGGTCTCGTGAGTCTTGCGGGCGATCCGGGCGGTGCGCATGGGCCGGTCCTTGATTTGGCTTGCCGTGAGTCCCTGGGTTCCGGGCCGCCTATAGACCTGATGACAATCGGTGCAACCCGCGCTTTGAAAGCTTGACCCGGACGGTGGCCGTCGCCACTTGAAAGGTGATGAACGATACGCCTGACAGCCTGATCCCCTATGACGAGATCGTGCAAGAGGCCCTTCGCGCCGTCGTCGGACGGGTGTTGCGGCAGGTGGAGGATGCCGGCCAGGCGCTCCCCGGGAACCACCACTTCTACATAACCTTCCGCACCGGCGCCCCGGGCGTCGATATACCCACGCACCTGCGTGAGCGGTTTCCCGACGAGATGACCATCGTCCTCCAGAACAAGTTCTGGGATCTGGTGGTGGAGGACGACCGGTTCAGCGTGGGCCTTTCGTTCAACCAGATGCCGGCCAAGCTGGTCATTCCGTTCGCCGCGATCACCGCCTTCGTCGATCCCGCAGTCGATTTCGGCCTGCAGTTCCAGGCGGCGGTCAGCGATCTTGCGCCGGAGCCAGAGGAGGAGCCGGAACAGGGCGAGGAACCCCGCGTTTCGCCTGACGATGGCTCCAACGTCGTCACGGTCGACTTCGGCCGGAAGAAATAGCCCGCAGGCGCGGGCCGGAAGGGCAAGGCTCGATGGGAATTCTGCGCAAATCGTTGAACAAGCTTGGCCGCACCGGAAAGTCCGCGACCCAGGCGGCCGAGGATGTGCGGCCCAGCCCCAGCCCCGCCACCAATCTCCTCATCGCCGACCTCGCCCTGCGCGGCGGCGGCCAGCTCCTGCGCCACGCGGTGGAGCGCGGGCTGCTGGGCAAATCCTATAGTCCCGAAAAAGCCAAGAGCCTGATCAAGGGCCGTTCGATGAAGCAAACCCTGATCGGCACGGCGATCGCCCGGATTGCGACCCGCTCGGTCCCCGGCGCCCTGATCGTCGGCGGCGGATTGCTGGCAAAGACACTCTATGATCGCAAGCATGGCAAGGATGCGGCGGACGCCGGAGAAAAGGCTGTCGAAAAGCAGGCCAGGCGCGGCCGTTCCTGAACCTTCGTGCGCGCGGGCCCCTTGATTCGCGGGCCCGGCCTGGGCCATGGGCGATCATGGCCTTCGACACGCTCCACCGCCGCGGTCTGATGCTGATCCTGTCCTCTCCCTCGGGCGCGGGGAAGACGACGATCGCCCGCAAGCTCCTCGATGAAGATGGCGAGATCGCCATGTCGGTGTCGGTCACCACCCGGCCGATGCGCGAGGGCGAGGTGGAAGGGCGCGATTACTACTTCGTCGACCAGGCCGAGTTCGACCGCATGGTGGAGGACAACGCCTTCTACGAATGGGCAACCGTATTCGGCCACAGCTACGGCACGCCCAAGGCGCAGATTCGGGCGGGGCTGAAAGAAGGCCGCGATTTCCTGTTCGACATCGACTGGCAAGGCACTCAGCAGCTCTACCAGAAGGCCGAGGTCGACGTGGTGCGCGTGTTCATCCTGCCGCCGAGCCTTGACGAGCTGCACCGCCGGCTGGTCGGCCGCAACACTGACGCGCCGGACGTGATCGCCGCCCGCATGGCCCGCGCCCAGGCCGAGATCAGCCACTGGGACGGCTACGACTACGTGGTCGTGAACGACGACGTGGAGACCTGCTTCGGCAAGGTCCGCGAGATCCTTGGCGCGGAGCGGATGCGCCGGACCCGCCAGACCGGCCTGATCGATTTCGTCCGCAAGCTCAGCAGTCAGCCCCCGGCCTGAGTGCCCGATCGGACCAGCCGGGCAGCAATCGGACTTGCCCCGCCCGCGCGGTGGCTCTAGGCGCGCCACGTTCGCCCGTTCAAGCAGGACCCTTCAGATGACCGACCTTGCCAGCCAGATCGAAGCCGCCTTCGAAGCACGGGACAGCGTGACCCCCGCCAGCGACGACGTTCGCGCCATCGTGGACCGTGCGCTCGACCTGCTGGATTCCGGTGAGGCACGCGTGGCGGAGCCTGACGGCCAGGGTGGCTGGACGGTCAACCAGTGGCTGAAGAAGGCGGTGCTGCTCTCGTTCCGCCTGGCCGACAACGGGGTGATGGAATACGGCGCCGGCGGCGCGCCCGCGTTCGACAAGGTTCCGCTCAAGTTCGAGGGCTGGAACGAGGCCCGGTTCAAGGCCGCCGGATTTCGTGTCGTGCCAGGCGCGGTCGTGCGGCGCAGCGCCCACATCGCGAAGGGTGTGGTGCTGATGCCCAGCTTCGTGAACCTTGGCGCCCGCGTCGGCGAAGGCAGCATGATCGACACCTGGGCGACTGTCGGATCCTGCGCGCAGATCGGCAAGAACGTGCACATTTCGGGCGGCGCCGGGATCGGCGGCGTGCTTGAGCCGCTGCAGGCCGGGCCGGTCATCATCGAAGACAACTGCTTCATCGGCGCCCGCTCCGAAGTGGCCGAAGGCGTGGTTGTCGGCGAGGGGGCCGTCCTGTCGATGGGCGTGTTCATCGGCGCCTCGACCAAGATCGTCGACCGGACGACCGGCGAGGTCCACGTGGGCCGGGTTCCGCCCTATTCGGTGATCGTGCCCGGCAGCCTGCCCGGCAAGCCCCTGCCCGATGGCACGCCCGGTCCGTCGCTCTACTGTGCGGTGATCGTCAAGACGGTGGACGCGCAGACCCGCTCCAAGACCGGGATCAACGAACTGCTTCGCGACTGAGCCGGACAGGGCCCGGAAAGGGCACGTCCGGAACAAGCCATCGGTCAGCGCGTAGATTCGGCAGCAGTCCTGCCGAATATGGAGCAGAACGATGGAACGCCAAGGCGAAGAAGTCCACATCAACACCGAAGACGCCCGTTCGGGCGAAACCAACAACGTGGTTCGCTACGTGCTAACCATCGGACTCATCCTTGCCATCCTGGCCCTTTCGGCGGTCTGGATCAGCGGCGCGCTGTCCGCGCCGCAGGGCGAGCGCAACGGCGTGGTCAGCAACCAGGCAACGCCTCAGTAGCGGGAGGCTGCGATGCCGGCGAAGTCCAAGGCACAGCAGAAGGCGGCCGGCGCAGCCCTGTCGGCCAAGCGCGGTGAAACCTCCAAGTCCAGGCTCAAGGGTGCCTCCAAAGGCATGGAGCAGTCCATGACCGAGAAGGAGCTGGAAGACCTTGCCGCCACCAGCCGCGAGGGGCTTCCCGAGCACAAGGGGTGAGTCTGCTCAGAAGGTCGTCGGCGTTTCCAGCGGCGGATCGCCGGCGTGGGCCACCGCATAGGCGTCGGCCGCCTTCAGCACCCTCAGCATGTTGCGGCTGGCGATCTTTTCGAGGTCACTTTGGCTGTAGCCGCGGCGCGCAAGCTCCGTGAACACGGCCGGGTAATGCGCCACGTCGTCGAAGCCCTGCGTGGCCTCAGCCATTCCGTCGAAATCGCCGCCCAGACCTACATGGTCGATCCCAGCGACCTTCACCGCATGATCGATGTGATCGGCAAGGTCGGCGAGCGTGGCGCGAGGAGCGGGATTGTTCTTCACCCAGTCCGCCAATGCGGCCTTCGCCCGGTCGGGGGCTTCGCTCCACCGCGCTTCGGCGCGGGCCTTCTCGGCGGCGCGGGCCAACTGCCAGTCTCGCGCCTTCTGGCTGACATAGGCGGGCAGCGAGACGATCATCACGATCCCGCCGTTCTGGCGCAGCCGGACGAGCACGTCATCCGGGACGTTGCGGGCGTGATCGTCAACCGCGCGCACACCCGAGTGGCTGAAGATCACCGGCGCCCGCGCCACGTCGAGCGCATCGTTCATCGTCTTGGTCGAGACGTGACTGAGATCGACCAGCATGCCGATCCGCTGCATCTCTCCCACCAACGCCTTGCCGGCCGTTGAAAGGCCGTTGTTGCGCGGTCCATCGGTGGCGCTGTCGGCCCAGTCGGTCGAGCGGAAATGCGCCAGGGTCATGTAGCGCACGCCCAGGGCACGGAACTGGCGGAGAACGCCCGCCGAACCGGCGATGGCATAACCCCCCTCCATCCCGATCAGCGAGGCGATGCGGCCGGCCTTCGTCGCTGCCTGCACATCAGCTGCGCTGTCGGCAAACCGCAGATCAGCCGGATAGCGGGCGATCAGCCGCTTGGTGACGTCGATCTGCTCCATGACCGCCTGCACCGCCTGCTGGTCGGTCAGCGTGGCAGGTACGAAGACGGACCAGAACTGCGCGCCGACCCGCCCCTGGCGCAGGCGCGTCAAGTCGGTGTGCATGGCGATCCAGTCGTGCGCGGGATCGGCGGTGCCGGTGGTGTCGCGAAAGTCGAACCCGGCGATCACGTCCTTGTGGCGTTCGCGCAGCTGTTCGGGAACGTCGTTGTGGCCATCCCACACCGGCGCGGCCCTCAGCGCGGCAGCGGCAACCTGTTCCGGCGTGCGTGGGGCCGCCCCTGCACCGCCCGTTCCCTGCAAGAGGAGGAGCGCCGCGACCGCAACGCCCCCCCGACGCATCGTGTGCCGCTTTCTGTTCATCGGTGCTGTGTGACGCGGTTCGCACCGCTTCTCAATACGCTTTTAGCGACCCGCCTCGCCTTGCCCCTGTTCAGCCCCGCCAGGCAGCATGGCGAGGGCACGGGCCAGTTCATCGGGGTAGCGGCGGCGCACGATGTCCTGCAACGCGCGCCGGCTACCCGCTTCCAGCTTTCCCGCCACGCCCGTGACATAGGCCGAGCGGACGGCATAGATCGCTTCGATCAGCACTCGATCAAAGCCCGGCCCGCCCCGCGGACAGGCCGAGTCTGCCTTGGCGATCGCCTGCAGCAGGATCTTGGCCGCGCCTCCGTGTTGCACGGCGCACGACCAGCACACGTCGCGCACCGCCGCAGACCGTGTATCGAGGTCGAGCCCGGTCTGGCCCTGTACCGTGCGAACAAGGGGCCGATAGTGGGTCCGCTCGATGAAGGCATGCTGCGCCTGCGCAAAGGCAACCGGATCGCGTGCCGCAATGGCCGTCCAGCACTCGCCAAAGGCCGGCGAACCGGGCGTCTTGCCGATGAAATCGCGCGACCAGCGCACGCCCTCCGCCGCGAGGAAGGCCGCGACGGTCCCGGTCTTGCTGGACATTTGATAAAGTCCATAGGACACGCCGCCTGGATCGCGCAGGCCGCTGGACACCGTGCCCGCCCCCCGCCCGCCGCTCTCGTAACGCTCCGACAGCGCGCCCAGCCGGGAGACCGGCGCGGCCGCCGGGAGCGCTGCGGTGCCGGCAGCGCTCCCGTCCACGCCCAGCACCCTGGCCAGGCCATCGAGGCCGGAGATCCTGTTGGCCGGAATTGACGAAGGGGACAGCCGGTCAGGCACGGCGGCGGTGTGAGGATCTGTCATGGCAGGGCTCGCTTATAGAACAAAAAACGAACACATGGCCGAATTCGACGATGTAGGAAAGCCGGCGCCGCTCCTTGCCTACGGATCGATAGGAAGGCACAGTCGTGACTGGGAACGGTAGGACGTAATGAACATCAAGGGGCTTTTCGACAATCGCTCGGGACGGGTCATCGCCGTGTTCCGGGCCATGCTGGCCGCGGTGTTCCTCGTCGCCTTTCTCGTTGAGCCAGTTGCGAAGAGTGAGAACCTGATCGTCGGCCGGAACCTGCTCGGCGCCTATTTCCTGATGAGCATTGCCTGGTTGCCGGTCGCCTGGCGCAGCTGGTGGTATGACCATTTGCTGGCGCGGCTGATGCTCGTGACCGACGCGCTGATCTTCCTGGTTGCCGTTTTCGTCACCGAAGGCATCGACGCGGATTTCACCAGCCCGTTCCTGGCCATGTTCGCGCTCACCATCCTGTCGGCCGCCTTCCGCTGGGACTGGCGCGCGGCGGCCCGGACGGGCCTTGTGCTCACATGCTTGTACGTGCTGTGCGGCGCACTGATCCAGCACTACGGACTGCCGCTAGATTTGTTGCGCTTCGCCCGGCGCACCTTCTACATGCTTGCGCTAATGTTCGTGCTGGTCTGGTTCGGCATGCAGCGCCGCGAACCGCTGGTGGCCCCGGTTTCGGCGCCGCTCGACGAATCCGACATGGCGGCGCTGCTCTGGCGCATCGTCGACCATGCCATGACCCTGATGGGCGCGAACCATACCGCACTGGCCGTCGGCCTTGACGAGGAACCGTGGATCCACATCCACACGGCCGGCCCGGGCGGCCGCGAGGCCCTGCGCGCCGGGCCGGACAGCCTGCAGTCATGGGACGGACGCGAACCGGGCATACACCTGTTCGATCTCAGGCGCGGTCGCAAGATCGTGCTGGATCACCAGGGCCGGCCCCGCGCGGTGCTCTTGCGCGGATCTCTGCCGCTGGCCGAGCGCAGCGGCATCGAGACCGGCATTGCCATCCCCTTTCAGGGCGCCAACGCCGCAGGCCAGATCGTGCTGGGCGGAATTGCCGGACTCAATGCGGACCATCTCGTCCTGGCAAAGGCCCTTGCGCGCGAGGCTGCCAGCGCGCTGGACCGGCTGGCGCTGGCCGGGCTTGAACGCGAAGCACTGATAGTACGGACGCGCGGCGCCATCGCTCGTGACCTTCACGACAGCGTGGCCCAGTCCCTTGCGGGAGCCTGCTTCCGTCTGGAAGCCCTTCGGCGCGGACTTCCCTCCTACATGGCTGACGGCGCGGAGCGGGCCGGGTGCGAAATCGCCATCGTGCAGGAGTCGCTGCGGGCCGAACAGGGCCACATCCGCCAGTTGATCTCCCATCTCAGAACCCCTGCCCAGGATCTCCAGGTTCGCGATCTCAGGGCAGAGATCGATTCGACGCTCCGCGACGCCAGTGGGCACTGGGGGGTCCGGATCGCGCTGGATGCGGCGGGCGCAATGCGGGTACCCGGCTGGCTAAACCACGAGCTGCAGCAACTGGTCCGCGAGGCTGTCGCCAACGCGGCCCGACACGGCCAGGCCACCCACCTGTCCGTGCGTATCGCGCTTGCCGGGGGGGGCCTCATCCTGCATATATCCGACAACGGAACGGGCTTTGCGCCGGCCACCCGTCCTGCCGAGCCGTGGTCGATCCGGGAGCGGGTCGCCGCTCTCGGCGGCGAACTGGGGGTTGAGAGCGGCCCTACCGGTACGATTCTGGCGATCCGTCTTCCCGCCACCCTTGCCGGAGCGCTTGCATGACGTCCGTACTTCTGGCCGACGACCACGCGTTCATCCGTGCCGGTGTCGAAGCCGTGCTGGCCCAGACCGACTTTCACATGGTGGCCGCCGTCGGCTCGGGCGCCGAGGCGCTGGCCGCCGTGAAGCAGCACGATCCCGATATCTGCGTGCTGGACGTCGCCATGCCGGACGGCGACGGCGTTTCCGTTCTCGAAGCGTTGCGCGAACAGGGTGATGACCGCCCGGTCGTCCTGCTGACCGCCCAGATCGACGATGGCCGGCTGCTGGATGCCTTGGAGGCCAAGGTCAACGCGGTGCTCTCCAAGGAGGGCGCCGAAGGCCTGCTGGTCAAGACCTTGGCAAAGGTGATCGCCGGCGAACGGGTCATCGCGCCCGACCTTGCCGAAAGGGCGCGCAACGAAGCCGCTCGCCGCCGGGCGCCCTCCCCGTTCGCGACCCTGACCCCGCGGGAGCGGACCATCGTGACCTTCGTGGCCCAGGGCCAGCGCAACCGCGACATCGCCTGCGAGCTCGGCATCACCGAGGGGACGGTGAAGGTTTACCTCCATTCGCTGTACCAGAAGCTCGGCATCGAAAACCGGACCGAACTGGCCGTTCTCGTCCTCAAGCAGGGCAAGGGACCGGGGTCGCAGCTGTAAAGTCGGCCTTTTCGGGATCATCGCGCGGGCGCAGACGTATTCGTCTCCGAAGGGACGATTGGCGGATCAATCCCGGGTAGACAGGCTGCGAATGGCGGCCCAACACCGAGCCGGTCCGGGCGGCTGCGGAGACACCGATGACATTCATTGCCGATTGCCTGCTCTTGTTCGGGGCGACGGGCGATCTTGCCAAACGCATGCTTCTGCCGTCGCTCTGCGCCCTCGACGCCGATGGGCTGGTGCCCCGGGACCTGAAGATCGTGGGCACGGCTCGCCACCCCTATGACGACGATGGCTACCGGCAGTTCGCCGGCGAGGCGTTGGACACGTTCCTGCCGGCCGACCGGAAGAGCGCGATCCCGCCTTTTCTGGAGCGTCTGCACTACCAGCCGCTCGACGCGAACGACACAGAACAGTTCGCCGCGCTGGCTGCAAAGGTCGGACCGATCGACGCCGGCCTCTCGATCTTCCTCTCCACGGCGCCAAACCTGTTCGAGCCGACCATCGCCGGCCTCTCGGCCAGCGGCCTTGCCGGCGAGCGGACGCGGATCGGCCTGGAGAAGCCGCTCGGCACGGACCTCGCCTCCAGCCGCCACATCAACGGCGCGGTCTCGTCCGCCTTCCCGGAAGAGCGCATCTTCCGGATCGACCACTACCTCGGCAAGGAAACCGTCCAGAACCTTCTTGCCCTGCGCTTTGCCAACCTGCTGTTCGAGCCGCTGTGGAACGCGGCACACATCGATCATGTCCAGATCACCGTGGCTGAAACGGTGGGCCTTGAGGGGCGCGTGGGGTTCTACGATGGGGCCGGCGCCCTGCGCGACATGGTGCAGAACCACATGCTCCAGCTCCTTGCCCTCGTGGCGATGGAGCCCCCTTCCAGCTTCAACGCCACGGCCGTGCGCGACGAGAAGGTGAAGGTGCTGCGTTCCCTCCGCACGGTCGGGACGGACGAGACCGTCCGCGGTCAGTACCGGGCCGGCGCGATCGGCGGCCAGGCCGTCCCCGGCTACGATCAGGAGCTCGGCAAGGATTCCGATACGGAGACCTTCGTCGCCATCAAGGCCCATGTCGACAACTGGCGCTGGCAGGGCGTCCCTTTCTACCTGCGCACCGGCAAGCGCCTGCCCGAACGAGTGACGGAGATCGTCGTCAATTTCCGCCCGGTGCCCCATTCGATCTTTGCCGATCCCAAGGGCAGCAAGGGCGGCGCGCGGACCGAGCCCAACCGGCTGGTGATCGGTATCCAGCCGGAAGAGAACATCACCCTTTCCCTCATGGCCAAGGTGCCCGGGCTGGACCGTGGGGGCATCCGCCTGCGCCGGGTTCCGCTCGACATCGCGATGGACGATGCCTTCGCCGGCCCGAAGAAGCGCATCGCTTACGAGCGGCTGCTGCTTGACCTGATCGAAGGCGACCAGACCCTGTTCGTCCGCCGCGACGAGGTGGAAGCCCAGTGGGAATGGATCGATGCGATCCGCTCCACCTGGGCGGAGCAGGGCGATCCGCCAAAGAGCTACACCGCGGGAAGCTGGGGCCCGTCGGCCGCCATCGCCCTGGCCGAGCGGGACGGCGTAACCTGGCATGAGTAACCCGACATGACCCTGCATCCCGTTGTCGAACGCGTGACAGACCGAATCATCGAACGGTCCCGTCCCGGTCGGTCCGCCTATCTCGACCTGATGGACCGCGAGAGCGAGCGCCACGGCGACCGGGAGTTCCTCTCCTGCTCGAACCTGGCCCACGGGTTTGCAGCCGCGCTCGACGACAAGGCGACGATTGCCTCCGGACGGCGGCCGAACATCGGCATCGTCACCGCCTACAACGACATGCTTTCGGCCCACCAGCCCTATGGCCGCTATCCCGAAGCGATGAAGATCTACGCACGCGAAGTCGGCGCCACGGTGCAGGTCGCCGGCGGCGTCCCGGCCATGTGCGACGGCGTGACACAGGGGCAGGACGGCATGGAGCTGTCCCTGTTCAGCCGCGACACCATTGCCCTTTCCACCGCCGTGGCGCTCAGCCATGCCATGTTCGACGGCATCGCCGCGCTTGGCATTTGCGACAAGATCGTGCCGGGCCTCGTCATCGGGGCGCTGCGGTTCGGTTTCCTGCCGGCGATCTTCGTGCCGGGCGGACCGATGCCCACCGGCATCGGCAACAAGGAAAAGCAGAAGGTCCGCCAGCTTTATGCCGAGGGGAAGGCCAGCCGTCAGGATCTGCTGGAAAGCGAAAGCAAGTCCTACCACGCGCCCGGCACCTGCACCTTCTACGGCACGGCCAATTCCAACCAGATGATGATGGAGCTGATGGGGCTCCACATCCCCGGCGCGGCCTTCGTACCGCCGAACACGCCCTTGCGCTCCGCCCTGACCCGAGCGGCGGTGCACCGGCTGGCCGCGATCGGCCGCCACAGCGAAGACTACCGGCCGATGTGCCGCGTGGTGGACGAGAAGGCCATCGTCAACGCGGCCGTTGGCCTGCTGGCCACGGGCGGCTCGACCAACCACTCGCTTCACCTGCCGGCCATGGCCCGCGCCGCGGGCATCCGGCTGGACTGGCAGGATCTGGACGATCTTTCCGCCGTCGTCCCGCTGGTCGCGCGCGTCTACCCGAACGGCGCGGGCGACGTGAACCACTTCCAGGCCGCCGGGGGCATGGCCTTCGTCACCCGCGAACTGCTGGGCGCCGGGCTGATCCACCCCGATACGCTGACCGTGGCCGAGCACGGCATGGCCGCCTATGCGCAGGAGCCGTTCCTCGATCACGAGACGCTGGAATGGCGGCCCCTCCATGGCCCCAGCGCGGACGAGACGATGCTGCGCCCGGTTGCCAGCCCCTTCCTGCCGGACGGCGGGATGCGGCTGGTCACCGGCAATCTTGGTCGGGCAACCTTCAAGACCAGCGCCGTCGACGAGGATCGCTGGACGATAGAGGCGCCGGCCCGTGTGTTTGACAGCCAGGAGGCGGTGAACGCCGCGTTCAAGGCCGGTGAGCTGGACCGTGACGTCGTCGTCGTCGTGCGCTTCCAGGGGCCCCGCGCCAACGGCATGCCGGAACTGCACAAGCTGACTCCACCGCTCGGCGTGCTGCAGGACCGGGGCTACCGCGTGGCCCTCGTCACCGACGGGCGCATGTCCGGCGCCTCCGGCAAGGTACCGGCGGCCATCCACGTCACGCCCGAGGCGCTTGGCGGCGGCGCCCTGTCGCTCGTGGCAGACGGCGATCCGATCCGGCTCTGCGCCCGCACCGGTACGCTGGAGGTCCTTGCCGACCTGTCCGCCCGCACCCCGGCCACGCCGCCCCCTGCCGGGGCGGGCACCGGGCGCGAACTTTTCGCCCTGTTCCGCACCAATGCGGACGGCGCCGAGACCGGCGGATCGCCCCTTCTCGCCGCTGCAGGGCTCTGACCAGCAGCGAACCCCAAGCCAAGGAACCCGCCCATGAAGCCCATCGAAACCGTGATGCGGGTCTCGCCGGTGATCCCCGTGCTGGTGATCGAGGATATCGCCCACGCGCGGCCCGTGGCCGAGGCGCTGGTCGCCGGTGGGATCCGGGTGCTGGAGGTCACCCTGCGCACGCCGGCCGGGCTCAAGGCGATCGAGATCATGCGCCAGGTTCCCGGCGCCATTGTCGGGGCCGGCACGGTGCTCGATCCGGAACAGCTCGCCCGGGTGGTGGATGCCGGGGCCGAATTCATCGTTTCACCCGGCGTGACTCAGCGCCTCGGCGAAGCGGCGCTGGCGTCCGGCGTGCCGCTGTTGCCGGGAGTAGCCAACGCCTCCGACATCATGCTTGGCCTTGATCTCGGCCTGCGCCACTTCAAGTTCTTTCCCGCCGCCACGGCAGGAGGGATTCCCGCGCTCAAGGCCCTTGCCGCCCCCTTCAACATGGCCAGCTTCTGCCCCACGGGCGGCGTCACCCTCGCCACGGCGCCGGACTGGCTGGCGCTCGACCCGGTGATCTGCGTCGGCGGGTCCTGGCTCGTCCCCCCCGGCGCGCCCGATCCCGCCGCCATCACGCGGGCGGCCCAGGCAGCGGCCGCGCTCGGCACGCCTCCGGCCGGAGGGGCTGCCTCGTGATCGGGCAACTCGGCGTCGCAGCGCTTGATGAGCGGCTGCAGGACCTGCACCAGCTCACCGCGCAGACCCCGTTATTCAATCCGGTGTTCCAGCTCGGGCTGGACCTGTCGCGCGGGCTCGAGAGCGGAAGCTGGACCCTCGCCGATTTCGACGGACTGATCGCGGAGCTCGAATGCGCAAGCCTGCAGGTCCGCGCGGCGCGGCTGGTTCACACCGTGGGGCCGGTGGCGCCGGACCGCAACGCCGCCGCCGTCGCCGGCCTGTGCGATGAGGCGGACTTTGGCGCGTTCGTGGCGCGCTGGCAGCGCCCCTTTGTCCACGTGGTGTTCACCGCCCACCCCACCTTCCTGCTTTCCCGCGCACAGAGCGCCGCTGTCGCCAGCGCCGCCTCGCAGGATGCGGTGGGCGCCGAAACGGTCTGCATCGCACCGCATGACCGCGACACTATCACGCTGGACTACGAACACGCGGAGGCGATGAAGGCGCTGGCCCATGCGCAGGAGGCCCGCTCCCGGATTGTCGGCGAAGTGCTCGACATGGCGCGCGCGCGCTGGCCCAGGCGGTGGCGCGACGTGCGGCCGATGCCCTTCCGGCTGGCCACCTGGGTCGGATACGACATGGACGGCCGCACGGACATCGGCTGGCACACCTCGGTGGCCTACCGGCTCGCCGAGAAGGCGCAGCGGCTTGCCGGATATGCCGCCGATCTCGCCGCCGCGGCTCCGGACATCGCCGCCCGGCTGGACCGGGCAGCACTCCACAGCCGAGAGCTTGCCACTCACTTCACGGCGGACCTTGCCGATCCCGCGGTCCTCGCCGCCGCCGCAAACCGGCTGACGGCCGATCATCCCGACAAGCTCGTGAGCCTTTCCGCGATCATCAGCGAGCTGGAGAGCGAGGCCGGCCATGCCGAGGACGCCGCCGCGCGCACCCTCCTCGTCACTGCCGCCGCCATGCGCGCCGATGGGCTCGGCATGGGCTGGATCCACTTCCGGGTGAACTCGTCCCAGCTCCAGAACGCGATCCGCTCGCGCATCGATCCGGATCGGCAGCTGGACCTCGCCAGCCAGGCAGCCCTTGTCCGGATGCGCGAGCTTTTGGCCGAGGCGAGGCCGCTGCGCACCAATTTCGCCGCGCTCGCGGTGGAGAACAGCACCGCAATCCGCCAGTTCCTCGCCATGGCGCAGATCCTGCGCCACGTGGACGCCGATGCCCCGATCCGCATGCTGATTGCCGAATGCGAACAGCCGACGACAGTGCTGGCCGCGCTCTACTTCGCCCGCCTGTTCGGGATCGAGAACCAGGTGGACGTATCGCCCCTGTTCGAGACGGAAGCTGCGCTCGAACACGGCGGCCGCTTTCTTGACGCGCTGCTGGGCGAGGAAGCCTACCGTGAGTATGCCCGCGCGCGGGGCCGGGTCGCCATCCAGTGCGGCTTTTCCGACGCCGGCCGGTTCGTCGGCCAGATCCCGGCTGCCCTGGCCATCGAGCGGCTGCATGGCCGCCTCGCGGAAGCCATGGCGGCCAACGGCCTGACGGGTGTTTCCGCGCTGATTTTCAACACGGGTGGCGAATCCATGGGCCGGGGCTGCCACCCCAGCTCCATGCGGGACCGGGTCGAATGGCAGATGTCGCCCTGGGCGCGCCGTCGCTTCCAGCGGGCAGGCATCCGGCTCGAACCGGAGGTGAGCTTCCAGGGCGGCGACGGCTATCTCTACTTCGGCTCTCCCGAACTGGCCATCGCCACGCTCGCCCGCTTTGCCGAGAACGATCCCGCCGCAGCCGACCCATCCGCCCCGGTCGATCCGTTCTACCGCCGGACCGACCTCAGCCTCGATTTTTACCGCGCCGTGCGCCGGGTCCAGCAGCGCCACCTCGCCAGCAACACCTATGCCCGAGCGGTTACCGCCTTCGGCCTCGGCCTGCTGAACGACACCGGCAGCCGAAAGTCGCGGCGCCAGTCCGACCTTGCCGCGGATCGCCAGATGAACCTGCGTCAGATTCGCGCCATCCCGCACAATGCAATCCTCCAGCAGCTCGGCTATCCGGTGAACGTGATTGCCGGCTTCGGCACTGCGGCGGACGGCAACGTTGAAGAAATCGCCGCGCTCCTGCGGGAAAGCGAACGCGGACGGCAGATGGTGCGCATGGTGCGCGCCGCCAATGCCCTGGCCTCGATCAAGACCGTGGCGGCCTTTGGCGAGCTGTTCAATTCCGCTTATTGGGCCAGCCGGCCCTATCGCGGCGACGAGCAGAAGATTGCGCCCGCCTGCCTCGCGCTCGCCGAATATCTGACCTCGGATGATAGGACGGGCGTGTTCCGCCGGCTGGCCTCGCGCCTGCGGGTCGATTCACTGAAGCTGCACCGCCTGCTGTCCCTGGTGCCCGATGATGCTCCGCTGCCCGACCGAGAGCACCGGCGCCGCTCGCTCGGCGTGCTCCAGGCGATCCGCCTTGCCCTGCTCCAGCACATGTTCCTGCGCGTGATGATGATCCCCCCGTTCAGCCGGGCCAACGACGTCAGCCGTGACGACGTGCTGGAAATGGTCTTCACGCTGCGGATCGAGGATGCGCTTGCCCAGCTGCGGCGGGCTTTCCCCACCAGCATTCCCCGGATCGACGATTTCGCCGTGACCGAACCCACCGACTATCCCGATGGCAGCGGCACCGGCTACGAAGCCATCCGCAGCGAATACATCGATCCGATCGAGCGCGCCTGGCACCAGTCGCTGCGGATCACGCTGGCCATTGCCAACGAATTCGGCGCGCACGGCTGACAACCGGCCACCGGTTAGGTCGGGTAATTCCGGAACCCGCGCCCCTTTTCTCGGTTATTTCTCACTCAGGCTCCCGGGCATTCGTCCGCCGAGGCCACCACTTCCGCAGCGGGGCTGAGCATGAGAACACCACCCTTTCCCGCGCGGCGGACGACGGCGCCGCTGCGCGTCCTGCTGCTGCTCGGCAACTGGGTCGTCGGCGGAGCCGAACGCGTTGCCGTGCACCTGATGAATGCCCTGCCCGCCCACTGGGACGTCCGCCTCGGGCTGCTCCACGCCGGCACGGCGTGGATGGACGAGCTCGACCCGGAGCGTGTCCTCGTTGCGCCTCAGGCGGCCGCACGCTTCCGCTATGACCGTCCAAACGCCGATCTGTTTCGCGCTGGAACCCTTGTCAGCGGAGCCCTCCACGGCCCGCGCGCCCTGCGCGCCATGATCCGGCAGTCGCGCCCCGACGTAGTGGTCAGCTTTCTCAAGGGCACCGCGATTCTTACCTGGCTGGCGCTCATGGGCCTGCGCGAACGGCCGCGCTGGATCGCACGCGAGGGCAACAACGTGTTCGCCACCGCGTTCGAGGAAACCCCGCACCTGCTGATGCGGCGCGCCTCTCTTGGCCTCACCGCCATGGCCTATCGCCGCGCCGATGCGGTTCTCACCAACGCGCGCGACATGGCCCGCGACCTCGTTTCCGCCTTCGCTCTGGACCCCGCAACGGTCCGTACGATCCACAATCCGGTGGACATCGACCGCGTGCAGCGGCTGGCCCGGGGCCCGCTACGTATTCACTCCGGGCGGCCCTACCTGCTGGCCGCGGGGCGGCTCGAGTACCAGAAGGGCCACGAGATCCTGCTCGCCGCCTTCGCCGCGTCGCGCGCCCGGACCACTCATGATCTCATCGTCCTCGGCGAAGGAAGCCGCGCCGCGGAACTGCGCGCCCTGGCGGGCTCGCTTGGCCTTTCGGAACGGGTCCGCTTCGTCGGGGTAGAGCGCAATCCCCACGCGTGGAGCGCGCGCGCGGACCTCTTCGTCATGCCATCACGCTGGGAAGGTTTCCCCAACGCCGCAGCCGAAGCCATGGCCGTCGGCACGCCACTTCTGCTGGCGGACTGCGACTATGGCCCACGCGAACTGACCGGCAACGGGCGCTTCGGAACGCTTGTTCCGGTCGACGATGCCGCGGCCCTGGCGGCGGCAATGGATCGGCTGCTTGCGAACCCCGACCGGCGCCATGCCCGTGCAGCCGCCGCGCTGGACTGGGTCCGGCAATTCTCGGTCGATACGATCGTCGGCCGCTATGCCGAACTCATTGCCGCCGTTGCCGAGCCCCGCCCCTGCCGCACGCCGGCGTTAACACTTTCCCCCGCCTGAGTCCCGCTGCGGGACGCAGGCTACGACACGCTGGCGACTCGCCCGGCTTTGCGCGAGACCGTGTGTTCACGGAAAATCATGGGCTTGGACATGCAGTTTCGCACGCGAGGATGGGCAGGACTGGTGATCGCCGGCTTGGGCCTGGCCCTCGTCGGCGGCAGCTTCCTTGCCGGGGGAAGGCCAGCCCCGGCACCGGCTCCCGCCAGCGGGATGCGTCCCCTTGTCCTTGCCGAGACGCCCGGCGGCAAGGCGTCGCCTGCGCCATCCGCAGCAACGGCACCGGCTGCTCCGGCGGCGCCGATAGACCAGGCCTTCGTGATCAAGCGGATCCTCCCGATCAAGGGCGCGATCCGCTACGGGGATTGGCACTGGGACGAAGCCGGGGTGCCCGCCGGGCCGCTCGTCATCACGGTCGACCTCGATGCGCGCGTCCTCTCGGTGTTTCGCAACGGATACGAGATCGGCGCGACGGCCGTGCTCCTCGGCACCAGTGAAAAGCCGACGCCGACCGGGCTCTTCCCGATTACCCAGAAGGATGCCGATCACGTCTCCAACATCTACGACGGCGCGCCCATGCCCTACATGCTGCGCCTGACCAACGACGGGATCACGATTCACGCCACCAAGGTCCAGAACGGCTACGCCAGCCATGGCTGCGTCGGGATTCCGCTGCCGTTCGCCCGCAAGCTCTATGGCATCGCGGGGCTCGGCACTCCGGTCTACATCACGCGCGGCAAGATGGTCGGGCTCGGGGCTTCGCTGAAGGGCTGATATGCCCGGTCAGACCCTCCGGCGCGGAGCGGGCATGAAGGTCCAGCCTTCGTGCGAGGGGCGCACCACGACATTGCCGAGTGACACCGGCTGGCCGTTCACCAACCTGTCGAAGGCTTGGGCCACCTGCCCGCCGCGCGGTTCGCCGCCGTCCAGCCTCGCCACCAGCAGGGTCACCACGCGCAGCGCAATCGCGCGCGGTGCCTGCGGTTGGTAGACATAACTGCCCATGGCCCCCGCCACCACGTTCTCGCTCCACTCCCGCGCCGCCGCCCATTCCAGCGCGGCCTCGGCATCGGCAAGGTTCGCCGCGCTGCGTGCAAGCGCGGCCACATCGAGCCAGTCGGCCCCCGCCAGAACCTGCCGCATCCGCACGCGGTCGAACCGGGCATCGCGGTTGCTCGGGTCGTCCGCCGCAACAAGCCCCGCCCGCTCAACGACAGCTGCCAGTTCGACGCGCCGCCAGTCCAGCAGCGGGCGCAGCAGGGGCAGGCGGGTGCCCGGAACCAAACCCTTGGCCCGCACCCCCGCCAGCCCCGCCACCCCGCTGCCGCGATTCAGGCGCAGCAGCAGCGTCTCGGCCTGGTCGTCGGCATGGTGGGCGGTGCAGATCGCGGCCAGCCCGCGCCGTTCCGCCCACGCCGCCAGCGCGGCATAGCGCGCACCGCGTGCTTCCGCCTGGACATTGCCCGGCGCCACCGTGACCGCGAGAATCTCATGCGGCACGCCCAGATCGGCACACACGGTAGCCACGGTCTCTGCCTCGGATCGGCCCTCCGGCCTCAACCCATGGTCCACAGTTGCCGCTTCGACCCGGCCGGGCGAGGCCTCCGCCGCCAGCAGCAGCAGGGCCAGACTGTCCGGGCCGCCCGATACTGCCAGACCGACCCGTCCCTCGCCGCCGCGCCTGGGCCATACCCTGGCAAGGCTTTCGGCGAAGCGCCCGGTCAGCTCCTCGGGCGCGGGGTCAATCGCACTTCACCTGCGAACGGAGCGCCTCGAACTGGCCCCTGAGCCGGCCCGCCGCCTCCTTCGGATAGACCTCACCGAACTCGGCAAGAGCGATGCAGGCGCGGTTGGTGTCCTTCAGCTGGCGCATCGCCTCGGCCAGGTTCAGCAGGCTGTCTGGCGCGCGGGTACCGGCCTTGTCGGTCTGGTAGTTCTTCACGAACCAAGCGCCAGCCTCGCGCGCCTTGCCGTCGTCCAGATAGGCCCGACCCAGCAGGTTGCGGCCCATGCTGATCTTGGTGTCGCGCGGGTACTTCGTCACGTAAAGCTGCAACTGCTGCTGAGCCTCGGGATAGAACTTCGCCTCCCACAGCCGGAAGCCATAGGTGTATTCGTCGTCGGCCGCATTACCCGTGGCCGGCTTCTCGATCTTCTCGACCGCGGCAACGCGCTGGACACTGGGCCGGGCGGCCACCGGCTTCGGGGCAGGAGCAGGCCGCTCGACAGCGGCGGGCTTCGGCGCCGCTGCCACGGCCACTGCTGCGGCAGGAGCCGTCGCGGCGGCGGCCATATCCGGCAGGGCGCCTGTTGCTGCGGCAGCCGTCGGCGGGGCGGACAGCGCGGCCATCTTCGCCTCAAGCTGGGCGACCCGGTTGGCGGTTTCCTCGTTCTGGGCGGTCAGGCGGGTCAGCTGCGACTCCACCGCATCCATCCGGGCGAGGAGATCGGACACGGGCGTGCTAGCGGGGGCGCCGGGCACCGGCGTCGGCGTGGCCGGGCGGCTCACCTCGGGGGTGAAGAACTTGCCGTCGCTGCCGGGGAAAACCTGCCGCTGCAGTGCGCGCACCTCCGCCTCGATCTTGCGCAGCCGGGCCTCGCCATCGGCGGGGGCGGTCTGCGCCAGCACCGGCGCGGCAGATCCGAGCAGGGCCACGACCAACAGGCTGCCACGAAGCAGCGAACTGCGGCGAGCGGGCTTGTATTTCCTGAATTCCATGCGCTTTCCGTCCATCTGTCCCCTGCGGCCGCTTACCCCGGATTCGGCCCTGCTGTCGAGATGGAGGTCAGTTCTGCACGGTGGATTGCGGCGCCGGAGCCGCCTCGGCGGCAGGCCGTTCCAGCGCCGGGCTCGGCAGCGCCGCCGGTGCGCTGCGCTCCGCACGCGGGCCGGCGGGGCTGCGCAATGGCGCTGCCGCAGGACCGGGCGGGACGACCGGCACAGCGGGCATGGCAGTCGCCGCATAGCCGGGCAGCGCCGTCGGCTCGATCATCTCGGGCGCCGCCGTGGGAACCGCCATCGAAGGGGCCGCGGTCGCCGCTCCTTCGGGCACCAGCGCGGGCAGGGCGACGGCAGGCGCATAGTAGGTACGCCACAGGAACAGGCCCGCCGCCAGGATAACCAGCGCCGCAAGAGCCGCGACCCAGGCAAACTTAGCCGAGGGCACGCGCGCCGGATCGCCCGGCTCGAATGCCGCGATAACCTTCGTCTCCTTGCGCTCCTGCATGCCCAGTTCGGCACGCACGGAGGCGACCATCGCCTGCTCGTCCAGTCCAAGCGCCCGCGCGTAGGTCCGCGTGAACCCAGTGGCATAGGTTCGGGCCGGGAGGGCGGCAAAGTTGCCCGCCTCCAGCAGTTCGAGCATGCGTACCGGAATTTTGGTCTGTGCTGCCATTTGCGGCAAGGACTGCCCGGCGCTCTCACGAGCTGCCTTGAGCCTACTCCCCACGCCAGTGTCCGGCGCGAACGCCGGTTGATCGTCTTTATCTGCCATTCCGGTCCCGTCGGATATGGATGGGCGCCCCCGCGGCGCAAACCAAGGCGGCCCCGGACGACTTGTCAAGCTGCCTCACTCGGCGGGCCGTGCGATAGCGACGGAGTGACCGACCGCGACGATCAATCGCAATCTATCCCGAAACCCCATGCCCAGTGCGACAGTGCGGAGCGCATGTCCGCCGGCGGCACCGCAAGCCACGCGTTCATCTGTTGGCTCAATTCAGCCAACGGGATCTTGCGAACCAGTTCCTTGATCGGACCGATCGAGGCCGGCGTGATGGACAGTCGCCGGATACCGCACCCGATCAGGGCCAGAGCCTCAAGCCGCCGCCCCCCCATCTCCCCGCAAACCGTCACGTCGAGATTGTACCCTTCCACGCCCTTCACCACGCGCCGCAGGAAGCGCAGAATGGACGGGCTGAGCCAGTCGTACCGTTCGGCCAGTTTGGGATTGGCCCGGTCTGCCGCGAACAGGAACTGGGTGAGATCGTTGGTCCCGATCGAGAGGAACGAGAGCTTGGGCGCCAGGATGTCCAGCACTTCGGCCAGGGCCGGCACTTCAAGCATCGCGCCATAGCGGATCGTATCGGGCAGCATCCGCTTCTGTGCCTTGAGCCATGCCATCTGGCGGTCGAACACGGCCTTGGCCGCATCGAATTCCCATGGTTCGGACACCATCGGGAACATCACGTTGAGCGTCCGCCCGGCAGCCGCCTCCAGCAGGGCGCGGGCCTGGGCCTTGAGCAAGCCCTCCCGCTCCAGCGCAACGCGCAGGGCACGCCACCCCATCGCCGGGTTTTCCTCCCCGTCTCCGTCGTGATGCTGGAGATAGGGAAGCGCCTTGTCCCCGCCAATGTCGACCGTCCGGAACACGACCGGGCGGCTTCCGGCGGCCTCCAGTACTTCGCGGTAAAGCCGCGTCTGCCGTTCGCGCTGGGGGAGGGTCGCGGAAACGAGGAACTGGAACTCGGTGCGGTAGAGTCCGATCCCGTCCGCCCCGGTCATCGCCAGCATCGGCACATCATCGCGCAGGCCCGCGTTCATCATCACCGCGATGCGCGTACCATCGAGAGTCACCGGCTCCACGTCGCGCATGGCCGCATAAGCGGCCTGCCGCTCGCGGTTGCGGGCGAAGCGCGCCTCGAACGCCTGGGTCAGTGCCGGGGAAGGACGAACCGTTGCAGCGCCCTCGTCGCAATCGAGCAGAAGCTGGTCGCCCTCCCGCACCATACCGCGCAGGCCGCGAACCCGGCCGAGCACCGGGACGCCCATGGCCCGGGCGACGATCACCACGTGCGACGTGAGCGAGCCCTCTTCCAGGAGGACGCCTTTGAGCCGGCGCTTGTCGTATTCGAGCAGTTCGGCCGGGCCAAGGTTGCGGGCGATCAGGATGGCATCCTGCCGCAACCCCTTGCTGGCTGCCGTGCCGAGCTGTCCGGAAACTGTGCGCAACAGCCGGTTGGACAGGTCCTCCAGATCGTGCATCCGATCCGCCAGCAGGGGGTCGTCTATCTGCCGCATCCGCATCCGGGTGCGCTGCTGGACGCGCTCGATCGCCGCTTCGGCGGTCAGCCCGGAATCAATCGCCTCGTTGATCCGCCGGCTCCAGCCCTCGTCATAGGCGAACATCTTGTAGGTCTCGAGCACCTCCTCGTGCTCGCCCCCCACGCCGAACTCGGCCTGGGCCGCCATGCGCTCGATCTGGTCGCGCATCTTGTCGAAGGCGAGATAGACGCGCTGGCGCTCTGCCTCGACATCGTCGGCCATCGTGTGCTCGATAGTGACACGCGGCTGGTGGAACACCGCATGGCCGATGGCCAGCCCCTTGACGAGGACCAGCCCGCGCAGCCTCTCAGTCCCGGTGTGGTTGGGCGAAAGGCCCCAGGCCTCGTCCTCGTCGACCAGTTCGGCGTTGGCGATCAGCTCGGACAGGACCATCGCCACGGTCTGCAGGGCCTCGATCTCGACCTCTTCGTAGCGGCGCGGCTCGACGTGCTGGACGCAGAGCACGCCCACGCAGCGTTCGCGCCGGACGATCGGCACGCCGGCGAAGGAGTGGAACTTGTCCTCGCCCGTTTCCGGACGATATGAGAAGTCCGGATGGGCCGTCGCCTCGGCGAGGTTCAGCGTCTCGGTGTTGCCGGCGATCGTGCCGACCAGCCCCTCGCCGATGGCCATGCGGGTCACGTGGACCGCCTCCTGGGCAAGGCCGCGGGTCGCGAACAACTCCAGCATGCCCTCGCGCAGCAGGTAGATCGAACAGACCTCGCTATCGAGGCTCTGCCCGATCACCTCGACCACGGTGTTGAGCTTTGCTTGCGCATGGCTGCGGGAAGCCATGACCTCGTGCAGGCGGGTCAGGATGGTGCGGGCGGCAGCAACGGCAGTGAGCATGACTCCGGGTTATCGCAAAGCACGCCGTTTGGAAACGGGCGAGGGTTGCGCCCCGCAAGGTCGCTATCGGGCGGCCCCGCCGAAAGGTTCCGGCGAGCGACCCGACCCCGCGTCTGTCACGGGGCCGGGGCCGGTCACTAGTGGAGCGAGAGCTCCTCCTTGATGCGCAATTTGCGCTTCTTGAGGAGCTGGATCATCGACAGGTCCGGCGCGGGGCGGTTCAGTTCTTCCGCGATCTGCCGTTCCAGACCTGCATGTTTCATCTGCAAAGCATTGAGATGCGACGATTCCATGAGCATTCCTCCTGAGTTTGCCCAACTCTGCCGCGCCACCCGGGGTCCACCGCCTATGGCGATAACGCGCCGGATTTCGTGCCGACTCGCACGCCAAGGGTGCCGAGCAGCGCGATTGTCAGACAAGCACATTAAGCCTATCTTGCGAAGCCAATACGAACTCTAAGCGATGGACATTCCCACGCTCGCGGTCGGCCGTTAACCGGGCGCGAAGGGCGGATTGTCGCTCATCCGATCAGGACGCACCGACGTGACCGAAGAAGACATGCGTAAGCGTCTGGAAATGCTCAGGATCGAGCATCGCGATCTCGATGCCGCGATCGATGCCCTTTCAGCTGGCGGGATCTCCGACCAACTGCAGGTGGCTCGCCTCAAGAAGCGGAAGCTCCGCCTGAAGGACCAGATCGCCCTGATCGAGGATTACCTGATCCCCGACATCATTGCATAGAGCCTGTTTACGTTTCAATCCGGCACAGTCCCGTTTTGGCCGGTAAACGGCGGCGAATGCCCTTGAACGGGCAGGATTCCCAGGTCTATCGGAAGCGGATCATGCAGCAGCCCGCCAACCTCAATCCGCGGATCGTCGATTCCCTCTACGCCGAGGGATTGATGCTCTCAGATGAGGTCCGCGCTGCATTCGACCTGTCCCGTCGGCCGCCCGATTCGGCAGAGGACGAGGCCCGCCTCGCCCTATCGTGCGAGGCGTTGAGGACGACGACCCGGATGATGCATGCCGTTGCATGGCTGCTCAACCACCGCGCCTATCTGAACGGGGAGATCAGCGCCTTCCAGTTGCAGCGGCACGGCCGGATCGCGACGAACCTGCCCCAGTCCGACCCGGCACGCATGGCCCTGCTCGATGCCGAACTGCGCGGACTGATCCAGGCGACGGAGCGGTTCTATGCCCGACTCGTTCGCCTTGATGCCGGGTGGCGCCAGCGCGAGCAGGACAGAAAGCCGGCCGTCCCCGCGATCCAACGCCTGCGGGCGCGGCTGGCAAGGGCGGTCCGCTAACGCCATCGTGGCCGCGGCCACCTCGACAGATCCGTACCGACGGCTCATATCGGTCCGATGTCCTTTCCCGAACAACCATGGCCCACCGGATTGGCCGAACTCTGCGAACCGTTGGTGCGGCGCGTCCTGGCGCCCAATCCTTCGGCCTTCACCTATACCGGAACCCAGACCTACGTGGTCGGGGCCGCCGGGCAGGTCGCCGTGATCGATCCGGGGCCGGACGATCCTGCCCACCTCGACGCGCTGCTCGCCGCGATCGGCCCGGCCGAGGTCGCTGCGATCTGCTGCACGCATACCCACCGTGACCATTCGCCCGGCGCCGCCGCCCTCAAGGCGCGGACCGGGGCGCAGATCATCGGCTGTGCACCGCTGGCGCTGGTCACCGACACGCCGCGCCTCGATGCTCCGTTCGACCAAACCTACTCCCCCGATCGGGTGCTCACCGACGGCGAGTCCCTGTCCGGGCCGGATTGGACCATCACCGCCGTGGCCACGCCCGGCCACACCTCCAACCACCTGTGCTACGCGCTGGACGAAAGTGGGGCGCTGTTCAGCGGCGATCACGTGATGGCCTGGTCGACCTCGGTGGTCACGCCCCCCGATGGCGAAATGGCCGCCTACATGGCCAGCCTTGCCAAGCTCCACGACCGGTCGGACCGCATCTATTATCCGGCTCACGGGCCGGCGGTGGAAAAGCCGCGCCAGCTGGTGCGCGGCATGATCGGCCACCGCCGCCAGCGCGAACGCCAGATCCTGCGGCTGATCGAGGATGGCACCGGCCGCATCGCCGAGATGGTCCCGCAGATGTACAAGGGCGTCGACGAACGCCTGTGGCCAGCCGCCGGGCAGTCCGTCCTGGCGCACCTGATCGAACTGGAGCAGCGCGGCGTGGTCAGCCATACCGCCGGCACCTGGGCCCTCGCGGCCTGAGCCCTAGCGGGCGCGTTGCGCCTCGAGGATCATCCGGGCGCCCTTCTCGGCGATCATCGTCGTGGGCGCATTGGTGTTGCCCGAGGTGATGGTCGGCATGATCGAGGCATCGATCACGCGCAGGCCCTCGATACCCCGCACCCGCAGCTCCGGATCGACCACTGCGCGCGGCCCGGTGCCCATGGCCGCGGTGCCGACCGGGTGGAAGATGGTCGTCGCGATCTCCCCCACCGAACGCAGGATCGCCTCGTCGTCGCTGATGTCCGGGCCCGGCCGGAACTCCTCCGGCCGATAGGGCGCCAGGGCCGGCTGGGCAGCTATGGCGCGGGTCAACTTGATCGATTCCAGCGCGACCTGCCGGTCTTCCTCGGCCGTAAGGTAATTGGGCCTGATCACCGGCGGCGCGGCCAGGTCCCGCGCCGAGATGGATACCCTGCCGCGGCTCTGCGGCCGCAGGTTGCAGACGCTGGCGGTGAACGCCTCGAACGGATCGAGCGCACCGCCGAAGGCCGCAAGGCTCAGCGGCTGGACGTGGTATTCGAGGTTCGGAGTTGCATAGCGGGGGTCCGATTTCCAGAACATGCCAAGCTGGCTCGGCGCCATGGACATCGGGCCTGACCGGTTCACGAGGTATTCGAGCGCCATCATGCCCTTGCCCAGCAGCGAGGCCGCGCGGGTGTTCAACGTTGCAATGCCCGAGACCCGGTAGGCACAGCGGATCTGGAGATGGTCCTGCAGGTTTTCCCCCACGCCGGGCAGATCGGCCAGCGCCTCGATCCCCAGGGCGCGCAGCTGTTCGCCGTTGCCGATGCCGGAGCGCTGGAGGATAGCGGGCGAACCGATCGCACCAGCCGAAAGCACGACCTCGCCCCGCGCCCTGGCGGAGAACGGCACCCCGTCCACCTCGAACCGCAGACCGCTGGCGCGCTTTCCGTCAAAGGTTATCCGCTCCACCTGCGCCCCGGTGCGGACGGTCAGGTTGGGCCGGCGCAGCGCGGGCCGCAGGAACGCATCGACCGCGCTCCAGCGTCGGCCACGCTTCTGGTTCACCTCGAAGTAGCCGACCCCGGTGTTGTCGCCACGGTTGAAATCGTCGACATGCGGGACGCCGTACTGGATCGCAGCGTCGCGGAAAGCGTCCAGCAGCGGCCAGTGCAGCCTCTGCCGCTCCACCCGCAGCGGCCCGCCCTCGCCATGCGCCTCGTCCTCGCCCCGCCAGTTGTCTTCCGACTTGCGGAAATAGGGCAGGACGTCATCCCACCCCCAGCCGGGATTGCCGGCCTGGCGCCAGCCGTCGTAGTCCGCCGCCTGGCCGCGCAGGTAGAGCATGCCGTTGATCGACGAACAGCCCCCCAGCACGCGCCCGCGCGGATAGTTGAGCGCACGTCCGGCCAGGTTCTCCTCGGCCTCGGTCGCATAGCACCAGTCGGTGCGCGGGTTGCCCATGCAATAGAGATAGCCGACGGGGATCCTGATCCAGTGGTAGGAATCGCTTCCCCCCGCCTCGAGCAGCAGCACGCGGTTGCGGCTGTCCTCGCTCAAGCGGTTCGCCAGCACGCACCCGGCGCTGCCGCCACCCGCGATGATGTAATCAAACTCCCCAAGATCACGCGGCATTCGTGCTTCCTAACCTGTCCTGATCGGCAGTTTTGCCCGGCCCGCTATGGGCTGTGTCGCCGCGCAGGTCCATGTTCCGCCGCCCACCCCCGTTCAGCGGTCTTGCGCCCTCGAACCATGTAATGCAGGACTGGGGCCTGCCTGCCAACTGTTCGGGTGACAGGCTTGGTGACCGCCGGCGCCAACGCCGTGGCACGATGGATCAGGAGTGAGTGATGAAGGCCGCGATTTTCAAGGAGGTGGGCAAGAAGTTCGAGATCGTGGACCTGCCCGTGCCGGAACCGGCCGCAAACGAAGTGATCCTCAAGGTCGAACGGTGCGGCATCTGCGGCAGCGACCTCAAGATGACCGAAAATCCCGCCGTCGCGCCGCCACCGAACGCGGTCCTCGGGCACGAATTCGCCGGAGAGATCGTCGCCATCGGCAGCGCCGTGACGAGGTTCAGGCCGGGAGACCGGGTCGCCGCCATGCCGATCGTCGGCTGCGACCAGTGCGCCGCGTGCCGCGAAGGCAATCCGGCGTGGTGCGAAAAGGGCATGAACTATGTCGCCGGCGGCTATGCGCAATATGCCCGCGCGGGGGAATCCGGCTGCTTCATCCTGCCCCCGGGGCTGGATGCCCAGGACGGCGCGCTGATGGAACCGCTCGCGGTCTCGCTCCACGGCATCCGCATGGCGGGTGACTACACCGGCAGGTCGGTGGTGGTAATCGGTGCCGGCCCGATCGGTCTGTCAGCGCTCTACTGGGCCCGTCATTACGGCGCCGCGCGGGTCGAGGTGGTCGAGACCAACAAGGATCGCGCCGACATGGCCATGGCCATGGGCGCCGACCGGGTGATCTCCCCCTACGACTTCAGCGAAGGCGTTCCGGCCGAGCACTTGGCCGACATCGTCGTCGAATGCGTCGGCAAGCCGGGCATGATGGCGGCGTCGATCTCCTACGCGCGCCAGGCCGGCCGGATCATCTCGCTCGGCTTCGGGATGCTGCCGGAAGAGTTCGTCACCGGCCTTGCGAACCGCCGGGACCTGACCATCCACTTCCCGATGATGTACAACGTCGACGATTACCGAACTGCGCTGGAAGCCTTGGCCTCCGGCAAGATCGGCCCGCGCATCATGGTGACCGGCACGGTGAGCCTCGACGAGTTCCCCGACCGGTTCGAAGAGCTGCGCCACCCCGGTGCCCAGTGCAAGGTCATGGTCGACCCCTGGGCGGTCTGAGCCGCGCCACTGCGGCAAGAAAAGCGGCCGCCAGGTCGGTGAACCTGGCGGCCGCTTTTCGTTGCCCGCAGGGCCTTCAGGTCAGCAGGTAGCCGCCGTCGACGGCAATCTGCTGGCCCGAGATGTAGACCCCGCCCGGCCCGGCGAGGAAGGCCACCAGCGAGGCGATATCCTGCGGGTTGCCCTGGTGCGGCAAACGGTAACGGTCGGGGTTGATCGCCTGACCGCCGGTCACCGGCGTGTTGTTTTCCTCGTACTGCGTGGTGATGTCCGCGTGCATGATCGAGTGCGGCATGATCACGTTCACATTGATCCCGTGCGGCGCCAGTTCGTAGCACAGGCTCTGCGAGAACGTGCTGACCGCGCCCTTCGAGGAGCTGTAGGGCGAAACGCCGTCCAGCACCGGTCGCACCGCCGAGGTGGACGAGATATTGATGATCCGCCCGCCCTGGCCGTTGCTGATCATGAGCTTGGCCGCCTCGCGCGAGCACAGGTAGGTCCCGCGCACGTTGACGCGGTGAGTCCGGTCCCAGAGGTCCATGCGGTCCTCGTCGAACAGCGGAATCACGCACATCAGGCCGGCGTTGTTGACGAGGATGTCGATCTTGCCGCCCAGCAGTTCGGCCGCCTTGGCAAAGCCGGCCTTGATCGAGGCTTCATCGCCGATGTCCATCGCCACGCCGTGCGCCGTGCCGCCGGTCGCCCGGATCGCCGCGGCGGCATTTTCGCAGCCCTCCGCATTGATATCCGACACCGCCACCGCGGCGCCGCAACCGGCCAGCGTTTCCGCCACCGCCCGGCCGATGCCGCGCGCCGCGCCCGTGACGAGCGCCGTCTTGCCGGCAAGGCCGAAATAGGTTTCCAAAGATTGCACTGTCGTTCTCCAACTGGCGCTCAGACAGGCGCTCCTGTCACCCCCGCACGCCGTAGCGTTCATCGCGCGAATAGTTCTCGATCGGCTCCCAGATGCCGTTGACCGGCTCATAGGGATAGGCGACCTCGGCGCAGACATTGCCCGGCATCGGCACCAGGAACCACTTCT
>Ga0207698_10000062_pt1 | contig 72806 bp, 68 predicted proteins | sample KBSCornC22_FD_184298 | JGI IMG/M metagenome (GOLD analysis project Ga0207698, IMG submission 184298) | Corn rhizosphere microbial communities from Kellogg Biological Station, Michigan, USA - KBS Corn C2-2 (SPAdes) (version 2) | ecosystem: Host-associated > Plants > Roots > Rhizosphere > Soil ... | reverse complement strand
CTGCGTGAGGCAACGAATGCCGAATACCAGACACGACATGAGAACGCCGGTCACCTTGTTGACCGGCTTCCTCGGCAGCGGAAAGACCACCTTGCTCAATCGCGCCCTGCGCGATCCGGCAAGGCGCGCCATCTTCCCGTTCGTCAGCCAGTACAGGCGCTCATGCTCAGTTGATCTGATCCCGAAGAACTGGATCGCTTGAGTTAGAGTTTTTCGCCGTAACCTCCCTGGCGGGGAGGAGCGAAGGACGATGAAGGCATCAAGGTTCTCGGACGCCCAGACGGCGTTCATTCTGAAACAGGGGGCGGACGGTGTTCCCGTGGCAGGTCATGCCGTCAGGCCGCATGCACCGACCAGGCTTGGGCCAGGCCAATGACGATGGTCTCGTTCAGGCCGTCAGCCCCCGCAAGAGGGCGTTGAAGCTCTCGATGAACCTGGTCGGCGACGGCTTGCCCCCCGCGATTTAGCGCCATACGACGCAGTGCTCCTTGAGTCAGCGCAGGATGTCCGTGCTGGTCAGTTCTGTGCCATAGCACATTGGGAAGCATTCCTTCGGAGGACCGGATTGCCTTGGTAAAAGGCAGCGGCACGGAGCATCAGTATAGAGGAAAAGCAGGGGCTCCCGTCATACTCACAAGGAAGCCCGGCGGAATCCAGATCCCGCCGGGCCGTTGACGACGACGCATTTGAGTGCATCGTCAAGAACATTCATTTACGTGACGCGCTCAGAAATTGTAGCGAGCGCCAACTTGGAAGAACCGAGGCGGCTTGTAGGAGACCTCGTTGCACCCGCACAAGGTTGCCAGATCAAAGCCTTGGACGCCTTGACGTACGTTGGTGAGATTTTTGATGCGGAAGTTCAGTTCCCAAACTTCATTTGACCAGCCGATCCCGGCGTTCACCATCACCGACCTGTCATACCTGTCGGCATCGAAGTTGCGCAGATTGTAGTAGAACGGATCAGTATAGGTCGCATCGCCCTGAACGGACAGCTTGCCCCCAAAGGCTGCCCATTCGTATCTGACAATGGCGTTGGCTTGGAGGGGGGGAGCGTACACAGGGTGAACGTCGCGCCGGAGCGGAGCTCCCACACGAAGCGGCACATTCTTCACCTTCGCATCGAAGTACGACACGGAAAGGCCCAGATCGAGACCCTGCACCGGCGAGGTAAACAGGCTGGCTTCGCCACCGTAGGTCCTGGCATTGGCATTGATGATGACGCCGCTGACACCGGCAAAGAGAAATGCCTGATAGTCCTTATAATCATAGTAGAACGCTGAAGCAGTAAATCGCGTTGCCCGATCCGGGAACGTGTATTTAATTCCGCCCTCGTAGTTTGTGAGAACTTCTGGTTGGTACGGAATGGCGCTGGCAGGCACCGGAAGCCCCCCCGGCACTGGTGCATTGTAGCTTCCTGCCTTCACACCGCGATTGACCCCGGCATAGATCAACAGGTCCGGGGTTGCCTGAAAGTCTAACTGCGCCTTGCCCGCCCACAGCGTACGACTGTACTTGTCGGTATATCCAGTCGGCCCGTTAGGACCGAAAACCGGTCCGATTACGAAAGGCGTGCCGACCTGTGCCTGACGCGAGTCGGTGGTAGACCATATACCCTGGACGAAGTTGATATTCTTCTGTTCGCGGATGACGCGGGCACCGGTGATCAGGGTTAACCGCGGGGTGATGTGCCAATCAAGTTGGCCGAACGCTGAATAGGAATTGGTGCGCAAGACAGCGTCAACGCCAAGATCGAACGGCGCACCCGGCACGACACTGCCGATCGGAAACTTCAGCCCCGCTACCGAGTGGGCGTTGATGTGAAGGTAATAGAGCCCGGCGGTCCAATCGACGAGACTGCTCTTGCCCGACAACCGGAATTCCTGACTGAAGGTGGACGCGCGAATGCCCAGATAGCCGCCAGTCTGGTTGGCCGGACCGCCATCGACATCCAGAAAACCCAGCTTGTAGAAATGCTTGTAATCGGTAACCGATGCCAACTTGATGCCGTCGGCGATGTCGAAATCGCCGTTGAGGTTGACGCCCCATGTGTTGATGTGGTTCAGGTTCTTGAAGGAAAAGTCGCTTGAGGTGCGCGGCCCCGGTCCGTCCGGATCCTTGTAGCCGAAGAAGTCACCGCCCGGCACGGGACGACCGAAGCTGTCGCCAAAGCTCCCGTTGTTGTCGAGGTCCGAACCGAAGTCCGCACCATTCGGGCCGATGGATGCGCGCGTCTCGCCGGGCGCAGTATCGATTACGTTGATCAACTCACCGGTCGAATTGAACACGCCGATCGTTGACTTTTCTTGATATGGCGCCGAAGCAATCCGGCTTCTCGCGGCGTTGACCGACAGGAGGATGCGAGCCTTGTCGCTGGGCTCGAACAGGGTGGTGATGCGGCCCGCCAGGGTATCGTCGTCACCCATATCGGCCCCGGCGCCCGGCCCCGGCGACCCGCCGACCGCACCGGCCGGGTACTCGTTGCGCAGCCATGGCTGCGCCTTGTTCCACATGACCGCGACGCGCGTCGCCATCGTGCTGCCCATGGGCACATTGAGCGCGGCCTCGCCATGGAACGCACCAGGCGAACCCAGGGAATCGTAGATGCCGTAGTTCACGTCCACGAACCCCTCGACCTTGTCGAGCTTCGGCTTGCGCGTGATATAACGGACAAGGCCACCCGTGGCATTGCGGCCGAACAGAGTGCCCTGCGGCCCCTTGAGCACCTCGACCCGGTCGATATCGAACAGGGCGAAGGTCTGGCCTTGGCCGATCGCGATGTAGCCATCATCGAGATAGACGGCGTTCGGCGCCTCACCGATGTCGTTGAGGTCGTTCTGTGTCACACCACGGATCGTGTATTGACTGTTCTGACCGGCCAGCGCGCCGCCGAGGTGCACGCCAGGCGTGATCGCCGCAAGCTCTCGTGAATCCGTCACGTTGAGGGCGCGGAGCTGCTCCCCGGAAAAGGCAGTGATGGCGATGCCCACCTTTTGGACGTTCTGTTCGCGGCGCTGCGCGGTGACAATGATATCACCGGACAGTGCCGAGCCGCCCTCACCGGCCTGATCCTGAGTAGTTTGACTCTGACGGGCAGTAGCAGCGGGCTCTCCCTGAGCCATCGCGGGATTTGCAATCGCACTAAAAGCAACGGAGCAAAGCAGAAATCCACTGATGTTCTTATATTTTCTCATTATCATTCCCCTGACTTATAGCAAAAGCTAATGTCGGCGTGGCGTTATGAGAATTTATCGCCTTATGTATATTATAACGCCCCGGCGTACGGCGAGTTTATCGGCGGCTGCCTCGGCAACTATAGGCCGATTAGCCCTTTCGAAGGGACTAGGGGCAAATCGCCGCTGCTGTTAGGACTCGCTGCTTGATGGCTTGAACTGCGTTGCAACACCGTGCCAAGCCAGCTCTGGTCAAAGTTTGCCCCTAGTTACAGTGTTGGGCGGCCGCCAATCCTTTGCCTCAGCGGCGCGGATGCTCCAAGCCGTTGCGGCCTTGCGAGCATATGGCAGCGCCCGTACCTGCAGTACCAGGCGTTTGCCCCTCCTATTGGATTGCAGGCTCGGGTAGATTCAACGGAGCGGCCGCAGCCCCCCTCCCCCTCGGTGCGCGCATGGGGTCGTTGCCGGTGCGCCCTTGCAAAAGGCCGTACGTCCAATTTTCAAGTTGGGTTTCCTAACGGGCGCTGATTTGCCATGTTTATATCACAAAACGAGTACAGAGCCCCTTGCTTCCGCAACGAGAGGGAATGATGAGCGATCACTCGGCATTGACCACCAGGGACGGTCCCCCGGGATTTTTCATGGCCCGCCAGGAAAGCCATCGGGGGGGCGTGTTCCCTGGCCACGAACACGACTATTTTGAAGCGCTGTTGATCGTCTCGGGTCGACGTGTGCAGCACTATGGGAGTTCGGAGATCCAGGCCAATCCAGGCAGCCTGATATTCACCCCACCCGGCTTGCGGCATGGCGCCACCATTGTCGGTCATGCGGCCAGCCTGACGATCCAGTTCAACCTGAAGTTCCTGCATCCTGAATTGCCATCGGACGCTCAACGCAGTTGGTCGCACCCGACCACTTTGAACGCAGCGCCGGAACTTCTGCCCTTCTTGGCTCAGAAGCACATGCGCTTTGAATGTGATCCCTGCACGACAGAGCGGCTCCAGAGACTTTGGACCTCGTTGATCGAACGTAATGGTTCACAGGGCCTGGGCTCGGAGCAATATGCACGCGCACAGTTGTCGATCCTGCTGCTAGAGGTGTTGGGAGCATTTGAAGCCGAGATCATCGAGGTTGCCGAGATGGGGCAACATGAGGGTACGTCGGACAAGATTGACGATCTGCGCCAGTTCATTGAGGCAAATCTGGCAGAGCGACTGTCAATCCACGAAGCTGCCCGGCACCTCGCAATCTCTACCAGTTGCTTGGCGGCCCGTATCAAGCGGGTCACCGGGCAGACTTTTGGCGAGCTCCTGCTCAAGGCACGGTTGCAGCATGCCCGTGAGCTTTTGATATATACCGACAGACGGATTTCCCAAGTGGCGTTCGAATGCGGGTTCGAGGACCATGCCTATTTCTCGCGGCGATTCCGGCAGGACCTCGGCTTGTCGCCGCTCGAATATCGGCGGCGGCAGTTGGCAGAGATCGACCTCGCGGCCATCGGAGCACAGCGCCATTGACCTTGGAAACACCGCAACTCGCATTCGGATGGTGAAATCTGCATGGGCCTCTTCGCAGGCCTATCGGTCGCCACCAACGATCAAATCTTGCCTGGAGGATGGGCGATGACACTGTCCAACAATACAGAAGACCTTGCCCGGCGCATTCGCGTCAACGCTGTCAAAATGGTTGATATTCAGGGCTTCGGCTATCTTGGCCAAGCGCTCGGCACGGCTGAAATCATGGCGGTGATCTTCGGCGAAAGATATTGGCGGCACGGCGTGGACCGCTTCGTGCTTTCCCCGGGTCACTATGCGATTACGTTTTACGCCGTGGCGGCGGAGATCGGCCTTCTCCCGCGCGATGCACTTGCGGACTATGGCAAGGACGAGGCGCTGCTGGAAGCAATCAGCACGGAGCGAACGCCGATCGTTGATATCACGTGCGGTTCTCTGGCTCAGGGGCTTTCTGGCGGTATTGGTCTGGCGCTGGCGCAGCGGTTTGCTGGCGATGGCGGCCGGACGATTGCGCTCATCAGCGATGGCGAGATGGAGGAAGGTCAAACATGGGAGGCCGCGATGTTCGCCGGCCACCATAAGGTGAGCAATCTGATCGCGGTGATGGACGTCAATAATTCCCAGGTCGATGGTCCTGTGACCTTCGTCACCACGGTGGAACCGATCGCCGACAAGTGGCGTGCCTTCGGCTGGAACGCGATCGAATGCGATGGCCATGATGTGGGCGCGATCCGCCAGGCGATGGACAATGCGCTGGCATCGGCTCTGCCCACCGTGATCCTGGCCGCTACGGACATCTTGGGTAAGCTTACATCCTTTCCGCCGACCGTCGATGGCCATTTCATAAAGCTTACTCCCGAGTTGACACGAGATGTCCTAAAGGAATTGTCCGCAGAGCCGGCATGAGGAGGAATACCCTGCTGATGTTGTCAGGGGGTACTGTCAGTCCAAATGCACCGCTGGCCGCGGCAGCCCGGTAAAGCTAGGCCGCGTTGACAAAAGACTTCAGCCATAGGCGTGCGGCGGCGAGGTTGAGGAACCTTTCGAACGACAGGACGGTCTTGTCGTAGCGGGTGGCGATGCGGCGCTGTTGCTTCAGTTTGCCGAACAACCGCTCGATGCGGTTGCGGTCCTTGTAGCGCCGATAGTCTGGATGGACTGGAGCTTTCCGGTTCGACCGGGGTGGCAGCAGCGGGCCAATCAACTCCCATTCCGCATCTGACAAGTCCCCACGGTCCATGGCTGCTCCCCAAAGAGCAGCCTTGAATCAGAACCCCACCGGCTTGGGAATCCCTTTTGTCAACACGGCCTAGATTCCATTATACCAAGCCCATCCGTTCTGGATTGTCCCCCGTCGGCCCAAATCGTCAAACGTGTCGGTAACGACAATTCTTCGCAAGAATTTCAGGCTCTTGTATCCGATCTGCCGCTCTACTCGCAGTCGCAGCGGTGCTCCGTGGCCGATTGGCAGGTCGCGCCCGTTCATCCCATAGGCAAGGATCGTCTGCGGGTGAAGCGCATCGACCATGTCAATCCCGTCAGCCATCAAGTCGTAAGTGTGAAACTGCACGAAGCGCGCAGAAGGCCTGGCTCCCACCGCTGCGAGCACTGCGCCCAACGGCACACCCGTCCACTCTGCAATCGCTGTCCAGCCTTGCTCGCAGGTGTGCCTGGTAACCTGCGTGCGAGAGGGCATTCGCTTTAATTCGGCTAGCGAGAAGCTCCTGGGATTGTTCACGCTGCCTTCAACCGTCAGGCGCCAGTCGGCGAAATCGTCCTTGCGAAGAATTGCATAGAGTTCACCGCCTTGCGGATCGTGCAGGCCCACATCGGATCGCGAAGGATCAACCGTACCGATGGCCGGCATCGAAGTAATCTGCGAGCGGTCGTACTCCATCACCAGCGCACTGTGCGAGAGCAACAGTCGATGCGCATTGTAAGTCAGATTATCTCCCATCCTCAGGAGGTTGCCATAGGTTGGCGGCTGCCGGTCACTGCAACCGGAGAGCACCAGGCCGCCGGCGGAGGCGAGACTGCCGATGAGTGCGCGGCGGGTGAGTTGCAAAGGCCGGCGGCTCATATCAATTCCCCCAAATCATCCCGCGCAGCTGCCGAACGGGGCCGGTCAGAAGGATCATCGCGAGGTGAACGAGCAAGAAAATCGCAAGCAATGCGAAGGTGAAGAAATGGATCGTCCGGGCCGATTGCGCACCTGCGAAAATAGTGACCAGAAATGGGTAGCTGGCCGTGATCGCGGGCGACATGGTGACGCCGGTAAGGACCATCACCGGCAAGGCAACGAATACCACCAAAGTGTAAGCCAGCTTCTGCAGAATGGCATAGGGCGGACCAGGCTCGGCGGGCGGCATCGGCAGGTGCAGATGGGCCCTGATGTCCTGCCACAGATTGTCTCGCCGAAGTTCGTCTCTGCGCGGCCACAAAACGCGGCGGGCATGGCCGGAAACGCAGGCGAAGGCGAGGTAGGCCACTAGCCCGGCCAGGAAACCCCATGCGGCAAGGAAATGCAGACTACGGGCCCAGGCGTTCTGATTCCAGGGGTGCGACAGAAGGTTGGCCGTCACTGGGCTTGTCGAAGATTCAAGAAACGGCGTCGGGGGAGAGTAATCGAGATTGCGATAGTTGGGGCCAAGCGGAACCTCAAACAGCGCCGGCGTGAGGTCGTTTCCGGCATCGTCCCAATAGAACCTGGGATGGGCCATCAGGATGGTAAGACCAGAAAACATCAGCACTATGACAGCACTGGAAATCAGCCAGTGCGTCAGCCGCACCCATAAACGGTGCCCCCGGAACTTCGCGTCGACTTCGGCTCTACTCACCACAGTGATCCAATCTCCCGAGCCAGAATTACCCTCCAGGGCTGGCCCGCCTCCGCACTCGCTGATCGCCTGATGCTAACCCGCGCACCATCGCCAGCCAGGAGGAAGTGATTCCATTCGGCAATCACTAAGCCTTTGCAATCCTGTAGATAAACGCCACAAATCGAACGCGGAAGCCCTCGCCAGCCCGTCGAATTCAGACTTGCGAGGGCTCCCTGGTGTTCGGCCAAATCGGTCAGATGGTCACGCCACCCGGCAGGTCGATTTCATTGACCCCCTTGGAGAAGCTGTGTCCGTTCCAGTACTGCTGACCCGCAACCAGCAGGTCTTGCGCCGGAAATTTCGTCAGGAGGCGGGGACCATCCTTGGTGACGTGGATTTCCTCCTCAATTCGGGCAGCGGTCGACCCATCTTCCGACGGCCAGTAAGTCTCGATGGCGAACACCATGCCCTCCTCGATCGTGATCGGGTTTTCGATCGAGTGATAGCGACTGATGAGCGGCTGCTCCCACAACCCTACGCCAATGCCGTGCGCATATTGAAGCCCGAACGCTTCTTCCTCGTTCGCCATGCCGAATTCCTGGGCGGCCGGGAACTTCTTGGCAATATCGGCAGACGATGCACCAACCTTGATCTCGGAAATGGCTTCGTCGAGGATCTCGCGCGTCTTCTTGTACACGTCGCGCTGCTTGCGCGTCGCGCCGCCGATATTGATCGTGCGGTAATAGCAGGTACGATAGCCCATGTATGAGTGGATGATGTCGAAGTAGGCCATGTCGCCAGGCCGCATGTAACGGTCCGAGAACACATGGGGATGCGGCGCGCAGCGCTCACCTGAAATGGCGTTCACCGCCTCCACGTTCTCCGAGCCCATATTGTACAGCACGTGATTGACGACGGAGACGGCTTCGCTTTCCTTCAAGCCGGGGCGCAGCACACGGAACAGCTCGTCGTAAGCCGCATCGACCAGGCACGCAGCGGTTTCAAGCAACGAGACTTCATCGATCGACTTGATGACCCGTGCGCGTTGCATCAGACCTTCTGCGTTGACGATGTTGATTCCCTCAGCCTCCAGTGCGCGGAAGACCGGGATTTCAACGACGTCGATGCCGAGTGGCTCGTTGATGAGGCCGGCATCGCGCAATACGTCTGCGATCCGTTTGGCGTTCGCCTTTTCGACGCCTACCTCCTCCATGATGGAGCCGCGCCAGCTCGATACCACCGCGCGCCAGTTGTCGGGCGTGATCCAGGGATTGTGCTTCTGGTGCTGCTTCGCCGCCGAGCCGATATCCCACATGATCGGCTCGCGATCACGCATGATGAGCGCACAGCGAAAGTACTTGTCGCGCGCCCAATTCCCGATATGTGCCGCTGTGGTATAGCGAATGTTATTCATATCGAATAGGAGGACGGCTCCCATGTTCGAATTCTTCAGCTGATCCTGAACACGCCTGAACCGATATTTACGGAGCCGGTCAAAATCTACACGGTTCTCCCAATCGACCGCCATTATCGCATTTTGCGATGCACCGCGCTTGAATTCGTCGGGCAGCATTTCCGGAGTGCAATGTAGGTGTTGGGGATGATTGCACATTTCACTCTCCAGTGGTGATAATTACACAGGGGCGTATTCGTCAGCCGAAGTCGGGGCGAGTGTAATTCGGGGCGGCTCGCCCTCGAGAGACAGTCCGGCCCAGACCGCGCGCAGAATGGCGGCAATATCGAGATCGTATTTGGCGAAGAGATACTCGCGGCTGCCGGATTCAGCGAACTTGTCGGCGATTCCGATCCGACGCAGCGGGATGGCCATTCCAGCCTCCGCCATGGCTTCCGCCACCGCCGAGCCGAGCCCGCCAATGATCGAATGGTTCTCGACCGTAAGAACCAGGCGGGAGCCGCGCGCCGCCTTCAAGATGGTGTCGCTGTCCAATGGCTTGATCGACGGCGAATTGACCACGCCCACCGAAAGACCCCGCTGCTCCAGGGTCGAAGCGGCAACCAGCGCGGCGGGAACCATCATGCCCGACGCAACGATGGTCACGTCCGCACCCACGCTGAGAATGTGGGCCTTGCCGAAATCCAGCTGATGGTCAGCATCGAAAATGCACGGAATTTCGCCTCGCTTGAGGCGCAAATAGACAGGTCCCTTGCGATCCGCCGCGATCGTAACTGCCTGACGGATCTCGCTTGCGTCAGCCAGGTCAAGTACCGCCATGTTGGGCAGAGCGCGCATCAGCGCCACGTCCTCGATGGCCTGGTGACTTGGCCCACCGGGGCTCGAGAGCCCTGGCATGAAGCCTGCGATGATGACACTGAGGTTGGGATAGGCGACCGCCATGGCGAGCTGATCGAAGCAACGGCGGGTCGCGAACACGCCGAACGTGTTGATAAAAACCGTGTGCCCCGCTCGCGCCAGACCACCAGCAATGCCAACCATATTGGCCTCGGCCATGCCGACGTTAATGAACCGATCCCCCAGCTGGTCCCGAAAAAGATCGGTCTCGGTCTGCCGGGTCAGATCGGCCCCCAGGCAGATGATTTCCGGCCGCTGCTCAGCAAGTGCGACAAGCGCCCGGCCATAAGGCTTGGTTTCAATCCGATACGGGGGCAATTGACTGACGTTCACGGGTTGAGTGCGCAATTCCCCTTGAAATGCCATGCTCAAATCCTCTCCACGCGAATTCCGCACATTTGCGCTGCAGCACTAACTACCCGCAATGGGCTCGCCTTGACGGGGATAGGCGTTGAACCGGCGACGCCGTTAGGAAAGACGGCTTGATCGTTTGAACATCATGATTCAATTTGCGGCGGGCGCCGACGGCCGGGATATAGCAGCCCTAAAACCGACGATCGGCATTTGCGATGGGGATGAGGCAGGAGGCGGTCATTCGGGCGGAGTCTGACCTCCTCGGGCGACGGCTTGCCAAACCAGCGTCTCATTGCGTGCAGGTCCAGAACGGAGAAGGTAGTTCAAGCGATCAAGCCACCAATCCTAACGGCGGCGGTCGTTCCGCCATAAGCTCAATGCTCGCGCATCAGACGCGCCTCAACCTTGACCAAGAACGTTGCGGCCTTTTCCTAGCAGACGACGGCAATGTTCCACGTGACAGACTGGGAGTTATGCTGTGGTGAGTCCATCGATTATAGGCCTTGGCACCAAGCTTGACACTGATTATTCAATCTGGCCCCTGGCATACTGTCAATCTGATATGCCGCTGGATTTCGTTGCCGGGTCCGGGCTGTTCAGTAACGCAGGGACAATTCGCCTCCCTATGATTTACACCTTGGTGGTAGGGGGTGAAGTCGGGGGCAAGCAACACGTAGCCTTGGTTGACTGCGGCTTTCGCAACGACCATTGGTTGACCAAATACCCATTTTCAAGCTGGGAAGAACCGGCCGATGTTCTTGGGCGGGTCGGGTTCAAGCCCGAGGATGTTGAAGTAATCCTCGTGACACACATGCATTTTGATCATGTCGGCAATTTCGAGGCGTTTCCCAATGCCAAGCTGTATATTCAGCTAGACGAGTATCTCGGATGGTCCGATGCAGTTTGTGCCGCCCACCAGATGGAAACCGAAGAAGAGAAAGCTTGGGTATTCTCTTCATTCGATCCCCAGGATCTCATCAGGGCTGCGGAGGGCGTTGCCCAAGGTCGGGTGAAATTCATTCGCGGCGATGAGGAAGTATTGCCCGGAATTACTGCGCACCTGGCGAAAGAAAGTCATACCTTCGGCACGCAATGGTTCGAGGTCCAGACTCGCAACGGTCCGTTTGCCGTCGTCGGCGACACTGTCTACTGGTATTCCAATATCGAACGCATGTGGCCTCCGGGTTATAGCCAGGGCAACACGTTCAACCAGATTCGCGCCTATCGCGAAATTCGCGATCTCTTGAAGAACAAGTTCGAGCACCTCGTTCCCGGACATGACCCACTCATCTATGAGCGACACTCGTCATGGTTGGCGCCAAGCGGCAATCAGATCGCCGAAGTTAACTTGCGTCAAGGCGATACCTCGCGCCGGCCGGATGTAACTGCTCCGAAAATTATCCACACATAGGCTCAAGACACTGATCATAGCCGGAAGAGCACGGCGGCGGCGACGGCGAGCGCGGAGAAGTAGACGATTGAGCAGCGGTCGTAACGGGTTGCGGCCCGGCGCCAGTCCTTCAGCCGGCCGACCATGATCTCGATGCGGAGCTGTCATCCGTGGATGGCCGCTGCGCTGCGAGAGGGTTCTTGGCTTGATGATCTGATCTGGCAGGGTCCGGTCATCTGTCCGGCCCGTTGGTGCGGCACAACATGACCGCAAGCCGTCCGTGACAATGGTTTCCGGCGTACCATGCCGCTTCAGCGCCTTCTTCATGAAGGTCAAAGCGGCAGATTTGCCCCGTTTTCTGGTGATATACACGGAAACCGGATGTAGGGCATCGCCACCTCCCGGATCAGCTCCGGCCACGAGTGGAAATACCGAAACGGCGACAGCGGCTTCTTCATTCGCCTCGGTCAGCAGCCCCCTCCACCAGCAGCAATGCCCGTGACAGAACCCCTTGCGTCGTTCAGCCGATTATCCGGAGTGGCTCGCTGCCGTCCCAGTTCTCGCCGGCGGCCTTGATCAGGGCGAACAGCTCCGCCGATCCGCTCATCGGCTGGAGGATTTCCACGACATGCCCCGGACCGCCTCCGAAATCGGCATAGATGACCGCGCCATCTTCTCCGACCACCCCTTCGACAAGTATCTCCGCTCCACTCCTGGCGCAGACCATGCGCGCCTCGGCAATCGAATCGGTCAGGATGCAGACATGATGCAGCCGATCGGTCACCGCGTATTCGCCGGAATAGAGCGAAGGTTCGTCATTCTCCGCACGGATCAGTTCGATCTGCACGTCGCCCCAATAGGCCAGGGCGATGGAAAACACTGCGCCGGTTGGCGCCCCGCGATAGCGCATGTCGCCCAGTTGGACGTTCTGGAGCATGAAGAACGGGCCCACGCCCATCGCTTGGGTCCAATAGGTGAGCGCGGCGTCAAAATCGCTGGGCAGATAGGCCAGTTGCATGACCTCGCCAAGTTGGGCGACTGTTCCGGGGCTGGGCATCGACAGTTCCTTTATTCGAACAGGGTCTCGGGCTGCTCGATCAGGCCCTTGAGCGTGGCGAGGAAGGCAGCGGCGGCGGCACCGTCAACCGCGCGGTGATCGACCGACAGGGTCAGCGCGATTCGCGTTTCGAAACCGACCGTGCCGTCCGGCTTTTCGCACGGCTGGCGCATGGCCGATCCAACCGCAAGGATGACCGCCTGGGGGGGATTGATGATCGCATCGAACTGCTCGATTCCGAACATGCCGAGGTTGGAAACCGAGAAGGTTCCTCCGTCCAGTTCCTCATGGCTCAGCTTGCCGGCGCCCGCCTTGTTGATCAACCGCCGAGTCTCCGCCGCAAGCTGGTCGATCCGCATCCGGTCGGCCTGGCGCACCACCGGCGTGACCAACCCTTTGGGACTGGCCACGGCGATGGCAATGTCGGCATGGACGAAGCGGTGCAGTTCCTCGCCGTGGACCTGCACGTTGACATCGTGGTGCCGGGCCAGCGCAAGCGCCGCAGCCCTGACGAGGTAATCGTTGAGCGAGGCCTTGCAGCCAAGCACCAGATTGACGGTCCTGCGCAGCGCGAGCAATTCATCAACGCGCGCGCTGGCCCGCAGGTAGAAGTGCGGGATCTCTTGCTTGGCCCGGGTCAGCCGCCGGGCGACGACCTTCCGGATCCGGTCGAAGGGTTCGACGGTCGGCGGGTTCGGCACAAGCGCAAATGCCTCGTTGGCGTTTGCAGCGGAAGGCGTCGGCACCAGCGCGAGGACATCCGCCTTGGATAAACGCCCGCGAGGACCGGTGCCTTGGCGCCCGGCAAGATCGATCCCGTGGATCGCGGCAATCCGGCGCGCCAGCGGCGAAGCAAACACGCGGGCACTTTCAGCTGGCAGCGTCGCTGATCCGCGAAGCAACGGCCGCGCCTCAGGCCGGAGCGCCTGATGGACATCCTGGTAAGTGATCCGCCCATTGCGCCCGGAACCGGCAACGGCGGCCAGATCGACTCCTTCGGCCTCCGCCAGCTTGCGCGCTTCGGGACTGATCGGACGGTTGGTTGCGATGGCCCGCTGCGGTTGCGAGCCAGATTGCGCAGTCATCGGCACCGCGGCGGCCTGCTTGGCCGCGACGGCCGTTCCGGCAGGTCGAAAGGCCGCGATGAAAGCGTCGACTTCAACTTCTGTGGCGCCGGCATCCCCAAAAACGGCAAGCAAAGTGCCGACCGCCTGGGCATCGGCTCCCGATGGAACGACAATCCGCTTCAGCACCGCGTCGAACTCGGCCTCGACCTCGTTGGTGATCTTGTCCGTTTCGATCAGGCACAACGTCTGCCCACGACTGAACGCCTCACCTTCCGCCACCATCCATTCGGCCACGGTGCCCTCGGTCATCTCGATGCCCCATTTGGGCATACAGAATGGACGAATTTCGGCCATTTTCCGTTCTCCTCAGCGCCAGGCAAGCAAGCCGCGCACCGCGGCCTCGATCTTGTCGGTCGAGGGAAGCCAGGCGCTTTCGAGCTCCCGCGCGAACGGGACGGGAGTGTGCGGCGGAGTCACTGCCGCAGGCGGAGCCTTGAGACTGGCGAAGGCCTTGGCGGCGACAAGCGCGCAGATGTCGGCCGCGAGTCCGCAGCGCGGCGGGGCTTCATCGACCACCAGCAGCCGTCCGGTGACTTCGACCGAATCGAGAATTGCCTCCTCATCGAGCGGGCTCGTGGTGCGCGGGTCGATCACGTCGCAGCCGATCCCTTCGGCAGCCAGCCTGTCCGCCACCGCTTCGCAAAAGCCGAGCAGCAGCCCTGACGATACGATGGTCACGTCCTCACCCGCGCGCGTCAGACGGGCGTGGCCGAAGGGAATGGTGAAATCAGTGTCGTCCGGCACCTCGCCGGACATGCCATAAAGCGCTTTGTGTTCGAGAAAGATGACCGGATCGTCGTCGCGGATCGCGGTCCGCAGCAGGCCTTTGACGTCGGCCGGGGTACTGGGCATGACCACCTTGAGGCCCGGCATTCCGGTCAGGATATGGTGAACCGACTGGCTGTGCTGGGCCGCTGCGTTGTAGCCCGCTCCCCAGGCCATCCGGACAACCGCCGGGCAACGCGTCTTTCCTCCGAACATGTAGCGGAACTTGGCCAGCTGATTCCAGATCTGATCGAGACTGACGCCAATGAAATCGGCGAACATCAGTTCCGCCACTGGCCGTTTTCCGGACAGGGCCAGACCGCCCGCCGCGCCCATGATCGCGCTTTCGGAAATCGGCGTGTCGATCACCCGGTCTTTGCCGAACCTGCCGAATAACCCTGCCGACGTTCCCCAGATCCCGCCGATTGCCTCCGGACCACCGGCCGTGCCCATGCCGCCGACAACGTCCTCGCCAAGCACCACGACATTGGGATCGCGCTCCATTTCCTCGGCGATCGTCGTCAGGACGGCATCGCGATATATCATTTGTGCCATGCTTCGCGCTCCTGCCGTCAATAGCTGATGTAGACGTCTGTGAGGACGTCTTCCGCGGTGGGCCTCGCCGCGGCTTTGGCGGCGGTCACCGCGGCCTCGATCGCTGCCATCACCTCAGCGTCCACAGCATCGAGGTCCGCATCGCCCAGCAGCTTTGCGGCAGTCACACTGGCCCGGAACTTCTTGAGGCAATCGCGCGTCTCGCGGATCCGTGCGAGTTCGCCCTCGCCACGATAGCGTTGGGGATCGCCCTCGAAATGGCCAAAATAGCGCTCGGTATCGAACTCCACGGCAGCGGGACCATTTCCGCTCCGGACATAGTCAAGCAGTTCGCGCATCGTGTCGTGAACCGCGAAGAAATCCGTGCCGTCCGCGCGCCACACCTTGATCCCGAAGCCTTCGGCGCGGCTGGCGATATCCCGCTCGGTTCCGACCGCATATTCAAAGCCGGTGTGCTCGGAATAGTGGTTGTTCTCGAACACGAAGACGCAAGGTGCCCCGGTTACCACCGCAAGGTTCATGGCCTCGAAGGTCGTGCCCTGATTGCAGGCGCCATCGCCGGAAAAGGTCACCGCGACCTTGAGGTTGTTGTTGGCATCCGGGCCGTCGATCTTGGCTGACAGCGCCGCGCCGACGGCAATCGGCGCGCCCGCGCCGACGATCCCGTTGGCGCCCAGCATACCCCTGTCGATGTCGGCTATATGCATCGAACCGCCCTTGCCTTTGCAAAGGCCTTCGCGGCTGCCCCAGATTTCCGCCATCATCCCGTCGAGATCGCAGCCCTTTGCCAGGCAATGGCCGTGCCCACGGTGGGTCGACACGATCTTGTCGTCAGCATCCAGGTGTTCGCAAACCCCGACAGCGACCGCTTCCTGTCCGCAATAAAGGTGCGTGAACCCGGCAATCATGCCGGTCTGGATATCGGTATGCAGGCGCTCCTCGAACTCGCGGATCACCTTCATCCCACGGTAAGCGCGCAGCAGCGCTTCGCGGCTCAGTTGCATACGGGGCCTCTCTCTGCAGTCATAGTCCAAGCACCGACCTGGCGATGATGCCGAGCTGGACCTCGTTTGTGCCACCAAACACCGTCCAGGCCCGGCTGTTGAGGTATCGCGGAGCGGCCACCTGCGCTTCACGCGAGGAAGGCGGGACAGGCGCCTCTGCTCCGTACAGCGGACGCGCCGTTTCAAGCTGCAGGCCCAGGGGGCCGTGCAGATCAACCGCCATCAGATCTATGTCCTGCCTGAGGTTAGAGCCAAGCATTTTGGCAAGGGAGGTTTGCGGACCTGGCCGCTCCCCCTTGGCAAGATCGGCAACGATCTTGAGCTCGATCATTTCGAGCGCCTGTGCGCCAAGGCGCGCGCGGGCCATCCTGCGGCGCCAGTGCGGGTCATCTGCCCGCCGGCCACCAGCCCCGGCAGCCGGTTCCGCGGCTATTTCCTCAAGTCGGTCAAGATCGTGGAGCAGCTTGGGCGCGTAGCAGGATCCGCCACGCTCGTTCTCAAGGAGAAACTTGGCAATTGTCCAGCCCTGCCCCTCCTCGCCCACACGATCACCTGCCGGCACCACCACGTCCTCGAGGAAGACCTGGTTCACTTCATGATCGCCCGCCAAGGTCAGGATCGGCCTTACCGAGACGCCCGGCTGCTTCATGTCGACAAGCAGGAAGCTGATCCCGGCCTGCTTCTTGGCGGAAGGGTCAGTACGAACCAGACAGAACATGCGATTTGCGTGGTGGGCATGGGTGGTCCAAAGCTTTGTCCCGTTGACCACATACCTGTTCCCGTCGCGGACCGCCCGGCACTGCAGCGAGGCAAGGTCCGATCCGCTGCCGGGCTCGGAGAAACCCTGACACCAGTAGTCTTCACCTGAGAGGATTCTCGGCAAATAGGTTGCCTTCTGCTCGGCACTGCCGAAGGTCCAGATCACCGGTGCGACCAGCTTGAGCCCGAGCACCGACAATGGCGGCGCCCCCGCCAAGGCAATTTCCTTTTCGAAAATATAGCGTTGAACGGGAGTCCACCCCGTTCCGCCGTGTTCAACCGGCCATTGGTAACCGAGCCAGCCCTTGGCATGAAGGATTGCCTGCCACGCCTGACCAATGTCCGGCTCGACGAAGACCGACGGCGTTGCCGCCGCGCCTTGGCGCAAGGCATCCGGCAGTTCGGCAGCAAGGAACGCGCGAACCTCGTCGCGGAAAGCAATGTCGGCCGGGGAGAAGTCGATGTCCATGCCTGGCTCTAGCGCTCCAGAATCGTCACGGCCGAAACGCCGGGCGCGCCATACACCTGGCTGTATGCCGTGGTCGGATTGCCACCAACCTGACGCCCCCCCGCCTGGCCGCGCAGTTGAACCACATTTTCGTATACCTGCCGCAGCCCCGAGGCGCCGATCGGCTCGCCACAGGCCAGGCAACCGCCATCGGTATTGATCGGCAGCACGCCCCCGATTTCGGTGCGCCCGTCGGCAAGCCAGGCTTCCTGCTCACCGTCAGCGCAAAAGCCGTTCTCAGCCATGTGCATTAGCTCGGCCCCGGCTTCAGTGTCCTGAAGCTGGGCAAGATCGATATCCTCGGGGCCCATCCCGGCGATGCGGAACGCGTCGGTCGAGGCGATGCTGGTCGACGTCCCACCGCGCTCGCAATCAATCGAAGGCGAGAACACCTCGAACGAGCCAGGAGGGCGGGTCCGCATGGTTGCAGCCTTGAGCCGGATCAGCGGCACGCCAAGCTCCCGTGCCTTCTTCTCGCTTGCCAGGACAAGAGCCACCCCGCCTTCGGCGGGCGAACAGAACATGTATTTGGTGTAGGGGTCGCTTACCAAGGGAGCATCAAGAATTTCGTCCAGCGGCACCTCTTGGCGGCGCCAGGCATGCGGCGCGTGAACTGCATTGCGGAACGCCTTTTCAGCCACTTTCCCCAATGTCGTGCGCGAGATGCCGTGGAGATGCATGTAGCGCATGATTTTCATCGCGAAGAACTGCGTCGTGACCATGTAGCCGGCTTCACCGTACCAGTCCGGCAAATTGTAATCCGCCGGCATCGGATTGAACGCGCCGCGCGCATGCTTGTCGAATCCCACCGCAAGACCCAGATCATATTCGCCCGAGCGGATCGCCATCTGCGCCGAAAACAGCGCCGATCCCCCCGCCGCACAGCCGTTGCGAACGTTGATGAACTGCAACCCCGTCAGCCCCAGCTGCTCGACCATGGTATCGGGATTGCCTGCCTCTTCGGCGGCCCCGTAAGCAAACTGCAGGTCGCGCCATTCAACCCCGGCATCGGCCAAGGCCTGCCGTACCGCGAAGACGCCCTGGTCGAGACCCGACAGGCCGTCGGTACGCCCGAAGCGGTGGATGCCGACTCCGACTATACAAACGTCACTCATGGATGCCTTCCATCTGGCTGGAATGCGGGGATCATCCGGGGATCGTCCGCACCGGGATCCAATGCGATTGCCGTCAGCTCGAGCGACATGCCGATCGTCAGTCGATCAAGGGGAATGCCCACGATGCGGGCCTCGACGATCACCTCACCGGGCAGTTCGACATAGCCAATTGCCCACGGCTCGAATGCCTCCGGCCCCGAATAGGGCGGGCTTTTGGGGCGAAAGCGCTGGATCGTCCACGACCACAGAGTCCCGGTCCGACCGAGTTTGATCGGTTCGAAGCCCGGGCCAGACGGGCACGGAAAGACGATCCGGCCGCTTTGCCTGTCGCGGCCACCGATCAGCTGAAGTGGCTGATCCGGTGCGAAGAGATGCTCGGCAATCGCGTGCATGATGCGTCCCAGATCGCGGCCCCAAGTGGCCACCGACAGATCTTGGCTCCACCCCTGCAAATTTCCGACTGCCGAAAACGCTAGGCCGCGCCCCCTAGCAATTTGCCCAGCGGGGTTTGCGTGAGGATTTTGTTATCGCGGAATTCATCAGGAGGACTGCGGGTGAATTTCGAACTGAGCGAAGACGATGCCATGCTCAAAGCATTGGCCGAACGGTTCGTGACCGATCGCTACGAGGGTGATGCGCGGCGTGGGCATGATGCAGAAGCCCAGGGGTTCTCCTCCGCAAATTGGAGCCTGCTCGGCGAATTGGGCATCATAGCCGGATTGGGGGAACACGACGCTTTGCCCGTCAGCGCAATCGCCGCGCTGTTCGAAGCCTTTGGCCGAGGAAGGGTAGCCGAGCCGCTGATCGAAAATGTGGTGCTTGCCGTCCGACTGTTTGCGGCGACAGCGCCCGAACCGCTGCGCAGCGATTGGCTCAGCGATCTCCTCGCCGGCAGGCGGCGGATTGCTGTTGCCCACGCCGAACCGAATGCGCGCCCGGGCTGTCACTCGCTCGCTACCCGGGCCGAGTTCTCGCAAGATCAGATATGCCTTACCGGTACAAAGAATTGCGTTCCTGCCGGTTATGGCGTCGATGCATTCCTCGTAACGGCCAACACCTGCGAGGACAGGCCTGTCCTGCTCTTCTTGCCCGCAAATACGCGGGGAATCCATGTGGTGGATTGGCGCATGGCCGATGGCAGCACGGCGATCAGCCTGACGTTTGACTCCGTGTCATTGCCCAGATCCTGTCAGCTTGATGGCGATCTTGTCGCCCTTGATCAGGCCCAGACCTTCGCCAACCTGGCGCGCGGGGCCGAAGCCATAGGCATCATGGACCGCGTGTTATCCAACACAATCGAGCACTTGCGGACCCGCGAGCAGTTCGGGATCAAGATCGGCAGCTTCCAGGCGATCCAGCACCGGATGGCCATGCAGTACGCAGTCATCGAACAGGCACGGGGATTGCTGAACCTTTCCATCGTTTCCCACGGCACGGCCGGCTTCGCCCAATCGGTTGCGGGATTGCGCGCCTTTCTCGGACCCGCCTCGATCGAGCTGGGCCACGAGGCAATCCAGTTCCACGGCGGCATGGGTGTGACCGACGAACTCGCGATCGGGCACTACCACAAGCGATTGCTGGTACTTTCGCGTTGGCCCGACGATCCCGACGCTGCGCTCGACCGGTTTGCGGGGGTTGCTGCCTAGACCCTGTTTCAGTCAGGCCGAAGTGCCTTCCTTGAGCCACCCGATCCCGCGCCGCAGCAATTCGTAGAAAACCGGCAGATCCCAGGCGCAGCGATCCACTGTCGGCCACCAGTCCGCGAGCGGCTGGAGATCATAGTGCCCCCGGCAGTGGCCGAGAGTATTATAGAGGACCCCGCCGCTGCCGTGCGCCTTCAGGTACATCACCGGATGGATGCCGGGCGCGCCGGCCGCCTCGACAAAGCCGGTTCCTTCCTCGACGCACTCCGCTTCGAGGAGGACGTGAAGCGGTCCGTGGCATTCCATGTGATAGAGTTCGTCGGTCGTCTCGAACGGCTCGATCCCCGCGACCAGCGGATGCTGCGGGTCGGCAACGCTGACCCGGTATGGCGCGATCGGCGGGTGCGAAATGAACTGGCTTCCAACCAAGTCCATAAACAGCGGATTCCAGCGCGGCGCATCCCACAGCCCGGCGTTCGGGCCCTCGGCGAGCAGCCGCAAAACCGAATTCGTGCCGTGAAGTGCGTACCACCGGCCCCCACCTGCCAACCAGTCACGCAGCACCTCCTGCGCCTTGAGCGAGGGGGACACGTCGCAGGTATAGGTGATCAGGATATTTGCGGCCGCAAGCGCCTCGACGTTCTCGTAATCCTCGAAGACGCGAGTCCGCACGCGCGGATCTTCGGCGAGCAGTTTGAGCAGTTCGAGGCGGGCGAAGTCCATGTCATGCCACACGCCGCCGCAAACCAGCACGCAATCGATCCTCCCGGGATGGTCCTCGATCTCGCTCATCCCTCTGATCCGATCGCGCCGGAGAGATACTTGTCCAGCGTTTGATGAAACTGCCGGATCCGCACCTCCTGATAGTCGGCAAGTTGCACGAGCCCCGTCTTTGAGGCGTGCAAGCCCTCCTGAACGAAACGCAGATTGCCCATGTCCTGGTCGAACACCGCGCCCAGCCCGCCAAGTTCGGCGGCATCGGACCAGTTCTGTTCAAGCGAGAGTCGATGCATCGGCACCCCGTGCGGAATGGGCTCTCCCGCCTTGACGCGTGACAGCACCCGGACCTCCATCAGACATGTGTCGGGAGTCTTCCCCGGCCTCCAGCGATAGACGATATTGGGCATGAACCCGCCCCAGGGCGCAAAGTTCGGGAAAACATTGTAGACAAGCGCGTCGATCAGTTCGGCATCGGTGGCATGGTCCAGGTCCCGCCCAGCTGCCTCCGAATAGAGCTTGCGGAGTGCCGTGCCGAGCGCCGCACGGGCCGTCTGACCATCCGGCACGGCAACAGCATAGGGATCGCCCGAAGGATCGTAGTTGTCCGAGGAGCGCCCGTTGTACTTGACGAACTCGTCCACGATCCACTGTTCGGTCTTGCCTGCGGGATCGAGATGCGGACTGAGGATGCCGAACGGGACGAGGTTCACGTTCACGTGATCGCCCCAGAACCAATAGGCACTGTTGCTATCCCCCGTGAAGGGCAGGATCTGCGGGTGCGTCACAAGCGTGTGCCATGCTTCCATGAAAGCTTCCGCGGTGACTTTCCAGTTCGCCGGAACCTCTTTCGCTACCCAGACGACCGTGGTGCACTCTTCATGCTTCCAGCGCTCGAAATGCGCGGGCAATGGAGCCAGGAACTCCTCAAGACTAGGCCCACCTGGTTCATCGCGAACGAAGATGTAGCCGCCCCAGCGCCCCACTTCGGCTTCCGGCAAGGCCATGGCTTCGGGCTGCAAACGGGGAAAGTCCCATTCGCACGGGTTGCCTTGGTAGGTTCCGCTCTTGCTCCAGGCAAAGCCGTGGAACGGGCAGACGAATCTATTGGCACTTCCATCTTTGGTCCGCAGTTTGCGACCACGGTGCAGGCAGACGTTGTGCAAGGCCTTGACGGAGCCATCGTCCTGCCTGGAAATAAGGAACGAGCGGCCGGCATTCTCATAGACCACATAGTCACCAGGACACGGCAAATCCTCTTCGCGCGCAGCGAACTGCCAGACATGGGGCCACATCCGCTCTTGCTCGGCCCGGGCGAAATCCTCGCTGGTATAGCGGCTCGCGGCGATTGGATCGGAGCCAAGGTAAGCATAGCTCTCGTCGGTCAGGCAGCCCGGCGCCGAACGCGAATCCTGGGCCATCAGCTCTTGCCAGGCAATCCCGGGACTGCGGGCAAAGCCGCCCTGTTCACGCGTTGAACTGCCGACTTTCATGATCCTGCTTGTCCCCTCCGCCAGCACGCCGGGCGTGCCTGTGCTGATCCTGCATCTGACCGTCGGGACCGAGGGCTGTCACCTTGCAAAAATCATAGGTTACCCCTTCCGGTGGTTGTGCCACGTTTACGCCGATTTTGCCGCAGGAGACATGCGTGAACGATCGGTTGGCAGGCAAGGTCGCCCTCGTTACCGGGGGTACATCGGGCATTGGCGCAGGTACGGTCCGCCGCCTCTGCGCGGAGGGCGCGCTGGTTGTCTTTACCGGTTCCAATGCCGATGCAGCGCATGCGATCTGCGCCGAAACCGGCGCCACGTTCATCCCCCACCGCGTCGAGGATGTGGCGGCCTGGCCCACGCTGATGGAGGCGATCGCCAGCCGATTCGGGCGGCTTGATCTGGCCTTCGCCAATGCCGGGACGGAATCCGGCGATGCCAGTATCGAGGACATCACGATTGACGGTTGGAACGGGGTTGTCGCGGTCAATCAGACCGGAGCCATGCTTGCCGTCCAGCACGCCATCCGAGCGATGGCCCGCAATCCAGGGGGGCCAGCCGGTTCGATCGTGGTCAACTCGTCGATGAATGCGCACCGTGCAATGGGCAATTTCGTCGCCTACTCCGCGACAAAGGCGGCCGCGGTCGCGCTGGTCAAATCGGCCGCGGTCCATTGCGGCAATCGCGGCTATCGCATCCGCGTCAATGCGATCCTCCCCGGCGTGGTCGAGACTGCGATGATCAGCAACCTGATCGACGGCGCAAGCGATCCAGCCGCGTCACGCGCCGCCTACGAAGGCATGTCGCCACTCAAGCGCATGGCCCGCATCGATGAGATTGCAGCACTGGTGGCCTACCTTGCAAGCGACGAAGCAGCCTTCGTGTCCGGCAGCGAGCTCGTGATCGACGGTGCCACCACGGCCGGGATGATGGGGGTCTGATGATGCGCTCACTCGAAGGAATCATCGCAGTGGTTACCGGCGCAGCTGGCGGCATCGGCCGTGCCGTGGTCAAGAGCATGAGCGAAGCAGGCGCGGTGGTCGTCGCCACCGACCTGCTGTCCGATGCATCGATCGACGGAGCCGATCTCTACCTGCGCCACGATGTGACCGATGAGCAAGACTGGCGCGCGCTCGAAGCCACGATCGCAAAGACTTACGGACGCCTCGATGCACTGGTGAACAACGCCGGCACCGCGCTTACCGCCCGCTTCGAAGACACTCCGCTGAAAGATTGGCGCCGACTCTACGCCGTCAACGTCGAATCCGTGGTGATAGGCGTCCAGGCGCTCCTGCCGCTTCTCAGGAAGGGCGGCGAAACACGCCCGGGCGGCGCCTCGATCGTCAACTTCTCGAGCATTGCCGGTCTGCGCGGGTCGGCGTTCAATGCCGCCTACTCCACGACCAAGGCGGCAGTGAAGATGCTCTCTAAGTGCATGGGAGCCGAGTTTGCCGCACTCGGCTACAACATCCGCTGCAACAGTGTGCATCCGGGCGGCATCGAGACCCCGATGATGTTCGGGATCATGGATCGCTATGTGGAACTTGGCGTCGCCAGTTCCCGCGAGTCTTCCCATGCGGCAATGAACCGTCGCCATCCAATAGGCCGGATGGGACGCCCCGACGAGATGGCCGGCGGCGTGGTCTACCTTTGTTCAGAGGCCGCCAGCTTCGTCACATGCTCCGAATTCGTGATGGATGGCGGCTACAGCCAGGTGTGAGGGAGGACCTTGATGCCATACGAGAAGGTCCTCTATGCCGTTCGCGATGGCGTCGCCCGCATTGCGATGAACGACCCCCGGACCCGCAACGCCAGTTCCATGCAGATGGGCGAGGAACTGGTCGATGCCTTCCAACGGGCCACAGGAGAAGCCCGCGCGGTGATTTTCACCGGCGAAGGGCCGGCCTTCAATTCAGGCGCCGATCTGGGTGGCATCGACGAGCTGATGGAAGATCCCCTGCGCGATGTCGGTCAGGCGCTCGACCGCTATTTCAATCCGGTCATCGTTGCCATCAGGGAAATGGAGCAGCCTGTGATCACCGCGGTGCGCGGGGCTGCGGCTGGAGTGGGCGCCGGTCTGGCAATGGCAGGCGATCTGATTGTCTGCGGCGAGTCCGGGTTCTTCCTCCAGGCGTTCTGCCACGTCGGGCTGGTTCCCGATGGCGGTTCGTCATGGCTGCTGGCAAGAACCGTCGGCCGGGTGCGGGCAATGGAGCTGATGCTTCTGGGAGAACGGCTTCCCGCTGCCAAGGCGCTGGAATGGGGATTGGTCAACTTCGTGGTTCCAGACGACGAGGTCGATACGACCGCGATGAACCTGGCGCGGCGGTTGGCGGGCGGCCCTCGGTCGCTCGGTCTGATCAAGCGCAATGCATGGGCGGCGAACGACAGCACGCTGGAGAACGCACTCTCGCTGGAGCGCCGCGGGCAAAGGGAAGCCTGTCGAACCGATGACTTCGTTGAGGGCGTGCTGGCGTTCAAGGCGAAGCGGCAACCTCTGTTCAAGGGTCGCTAAAGAGGCGAGGCCAGATGCCCCCCATCCACCACGATTTCGCTTCCGGTCATGAAGGCAGATGCAGGCGAAGCCAGCAGCAGTAGCGCACCATCCAGGTCATTCAGACTGCCAAATCGCCGCATCGCAATCCGCTGACGCATTTCCTCGCCGTGTGACGAATTCAGGAATTCGCGGTTGAGGTCTGTCTCGAAATAGCCGGGAGAGATGGAATTGACGCGAATTCCACGTCGCGCCAGGCTCCATGCCAGCTGGCGGGTAAGGTGCAGCACTCCGGCCTTTGCCACGCAATAGGGTGCTGTCCCGATCATGCCGCGATGGCCGGTGATGGAGGCGATGTTGATGATCGAGCCTCCGCTGCCGGCCCTCTCCATCCGGCGCGCCGCTTCGGTAGCAACAAGCCAGACGCCCTTGAGGTTGGTATCGACGACGGCCTCGAAGTCAGACTCTGAGATCTCGAGCACCCGGCCGGAGCGTTCGATGCCGGCATTGTTGACCAGGATGTCAACGGGACCGGCCAGTTCGAATGCCTGCGCAACGTTATCTGCACTGGTGACATCCATGGCGACGGGCAGAGCCATTCCACCCTCGCCTGCAATGGCCTCCGCCAGTGCTTCAAGTGGCCCAAGCCGCCGCGCAGCCACAACCACTTCGGCCCCGGCCCGGGCCAGCGTCCTCGCGAAATGTGCTCCGAGGCCATCGCTCGATGCCCCGGTTACCAGCGCGCGAAGGCCGCTCAGATCGGCAGTCAGGCCGGATGCCACTAGAGCGCCTCCACGATAGTGACATTGGCGATCCCGCCGCCCTCGCACATGGTCTGCAGTCCCCAGCGCTTGCCGCGAGTGCGCAGCGCACTGACCAGCGTGGCCATCAGTTTGGCACCCGATGCCCCGAGCGGATGGCCCAGCGCCATCGCCCCGCCGTTGACATTCATCCGCGCGGGGTCCGCGCCAACGTGGCCGAGCCAAGCCAACGGCACCGGCGCGAAAGCCTCATTCACTTCGTAGAGATCGATGTCTTCAATCCGCATTCCGGCGCGCTTCAGTGCGCGGTCCGTGGCAAACAGGGGTTCCTCGAGCATGATGACCGGGTCTCCGGCGGTCACCGTCAGGTTGTGGATGCGCGCCAACGGGGTAAGGCCATGGGTCTTGAGCGCGCCGTCGCTGACCACCATGACCCCGGCCGCGCCATCGCAGACCTGGCTGGCGCTCGCTGCCGAAAGCCGCCCGCCTTCGCGCAGCAGCCGGACCGAGGCGATCGACTCAAGCGTGGCATCGAAGCGGATGCCTTCGTCGATCGCGTGAAGCGCAAGACCGCCATCGGCGCCCGGCACCTGTAGCGGAATGATCTCGCCATTGAATGCACCGGCCTGCGTGGCGGCAATAGCCTTGCCGTGGCTGTCGAGCGCCGCACGGTCGCAGTCCTCACGGCTGAATCCATATTTGACCGCCATCATCTCGGCGCCATCGAACTGGCTGAATTCGCTCACCCCAAAGCGCCGTTGGATGCTTTCCGGCCAGGGGCCGATGCCCAGGCCGGCATGAGCCGCGAGTGTGGTGGGAGAGCCCATCGGCACGCGCGACATAGACTCGACCCCGGCAGCAATGACAACATCCTGCGTGCCCGACATGACTGCCTGGGCAGCAAAATGGATCGCCTGCTGCGAGGAGCCACACTGGCGGTCAATCGTTACGGCCGGGACGCTTTGCGGCAAGACGGACGCCAGGACGGCGTTCCGTCCGACCTGCATCGACTGTTCTCCGGCTTGGCCGACGCAACCCATGATCACATCATCTACAGCCGCCGGATCAATTCCGGCCCGCTCGACGAGGGCATCGAGCACCTTTCCCCCAAGGTCGGCCGGATGCCACCCGGCAAGCTTGGCGTTGCGGCGCGCGCCGGCTGTTCGACCGAGTGCAACGATATAGGCCTCACTGGCACTCATGTTCCAAACTCCTGCAAATTGGATTCAGTCGTCGAAGCTGCGGGCGATGAGCAGCTTCATGATCTCGCTGGTTCCGCCGTAGATGCGCTTGACGCGGACATCCTTGTACATCTGGGCGATGGGATACTCGTTCATGTAGCCATACCCGCCGAACAGCTGCTGGCACGCATCGACCACCCGCTGCGCGCATTCCGTAACCCACAGCTTCGCCATGCTGGCCTGTTCCGCGCCAAGCTCGCCGGCCGCGCAGCGCTCGATGCACTCGTCGACGAAACACCGCGCAATCATTGCTTCGGTCTTGCATTCGGCAAGGCGAAACCGGGTGTTCTGGAAATCGATCAGCCGCTGTCCGAAGGCGCTGCGCTCACGGACATAGCCAAGCGTATGGTCAATCGCGGCTTCGATCATCGCCAGGGCCTCGATGGCGATGATCAACCTCTCCTGCGGCAATTGCCGCATCAGCTGCGCAAGCCCCCGGCCGTCGACACCTCCGATGAGGTTGGCGGCCGGAACCGCAACATCGTCAAAGAACAGTTCCGACGTATCACCCATCTCAAGCCCGACCTTGTCGAGGTTGCGGCCGCGGCGGAAACCGGCCGCATCGCCGGTCTCGACCCCGAACAGCGAGATGGCGCCCTTCTCGGGATCTGTGCGCGCGGCAACCACGATGAAATCGGCGAGCTGGCCGTTACTGATGAAGGTTTTCTGCCCGTTCAACCGGTAGACATCGCCGTCGCGCAGGGCAGTTGTGCGTATGCCGCGCAGATCCGACCCGGCGCCCGGCTCGGTCATGGCGATGGCGCCGATAAATTCGCCGGACACCAGTCGGGGCAGCCAGCGGCGGCGTTGGTCCTCGGTTCCGAATTCGGTGAGGTAGGGCAGGACGATCGCGTTGTGCAGGGGCACTCCCCAGCCGTCCGCCCCGATTAGCCCGAGCCGCCTGATCAGCACGGCCTCGTGCCTGAAATCACCTCCGGCCCCGCCGTATTCCGGCGCCACGGACAAGCCCAGGAGGCTGGCATCGGCCATTTCCCGCCAGGCATCGCGATCCACGATCCCGGCAGTACGCCAATGGGCCAAACGCTCGATCGGCACGCGATCGGCCAGCAGCCGACGAACCGAATCGTCGAACTGGACGAGTTCCTCGTCCATCCATCGGCAAGGCTGAGCGAAGATACCGGACATCCGCGTCTATCGCGGCGCCATCCGTATCGCCCCATCGAGGCGCACGTCTTCCCCGTTGAAATAGCTGTTTTCGATCATGCCCAATGCCAACTGCGCATATTCGGCGGGGAACCCCAGGCGCTTGGGAAAGGGGATGCTCGCCGCGAGCGCCTGCTTCACATTGTCGGGCGCAGAGTTCATCAGCGGCGTATTGAAGATGCCCGGCAAGATCGTGTTGACCCGAATGCCTTCGGCCATCAGATCGCGTGCGATCGGCAACGTCATGGAGACGACGCCGCCCTTGGATGCGGAATACGCGACCTGCCCCATCTGGCCGTCCTCGGCGGCGACACTGGCGGTCATCACGATCGCCCCGCGCTCTCCGTCTTCGAGCGGATCGAGCGTCATCATGCCCGCCGCCGAATTCGCGACACAGCGGAACGTGCCGACAAGGTTGACCTGAAGGATCTGATTGAATTCAGCCAGCGGAAATTTCCGGATTTCGCCGGTGTCACGGTGGCGCGCAGCGGTCTTGGCGGCCCCGCCAATTCCGGCGCAGTTGACAAGAATTCGTTCCTGCCCATGGGCGGCGCGGGCAGCGGCAAACCCCGCCACGACACTGTCGTCGCTGGTCACATCGACCAGGCAGAAGGTTCCACCGATCTCTTTTGCCAGTGCCGCGCCGCGCTCTGCGTCAAGATCGAACAATGTTACGCGCACACCGCGATCTGCCAGCGACCGCGCAGTCGCCGCACCCAATCCCGACGCACCGCCGGTAACCACTGCGGCAATGGACTTTTCAAGTTTCACTTCTCACAATCCCTGGCTCTGGTGCAGGCGTGACCGCCACTCACTCGAGCAAGTATCAGCAGGCCGGGTATTTCCGGCCTCACACTTTTGAGCATACCGACGCTGCCGGTTGCCCCTACCCCTGCAATCCCAAGCCAGGAGGAGTTCCATGAGTCCGCATGCAAAGACCAAGGCGATGTACGACTGCGTCGAACGCGGTGACTGGGGCGCGGTCGCGCAATTCATGGCCGAGGATTTCGTGATCCATGAACCATCGAGCCTGCCCTACGGCGGCGAATGGCGTGGGCGTGATGCGCTACAGCGCCTGTTCGTGACGGTCATGAGCACCTGGGAGGATCCTTCGGTCGAATGGATCGACCTCATCGGCGGCGAAACCCGGGTGGTGGCCTTGCTCCAGTTTGCGATGACCTCTCGCGCCACGGGCCAGCGTTTCAGCCAGCGCGTCGCCGAGGTTACGACCTTCAACGACAACGGCTTGATGGCTCAGATGCACATCCACTATTTCGACACAGCGGAAATGGTGCGACGTTCGACCCCTTAGGGTCCGTACTCAATCGCCACGCCTTCGAGAACGCCCCGCAGGGCGCACGGCACATTGCTGCGCCGGCAAGATTTGAAAGATCGACATGTTCCTGCGCCTTGCCACCTTGCACCGAGCCGTTCTGACCAAACCTCGAAGGCGCGGCGCCTGACGCTGCGATAGGCCCGATTCGGCGCGCCCCTGCGGGCGGCGTCGGGACGCGATGACGATGCTTCCGCGTGGCTGCAACAGGGTCTAGACCGGCAGTTCGCCGCTCAGGTACTTGTCGAGAGTGGCGTGGAACTGGCGTATCCGGCTTTCCTGGTAATGCCCCAGTTCGATCCGGCCATTGGCCGAGGCTTTCATACCCTTCTGCACCGCGAGCAGGTTGGCAAGGTCCTGGTCGAAAACCTCTGCAAGTCCCTTGCCGATCAGGTGAGAAGCCGTCGTGAAAGGTTGATCTGCTCCGATCAGAAACATCTCCGGGGCCCGGGGCGCCACTTCGCCTTTTGGCGTGCGCATCAGGATGCGCACTTCCATCAGGCTGTGGTCAACGTCACGCCATGGTCGCCAGCGATAGACGATATTGGGCACAAAACCGCCCCAGGGCGCGAAGTTGGGAAATACGTTGTAGGTAAAATTGTCGAGAACCTCGCTATCGCTCACGGTGTCGTAGTCGTAACCGTCCGCGGACTTGAACGCTGACCGGTTGGCCTCCGCAAGTACCCTTCTGGCGGGAAACGGAGCGCCCTCGTCAAGTTCCATCGGCGCTGCGGTGTCCTGCTCGGCAAAGCGGCCTGCCGTGTCGTTGCCGAGGAATTCGCCGATTTTCCGCAATACATGGTCTTCGCCCTTGCCGCGCACGTGCGGCGAAAGCACGCCGTTCGGAGTTATGGCCCGGTTCAGGTGGTGGCCATAGAGGTCATAGCGGGTGTTGGCGTCGGCCGTGAAACCCAGGATCTGAGGGTGAGTCACCACGGCGTGGAATGCTTCCATGAACGCCTCGGCGCTTGCCTTCCAGTTCGCGGGGAGAACACGGCCGATCCACACTGCCGTGTGGCATTCGTCCAGCCGCCAGCGATCGTAGTGCTCGACCCCTGGCCCGATCCAGTCGCGAAAGGCCGGAAGATCCCCGTTTTCCGAGACCATCACGAAGCCCTGCCAGCTCTCGACGCGCAGCTGGGGGAGATTCATGTCGCGGTCTTCAAGGTGCTTGAAGTCCCAAGCGCAGGGCACCTCTTTCAACGAACCATCGTTGTTCCATGTAAAGCCGTGGAATGGGCAACGCAGGTTGATCGACTTTCCGCCGCGATCGCGCAGCAGGCGTCCACGATGCAGGCAGACGTTGTGGAACGCGCGGATGGTACCATCCTGCTGGCGTACCAGAAGATAGCTCTTGTCGCCGATCTCATAGACCACGGTATCGCCGGGCTCTGGCAGGTCTTCCTCGCGCGCAGCGAATTGCCAGATGTTGGGCCACAGTTTCTCCTGTTCGGCCCTGGCGAAAACCTCGCTTGTGTAACGTTCCACGTCAAGCGCGCCCACGCCGTAGTCAGGCGCCGATTCCTCGAACAGAAAATCGGGCACCTGCCGCGTGTCGGCGACGAGCATGTCGGAATAGCTCGGCCCCGGACAGCGGTCCGCGCGCGACGGAGCTGACGCCTGATCTTTGGTCTGCATGGTCATTCGGTAATATCCAGCGGCATGCCGCAGGCCTCGGAAATGTGGCGGTGGACACCGTGAAGGGCGATCTCGTTGGCGCCCAGCACGACCCGGAAATCGTCTGGCGCGGCGATCATGTTGGCATAGCCAGCCGAGGCGACGCGATAGTCCTCGGTCTGGACCACTTCCGCAGTGGAATCGTAGGCCGCCACACACATCGCGCGGTGCTCATCGCTCTCGATGCCGAAGGGTGCATAGACAGCGAAATGGCAGATCATCTTGTCTGGCCCGACCGGAAACAGGCGAAACACCTGGGTGAAGTACGATCCCGGCACCACCGATCCGAAAAAGATCACCGTGTTGGGGAACAGGTAATGCACCGCCCCATAGTCCGTCCACGGCCAGTCCTTCTCGTCCTGACCAACATAGGGAGCAACGCTGAGATCGGGAAAGTTGATCCGGTGGTGACGCCCGAATGGCTCGTAGGTGCTGCGATCGGAATAGTGGGTTTGGCCGATCGTCGAATTGTGCAAGGCCTTGAAGTGGTAACCCTCGCCGTAAGTGTCGAGCGCGAATTTCCAGTTGGAATTGGCAGTCAGGACGCCCTTCTTGACCGGCTCGGCACGCCCCAGTTCAAGCTGTTCGAGCACCGGACCGAAGCTGTCGAGGTGCGCGGCGCCATCGATCGGACCCTCGTCGGGATCGGTGCGGACGAGGATTAATCCGATATGCTCTGCACAGGGCAGTTCGATCAGGTCACGAGCGCCGATTTCGCATTCCGCAAAGCCCGCCTTGCCCGGCTGACCGATCAGTTTGCCGCTGGAATCGAAAGTCCACGCATGAAATGGGCATGTAACACGGGGCGCATGACCGCTCCATGGCTCGCTGCCTTCAATCAGGCGTGCGGCACGGTGCGTGCACATGTTGCGAAACGCGCGCACCTTACCGTCCTTGCCGCGCATGACCAGGATCGAGGGCCCTGCGCCGTCAAAAACGAGCGTATCGCCAGCATTGGGAATATCGCCGCTCAAACCTGCCACCAGCGGCTCACCGTGGAATACACGCCGCATCTCGGCCGCATGCCTGGCCTGGCCGGTGTAGATCGACTTGTGCAGCGGCATTGGCGCCGGAGCAAGCTGGGTGCGATCTTCAGCGAGAAGCGCAATCATGCTGCGCAGGGCTTCACGCGCGCTTTGCCGCCGCACGAGGGCCCAGTCCCGCTGTTGGAGGTCCACTTCCGCCATGATCGTCTTCCTTCGTGCCCTATCGCAGAGCGGATAATGGCACCGATGGGCGCGCGACCCAGCTAGCGGTTTTGATAAGCTTCACGCGCTGGCACCCAGATAACCCAACTGCCCGGCCTTGAAGACCGTCTGGGCCCGGTTGATGGCATTGAGTTTCTCGCTAGCGCGGTTGATGTGATAGCGGATCGTCGCGTGGCTGAGGTCGATGATCATCGCAATTTCGCGATCGGTCTTGCCGATTGCCGCCCAGCGCAGGCATTCAACTTCCCGTCGGGACAGTTCGCAATCCGAAGGAATGCGCCGCTTGGTGCGCATGGCCGCTACATAGCCCGATATGAAACGCCGGGTGATCGCGGTCAGGATTCCACCCACCGAACCGAATAGCTCGGTCAGATCGTCCAGTTCCGGATCGATCGGGGTAAAACTGTTGGCGGAAATCTGTGCAAACGGCAAATGCACGGGCACGACGATTGCCGCCTTGAATTCGCGCTGCGAGGCAAAATACCGGCCAGTGTCGATTTCCCGCAGGTAGGGATTGGGCACGGCCGTATGGAATCCTGCGGCGTTGCACCAGAATGCCTCAGGCTCGTAGCGGCACGCCCGCGGCAGTGGCGAGTGCAGCGCGAGGCAACTCTCTTCCCACCAGCGTTCGCCCTCGCCCTGCCAGCCGAACAGGTCGGCGGCAAGATTTGCGCCATGCCCGTCGGTTAATGCCGCCTTGGAAGAGATGTCGTCGCACAAGGCAGCGCGCAGCCCATGTTCTGCGGCAAAATCGTTTATGGCCTGTGCGGCCCCGCAAATGCAATCGATCCCGCGGACGGTAACCCGATCGATCAGCCTGTCGATTGCGCCATCCTCACGCCGTGCATGCTGGAACTGGCCTGCTATTACTGCGCCCATCTGGCTCTCCTGTTTTATGTCCTTTATTGTCTGCCGCTTCCCCATCGGGACTGGACTAACCGGAACAGGCCCGACTCCTGTTATTTTTGCCTATGGCGGTCGGGCTGGTGCCAAGCGATCCGCTGCCCTTCAGACTAGAAGGGAGCTGACCATGCCGGTCACACGCCAGTGGCTGCTGAATGGGCATCCGCGCCAACGTCCTATTTCCGACGATGATTTCCGTCTGGTCCAAACCGAAATCCCGCGTCCCGGAGACGGCCAAATGCTGCTCGCGACGCGCTGGCTTGGTTTCGACCCAGCGCAAAAAGGCTGGATGGAAAACATTGCCGACTATGTCGCTCCTCTGGAGATCGGCGATGTGATGCGCGGCAGCGCGATTAGCGAAGTGATCGAAAGCCGCCACCCCGACTTTGCCCCAGGGGACCTGGTTGTCGGCACTACTGGATGGGTCGAGCTGTCGCTCTCGGATGGCACCGGCATTGAGACCATGACCACCGCGCTCTCGCCCACAGCCATGCTCTCGATCCTGGGCACCACTGGAATGACCGCCTGGTGCGGGCTGTTCAAACGCGGCAGGCCCGTTGCCGGCGACACGGTGCTGATATCGGGTGCCGCGGGCGCGACCGGATCGCTCGTTGGTCAGCTCGCGAAGATCGCCGGCTGTCGGGTGGTGGGCATCGCAGGAGGGGCCGAAAAATGCAGCTGGCTGATCGACCACGCGGGCTTCGATGCCGCGATTGACTACCTCAGCCAGAGTTTCGAGGCTGACCTCGCCAAACATCTGCCGACCGGCGCGGACGTCGTCTTCGATAACGTGGGCGGCAGGATCCTCGACGCGATGCTGGGCCACATTGCAACCGGTGCCCGCGTGGTGATTTGCGGCGGGATCAGCCGGAATGAGACCGGCGGGCTGCCCGAGGGGCCGAAAAACTACTTCAACCTGGTGTTCCGTCGGGCCAGCATGACTGGCTTCATCGTGCTTGACTGGGCCGCCGAATTCCCCGCCATCCGCCGCAGGCTGGAAGGGCTCGTGCTCGATGGCAGATTGACTTATCGCGAAGACGTCCAGCATGGCTTCGAAAAGGCTCCCGCTACACTCAAAAGACTGTTTTCCGGTAAGAATTTCGGCAAACAGCTCCTGAAGCTCTGACGGCTTGCGCCCTCGGCAATCAGGCGGTGATCCCGCCATCGACCGCCAGTTCAGCGCCAGTCACGAAACAACTCTCGTCTGAAATGAGGAATAGCACCGCCGCGGCCACGTCCACGGGCTGCCCCGAACGGCCAAGCGGCGTGGCCCCGGCCGCGAAGGCTGCCACGTCGAGATCGGGCACGGCCTCCGTCAGCATGGGGGTATCGATGATGCCCGGCATGATGACATTGACCCGGACCTTGTCGGGCGCGAGCGTTCTGGCCGCGGCGCGTGACATGCCGCGCACGGCCCATTTGGTCCCGGTATAGGCGAAGAACAACGGATCGGGCCGGATGCCGGCGATCGACGAAATATTCACGATCGACCCGCCACCACCGCGTTTCATGACCTCTGCGGCGAGCTTCATGCCCAGAAATGTGCCCTTCTGGTTGATGGCGACCGTTCGTTCGAACAGGTCCAGGTCGGTCGCCGAAAGGTCGGCCATGACGGCGACCCCCGCGTTGTTGACCAGTCCGTCCAGGCGGCCATGGCGCGACACGATTTCCGCCAGGAGTACAGTCCAGGCAGCCTCGTCGGCAACGTCAAGCGTCGCGGCCCATGCTCCGCCGCCGATGCTCTCGGCCACGGCATGGGCCTGCTCCGCGCGAACATCGGTAACGATCACCCGCGCCCCTTCCGACGCGAGCAATCTGGCATGAGCCTCGCCTTGTCCGCGCCCGGCACCGGTGACCAGGACGACCTTTCCGGAAACGCGGCCGGTCATCGGTCCAGCCTCTCGCGCGGCAGGCCAAGCCACCAATTTGCCAGCTTGAGCGGAAACAGATCGGCATAGAGCCGCTCACGCTCGGTCGCGTCCGGACCGAGCGCAAACTCGTTCGAACTGCCAAGCGGGGCCGCCCCCACGACTGGATCGACCCATTCCAGTCTGAAATCGGCAATCAGCGCCATGATCGGGGCGGCCGCAGCCTCATGATGCTCACTGGTTTCGTGGGCCAGAAAACCCGCAAAACCGGTGCTGAACGACTCCATGCAGTAGTAGCTGTTTGGCTCCTGCCCGCGCCAGTACTCGTATCGGACAAGGTCCTGTTCGTGGCCGGTGGAGGCCGCATAGAGCTCACGCGCAAGCGCCTCGAACTCTTGCGCCTTGCCGTCGTGGACACGGATATGGGCAATGCAGGTTGCCATGAACTCTCCCCGCAGCCGCTTTTGATAGTTGCCTTGCTGCTTGCCGGAATGCATACATGCAGCAGTGCTGCTTGTAAATCGAAAATGTGCAAGACGGCGATTTTTGCGAGGCATAAAGTGACAACATTCGAACCCGATCTCTTTGGCCCAGAGGCATCCAAACTCTGGTTCGAAACCTACCGTCAGCTGCGCGAGACGCAGCCGGTTTATCATGTGCCGGGATCAAACCTGTATGTGCTTACCCGGCACGACGATATCGCGATGGTCGTGCGCGACAGCGAGCGCTTTTCGAACGAAGCGGAGAAGCATGGCGGCGAGCCGCTTCTGCTTTGTCCGGCGGCACGTACGATTTATGAGCAGAAAGGATGGCCCAAGGCCTTTCCTCTGGCGATCGATCCGCCGGAACACCGGCGCTATCGAAGCTTGATCAATCACTTCTTCGTTGGCGCCCGGCTTGAAGCGAGCCGCTCGCTGATCGAGAATCACGTTCATCGCCTGATCGATAGCTTTGGCTCCGGTGGCGAGATCGAGTTCGTGGAAGCTTTCGCCGAGCCGCTGCCTGCAGCAATCATCACGGAACTTCTCGGCCTGCCGTCCGAAGATGGCGAGCGGCTGAAACAGTGGTCGTTCGCCTGGGCTTTGCCCTTTTCGCGGGGATTGAGCGTCGAGCAGGAAATCTGGGTTGCCGAACAGGGCGTCGAATTCCAGCACTACCTCAAGGGCCATGTCGACCAGCGCCGCGCCAATCCCACCGGCGACATCATCTGCGAGCTGGCCCATGCCGAACTTGACGGCCAGCTCCTGAGTGACGGCGATATTGTGCAGATCATCGACCACCTGTTCATCGGCGGTAACGAGACGACCGCATTCGCGCTCGCCTCCGGCCTATGGATGATGCTGCGCGATCCTGAAATCCGCGGCGCGCTGGTGCAGGATCCCACCCGGATCAAAGCGTTCGTCGAAGAGGTGTTGCGACTCGAATCGCCAACCCAGGGCCTTTACCGCACCGCGACGCGCGACGCAGAAATCCGGGGCGTCAAAATCCCCAAGGGGGCCACCTTACACCTTCGTTTTGCAGCGGCCAATCGCGACCCCCAGGTTTTTCCCGACCCCGACAACATCCGCTTTGATCGGAGCAACGCCATGCAACACATGGCGTTCAGCCAGGCCGAGCATCACTGTCCCGGGTCAGGACTCTCGCGGCTCGAGCTGCAGATTGCCTTCAACGCATTGATCACACGACTGCCGGATATGGCGCTGGCCGAAGGCCGAAACGACTTTGCGCATCATCCCGGGTTCGTGTTGCGTGCGTTGAAGGCACTGCACATTACCTGTCCGGAGGTGCTTGCGCGGACCTGACGTCGCAATCGGGACCGGAGCATTTCCAGATGGGCTCCGGTCCCGATTTCGCGGCCTCTCTATCCACGCACCGCTATCGATTCCTCGCGCCAGGGAGCGATCGTCATCCCATCGCTCTTCTGGTACCCTTCAGGCAGGTCGTCGACCAGATGCCACGCTGCCGACAGCCGCCCGTAGCCGATGAAGAAGGCTATGAAGGCTCCCAGCTCGACAATTTCCCTTTCGCTGAAATGCGCCCGAAGCGCATCGAAGGTCGCATCGTCGATCGCAAAGTGATTGGTCGATGAAATGTCAGCGTAAGCCAGCGCCGCTTTTTCCGCCGGGGTAAGATCGGGGGATTCCTCCGGGCGCTCCAGCGAACAGACCGCCCCTTCGGTCAGTCCGTCATCAAAGGCCGATTCATAGCGGATTGCCATGCAGCTGCGGCATTGGTTGTGGAACGCGACGCGAAGCCTCACCAGTTCGACCAGCCGCCGCGACAGCCCGGTTGACTGGTAAAGCGTCATGCCGAAGCCAAGCACACCCTTGGCCAGATCGGGGTTATGCGCAAAGACGCGCAGAATTCCTTGCTCCACCAAAGTGGTATCGTCACCTCCGGCCGTTTCGCGCAGATCATCGCGCCACTCGGAAATCGGAAGAGTTGAAATACGGGCCATCAGGTATGCTCCAGGTTTTCAATTCGTCCCGCTAGCGGAAACGGAACAGTGGATGTTCGGGTGAAAGGCCCGCCGCGCGCGGAACCGCGGCAAGCAGCGGGCTTTCGCTGTCAGTGCCGACGTGATGAAAATCAAGCAGGTAGCGGCGCTCGGCAAAACGCCATTCGCCTGACCGGCGCTCAAGCCGATCGAGATAGCGCCCATAAAACAGCTGCCAGACGTTTTGCCCGCCCTCTTCTGCGGCGACCGCATGGGTCACGGAGCAGCTGTCAGACAGCGCCTGGTCACCGTTTATGTCGAGAACGATATTCAAGGTCGCGTGGAAGCGGCGCTCGGATCGTGCTGCATTGGCCAGCAGAAAATCGACCGCCTGGCTCCCGCTTCCGGCGAAGAATCCGAGATCGACGCGAGCATCGGGCCAGAAGAGTTCCGCCAGTCCCGCCTTGTCGCACCAATCCACGGCGCGGCCATAGGCGTGCAGCAATCGCGTGCACTGCGCTTGCGCCACCAGCTGGTCGACCTCCCGTTTATCCATCGATTCCATCCTGGCCTTCAAACTGCGTCTTGGCCGGCCCGAGCCTGGTGGCGAGTACCAGCAGCAGCAATGCAAGTTCCAGCTTGCTGCATCGCTTGTCGCCGGTAAACTCGTAAATTTGAGAATTACGACACCTGCGGAGTCAGTCCATGAATCAGAGCCATTCAAGGTCTGGAGGGCAGAATGAGGGAGAGCTCGCCATCGATCCGGCGGCCGCGACACCGGCTTGCGACGACGTGAACCACAGCGAATCCACCCGCATCGCGATCCTCGACGCGGTAGTTCGCTGTTTCGCCGCCCAGGGTTGGGCCGGCACCAACATGTCGCTGGTCGCGCGCGAGACCGGGATGACGCGAGGCAAGATTCAGTACTACTACCCTGTACTCGAAGATCTGAAATACGCCGCAATCGAGCATTTGCACGAAAGGTCCCGCCGGAATTACTTCGCTCAGATCAGGCCGGATGCTCCCGCCCGGGAACGGTTCGACATGGGTATTGACCTCATGTGGGCGTTGGCTCGCGATCCATTGCACATGGCCATGGCCGAAGTCGGTGCTGCGGCGAGGACCGACGCGGAATTGCGCTCGCGCCTTGCCTCGATCAGGGCGGCGGACGAAGCAGCGATGGATCGTCAGGCCGGCTTGAGCTTCCCTGCCCTCGCCGCCGTTGGCCAGACGGAACTCCATCTGGGACGGTTGTTCACCACGGTTTTCATCAATGGCCTGGCTGCCCATGGCTTCGCGGAGGACCCGGAGTTCTGGCGAGCACGGCTGATCGCGATGCTCAAGGAATGCCTCGCCGATTTCTGGGTTCGGCGCGGAGTGACGGAGCTGCTGGATCCCGATGAAGTCCAGCCCCCAGCCTCGGCCACTGCCAAGCGATCAGCGCTGGATCCTCCCGCTCGCGACCTCCGGCGCGAGGAGGCGCTCGCTCTCATTCATCGGGCGACCATGCTGCTTAGCGAAGATTGACCTGCCTGCGGCACGCAATTCGGCAGGCAGCGACTGCCAGTTTTGCCGATTGCAGCAGGACCGTGAAACGCGTCCAATCACAACATCCGACATGTCGATGATCGACCGGTGGGGAGCCACGTGCCTTGACCATCCACTTTCCTGCAAGCCTGCCGCATCACATGCGGCAATATGCGCGGTCGGGCGTTTGGCGCGGTCAGACACTGGCTGATCGAGCGCGGCAACGAGCCGCCGAAATGCCCGATGAGCCAGCCTATCTGAACGAATCTGGCGACACAACCTATGCCGGTCTGCTGTCATCTGGCGAGGCATTGGCGCGCGCCCTGCTCGACCTCGGCATCCGCCCGGGCGAAGTTATTGCGTTCCAGACTCCCAACTGGTTCGAAGCGGCTGTCATCAATCTCGCCGCCTCCCTCGGCGGTTTCGTTATCGCTCCTATCGTCCACATTTACCGCGACGCCGAAGTGCAGCACATGCTTGCCGACAGCGGCGCGCGAGCATTTTTCGTCGCAGAGAAATTTCGCGCCATCGACTATGCTGCGATGGTCGATCGCATCACGCCCGGACTACCCGACCTTGCCCATGTCGTCCTGGTTCGGCCCGCGGCGCCCAATTCCGGTCTGGCCGCACTGATCGAGCATGGCAGTAAGCTTACTCATTCTCTCCCCAACAGCGATCCCGACTCCGTCAAACTGGTGCTGTACACGTCCGGAACGACCGGCCGGCCCAAGGCCGTGCTGCACTCGCATAATACTCTGGCGCGCGTGATCGACGTGACCGCCGAGTATCTTGCGCTCGGGCGCGACACCGTCCTCATGCCCTCGCCGGTGACCCACATCACCGGCTATGCCGGGGCGCTTGAAAAGCCGTTCCAGGTCGATGCACGGGCGGTGCTGATGGAGCAATGGGATGCGCAAAAGGCAGTCGAACTGATCGAACGCTTCGGCATCACCTCTACAGTCGCGGCCACCCCGTTCCTCGTCGAATTGTGCGCGGCGGCCCAACAAGCCGGCGCGGGTCTTGCCAGCCTGCGCAGCTTTGCGTGCGGCGGTGCTTCTGTCCCGCCGGATCTGGTGCGTTCCGCCAATAGCTCGATGGCGCACCCCTGCGTTGCACGCGTCTATGGCAGTTCGGAAGTGCCGCAGGCGACGCAGGGCTACCGCGCCAGTGTCGAACCCGATCTTGCCGCAACCAGCGACGGCCATGCGATCGATTATGACATCCGGATCTGCAATGACGAGGACTGTCCGCTGCCCGTTGGCAGCGAAGGGGAAGTCCAGGTTCGCGGACCGGCCATGTTCCTCGGCTATGGCGATCCGCAGCAAACCAGCGGTGCACTGACCGCGGATGGCTATTTCCGGACCGGCGATATCGGCCGAATCGGGACAGGCGGGGAACTCACGATCACCGGCCGCAAGAAGGATCTGATCATTCGCGGCGGAGAGAATATCTCGGCGCGGGAAATCGAAGAGGTGCTGGACAGGCACCCGGCCGTTGCGGAATCATCGGTGGTTGCCATGCCGCATCAACGGTTGGGCGAAGGCGTCTGCGCCTTCGTCATTTTGCTCCCCGGAAATGAGGTGACGAAGGCTGACCTTGTCGAACATGTCCGGCACAGCGGCCTCGCGCTCCAGAAGTGCCCCGAACATATCGAATTGGTCAGCGATTTTCCGCGAACCGCATCGGGCAAAGTGCGCAAGGACCAGCTGCGCGACGAGGCCCGGCGCCTGGTATCAGCCCAAGCGCGAAGCTGACGGAAGCTACTGCGCCGCCATGGCATTGGCTATGGATGTGCCGACTTCCTCGTTGTTAGGATTGCGGCGCAGGGTCAGTCCACCGTTCACCTGAAGATTTTGCCCGGTCATGAAGCACTCATCGCTCGCCAGCCAGACCACCGCGGCGGCGATATCGTCCGAAGTTCCGATGCGTCCAAGCGGATAACTCGGCCGAAACGCTTCGATCAGCCCCGGAATTGCGGTCGCTTCATTCGTCATGGGGGTGTCGGTCAGCCCCGGAGAAATCGAATTGGCACGGATGCCGTCCTTGCCGAATTCGTTGGCGATACAGCGAATTACGTGATCCAGTCCGGCCTTGGTCCCCATGTAGGCGGCATGATCTTCAAGCATGATCGTCGCCGTTGCCGAACTGATCTGGATCAGCGAACCGCCCTGCCCTCCTCGGCTGACTGCCATCTTGCTCACCATGGCCTGAAAGAACTGAAACGGCCCCACGAATTGCAGCGCCGTCATTGCCTCAAGTTCTGCCCGGGAATTGTCGAGGAACGGGCGCAGCAATCCCCATCCGGTAGCGTTGATTGCAATGTCTATGCCGCCCAGCCGGGCCATCGCTCCGTCTGCAAGCGCCGCAATGCTGTCCTCATCTACCAGATCGCAAGCGAGCGCGGCGCAGCCTGTCGCTTGCGCGAATCCCTCGAGAACATCCGCCTTGCGGCCGGAAACGAGCACGTCGGCACCTTCGGCAAGCAGGCGACGGGCGATGTGCTGCCCCATGTTGTCGGGGCTGCTTGCGCCGATGATCACTGCCCTTTTACCGTCCAGACGCTTCATGACACTCTCCATTTGCGCTCAAAAGTACCATCAAGGGTTCAGCGCCGGCCCTGACGAAAACACCAGTGGGCCCACACTGGTCGATCGCGCAAAATGGCAGTTCCTGCTGGCAAGACCGGCGCGGCAAGTGATGAGGATAGGGTCATGGATCTGGGGTTGCAGGGCAAGAAGGTCATCCTGACCGGTGGCAGCCGCGGCATAGGCCGCGCTGCCCTCGAAATCTTTGCCGCCGAAGGTTGCGACGTCGCGTTCTTTTCCCGCAATGCCGAACAGGTGGCCGAGACGGTTGCATCGCTTTCGCGGCACGGCGGCAAAGTGGTCGGCGAAGTGTTCGACCTTTCCGACCTGGCCGCCTACCCGGATTGGCTGAACGCTGCGGCCGACAAGCTCGGCGGGTGCGACATCTTCGTGCCCGGTGCCAGCGCCTCGGGATCGGGCGCAACCGGGGACTGGGATGCCTGTTTCAGCGCCGATATCAAGGGAACCGTGATGGGCTGCGAAGCGCTCGAACCCTGGTTGGCAAAGTCAGGAGCAGGCTCGATCGTCATCATGTCGAGCACGGCGGCAACCGAAACCTTCCTGATGCCGCAAGCCTTCAATGCGGTCAAAGGCGCGCTGCTGGTGTATGCCAAGCAGCTGGGCCAGGCCTGGGGATCAAAGGGCATTCGCGTCAATTCGGTATCGCCCGGCCCCATCGCCTTTCCGGGTGGCAACTGGGAAGCGATCAAGGGCATCATGCCGGAACTGTATGACTCAACCGAATCGCAGTTCGCCCTTCGCCGCTGGGGCGGTCCTGACGAAGTGGCAAAGACGATCGTTTTTCTCGCCAGCGCCGCTTCGTCCTATACCACCGGCACCAACGTGGTGATCGATGGCGGCTACACCAAGCGCGTCCAATTCTAAGCCTGAACAGCTGGATCGGCGGGCAGACCGCCACAGGCCCCGGCTTGCTTCCATATCACTGGAACGAGGGCAATTTCCTTACGCGATCTTCAGAACAAGCTTGCCCGTGTTTGCGCCGCTGAACAGCCTCATGAACGCCGCGTAGGCATTTTCGAGCCCCACCTGTACGTCCTCATCGACCCGCAACCGGCCTTGCGCGATCCATTCTCCCATCGCCGCTGCGCCTTCGGCGAACCGTTCCACGTAGTCGGCGACAAGGAACCCCTTGACCGTGGCGCGCTTGACCAGAACCTGCCAGAGGTTGCGCGCACCCAGCGGCTCGGCGGCATTGTATTCGCTGATCAAGCCGCAAAGCACGACCCTTGCGCGAAGTGCGAGGTTGGCAAGGGCTGCATCAAGCACCACGCCGCCAACGTTCTCGAAGTGCACGTCGACACCATTCGGAGCCGCGACAGCGATTTCCGCTGCCAGTTCCTCGAGGTTCCTGCCGCGATAATCAATCGCCACATCGAACCCATAGTCGCGCAACAGCCGCTCACACTTATCGGCGCCGCCAGCGATACCTATCACGCGACAGCCGCTGATTTTCGCGATCTGACCAACCAGCGAACCGACGCCGCCTGCTGCCCCGGTGACCAGTACCGTTTCGCCTGCCGTCGGTTGGCCGGCTTCGATCAGCCCAAAATAGGCCGTCAACCCGACCGCCCCCAAGGCACTGAGATAAGCGGTGGGCGAGCCGCCTGCCTCGGCATCGATGCGATTTGTGAAGCCGCCAGCCCGGCACAGTGAATAGTCCTCAAGAGCATTGAGCCCCATCACCCACTCACCGCACGGAAACTCCTCGCAGGACGAGCTGTGCACGATCCCCACAGTGGTAGCTCGTACAGCATGACCGAGGGGTATTGGCGGCATGTAGCTCGGCGCGTCGGACATCCAGCCGCGCTGCGCCGGATCAAGCGAGGCGAAATGGTTGCGCACCACGAATTCGCCGGGCGCCGGTTCGGGAACCGCTGCCAGCGACAGTTCGAAATCCTCCGCTTCCGGTAAGCCATTCGGCCGGCGGACAAGACGGAACTGGCGGTTCTGTGGATCGGTCAAGCGCGCTCTCCTTGGCTGACCACAAGAGCACTCGGCGCCTTCTGCCACACCTCTCGTTAATGGCAGGTCGCTGCTGCACTCGACCGGAGTACCAAGCCTGCGGGTTAGTGAATCACCCGCGATCGACGGAGCGAACGATGACCAGACTTCAGGGCAAAATTGCGCTGGTAACCGGGGCAGCATCGGTTCCCGGGCTTGGCAGCGCCACTGCGCGGCGGTTTGCCCGAGAGGGGGCCCATGTCCATCTGACCGATCGCGATGGCGCTGGCGCCGAGCGTCTTGCCGAAGCCATCCGCGCGGAAGGCTGGTCGGCCAGGGCCGCTGCCCACGATGTTACCAGCGATGCCGACTGGGACCGGGTAATGGCCTGGATTCTCGACCTTCATGGCCGAATCGACATCTTGGTGAACAACGCGGGCATTGCAGTCCTGCGCCCGCTGGAACAGCTGACCATGGCTGACTTTCAGCTTCAGAGCGACGTAAACCTCGCAAGCGTCTTCAACGGCACTTGCCGGGCCATCGCCGCCATGCGGGCAACTGGCACGGGCGGCTCGATCATCAATATCTCGTCCGTCGTCGGCCAGGTCGGTGTGCTGACATGCACCGCCTATGCGGCCTCGAAGGGCGGAGTCAGGGCGATGACCAAATCGGCCGCGCTCGAGTGCGCCCACCAGGGCATCCGGGTCAACACCGTTCACCCGGGGATGATCGCCACCAACATGCTGGTCGGGGTCGAAAGCCTCGATGCCGACACCCATGGCGCAACTCTCGCCGGCATCCCTGCCGGACGACTTGGCGAGCCTGACGATATCGCCAACATGAACCTGTTCCTTGCCTCGGACGAAGCACGCTACATCACCGGCGCAGAGTTCGTGGTGGATGGCGGCATGACCGCGCACTGACCGGGGGCTGCCCCGGGGCGAGAGGTGCTGCGTCGCAAGCCTGCAGTCCCTCCTGCCCACCGATCTGTCAGGAGATAATCATATGACTACCGGTTTTTCAGGTCCGATCGAGGATCGCATGGCCCTTCGCGACTTGCTTGATACCTACGCCGATGCCGTCACCCGGCGTGATGCGGCGGACTGGGCCGCATGCTGGAGCGAGGATGCCCAATGGTCCCTTCCGGATTTTGCCGGGGTCGACACTGTGGTCGGGCGCAATGCGATCGTTGAGCTGTGGAACGCGGCAATGGCGCAGGTCCCCGGCCTCGTCTTCCAAGCCTGGCCCGGCGCAATCCGGGTTGACGGAGACCGCGCGACGATGCGCAGCTATACCCGCGAGACGTTCCAGCGGGACGGCGCACCTGTCACGATGCTTGGAACCTACGAAGACATTTGCGGCAGGCACGACCGGATCTGGCAATTCCAGCGCCGCGAGTTCCGCAGCATCGGTTAGCTGCTGCCGTAAACCGGGCCCCCCCGTCTGGCGCAAGCGAGCCGCTTCGAACCAGCTCAGTTCGCGGCAAGCCCCGCGAGCCTGTGGGTGATGATCGCATGAGCCTCGGCCATGATCCGGTCGATCAGCTCTCGGCAGGTCGGCACGTCGTGAATCAGCCCCTGGACCATGCCCGCGGTCCAGATCCCATGGTCGGTGTCGCCGCTCACCAGCCCTTCCCGGCCGCGCGCGCCCTTCACCAGACCGGAGATCTCCTCGAACGGCCTGCCCGCCCGCTCGTTCTCGAGGACCTGCTGCGAAATCGCATTGCGCCCGACGCGGGCAGTGTTGCGGTAGGAGCGGAAGATGAGGTCGGTCGCCCGCTCGTCGTTGGCGACCAGCGCCTGCTTGAACGCCTCGTGGATCGGCGCCTCGCGGGTGGCGCAGAACCGCGTGCCCATGTTGATCCCCTCGGCGCCGAGCGCGAGGGCCGCGACCAGCCCGCGGCCATCGCCGAACCCGCCGGAGGCGAGCATCGGAATCTTCACCCTGTCTGCGGCGGCGGGGATCAGGATCAGGCCGGGAATATCGTCCTCGCCCGGATGGCCGGCGCATTCGAACCCGTCGATCGAGATCGCGTCGACGCCCATCCGCTCGGCCGACAGGGCATGGCGCACCGCCGTGCACTTGTGAATGACGAGGATGCCGTGCGCCTTGAAGTGGTCGACGTGCTCCTGCGGCTTGTGCCCGGCCGTCTCGACGATCTTCACCCCCTCGTCGATGATCGCCTGCCGGTAGGCGGCATAGGGCGGCGGGTTGATCGAGGGCAGGATCGTGAGGTTCACCGCGAAGGGCTTGTCGGTCATGGTCCGGCAGCGGGCGATCTCGGCGCGCAGGGCATCCGGGGTCGGCTGGGTCAGGGCCGTGATGATGCCGAGACCGCCGGCATTGGAGACCGCCGAGGCGAGGTCCGCCGTGCCGACCCACATCATGCCGCCCTGGACGATCGGATGCTCGATCCCCAGCAACTGAGTCATCCCGGTCTTCATGGCAGCGGCTTCCCCCGGAGGGGGCGGACCTGTCGGTCGCCCCCTTGCGCCCCTGCGCTTTGCTTGGCGATGATCAAAATTTGATCTGGGCCTGGACGCCAAAGCTGCGGGGCGGCCTCGCAATACCGAAGGTCATCAGTCCGGCCACCGGCAGAACTCCGGTGATCCCCCGGTTGTCGGTGAGATTACGGCCATAAACCGTAAGGTCGAACTCCGTGCCGCCCATTTTGATCGTGTAGCCCAACGAAGCGTCAAGATTGTCGCGCGGATCGGACGAGCAGCGCTCGTCGTTTGTTACCGCGCCCAGCACGATGGGTTGCTGCGGAACGATACAGGTCTGCATCCGGTCAACGTGGCGGTACAGCACGTTTGCGTGCAAGGTTCCGGATCCCATCTCTCTTACATAGTCGGCGCCAAGCGAATAGGTCCACTTCGGCGCGCGCCGCAAGGTCAGGGTCGAAACATCATCGGGGATGTTGTCGCCGTTCACATCCTTGGGGAAATTGAGATACTTTCCATCGAGGTAGGATAGCGATGCGGTCAGGGTCAGCGCACTCGACGCCCTGGCCGTAATTTCCGCCTCGAAGCCACGCACACGCGCGTTGGCCGCATTCTGGATCACCGTTTCCTGGGGATTGGCCGAACCCGCAGGAGCTGGCTGCACCACCTCTTCCTGCTTGTCCTTGTACTTGTTCTGGAACACGGCAAAGTTGGTGCGCAACTTGTGGTCGAACCAGTCAGCCTTCAGCCCCAGTTCCATCGCGTCGACGACTTCAGGACGATAGGGCCCAACAGAAGTCGGGGAGGCAGCGCGGCCGTTGTAGCCGCCAGAGCGGTAGCCTCGCGAAAAGGAGCCGTAAATCCGGACTGAGTCGGCAACTTGGTAACTTGCGGTGCCGCGGAATGTGAAACGACTGAACCCACTCGAGAAACTGCAGTTGTTTGCCGGCCCATAGGCCGGAACACCCGGCGCGAGGAGGCCGGTAATCTGAACGCACTCGCCATTCCAGTTCGGCTGGGTCAGCCGGACCAACGCCGCGACCTGGCCATAGTTGTTGAAGATTGACTTGTCGTCATGGGTCCAGCGACCACCCAGCCCAATTGTGAGGCGCTCGGTCGGCTTGATCTGGAGATCGCTGAATACCGCATAGGACCTGGCGTTGCCCTGAGTGTCCTGCTGCAGCTGGATCGCCGGGAACCCAGCACCGGCCAGACCGGCTCCGAAGAAGGAAGTCTGGCTCAGGTTGTATTGGCTGTTGAAGTAATAACCCCCGATCAGCGCATTGAGCCAAGGCGTGACATCGCCCGCCACCCGCAACTCCTGACTGAACTGACGGTAGGTCTGCGGACGGTGTGTTTCAAAGAAGGGCACCGATGTTCCATCGAAGTCCTGGAAGAGGTCTTCCCGGTTGCGCTGCCAGCCCGTAACCGATGTCAGCTTGAACGCGCCAAGATCGATGTTGACGTTGGCAGTGACACTGTCTGAATCGTTCTTCAACGGCGTCTGGATCTGCTGGAAAATTGTATAAAGCCCGTGGTCCGGAAGGCTGTTGCGGTTGCACTGGTCGGCTGGAGCAAGCGGCGTGCCAAGAAAGGCGGAAAAGCCGGCATTGCAGATGATTTCGGAGGAATTCGACAGCGAGGAAGAAACCGTTTCGCCACGCTCGCTGGCATGTTCATAGGTAATCAACGCTTCGATATCGCTTGAAGGCGTGATCAGCGCGGTGACCCCGCCCGAAAGCGACTTGTCCTTGCCCGCCTTGCGGTTGAGTGTAGCGTTAAAATAATATCCGTCAGTCTGATCGTAATAGAAGAAGCCCTTCAGCGCGAGCAATCCGCCCAGGGTCGGCAGGTTGATCACCGCCTTGGCAGTTCGCGTGTTGAAGCTGCCGTAGGCGAAGCTGGCCTTGCCACCCAACTGGCCGGTCGGTTTGGTCCGTGTTACATTGACCACGCCACCGATCGTGTTACGCCCGAACAGCGTGCCCTGGGGGCCGCGAAGCACTTCCATTCCGGCCAAATCGAAACTGTCGAGCAATTGCCCCGAGTTGGTCCCGATGAACACTCCGTCGACCACGACGCCGACAGCGGGGTCGAAGCTCTTTTCGATATCGTCGAAAGAAATGCCGCGGATGGAAATCGCAGCAGCTTTGGGACCGGATGAAACAGTGTCGATAATGAGGCCCGGAACCTTGCCGGCAACGTCCTTGATGCCGCTGACGATTGGAGAACCGAGTTCGGCCGCGGAAAGGGCGCTGACCGAAACTGGAACTGCCTGAATCGATTCTGATCGGCGCTGCGCCGTCACGACAATGTCAGCGACACCCGCATCGCCGGCAACGCTTGCGTCCGCTCCATTCGACGGTCCGGCTGCAACTGCTGCACTCTGCGCAAATGCAGAGGTAGAGATCAGCAGGCTCGAGGTGAGCAAAGTGCCCGTCAAGGAAAAGTGCTTCACAGTAACAATCCTCCCAATTGGCCGCCGGCAGGTTACTGATACCGGTGCCGAAAGCCCCTGTTTATTGGTCTCCATAGCTGCTCCTCGGGGCCGGCATCTCAAACCGTCAAATTTGATAGCTGCGCCCCCGGCACGGCTAAATATTGGATTTATTTCGGTAATAGAGTCACGCTCGTCCGCCGTCCAAGGTCAGGACTCATTGCCTTGGGGCCCGGACCCTGGGCGGCTGAAATTCCTTCGCCGGCGGTGAAGTGCCCAAACCTGACCGATGCCGAACTGCGCGGAGAGCCGCCGGCTGAGGCCTGCGAGAAAGGCGCTGAAGACGCGTTCAGAAGCCTTCGCTCACGCCGGATTGGCGGCCGGAACGCGGCGGAAGGCCGCCCTTCGCCGCGGGTCGCTCAGGGTTGGAGAACGGGGTGCGTGGCGGTGCTGTCAGTCCAATGCGAACTCGTCTCCGATTAGCACACCTGCGGCCCAGAGCACGGGTCGTCAGGCCACAAGGCTCTGCCACTCGGCCAGGGCGACCGAGCGGCGGAGCTTGTACGTCTGGCGATCGACGAGGTGACGTTCCTGGGAAAAGTGGTTGTGGACTGAAGCATGGACCGATGCGAACTTTTGCGGTGTCTTCATCTGCCGAAATCTGAGCATCGCCCGCTTTCGTCGCCGGAACGGCAAGTGACTGTTTTCCGCTTGATTGTTCAACCATTGCCCCATCTCGCGGCGGTCGAGATTGCCCAGTTCGCGCATCGCGGCGGGGTACGAACGCAGCCCATCGGTGACGATTGGCTCGGCTTTCCCATGCCGCTTCAGCGCCTTTTTCATGAAGGCCAATGCCGCGGATTTGTCCCGTTTCTTAGTCACGTAGCTCTCGAGGATCTCGCCCTCATGATCGACGGCGCGCCACAAATATACCATCTCGCCATTCAGTCTGACGTACATCTCGTCGAGGTGCCACCGCCACTGCCGAAGCCCTCGCATCCGGTTCACCCGGCGGCGCCGGATATCAGCCGCAAACAGCAGGCCAAATCTGTTCCACCACAGCCGCACCGTCTCGTGACACAGGTCGGATCCGCGTTCGAACAACAGGTCTTCGACATTGCGCAAAGACAAGGGAAACCGGACGTACAGCATTACCACTTCGCGGCTCAGCTCGGGCGAGGAGTGGAAGTACCGAAACGGCGACAGCGGCTTGCTCATCGCCCTCGGCTAGCAGACCGCTCCACCGTCAGCCATCCCTCTGACAGAGCCCTTGAACGGACTGGGCGGCTTAGCGCGCGACTTACGTGGCATTTAAACGATCTAGCAGCGTGGCGGCGCACTTGCCTCACAGCTCTGACGGTACCCGCCCGCCTAATTCGTCCCGTTTTTCAGGAACATAAACCCCAAACCTGCGTCGCTTAGCCATGCAAGCCATCGATCCTTCCTGGACAGAAGCCATGCGCACCGGCAACCACCCGCTCGCATGGCGTATAAGCGACGAGGCCTTGAAATCGCGCGATCCCGCAACTCGTGACGATCCCCACCTTCCTTATCATCTCCGCTGGGTCTGGAACGGAGAAGAAATCGATGGAAAGCATGTACTTGTTCGGTGCTACCACGGCCTTGGCGATACCCTGCAATTCGCTCGCTTCCTCCCCGAGCTCGCCCGCCGCGCAGCTTCGGTCATGCTTGAGGTTCAGCCACGGATTGCCTGTTTATTCTCGTCATTTCTGATCGATATTCATCCGTTCGATCCCGCCCGTCCCCTCCCGCCGGCAGAGGTGGACATCGAAATCATGGAACTCCCGCAGGCCCTCCGCCTGACACCGGGCGAAACCTCGCCTATCTGGCTGGAAACGGACGCCTTTTCACTCCCGCCGCGCACCATCGGCATCTGCACCCGCTCGGGGGATTGGGACCCTGACCGTTCGATCCCCGCCCACCTCCTGGCATTCCTTGCAGAAACCCACCCGATCCTCGCCCTCGACCTCGACCGCTCGCCCCTCCCCGCCCTTAACCCCGGCGGGTCCCCCTACGACATCCCCGCGACTGCCGCCCTCCTCGCCGGCTGCAACCTTGTCATCACCGTCGATACGATGATCGCGCATCTCGCCGGAGCCATGGGCAAGCCGCTGATATTGCTTCTAAAACACCATCATGACTGGCGCTGGCAGACCCTCGCCGGCCAGTGTGAATGGTACCCCGACTTCCGCCTGCTCGTCCAGCCCGAGCCTGGCGCATGGCACCTCCTCGTCCCGCAGATAGCCAAGGAAATCAGCCGATGAAGGGCTTCGCCTCGATCCCCAGCGTTCCGGTCTCATGGGGTGAGGTGATCGACAAGATCACCATTCTCGAGATCAAGCGGGATCGCATATCGGACTCCGGAAAGCGCGCCAATGTATTGCGAGAACTCGGGTTTCTCTCCCGCATCGCTGCGCCTACGCGGGGCATGGACGCCCTTGCGCCGCTGACTTTCCTGCTGAAGGCGGTCAACCGCGACCTCTGGGAAATAGAGGATGCCATCCGCCTTGAAGAAGCCGCCGGCCGCTTCGGCGCGCGGTTCGTCACCCTCGCCCGCTCGGTCTATCGCCGCAACGATGAACGCGCGGCAATCAAGCGGGAAATCAATCTCTTGCTGGGGTCCGGCCTGGTCGAGGAGAAGTCCTACGCCGGCACTGCCAGAACAAGCAAGCCGGCCTCCAGTTCAGCCGCCCTGCACGCCGCGCTATGACGCGCCACCACTGCGCGGCGCGCGGCATGGCCCTCGGCCGCACCGCTGCCGGCCAGGATCGCCACCACGTCTTCGGTCGTATCGGCCAGCCGGATGCCCGGCATCACGGTCTCGATCCCGTCCCACCTGTCTGAAATGACAGGACAAGCACAGGCTCCCGCCTCGAACAGCCGCACCGAGGGCGACCACCCCGCAGCGATCATGTCCGCCCTCGTCACGTTGAGGGTGAACCGCGAGGCCGAGTAGAACGCCGGGTGTTCGGCCGGGGGCAGGTGCTCGATCCGGTCCACATTGGCAGGCCAGTCGATCTCATCCGGGTACTGCGGCCCCGCCACGGCAAAGCGCCGCTCGGGACAGCGCCGCGCGACCTCCACCAGCAGCCGCTTAAGGGTTGGCTGGCGGTCCGGACTGTAGGTACCCAGATAGCTGAGATCCCAGCGTTTCGGGACATCAAGCGGCCGGTAGCGCGCAGTATCCACAGCACAATAGAGCGCCTGCGCACGCGGGCTGCCGAACGCCTGCTCCAGCCGCTGCAGGGTGGGACCGCCGGTGAACGAGAAATAGACCGAATAACCGGGGATCAGGCCAGCGGAGAGATACTCGCAGACCCCTCGCTCCAGCGCGGCCAGCGTTACCGGCGTGTCGATATCATAGAAGCAGGCCCGTCGCCCGGCGACCTCTTGGACCCACGCGCCCACCGCGATCCCCTCCGGAACATAGGAGCCAACCAGCACCGCATCCGCCTGCTTCACGTTATCCTGAAGACGTGGAAGATCATCCAGACTATTGTAGTACCGAAGTTCGCAAAAGTCCGGGTCAGGCAAATCGCGGCTGTTCGCATACCACGGCACGTCCCGCTCCAGGAACAGCACCTCATGCCCGCGCGCAGCGAAGGCGCTCAGCAGGGCGCGGAAGGTGGTCGCGTGGCCATTTCCCCAGGACGACGACAGGCTGAGGCCCAGAACGACCAGCTTCATGCCGCCTCCCGCGCCTTGGCGGCCATATCGGCCAGCAGGGCGTCGACCTGCTCACCGCGGCGGTCATAGGTATGCTCTGACAGCACCCGCGCCAGCGCTGCCGTGCCGATCGCGCCGGCCTGCTCCGCCGTCAGTTCGCGGATGATTTCAGCAACATCCTGCCCGTCGCGGGCCACCAGCACCTCTCGTCCCGGTTGCAGGAACAGCTCGATTCCCTCCCATTCGTCGGTGATCAGGCAGGCTCCTGCCCCCGCCGCCTCGAACACGCGGGTCGCCGGCGAGAAGCCGATCCGCGCCATGGAATCGCGTGCGACGTTCAACACCGCGCGGGGGGTGCAGTTGAAGGCATTGTGGCTGGCCGTGCCGACATGGCCCACGGCATGAACATTGCCCGGCATGGCCTTGTCGTGCCACCCGTTGCCGCCCAGCAGGAAGCGCCGCTCGGGCAGGAGTGCGGCAGCCCTGAGGAAGAACTCCTCCATCCGCGCCTCCCGGTCAGGCAGGCGGTTGGCGAGAAAGCCGAGATCGGCCGAAAAGCGCTCGTCCGGCGCAACCGGATGGTGGGTCTCAGGATCCAGCGCATTGTAGACCGGCACGCAGGAATGTGCACCAATAGACCGATAAGCATCGATAACCCGATCGCCGCCGCCGTAGGTTAGGACGGTGTCCAGGGTTGGCAGAGCGCGGCGCACGGGATGCCTATCATCTCCCGCGATCTCGTCCAATGTGGCCGCCGCATCCACATCCCAGTACAGCCGCAGCGCATCCGTCCGCGCGCTCCGCATCACTCCGTCGAGCAGTTCGGCGTCATAGACCCCCACCCCGCTCGCCTTCACCACCACGTCGGCACCGGCGGCTTCGGCAATGACGGCGCGCAGCCCGGCCTCGCTCGCTTCCCATACCACGGACCGGCACCATTCGGGCGGATCGATATCGCGGTGAAACTGGCGGTCGAAGGCATCGGGTTCATAGAAGGTGATCTCATGCCCTCGCCGTGCCAGCGCGTGGAGGATCCCGCGATAATAGGTCGCCGCACCGTTCCAATAGGAGGACAGCAGGCTGGAGCCATAGAAGGCAATCTTCATGCGGGAACTCCTTTGGCAGGCTGGTCAAGCCCGGCCACGATGGTGAGCAATTCATCGACCCGGTGGGCGCAGGTGTGGCGGGCGCGGATCGTGGCAAGTCCCTGATCCGAAATGGCCGTACGCAGGTCCGGGTCGTGCTTCAGGGCGAACAGGTGGCGCGCCATCTCCTCGCCGTCGCGTGCGGTCAGGAAGTCCTGCCCGGGCGCAAACAGGCTCTCGGCATCGTCCCAGGGGGCAGAGACCAGCGGAATTCCGCAGGCCAGCGCCTCGAACACGCGGATCGTCGGAATGCCGGGCAACATCGTCGCATAGTAGCGGCGCGGCACGTGAACCGTGGCCAGATGGCGGGCGAAGATCCCCGGCGCAGCGGCATTGGCTGCCCAGCCGTGGTAGCGCGCGCCATAGCGCTCCAGCTGCGCCCGCGCCTCCTCGGGATAGCGCACGCCATGGATATCGAGCGGGAGAGCGGCGGCGCGCGCCGGGCGGAACAGGAACTCTTCCAGTTCGGCGGTCCGTTCGCCGTCACCCCAGTTGCCGATCCACACCAGTCCCCTGCGCTCGGGCTCCACGGCAGGGGGGTGAAAGCGGCGAGTATCGGCGGCCTCGTGCCAGGTCCACACCCGGTCGGCCCAGCCCTGCCGACGATAGACCTCGCTCAACGTCTCCCCGAAGGCGAGCACGCCATCGTAGCCGTCAAGGTCGTAGGCGGCCATCTCCTCCGGCGCACTGACTGCGCGATGGTGCGTATCGTGAAACAGCAGCCGCCACGGCGCGCCCCTTGCCCGCAACCGCCCCAGCCCGGCGACAAGCGCAGTCTCGTTCCACTCGTGAACGATGACAAGATCCGCGCCCTCCACCAGTTCCGCAAGGTCGCTTTCGGGTGCGTAAATACGAGGCCGAAGGTGGGGATAGGCCTGGCGGAAAGGCTCCAGCCCGGCCCAGCCATGATCTGCCAGCAGGCTCTCCAGCGACCAGGCGCCCTCCGGCTCATAGGCGAGGACCTCATGTCCCCGCTCGATCAGCTCGTCGAGCACGCCGCGCAGGAAGTGGGCATTGCCATGGTTCCAGCAGGAGGCGAGCGAGTGGGTGAAATAGACGATCTTCATGCCGCCACCCGCGGCTGGACCGGAAGGCGCAACAAGGCGCGGTATTCGCCCGCCATGGCTGCGGCCATGCGCGGCACGCCATAGCGCGCGGCGCGGGTGCGGGCGCGCTCGCCCCTCACCAGCCGGTCATACGGATTGGCGAGCAGGCCTTCGATCTGGCGAGCAAAGGCTTCTTCATCGCCGACCGGGGCGAACAGGGCCGCACCGTCCCACAATTCGCGGAAGGTCGGAATGTCGGACAGCACCAGGGCGCAGCCGTGCTGGGCCGCCTCCAGCACGGCCAGCCCGAACGGCTCGAAGCTCGCGGCAGAGGCGAACACCGGGCGGCGGGCAAGGCGCTGCGCCAGCGCCGCGGCATCGAGATTGCCGAGCAGCCGGAGGTGGGCCGGCGTGCAACCCTCCCCATGAGGGCCAAGCACCGGCCCGGCTGCTTCGAACGGAACGGAAAGCCGCGCGGCCACCGCATCGAGCAGCGATGTGTTCTTCACATCGTCCCACAATCGCCCGGCAGTGAATGCACCTTGCGCCATTTCGACGCCCTGACGATCCAAGGGCCACTTGCGCCCGTTGCGAACGACGTTCGGGCGGTCGCCAAGTCCGTAGAGCGTCTGGATCGTCCCGGCGAAAGCCTCGCTTGGCGCGACGACGCGCTCGCAGGCGGCCAGCCCGCGCGCCATCATCTCACGGTGCCAGGCGAGCTCCGGGGGCAAGGGCTGACCGGGTCGGGCGGCCTGCCACCACGCTGCCACGCAGCCGTGGACCACCCCAAGACGCGGTACCGGCCACTCGGCAGCTGCGGCGAGCGCGGGGGAATTGAGCTGAACCAGATCGGCATCCCGCCGCTCCGCCAGGCGGGCGAGCGCATGGGCGGTCCGTTGGGTCGCCTCCTCGCTGGAAAGCCAGTCGAGCGGCAGGCCGGTTTCCAGCACTTCAAAGCCCGCAATTGCCTCTGCCTCGCGGCGTTGCGCCTCGCTTGGCGCCGGCCCGAGGACGGCGAGAGTAGTGTCGATGCCATGGGCGGCCAGCCCGGCAGCAAGGTCGGTGGCATAGGTCCAGACGCCGCCCACTGCGTCGGCGGTCATGAGAAGTTGGGTAGCCATGGGCGATCCTCAGTTGGCGACGGCGACCGGAGCGGCGGATACGGCCGCCGCAGCGGGCGCGCGGGCCTGCGCCAGCCACGAGGTCAGGCGGGCGACGCCATCGCGCCAGCCAAGTCGGGGCGGAAGCGACAGCGCCTGGTCGATTGCCCGGGTATCAGCCACGAACCAGCGCTGGTCGCCGGGGCGCCAGTCCTCCGACACGATTGCCACCTTGCGGCCCATCACCTGGCCGACATGGTCGAGCAACTGGCGCAGGGAAACGGCGTTGGCCGGCCCGCCCCCAAGGTTGAAAGCCCGGCCCTGCACCCGCTCGATGGCGCGCCAGCCGGCGAGATAGGCCTCGACCGCATCGCCCACGTGGAGCACGTCGCGAACCTGATGACCGTCGCCGTAAAGCGTGATCGGCTGGCCTTCGAGCGCGCGGATCAGGAAGTGGGCGACCCAGCCCTGGTCCTCCGTCCCCATCTGCCGCTCGCCATAGATGCAGCTCATCCGAAGAACGAGCGTGGGCACCCCATAAGAACGGCACCAGTCCAGCACGTACTGATCGGCTGCGCCCTTGGAGCAGCCATAGGGCGTGTGGAAATCAAGGCTGCGCGCTTCGCTCACGCCATGGCGGGCGAGCAGTTCGTCCTCCGGGGCGTGGCCGCGGGGGGTAAGGCGGGAACCGAGATCGGCAAGATCGCCATAAACCTTGTTGGTAGAGGCGAAGATCACCGGCACCGGGCGCGGCATGGCGCGGACGGCTTCCAGCAGGGCGAAAGTACCGCCGATGTTGATCGCCATGTCCTCGGCCGGGTCGGTCATCGAGGTGGTGACGGCGACCTGCGCGGCGAAGTGGAACACGGCGCACACGCCGCGCGTGGCGCGGGTGAGCGCCGCGGTGTTGCGCACATCGGCCATCACCGGTTCGATCCGGTCGCCATGGCGGTCGATCAGCCAACGAAGGTTGGCGCCCACGCCCTTGCGGGCCAGCGCATCGTAAACGCGGACGCGATAGCCCTCGCTGGCGAGCCGGTCTGCCAGATTGCAGCCGATGAACCCGGCCCCGCCGGTCACCAGCACGGTCTGTTCGCCGCGCGCGGAGCGGATCGTGCTCATGCCACCAGCCCCCGCGCTTCGAGTTCGGCGCGCGCTTCTGCCACGCGGTCCTCGGCTGTTTCCCCGGCCACCCAGTCGGCCAGTTCGGCCAGACCCGCCGAGAAATCCTCAGTAGCGGCAAAGTTCAGCTCCCGCTCGGCCAAGGTGGTGTCGCAGAAGCAGTGGCGTATATCGCCGATCCGCGCCTTGTGCAGTACTTCGGCCGACAGATCGTTGCGTCCCATGGCGCGGGCGAGCGCATCGGCCACCTCGCGCACGCTGCGGTCCTGCCCGGAGCCGACGTTGTATGTTCCGCCTGCCGCGTGTGGCAGTTCCAGTGCATCGGCAAAGGCACGGGCAACGTCGCGGACATGAACGAAATCGCGCCGCTGTTCCCCGTCCTCGAAGATCATCGGCGCCTGTCCGTTGAGGAGGCGGGAGGCGAAGATCGCCAGCACCCCGGTATAGGGGTTGGATAGCGCCTGCCCGGCCCCATAGACATTGAACAGGCGCAGACACACGCCCTCTATCCCGTATGGCCGGGTCATGATGTGGGTCGTGCGCTCCTGCACATATTTGTTGAGCGCATAGATCGACGCGAGGCTGGGCCGCTTCCATTCGGGCGTGGCAACCGGAGTGAGCGGGCGGCCCTGGCTGTCGATCGGCTCCCAGTTGACCTGCCCGTCGCTCAGCGTGCCGCGCTGCGCGTCCTCGACAAAGGCGCCGTCCGCATCGACATAGAGGCCTTCGCCATAGATCGACATGGAGCTGGCCGTGACCACCCGGCGGACGGTCCGTTCGATGAGCTGTTCGAAAAGTACGGCGGTGCCGAGATCGTTCGTCGAGGTATAGCGTTCCACCTCGTACATCGACTGGCCGACCCCCACCTCCGCGGCAAGGTGGATGACCGCATCGACGCCATCCAGCGCCCGGGCCACGGCAGCGGCATCGCGCACGTCGCCGCGGATCAGTTCGATCTCGGGTTCGAGAAAGGGCGGACGCTCGCGACTGCCGTGTACCTGGCCGATCAGGCTGTCCAGCACGACAACTTCGTGCCCGCGCCGCAGCAGTTCGCGGCCCGTATGACAGCCGATGAAACCGGCACCGCCGGTAACCAGGATCTTTTCCGCCATTACCCACCTCGTTTTGAACACGCCCGCTTCGGCGCAAGAAGTCGCAAGACTCCCTGCCCGGATGGACACAGGATATTTCGAGAAAGCTCGAGCGACCCCGGCGGGTCTGTTTCGTCAAGCCCCAATGCGTGGCATATAGCTTTGTTCCTCAATGATTTTTAGGTCTGGATCGAAATCCCGGGCGGAACCTTGCAGCGGCGGCAAGGTTTGTACCTCGAAGCCTTCACCGGGCGGCGACGGGCCGCCCCTCCTCCGGGATGGACCGACACTTGACCGCGACGATCCTACTGATCCGTCACGCCGCGCACGACGAGGCTGGCGCGGTCCTGTCCGGTCGGCGCGCCGGGCTGGAACTGGGCGAAGCGGGGCGCAAGCAGGCTGCCGCCCTTGCGGCGCGGCTCGCCCGCACGTCGTTGCACCTTGTCCAGGCCAGCCCGCTCGACCGGACCCGGCAAACGGCCGAAGCCATCGCCGACGCCCACGGCCTTGCCGTCGAACAGCATGACGCCTTGCTGGAAGTGGACTTCGGCGAGTGGCAGGGCCGCGCCTTCGCGGAACTCTCCGACGATCCCCGCTGGCAGCGCTGGAACAGCGCCCGGTCGATCAGCAAGGCGCCGGGCGGGGAAACCATGCGCGCCGCGCAGGACCGCGCGTGGGGCCACTGTGCGCGCACGGCGCTGGCTCATCCGGACGGGACCGTCGCCATGGTCAGTCATTGCGACGTGATCCGCGCGGTCATCGCGCGGGTGCTCGGCCTCTCGCTCGACTGCCTCCTTCAGTTCGATCTCGATCCCGCCTCCATCTCGCGCCTCGCCGTGGGCGACTGGGGCGGGCGGGTCATCTCGGTCAACGACACCGCCCATCTGGAGAACGCATGAGCCCCCGTCCCCTGCCCCTTCCGGCCAGTGCGCCAGGCGATCTCGCGGAACGCGCCCGCGCCCTCGCCCCGTGGTTCCAGAACATCGATCTCGGCCACGGCGTGCAGACCGCGCCCGACCATTTTCTCGGCGATTATCCGCGCTTCAAGTTCAAGGGCTTCGCCCATGTCCTGCCCGATGATCTTCAGGGCCGTTCGGTGCTGGATATCGGCTGCAACGCGGGCTTCTACTCAATCGAGATGAAGCGGCGGGGCGCCGGGCGGGTGCTCGGGATCGACAGCGATGACCGCTACCTCGCCCAGGCCCTACTGGTGGCCGAGACGCTGGGCTTCCCTGACATCGAATACCGCAACCTGTCGGTTTATGACGTCGGCGCGCTGGGCGAGACGTTTGACCTCGTGATCTTCATGGGCGTGCTCTACCACCTGCGCCATCCCCTGCTGGCGCTGGACTTGATCCGCGAGCATGTCGCGGGCGACATGCTCCTGTTCCAGACAATGCAGCAGGGCAGCGACGACGTGCTGAACGTGCCGGAGGACCATCCCTTCCACGTCCCCGGCACCGCACGCCCGCCAGCCTATTTCGACAATCCGGCCTACCCGAAGATGCACTTCATAGAGCGGTCCTTCGCCCATGACTGGACCAACTGGTGGGCGCCCAACGCCGCCTGCAGCCAAGCCATGCTGCGCGCTGCCGGCTTCGTCATCGAGGCCCAGCCCGAACCGGAAGTCTATCTCTGCCGCACCGCGCCCGTCCCCTTCGGGGAGCGCGGGCCATGCGCCGTCTATCCTGCCAGGGGAGCAAGCCCGCCGTGATCGAAGCCGCGATGATCTGGAACGAGCCCAACAACAAGTCGCACTGGGATCCGCAGCTTGACCCGGAATGGGCGATCTATGCCGACATGGTGATCCGCGCCGGCAAGGCGATCCATGCCGCCAACCCGGCCATACGCCGCGTGCTGGGCGGTATGAGTCCGATCGATCCGGCCTGGGTCAACCGCCTGCGCGCCGCCGGGGCGCTCGATCAGGTCGATGTCGTGGCGGTCCACGGCTTCCCGATGGACTGGAACCTCTGGTCGATCCACGATTGGCCGGCCAAGCTGGCCGAAATCGAGGCGGTCTGCCCGGACAAGCCGATCTGGGTAACGGAAGTGGGCGTGGGCTCCTTCGGGGCGGAGGAAGTGCAGGTCTTCGGCATCAACCGCACGGCCGAACTGCTGGTCGGCCGCGCCGAGCGGATCTTCTGGTATTCGCTGTTCGACCTGCCGCAGGAATGGGGGGCCACCACCCGCCACCGCGAGGCGGAAGGATCAAGCTACTACCGCCATTTCTACATGGGCCTGATCCGCGCCGACGGCACCCCCAAGCCCTCGCTGGATGATTACGCCCGCGTCGTCGGCGACATGGGCCTGATGCAGTGGTTCCACTTCGAGGATCCCCGGCTGGAAACGGCGGTCGACTGGATGAAGCGCCTCGGCACCCGCCACCTGCGCACCGGACTGTCCTGGGCCGACTCCTTCCGCCCCAATGCGCTGGACTGGTTCGACCGGCAGATGGAGGCTCTGGCCGATTTCGACGTCACCCTCACCTTCTGCTTCACGCCCGAGCACATGGGCCCCGGCGCTCACCACACCAGTCCGCCCTATGATCCACAGGCCTTTGCCGATTTCTGCGCGGCCATGATCGAACGCTATGCCCCGGCCGAAGTGCCGCTGGTGGTGGAGGCATGAAGCCGGATCAGCTGTCCGCCTCGCGCCGTTCCAGTTCGTCCAGCACGCGGGCCGGATCGACCGGGCGGGTAACCTCATGGAATTCCGGATCGTCCGGCGACACGCCCACCCTCGTCGCGATCCTCCCGGTCAGCTCCGCCAGCCGGGTCAGTTCCGCCTCGACCAGCAGGCCCATGTGCAGGTCCAGATCGGCGCGCCGGTCAGCCGCGGCAGCCATCCGGTTCTGCGCGATCAGCACGAAGGTGGAGATAAAAATGGCTTCAACCGAAGCAAGCATGGCCAGAATGACAAGGCTGGGATCGAAGCGGGGCACTATGGGCACGATCCCGACATTGATGCCGATCCACAGGGCAAATGCCACTGCATGGATCAGCACGAAGCGCATGGATCCCGCAAACCGCGTGATCGCGGCAGAGATCCGCTCGGACGCACCCGCATTCGCTTCGCTGGCGCGGCGGCGCTGGTCGAAGGCTTCGATGTTCTGGGCGAGCGTGCGGTTGATCCCATCGGTCATTGCCGCACAACGCACGCACCGCCGGCCCGGTTGCATCGGAGCTTGACGATGCCGGAAACCCTGCCTCAAACCATGCGCGCCGCCGTGCTGACCGCGCCCGAAACCTTTGTGATGGAGCACGTGCCCCTTCCCCGGCCTGGCCCGGGCCAAGTCCGCATCCGGCTGGAAGGCTGCGGCGTCTGCGCGTCCAACCTCGAACCCTGGGCCGGGCAGCCGTGGTCAAGCTGGCCGGGCGAGCCGGGCGGCATGGGCCACGAGGGCTGGGGCGTGATCGACGCGCGGGGCGAAGGAGTAACCGGCCTTGCGCCGGGCCAGCGCGTGACCGCCCTCTCCTGCCGCTCCTATGCCGACTATGACCTTGCCGACGCCACCATGGTCGTCCCCCTGCCCGACAGCGTACCGGCCCTTCCGGGCGAACCCTTCGGCTGTGCCTTCAACGTGTTCCGCCGGGCCGATATCCGCCCGGGCCAGTGGGTCGCCGTGATCGGCGTGGGCTTCATCGGCGCCGTCGTCACCCGCCTCACCGCAGAGGCCGGAGCGCGGGTCATCGCCATTTCCCGCCGCCAGTCCTCGCTTGACCTCGCGCGCGAATGGGGCGCGGAAGCCACCGTAGTGATGGACGATCACGGGCGCATCATCGAGGACGTGAAGGCGCTCACCGGCGAAGCGCTCTGCCCGCGCGTGATCGAATGCGCCGGCAAGCAGTGGCCGCTGGACCTTGCAGGCGAACTCGTCGGCTTCGGGGGCAAGCTGGTCATCGCCGGCTACCATCAGGACGGCCCGCGCCAAGTCAACGTCCAGAACTGGAACTGGAAAGGCATCGACGTGATCAACGCCCACGAACGCGATCCTGTCGTCCAGCGCGAGGGGCTGGAACTCGCCGTCGCCGCCATCGCCGCCGGACGGCTCGACCCCTCCCCGCTGCTCACCCACCGCTACCCGCTGGAACAGATCGGCGAGGCACTTGCCGCCACGCGCGACAAGCCTGACGGCTTCGTCAAGGCCGTGGTGACCTTCCCATGAGCGCAAAGCCCCGCATCGGCTTCCTCGGCACCGGCTGGATCGGCCGCCACCGCATGGCCGCGATCTGCGCGACGGGTGAAGTGGACGTCGCCGCCGTCAGCGACCCAGACGACGCCAGCGCGGCCTTTGCGCTCCAAGTCGCGCCCGATGCAGACCGGGTGTCATCACTGGAAGCCCTGCTGGATCAGGGGCTGGACGGCCTCGTCATCGCCACGCCCAGCGCCGCTCACGCTGCCCAGTCCATTGCCGCGCTGGAACGGGGCGTAGCGGTGTTCTGCCAGAAGCCGCTGGCGACCTCCGCCGCCGATGCCGCCGCCGTGGTGGAGGCCGCCCGGCTGGCGGACCGACTGCTCGGGGTGGACTTTTCCTATCGCGGCACAGCCATGGTCCGCGCCGCGCGCGACCTTATGGCTCAAGGTGCGCTGGGACAGGTATTCGCCGCCGACCTCACCTTCCACAACGCCTATGGTCCCGACAAGCCGTGGTTCCTGGACCGCGCCCGGTCTGGCGGCGGCTGCGTGATGGACCTCGGCTGCCACCTGATCGACACGGCGCTCTGGCTGCTGGGCGATCAGGAGGTGATCTCGGTCGAGGCAGACCTGCGCCGCCATGGCCTGCCCGGCACCGCCGCCGAGGTGGAGGATTTCGCCCTCGCCACCCTGCGCCTGTCGGGCGGCAGCACGGTCCGCCTCGCCTGCTCTTGGAACGTCCACGCCGGGCAGGATGCCGAAATCGGCCTGCGCCTGCTCGGCACGGAGGGCGGCTTCACCGGCCGCAACGTGGGCGGCAGCTTCTATGACTTCGAAGCCCTGCTCTGCCGGGGCACCCATGCGGAACGGATCGTCTCCCCGCCGGACGAATGGGGCGGACGCATGGCGGCGGACTGGGCACGTCAACTCGCCCGCTCCCCCCGCTTCGATCCCGAAGCCGAAGGTCTGGTGAAGGTCTCGGCCGCCGTCGATGCGATCTATGCCGCTGGCCTCAACAGCCGGTCCAGCACCGCGCCCAGCCACCCCCTTGACCACGCCAGCGCCTGATAGAGCCGCAGTGTCCGCCGCGCCCAGGGGTGATAGAGCCCCGGCGCGCGGCGATGCAGGACATGGCTCCACCGCGTGACTGCCCAGCGCGCGCGATAGATCAGCTTGCGCCGCACGGACAGGTCGACCGATGGCGCAACCCGCTTGCGCGGCACGATCGGGGGCTTGAACAGCCGCCGCTGCAGCAGGGCCAGCCGATAGGCCAGGCCTTCGCGGCGATGGCGGAAACCCGCCGCCTGGGTCTGCCGCACAAGATCGGCCTCGACATGCTGCAATGTCAGCCGTCCCTCGGCCAACCCCTGCGCCACCAGCGCCTCGATCACCGGAGAACGGACCACCACCACGTTGGTCCCCCGACCGTCCGATGTCCAAGGCTCAAGCCAGGCGTCGCCCAGCGCCACATCGGCGCATTCGGCCGCCACGTCGTCGCACCAGTTGCACGCCGGGTTCATGAAGAAGCCCGCGCCCCAGTCGCCCTCGTCCAGATGCCACCAGTCCCGGCTGCGCACCGATCCGTCATCGGCCACGATCTCGGCCGTGTACCAGTTGGCCGGGCGGCTGGCGTCCTTGCGGCGATAGTCGATCGCCGCCATCCGCGCCGGCGGCAGGTCCATCTGGGCGGAAAAACTTTCGCTCATCCGCGCCGATTTCAGGTGGCCGCAGAACAGCCCGACGGTAAACGCGATCCGCTCGGCCAGCACCGGCTCGGACCGCCGCGCCAGCTGCACCGCCTTGATGAAGCAGGGCACCCCGACCACGGCATAGCGCCCCGGAGAGGCGCGGATCTCGCGCAGCACTTCCGCCAGATCGATGGGGTAATAGCGGGACTTGGCCCCCGCCCTCAGGTCCGCCATGCGCCGCGAGATGGTGTAGGAAAACAGCCGCCCCGTCGCCCGGTGCGTCGGCGCCACATGGGCCACGCCGCCCACCAGCCCCTGCCGCAGCAGCTCGCCCGCGATCCAGGTGACCAGACCGCCCGAACTGCCGTTCATCCGCAGGTCGTCCGGCCCGTGCCCCACCCAAGCGCTGCGATGGCGGCCGATCCACGGATTCACATGGGGCGCATCGGGCCAGAGGCTGGCTGCGATCACGTCCTCGTCCACCGCCGCCGGAGAGAACGGGCAGCTTGCCGCAAACCGGGCGCTGGGGGCCGTCAGCCATGCCTCCGGTCCGCGCGGCTTCAGGTGACCGTCCTGATCGAACTCCATCGCCGCCGCCGGCTCGCGCGAGGCGCACAGGCCGCAGCCGATGCACTGGCCGCTGGCAATCACGTCCTGTGGGGACATCGCCAACTCAGACCAGCGCCGCGCGCAGGGTCGCGTGGGAACTCGCGCGCAAGGCAGCGATCCCGCCGGCTATGGCCGGGTCCAGCGGCTCGTCCAGCACCGGACCGAGCGGCGCGGGCTCGGCCAGCAGGTGCCGCCCCGCCCCGACCACATCGAGCAGGTCGGTCAGCTTGGCTGAGCGATAGGCCGATGGCACGGCCACGAACGGCTTGTGGGCATTGAGCGCAAACACCGAGCCGTGGAACATGGTGGTTATCACTGCCTGCGCCCCGGCCACGGCACAGGCGAACCCCTGCGGCCCCGCCTCCAGCCACTGCTCGTCGGCAAAGTCGGCCCGGTAACCCACCGCCAGCAGGCGCAGGCCCCGCCGCGCCGCCCATTGCCGCACGGCCGGGCCGATCCATTCGGGGAAGTCATGGCCATAGACCAGCGCATAGGGCGCCCGCCGCAGAGGCGGGGGCTGATCGGGCGGGAACTGCAGCACCGGGTCCAGCACCAGCGGCGGCGCCTGTCCGGTCGCCTGCCGCACCATCTCGCGCGTGGTCCGGTCGCGCACGGCAATGGCCGAAAAGCGCCCCAGCGCCTCGGCCCGCCAAGGGTCGATGCCCCCGGCATGATTGCCGCAGGAAGCCGCATAGGCGACCAGCCGCGGCCCGCAGATCCCCTCGCCCCAGAACACCCCGCTGGATCCGTGCCACGGGTGCGAGCGGTTCCACACTTCGTCACTCCCGACGATCACCGTGTCATAGCCGCACAGCACCCCGCCCTGCCGCGCGGGGAACGGGGCAGACCGCGGCAGGCGTTCCACCGCGCGGGCAAAGGCGCGGACCTTCGCGGCGTGGCGGGTTCGGTCCTCGCGCGAAGATGGCACCGGCAGCAGGGGCTGGAGCGCGCAGCGCCATTCGGCCATGTCGACCCGTCGCTCGCGATGGTCCAGCAGCACGGCGTCATGGCCCATTCCACGCAATGCCGTGACCATGCAGCGCGCTTGCCACCACGATCCGTAGTTGATGCAACGATGGAAAGTCAGCACGCCAATCTTGCGACCGGGGGAACCCGACGCGGGACTTTTCCGCAGCCCGAGGCTGAACGGGCCGTGCACCGTCAGTCTTCGTCGTCGGAATCGGCAGCCACGAACTTGCTGAACCGGCTCTGCTTTCCGGCAGCAGTCTCGTCCTGATAGAGAAATTCCAGCTCGTTCTCGTCGAATATCTCGAAGAACTCGTCCCAGTCGATCTCCTCCAGCGCATCGTCCCGGTCGCCAAAATCGATCCGCAACAGGCCACCCTTGCGGTCATTGTCGCCGGTGGCCCGGACGATGGACGGCCGCCCCTCCCGCTCCTCGATCCAGGTGCGGATCGTGTCGTGGTCCGTGGTCCGCTGCGCTGTACTCATGATTTCGGCCTCCAAACAACGACTTGCGAACATGATGGGGTCCGGGGGTCAACCCTTGGAGGGGCCGCGGGTTCCGTGGCGCCCATAAACGGCAACTCGCGTCGAAGGCGCTTCCCGGAAAATCCGGCGCCAAAAACACGTCCCTGATTATCAATGATATAAATCCCGGAACGAAGGGATCCATGGCGCCTACTGATCAAGACAAGCGATGCGAGGATGCAAGATGGCAGATTTCGACCCGATCGACCGCGGCGACGCCCATACCGAACGCCCCGATCTGACCGGCCGCACCGCGGTCATCACGGGCGGCACGACGGGCATCGGCCGGCTATCGCCGTTCTTCTGGGAAATTACGGTGACAGGAAATTACGGTGACAGTGCACTTAATTCAGCCTCGCCTTCGGTCCGCGTTTGCCGGGCTTCGGATTGCGCCCGAGGATCGCCTCGACACGATCGAGAAAACCACTGTCGCCAACCGGACGGCCGGTGCTTTCCGAACGCCGCAACTGCCATGACATGCCCTCGTCCTCTCCCGAGCACAACAGGGCGGCAAAATCGGGAACGCGTTCGAGCACGGGTGCGGTGTCGGTCAACCCGTCGCCAGCGGGGCGTCAATTAAGCACTGTCACCGTAATCCCCACACAGCTCTGACAGAGGCGCCCGGAGCCATTGCGCGCGAGGCACGGGTGCGGCATCGCCAGCTTCGGTTGCAGCGCCGCGTCAGGACGCAGCGCTAGATTTCGATCGCGACGAACACCGCGCCGGTATCCTGCTTGCGCTGATCGACATCGAATGCTTCATTGATCCGCTCCAGCGGAAACCGATGCGTGATCAGGTCGTCCACACGGATGCGACCCTTGGCGATCAGGTCGAGCACCATGCCCTGCTCATGGTAGATCTCGTGCATGGCGAAGCTTGCGCTGGGGATGAGCTGGATTTCGCTCATCTGGATGCGCTGCCATTCGAGCGGGATCGTGGTCACGCCGGCATCGAACCCGCCGATCATCACCACCTTGCCGCCGCGCCGCACGGTCCTGGTGGCGAGCGGCAGGGTTTCGGGCATGGCTTCTCCGCCGGCGCATTCGAACGCGATGTCGACCCCGCGGCCCTGGCTGAATGTCCTGGCTCTCTCGACGAAGTCTTCGCGGCGGGAATTGACCACCTGGTCGGCGCCCAGCTTGCGGGCCAGATCGAGCGCGCTGTCGAGAACGTCGGCAATGATCACGTCGGCGCCGCTGGCCTTCGCGAGGAGCAATTGGCCAAGCCCAATCGGTCCCGCCCCGATGATCGCCACCCGGTCGTTGATGCCGAGCCCAGAGAGGTGCTGGGCATGAAGGCAGACCGACAGCGTGTCGATCAGGGCGGCCTGCTCGAAACTTACGTGGTCGGGCAGCTTGTAGAACTTTTCGGAAGGCCCGCCGACATATTCGGCATAGGCACGCGCCACATATTGCGAGCGTACGGGGTAGAGGTGCTCGCAGATGTTGTAGCGCTGGATCCGGCAGTATTCGCAGACGCCATCGCCCATGACCGATTCGATGACCACCCGGTCACCCGGCTTGACGTTGAAGACGTCCTCGCCGACCTCGACGACTTCTCCGGCAAGCTCGTGGCCGACGATGTGGCAGGCGAGCTCGGGCTCGTGCTTCTTCCAGTGGCGCAGATCGGTGCCGCAAATGCCCGCCACCCGCACGCGGGCGATCACCCAATCGGATGTCGCCAGGACCGGACGTTCGACATCTTCGATGGAAAAGGTGCCATCTTCCTTTTTCAAAGCTGCACGCATGGTCACTCCTGCGGTTCCAGAATGAAAGCAGCGCCCGGAATGGAAACGCTGCGCACCCAAGTCCCCTTGGCGCCCGGGAGGGGGAGCAGCACGACACCTCCCGCTTCTTCGTGGGCGATAAGCGTCTGCTGGCCGACCGGAAGAACATGGCGGGGGGAGGAGCCGGCCGAATCGCGCTCGGCCTCGCGCTGCAAACGGCCGTCCTCAATGCGGACCAGCGCCACGCTGTCATGGCCGCGGTTGGTCACCAGCAACCGATCCAGAGCGATCAGTCGCAGGTCGCCGCCAATGTTGGCCTTCTCTGTCGGGGCTGTCGGGATAGAGTCGAGGCATGCAAATCGCTTCCCGTCGAGGCGCAGCAACATGCAGGTGGCGGCCATCTCGCAGATCAGCACCGCATGAACCCCGTCGGGCAGGAGAGCGAGGTGCCGGGCACCCCAGCCGGCGGGCGCTTCGAATACGACTTCAGCCGGACCGAGCCGCTGTCCCGTCACGGCATAGCGCCAGACCCGATCGAGCCCGAGGTCCACGTGGTAGAGAAAGTTGCCATCGGCGGAGAAGGCGACGCAGTGGGCGTGGGGACCCGCCTGGCGTTCAAGATCGGGGCCGCGCCCGCTTTGCAGCACCCGATCGCAGGGCGCTCGCGCGATCCCCGACGTGGCGTCCAGCGGAAGCAAGGTCACGGCCCCATCGGCATAGTTCGCCACGGCCAACAAGTCCCGGGTCGGGTGCCTGGCGAGGAAGCACGGAAGGGAGCCTCCGCTAGGGACGTCACCGAGAACTTCCCAGGCGCCGCCCTTGAGAGCGGCGCTTACGACGCGTCCGTCCTCTTGCTCGTTCACGAACCAGGCGATCGGCATGTCAGGGTGGGAGAGCGCAAACGAGGCATTGCGAATCGCCGTCGTGGGTAGGCCGAGGTCAAGCTCCCCACCTGGGCGAAGTGTGAGGGGATAAAGCCCGAGCCCGCCCTTGGCCGCATAGGTCCCGATCCAGAACCGCGTGGACACGTCAACTCGTCTTCTGGAGGAGTGGCTCGATCCGCAGGTTCACGACGTCGCTAGCACTCGAGCGGGTCAGAACGAAGCCGATGGCTTCCGCGATCTCCTCGGCGTGCAGCATCTCGCGGTTTGCCACAGCTTCGCGCTTTTCCTCCGCGCTGCATTCCTGCATGTCGGTATCGACCGAGCCGGGCTGGATCACACTCACCCGGATGTTCTTTCCGGCGATTTCCTTGCGCAGCGTTTCCGCGAAGGCTTGGACGCCGGCCTTGGTGGCGGAATAGACGCTTTCGCCCGCGGCCTTGATATCGGTGCTGATCGAGCCGACGAAGAGCAGGTGCCCTCCGCCCTGCGCTGCCATGCGGTCGATCGCCAGGCGCGCGCAGGCGAGGTAGCCCACGAGGTTGGTCTCGATGACATAGCGCCAATCCTCGTCTTCCATCTCGTGGATCGGCTGGGCGCCGAGCGCTGCGCAGGCGATCAGGACGTCGAGTCCGCCAAGGCGCTCGTCGACCGCAGCGAACACCCGACCTAAGTCCTCGCGCTTCGCCGAGTCCGCCGTGATCCCGAACACGGTCACGGAACCTGCGCCCGTTGCAGCGAGCGCCTGGTCAAGCTCGGCCTGGTGCCGGCCATAGACCATGACCTGTGCCCCAGCCTTGGCGAGCAGCACCAGCGTCGCGCGGCCGATGCCGGTCGTCCCTCCGGTCAGGAGCACCCGCTTGCCCCCGAGGTCGGTGTGTTCGATAGCCATGGTCGCTCCGGCCTTGCGTGCTGTTTCGCTGATCAGATACCCTTCGGGCGGCGATCGGGTCCGGGCGGCAAAGTGGTGTGTAGGAAGCCATGCACGCTTCGTCGCGATGACCGCTCATCGCAAAATAAATGGTGTGAGATCAAAATCTTAAGCAATCACCACGCGGCGAGGCGCATGGAACGGATAGCATAGCGCAAGGGTTGTGCGCGCGTGTTCCATCGTAAAAGAAGGCGCGCCATGGGCCAGCAACTCCTCGACACCCCTGTCACGCAGCAGGCGCTTGTCGCGCGCCAGGTACTCGGGAAGGCGACGGAGAAGCCGATCGCCCGGGCACGCCAAGGCGGCCTCGAGGTCGTCGTGCGGCTCGAGCAGGATACGCTGTGGGTGGTGCTTACGCGCGGCGACGAGGGCGGACTGGCGCTGCGATTTCCCGTCTTCTCGCCCGATCCCGTCTGCAAGGAGATCAGGGCGAGCGACGCCATCGCCTGCGTCGAATGCAAGGGCAGCCTCGGCACGGCCCGTCTGACCGTGCAAGGTGAGCCCTTCGGCCTCGAGCAAGTCCACGCGACATACGAGTTCGAAGCCTCGCAAGACTTCGCTATAGAGTGGCTACCCCGCGACCTGGTGCCGTTCGACGCCGCGGGAAACCCGGCGGAGACAGTCGGACGCATCGAAGCCGAACAGCGCAAGCTCAACACCGGCCTGCTCTATTTCTCGCTCGACAAGCCGGCCTTCGGCAAAGTTCTCTACCTGCAGAACCTGACCGCGTTGAACGACTACTTCAACGCCACCGGCAGCAAGCCCGAAGGAGCCGTGGGCGGGGTCTGGCCGGAACTGGGCTACCAGCCGCCGCGGAATCCAGACGCCGGACGCGCCATCCTGCCTGCCGGAAAGCGGGTGACACTCTACGACACGTACCTTGTGATCCGCGCCTATCCGCGCAACGAAGAGGGCGATTCCGCGTGGCAATTCCTTGACATGCTGGGCGGCCTCTACCCCTCGATCGTCCCGAAGCAGCCCGAGTTTCACAACTGGGCCAGCCGAGCCGACCACACCGTGAACGACCTCGCCCGCGCACCTGACACGCGGATCAAGCATTACGGCCACACCTACTTCCACCCCTATACGGCAAGCGAATACCCCGACGCGATGGTGCAGCTCGCAATCGCTTCGGCGCTGGATGACTGGGGGCGCTGGCGCGGCAAGGAGCATCCCTTGCGCCGGGAGATCATGGCCGGTCTCGACAGGTTCTGGGATCCCGAACTCAAGACGCTCCGACGGTATCTTCCGAACGTCGGCAAGGACAAGAAAGCCGATGCGGTTGACAGCTGGTATCTCTACCATCCGTTGCTGAACCTTTCGAACCTGGCGACCAGCGGCGACGGGGAGGCGAGAGACCTGTTCCTCGCGTCGGTCGGCTACGGGATCAAGGCTGCGCGCCATTTCAAATACAAGTGGCCGATCATGTACGACATCAAGGACTTCAGCGTCATTGTCGACGTGGCCGAAGCCGACCAGCGCGGGCAGACCGACGTTGGCGGGATCTACGCCTGGGTCATGTTGCAGGCCTTCGAGTTGACCCGCGATTGCGAGTTCCTCCACGAGGCGGAGCGGGCAATCGGGGCGGCAAAGGGAATGCGTTTCGACCTGAACTACCAGGCCAACCTGACCGCCTGGGGAGCCGCAGCCTGCATCCGGCTGTGGCGGATCACCAACAACAAGGATTACCTTACCCAGTGCTATGTCTATCTCGCCAGCTTCTTCCACAACGCCCAGATGTGGAAGAGCGAGATCGGGCTCGCACGGCACTGGACGAACTTCCTTGGGGTCACCTGCCTCCAGGACGCGCCCTACATGGCCGCCTACGAGTGCTTCGACAGCTACGCCGCGTTCGAGCGCCTGCTCGACTATGGCGGGCCCGACCTCATTCCCGGCGCCAAGCTGCTGGCCGGCGAGTTCTGCCGCCACGCCCTGGACCGCGCCTGGTATTATTATCCGGACACCCTTCCGCCGGATGCGATCGCCACAGAAAACCGTAACGGACACATCGATCGCAAGCTCAACTTCCCGATGGAGGATCTTTACCCTGACGGCCAACCGGCAGGCCAGGTGGGCCAGGAAATCTACGGTGCGGGAGCTGCCCTGATCTATGCGACCCGCGCCTTCCACCAGATCGAAGATGCTCCGTTCATGCTGTTCTGCGACAGCTTCATCCGCGCGATTCACAGGCTGGACCGCTATACTCTCAATTTCAAGATCGACGGACATGAGCTCGGGCCGGTTCGTCTCGCCTTGGTACCGACCGGCAAGGAGAAGCTTGCGCCCAAGCTATGGACCGCCACCCGGGAGCCGATCCAACTACGGGAAGTTGAAGGCCGGCTGGAAGCGTGGATTCCCGCCAATGTTGCCATGCTGCTGAACTGGAGCGGCGACTAGACCAAAAGCATCCGCCGCGCTTGCGCCGGAAGGCGCCACTGCAACAGCTCACTGGGAGATCGCCCGTGATTGAACCATCTATTCTCAAGGCCAAGCGGGTAGTGGTGACCGGAGGAGCAGGCGGCGTCGGTGCTGCAGTGGCCCGCCACCTGCTGGCCCACGGGGCCAGGGTGCTCCTCACTGACCGCGAGGAAGTTGGGCTGCGTAGTCTTGCGGCTGATCTCGAACAGGCGTGCGGGCCCCCGGCTGAGGTCGAGACGGTGACCGCCGATCTGTCCACTCATCTTGGGATCGCACGCCTGTTTGACCGGGTGGACAGTTGGCTAGGCGGGCTCGACATTCTCGTCGCTTGCGCGGGGGTGGGATCCGGGCCGCTCTCCACGATGTCGGACGAGGGGTGGCGCTACGTAATCGAAAGCAACCTGTCCAGTTACGTCGCCTGCACCAAGCAGGCCATCGAACGAATCAAAGCAGGCGGGCACCATGACGGGATGATCGTGCTGGTGGGCTCGATCAGCGTACACATCAAGGCCGTCGGCGAGAGCGTTTACAATGCCGCCAAAGGCGGCGTGGCGAGCTTCGCGGAGACCTTGCGAAAGGAACTCATTCCTGATCGCATCAGGCTAACGCTGATCGAACCCGGAGCGATAGCATCGTCGATGCAGCCATACTCCCCTGCGGAACGCGAGAGCATGGTAGCCGCCAATCAGTTGCTCTCGCCGGAACAGGTCGCACAGGCAATTCTTTTCGCTGTTACTCGTCCGCCAGGCATTGACGTGGTGACGCTGCGAATTGAGCCGCTGGATCAGAAAATTTGCTGAGTTGATGGCGTACACCATCTCGCCGTTCACCCGGACGTGCATCTCGTCCAGATGCCAGTTCCCGTGGCGGAACCCGCGCATGCGGCTAACCCGCTGACGGCGAATGTCGGCGGCGAATAGCGGGCCAAACCTGTTCCCCCGGAACCGCGCCGTCTCATGGCAAAGATCGATGCCGCCCTCGAACAGGAGATTTTCGACGTTCCGCAGGCTAAGCGGGAAGCGCATGTACATCAGGACGACAAGCCGGATTACCTCCGGCGACGAGTTGAACCCCTTGAACGGACTGGGAGCCTTGGCGAGCGGGCAATGTGCCGCTGCCTCGACCTCACACTTCCTGCCAGACTGCGCCGGTCGGTCCAGGACCACCTCGCCCCGGATGAACTGATCCATTGCGAGGATGGCACCTGCACGGTGACCGTGCCCGTCGTGCTGCCGCTGCGTGGGGGCCGTCGCAGCGTGTCTCCGGGAACGCCTGACTCGGTCGCACCCGATCCGGTCCTGATCGCTGCGCTGCGCCGTGCCCACGCCATGCTCGAGCGCGATGATGCTGGCCGGCCAGTGCTCGCCGCAGCTCCGGCCAGCGCCTACGAGCGCCGGC